>Ga0187833_10004907_pt1 | contig 12868 bp, 10 predicted proteins | sample ETNtaG_37_FD_167968 | JGI IMG/M metagenome (GOLD analysis project Ga0187833, IMG submission 167968) | Marine microbial and viral communities from oxygen minimum zone, Eastern Pacific Ocean - ETNP2014_SV_400_PacBio MetaG (Illumina Assembly) | ecosystem: Environmental > Aquatic > Marine > Hypoxic... | reverse complement strand
GGTGCCCTCACACGGACTCGAACCGCGAACCTACTGATTACAAATCAGTTGCTCTACCAATTGAGCTATGAGGGCTTGAGATTTAAATAGGTTATTTATCTTAATTTTTCAAGCTATTAAAGGATAAAAGGCTCGGCTGCGGTTGCAGCCTTGCCTCCAACAAGGGCTGGAATGTGAGCTGATGTAGCCTGATTGTGACACATCTGTAGTGCTTGTTGTAGTGTCCGAAATCCTGGGAGCTTCAGAATTTAAAATTAACTCTGGCATATATTGGTTAAGCTTTATCAGCAATCATTTTAATACTTTCAACTACATCAAATGGAAAAAGAAAGAAAAAGTGATAATCCGAATAGTTTCGTTGGGTTGAGTTTACAGGGAAATATTTAAAAAACAAACTGAATTAATAAAAAAACTATCTCTATACCTGCTTCTGGTTTTATGGTTGTAGCCAATTCCGAGAATAGATTCATTCGCTGACTCAAGCAAAATAATAATGTAATATTAACTTATGAAAAAGTTTTTGAGCATCTTAGCTTCTATTTTATTATGTAATAGCAAAGCAATTGAAGATCGAAAAGAAAATCTTCTAGGAGCACTTAGTAAGAAATAATCGCTGATCATCATGGTTAAAAAACAACATAAAGAAGATTATCATCAAGATGATTGGATGGACCCTCTTTATTTGAATCTACTATTAACCGAAGAAGAAAAATTAATTAAAAAAACAGCAAATGATTATTGCAATTCAAAATTGTTACCCAGGGTTATAAAAGACAATAAAAAATGTTTTTTTGATAAAAAACTTTACCTAGAATTTGGTTCGTTAGGTTTTTTGGGAAGTACTATAAATGGTTATGGAGCTGCCAAAACTTCTAATGTTGCATATGGTTTGGTAGCAAAAGAATTTGAATCAATTGATAGTAGTTATCGTTCGGCTATATCGGTCCAATCTTCTTTAGTAATTCATCCAATATATTATTTTGGTTCAGATGAACAAAAACAAAATTATTTGCCCGAACTTATTAATGGTAGCTTAATTGGATGTTTTGGATTAACTGAAAGTGAAGCAGGATCCGATCCATCATCTATGAAAACAAATTTTATTGAAGTATCCGACGGATATATAATTAATGGAATCAAAAATTGGATTACTAATGCTCATATAGCCGATGTTTTTATTATATGGGCTTTAAGTAGAGAAAAAAAAATTCATGGATTCATTGTTAATAGAAAATCAAAAGGTTTGGTAACTTCTATGATAGAAAAGGCAAGTTTAAAAATAAGTCCTACAGGTCAGATAATTTTAAATAATGTTAAAGTTCCAAAAAACAATATTTTACCCAGCACACAAGGTTGGAAGTCTGTTTATTCATGTTTAAACAAAGCTCGATATGGAATTGCTTGGGGAGTAATGGGTGCAGCGGAATCATCATGGTTAATTGCTAAAGATTATGTAGAAATTAGAGTTATGTTTAATAAACAACTAGCTGTTAAACAATTAATTCAAAAAAAATTAGCAAATATGCAAACAGAAATTTCACTTGGCCTTAGTGCGTGCCTGCATACAGGAAGAGCTATGGATGAGAATAAAGATACAAAGATAGCTATTGGCATGTTGAAGAGAAATAATTGTATTAAAGCCCTTAAAATTGTTAGAGACGCAAGAGATATGTTAGGTGCCAACGGTCTTTTAGATGAGCATCATATTATCCGGCACCTAATTAATCTTGAAGCAGTTAATACATACGAGGGAACAGCAGATATTCATGCTTTAATTCTTGGTAAATTTCAAACAAAAATTGATGCATTTTAGAAAAAGTTGGTAATAAACAAATTAGTCTCATGGTTTTATCTTTTTTATTTGATGTAAATGGTGAAATATAATTGATGCACTATTTGAAATATTGAGGCTTTCAACATTCTTATTTATATTTATTCTAAGTAAATAATCTGAATTTTTTTTTGTTTGATATTTTAAGCCATAACCTTCTGAGCCAAATAGCAAAACATTATTTCCATCCCAATTATGTTTTAAAAAATCATTTTTACTTTGAGAATCAAAACCGCTAATCCAAAAGTTTTTTGATTTTAAATATTTTAAAGTTGTATTAATATTGGACACTTCAAATACATTTAATAATTCTATGCATCCACTAGCACTTTTGTAAAGAAGTTTACTTTGAGCAGGATATGATCTTTTGACAACGATTATTCCGTCGATATCAAACGATGACGCGCTTCTTATTATTGATCCGATATTTCTAGGGTCAGTAACTCCTTCAATGGCAGCAAAAGTAATACATTTTTTTTCAGAATTTTGTGTTAAATATTCTTTTATATTGGTTTCTTCCAAGGGTATAATTTCAGCAATTAACCCCTGATGAGAAATTTGATCTTTCGAACACAATCTGTCCAATTCTTTATTAGTTTTATATAAAATTTTTACGTTTTTTAATAAATGCTTATTTTGATTTTCACTATTTATTTTTTTTTTTGATTCTTCAGTTAAGAACACTTTCAGGACTTTTCTGTTTGGATTCTTTAATGCTTCGGTGACAGCATGTTTACCTGCAATTAAAAAAGACGATTTTATCATGATATTTCAATTATTTTTTCACTAATATCATACTTTTTTCATTAAAATCATTTATTGCTTTTATTTAAGAACATGCATATAAAACCTTGTTGTTGAAAGCTTTATTGAAAGGGGGTTACCCCTGTAAGTATGGAGGGGTACCAAAGCGGTCAAATGGGGCGGGCTGTAAACCCGTTGACTTCGGTCTTCGAAGGTTCGAATCCTTCCCCCTCCACCATTCAAGAAAGTATAATGCAACGAGTGAGCGTGATATGTTTGGAATGATGCGGGTGTAGTTCAATGGTAGAACACCAGCCTTCCAAGCTGGTCGTGAGGGTTCGATTCCCTTCACCCGCTCCAAATTAGATATGGAAAAAAGACATGAATTATTGAGGTATTTATAATGGCAGAGAAAAAAAAATTTGAAAGAACAAAACCGCATGCAAATGTAGGTACAATTGGTCATGTGGATCATGGAAAAACAACATTAACAGCTGCAATAACAAAAATATTGTCTGAAAAAGGTGGCGCAGAATTTGTTTCTTATGATCAAATTGACAAAGCCCCTGAGGAAAAGGAGAGAGGAATAACTATAGCGACTGCTCACGTAGAATACGAAACCGATAAAAGACATTACGCTCATGTGGATTGTCCAGGACATGCAGATTATGTAAAAAATATGATTACTGGAGCAGCTCAAATGGATGGAGCAATTTTAGTTGTCAGTGCAACTGATGGACCAATGCCACAAACTAGAGAACATATTCTATTAGCGAATCAAGTTGGAGTTAAGGCTATTGTCGTTTACTTAAATAAAATAGATCAGGTTAAAGATAAAGAATTAGTTGGTTTGGTTGAAGAAGAGATTAGAGAACTATTAACTTCATATAAATTTCCGGGAGACAAAATTCCAATTATTAAAGGTTCTGCATTAGCTGCAGTGGAAGGCAAAGATGAAGCAACTGGAAAAAATTCAATTCTTGAGTTGATGAAGGCTATTGATGAACATATACCACAACCAGATAGACCAAAAGACAAACCTTTCTTAATGCCTGTTGAAGATATTTTTACTATATCGGGTAGAGGAACTGTAGCGACAGGCCGAGTTGAACAAGGGGTAGTTAAAACCGGTGGAGAACTTGAAATAGTCGGAATCAGAGAAACTAAAAAAACAGTTTGTACCGGAGTAGAAATGTTTAGAAAAATTTTAGATACAGGAGAAGCCGGAGATAATATTGGAGTCTTGTTAAGAGGAGTGGAAAGAACGGATGTTGAGCGTGGACAGGTACTTGCAAAACCAGGTTCTGTGACACCGCATACTAAATTTGAAGCTCAAGCATATGTTTTGAAAAAAGAAGAAGGTGGAAGACATACTCCATTCTTTTCAAAATATAGACCACAGTTTTATTTCAGAACAACCGATGTAACAGGAGAGGTTGAGCTTGCAAAAGGTACAGAAATGATAATGCCTGGCGATGACGCAAAATTCACAGTTAAGTTAATTACACCTATTGCAATGAATGAAAAATTAAATTTTGCAATTCGTGAAGGTGGCAAAACTGTTGGAGCAGGTGTGGTAACTAAAATTTTAGAGTAAAACTCTTTAGGAGTGTAGCTCAATTGGTAGAGCACCGGTCTCCAAAACCGGAGGTTGTGGGTTCGATCCCCTCCGCTCCTGCCAAATTAAGGAAATAGTATGATAAACCCATTTAAGTTTATTCAAGGAGTTAAGAACGAAGCCTTTAGAGTTTCTTGGCCAACAGGAAAAGAAACGCTAACAGGTGCGGTAATGGTTGTTTTGTTGGCTATAGTTGCTGCTATATTTTTTTTAATTTTAGATCAAATACTCAAATTTCTTTTGAATTTTACATTAACAATAAGTTTTTAAATTATGAAAAATTGGTATATTGTCCAGTCATATTCTAGCTTTGAGAAGAAAGTTGCAGATGCAATTAAAAAAGAAGCTATAAAAGCAAAATTAGAGGATAAGATTGAAGAGGTGTTTGTACCCACTCATGAGGTAACTGAGGTTAGAAGGGGTAAGCGAGTTCAAAGGAAAAAAAAATATTTTCCAGGATATGTTTTGGTTAAAATGGATATGGATAACCAGATATATCACTTAATAAAGAATATAAAAAAAGTGAGTGGTTTTTTGGGTCAAAAAGGAAATCCACTTCCTGTTTCTGAAAAAGAAATACAAAAAATTAAAGGGCAAATTAAAGATGGAGTAGTTCAAACAAAGTCTTTTATAAGCTATAATATTGGCGAAAAGGTCCAGGTTATAGATGGTCCGTTTGCGTCATTTAATGGTCTTGTTGAAGAGACCGATGAGGAAAAATCGAAACTTAAGGTTTCGGTTATGATTTTTGGAAGACCAACACCATTAGAATTGGAATTTAATCAAGTTGAAAAAGTATAGTAATGGCAAAAAAAGAAATTAAAGAATATGTAAAACTTCAAATCAAAGGAGGACAAGCTAATCCGGCCCCGCCAGTCGGTCCAGCTCTTGGACAAAGAGGAATTAATATTATGGAATTTTGTAAGGCATTTAATGAAAAAACAAAAAATTTTATGGGTAATCCTGTGCCAGTTGTCATAACGGTTTACAAAGATAGAAAATTTGACTTTATCATCAAGTCACCACCAGCTTCTCATTTCATTAAACAAGCTGCAAAGTTAAAGAGCGGATCTAAAGAACCAGGAAGAGTTATTACAGGCTCAATAACGATGAAACAAGCGGAACAAATTGCCAAAGAGAAAATGAAAGATCTTAATGCCATAGACTTAAAAGAAGCAACTAAAATTATATGTGGTTCAGCACGTTCTATGGGTATTGAAGTTAAGGAGTAAATTTAATGATTTCTAAAAGATATAAAGCGTTACCCCAAGAAACTAGAATATTAAAACATGATAAGATTGAAAATTTGTTAAAAATTATTAAAAAAAATTGCACGGCAAAATTTGATGAATCGGTTGATGTTCATTTTCGACTTAATTTAAAGCAAAAAAAAAGTGATGCAAACATAAGGAGCGTTCTTAACTTACCAGTTTCAAAAAATAAAAAAATTAGAGTTGCTGTTATTTGTGAAGAAGAAAAATTAGAGGAGGCAAAAAAAAGTGCCGCCGATGTTATTGGTTCTGATGATTTGATTAATAATATTTCTGCTGGAAAAATCAATTTTGAAAAACTTGTATCAACTCCTAAAATGATGATCAAATTAGGTAAACTTGGTAAAATTTTAGGTCCTAAAGGATTGATGCCAAACCCAAAACTTGGAACTGTTACAAATGAAATTATTAAATCGGTGAAAGATATAAAATCAGGACAACAGGAAATAAAAAATGATAAGGATGGGAATCTTGCTTTATCGATAGGAAACAAAAGTATTTCGGATGAAAATTTAATTAAGAATTTTAATGCTGTTGTTGATGTTATCTCTAAAGAAAAGCCTTCAGGAATAAAAGGCAACTTTGTTAAAAGCGCATTTGTTACCTCTACAATGGGAATATCTTATAAACTTAAACTGAACAAGATTATTTGATTTTATGATGAACAAAGAACAAAAAAAGAATTATATCAGCGAGATGAAAAAATTTTTTGAAGCAAGTGATTCGGTTTTAGTAACTCACTATCAAGGCTTAAACGTTAATCAATTAGATGAGTTGAGAGCTGAAATGAGAAAACATGGCATAATGCTCAAAATTACTAAAAATAGAATTACGAAATTAGCTTTAAAAGATACGAAATGTAAAGATATTGCTGACATGTTTTCAGGACCAACCGCGGTAGCTCTATCGCAAGATGCAATTTCTTCGGCAAAAATATTGACGAAATTTTCAAAAGATAATCAAAACTTAAAGATTCTCGGCGGAGTAATGGGCGAAAAGGTTCTTAAATTAGAAGATGTACTGAAAATAGCCACTCTACCAACATTAAATGAAGCTAGAGTTAAAATTGCTAGTATTTTACAATCTCCAGCACAAAAATTATTAAGTATTTTACTTGCGCCAGGCTCAAAAATTGCTATTTTGGCGCTCGAAAAAAGCAAACAATCAACATAGAAAATTTATGGCCGATTTAAATAAGATTATCGAAGATTTATCAAAATTAACAGTAGTAGAGGCAGCTGAACTTTCAAAGCAATTAGAAGAAAAGTGGGGAGTGACTGCGGCAACAACTACTGTCGCCGCACCTGTTTCTGGTGTAGCAGCAGCAGAGGAGCAAAGTGAATTTTCAATTATGCTTACTTCAGCTGGAGATAAAAAAATTAACGTAATAAAAGAAATTAGAACATTTACAACATTAGGTTTAAAAGAAGCTAAAGATTTAGTGGAAGCTGCACCCAAAGAAGTAAAGTCAGGTGTTAACAAGAAAGAAGCAGAAGAAATTAAGAAAAAATTGGAAGCTGCTGGAGCCAAAGTAGAATTAAAATAACGAAATTTTTAAATCTGATTTTTAATAATCAGATTCAATAGATGCAACTATCGTTTACTGAGAAAAAAAATATCAGAAAAAATTTTGGAAAGTTAAAAGAGACTTTATCAATTCCAAATTTAATAGAAGTCCAAAAAAATTCCTATAATGAATTTTTAAACTTAGAGGACAAAAATGATAAAGACTTTTTACAAAAAGGCCTAGCTAGAGTTTTTAAGGACATATTTCCCATAGAAGACTTAGCAGAAAAAGCGACATTAGAATATGTATCTTATCGATTGGAAAAACCAAAATATGGAGTAGAAGAATGTATTCAGAGGGATTTAACTTATTCATCGGCTTTAAAACCTACTTTAAGATTGGTAATTTACGAAATCGATAACGAAAATAATACAAAAGAAATATTGTCTGCCAAAGAACAAGAAGTTTACATGGGAGAAATCCCAATGATGACACCAAGCGGAACATTTATAGTTAATGGAGTACAAAGGGTTGTCGTCAATCAAATGCATAGAAGTCCCGGTGTTTTTTTTGATCATGACAAGGGGAAAACTCATTCTAGTGGCAAATTATTATTTAATTGTAGGGTAATTCCAAATAGAGGATCTTGGCTAGATTTTGAATACGATATAAAAGATTTATTGTATTTCAGAATAGATAGGAAAAGAAAATTGCTTATTTCAACTTTGTTACAAGCATTGAATTATAATAAAAAAGAAATAGCCGATTTGTTCTATGAAAGTGAAATATTTGAATACAATTCTAAATTAAATAAATGGAAAACATTATTTAATCCAGAAAACTATAAATTTAAAAAAATTTCAGAAGAAATAATTGATGCAAAGACTAATAAAGTAGTTGTTAAATTGGGATCTAGAACTAATTTGTCACAAGCACAAAAGCTTTATGACGATGGATTAAGAGATATTTATGTTTCAAATGACGCAATTTATGGAAGATTTTTGCACAATAATATAAGTTTGACTTCTGAGGAACATATTTTCGTAGGAACGGAAATCACTGAAGAAATTTTAAGTAAAATTATAAAAAATAATATAAAAAAGATTCAAATTTCAAATACCAACAACATTAACAAAGGACCTTATTTGCTTAAAACTATATTGGCAGATAAAAATAATACTAAAGAAGAAGCAATTACCGATATTTATAAAATTTTAAGACCAGGAGAACCTCCTACTATTGAAATTGCGGATAAAATCTTTCAAAATTTATTTTTTCGTTCAGAACGCTATGATTTGTCTGATGTAGGAAGAGTAAAGATTAATTCAAGATTAAATTTAAAATGTTCAGACAAAATAACTATACTTAGGAATGAAGATATTGTTGCAATTATTAAACTTATGTTAGATCTTCGTGATGGCAAAAATGAAGTTGATGATATTGATCATCTAGGTAACAGACGAGTTAGATCAGTGGGTGAATTAGTTGAAAATCAATCACGCATTGGCATATATAGAATGGAAAGAGCAATCAAAGAAAAAATGTCTATTCTAGAAATTGAGTCAGCGATGCCGCAAGATCTCATTAACGCAAAGCCATTAACGTTAGCTTTAAAAGATTTTTTTGGAACTTCTCAACTTTCGCAATTTATGGATCAAACTAATCCATTGTCTGAAATAACTCATAAGAGACGAGTTTCAGCTCTTGGCCCAGGAGGATTGACAAGAGAAAGAGCGGGATTTGAAGTTAGAGATGTGCATCCAACGCACTACGGAAGAATTTGTCCTATCGAAACACCTGAGGGACCAAATATTGGATTGATTAGTAGTTTATCAACATATTCAAGAATTAATAAATATGGTTTTATTGAAAGCCCATACAAAAAGGTCGTAGATGGCAAAGTTCTTGACAAAATAGATTATTTATCAGCCATGGATGAATCAAAATATACCATAGCGCAAGCAAACTCTCCGATTGATAAGAATGGAAATTTTTTGGAAGATTTAGTGTCCTGTAGAAAATCTCTAAATTTTATTTTGTCTAAAACAGAAAATATTGACTATATAGATGTGTCACCAAAACAACTTGTATCCGTTGCCGCATCTTTGATACCTTTCTTGGAAAATGACGATGCAAACAGAGCTTTAATGGGTTCAAATATGATGAGACAAGCAGTACCTTTAATTAAACCGGAGGCTCCCTTAGTAGGTACGGGCATTGAAAAAGATGTCGCACTTGATTCTGGTGTAACAATTGTTGCAAGAAGAAGTGGTGTGGTTGATAAAATCGATGGAAAAAGAATAGTTGTAAAAGTTACCTCCGAAAAGGATCTAAGCAAGTCAGGAGTTGATATCTATAATTTATTAAAATTTCAAAGATCAAACCAAAATACCTGCATTAATCAAAAACCATTAGTCAGAGTCGGTAATTTGGTTTCCGAAGGAGATATAATTGCAGACGGTCCATCTACAAAATTGGGTGAGCTTGCGCTAGGAAGAAATGTTGCGGTAGCATTTATGCCTTGGCTTGGGTATAATTTTGAAGATTCAATTCTAATTTCCGAAAGATGTGTGACTGACGATGTGTTTACATCAATCCATATTGAAGAATATGAATTAATGGCAAGAGACACAAAATTAGGAACCGAAGAAATAACGAGAGATATTCCAAATGTAAGTGAGGAAGTATTAAAAAATTTAGATGAGTCTGGAATTGTTTATATTGGAGCTGAAGTTAAACCTAATGATATTTTAGCAGGAAAGGTTACACCAAAAGGTGATACTCCAACTGGACCAGAAGAAAAACTTTTAAGATCTATTTTTGGTGAAAAGGCAATTGATGTTATTGATACTTCTTTACGTCTACCACTGGGAAGCGGAGGGGTAGTGGTAGATGTTAAGGTGTTTAATAGGCATGGCATAGAAAAAGATGAAAGATCTATAGCAATCGAAAGAAATGAAATAGACATGATTCAAGAAGATAAGGTAGTTGAAGAAGAGATCTTAGAAAGAAATACGATACAAAGAGCTACTCAAATAATTAAGCGTTCAGCGCTTAAAGAGCAATATGAAAACTTTAGGCCAGGTGAAAAAATTGAAGAAAAAAAAATAGAACAAATGAATTTAAGCAAATTATTTAAGTTATCACTAATGGATAATTCTAAAAATGAGAGTCTTTTAACGTTAATAGAACAATATAATAAAGTTAAAACGGATATTAAAGAAAGATTTGAAGATAAAGTTGAAAAAATTAGGCAAGGAGATGAATTGTTGCCGAGTGTTATGAAAATGGTAAAAGTTTTTGTTGCAGTAAAGAGGCGTCTGAGACCTGGTGACAAAATGTCAGGAAGACACGGAAATAAAGGGGTCATCAGCAAGATAGTTCCAGTTGAAGATATGCCGTATATGGAAAACGGTAAACCTGTAGATATAGTTCTAAATCCGCTAGGGGTTCCAAGTAGAATGAATGTTGGGCAAATTTTAGAAACCCACATTGGTTGGAGCTGTTCAGAATTAGGAGAAAATCTAAAAAAATTAATTGACAAAAACAAAAACAAAACAAACACTAGCGAAAGCGTTATTTCCTTGATGAAATTAATTTATGGAAAGGATTTTTACGATATAGCTATTAAAAATTTATCATCAATTGAGTTTAATGATCTTTGTGAAAATTTAACTAAAGGAGTTCCGATATCTACTCCGGTATTTGATGGAGCTAAGGAAAAAAATGTATCTGATATGCTCAAGCTAGCTAAATTACCTACATCTGGACAAACAATATTATGGGATGGAAGAACAGGGAAAAAATTCGAAAGACCTGTAACTGTAGGTACTATTTATATGTTAAAATTGCATCATCTTGTGGAAGACAAAATACATGCCCGATCAACGGGACCATATAGTTTAGTAACTCAACAACCTTTAGGTGGAAAAGCTCAACTTGGAGGTCAAAGATTTGGTGAAATGGAAGTTTGGGCTTTAGAAGCATATGGAGCTTCATATACGTTACAAGAAATACTAACAGTCAAATCTGATGATGTAGCTGGAAGAGTAAAAATATATGAAACGATAGTTAAAGGGGAGGAGAATTTTCAATCAGGTGTCCCCGAGTCTTTCAATGTACTAACTAAAGAAATTAAGTCATTAGGATTAAATATTGAATTAAAATAGATTATGAAAAAAGAATTGACGGATTTATTTAAGAACAAGCCTCCTATAGAAGAAAATTTTAGCAGCATTAGAATTAGTTTGGCTAGTCCTGAAAAAATTAAATCTTGGTCTTTTGGAGAAATTAAAAAACCTGAAACAATTAATTACAGAACTTTTAAACCCGAAAAAGATGGACTATTTTGTTGTAGAATATTTGGACCAATTAAAGACTATGAATGTTTATGTGGCAAATATAAAAGAATGAAATTTAGAGGAATCATTTGTGAAAAATGCGGAGTAGAAGTCACAAAGTCAAACGTAAGACGTGAAAGAATGGGTCACATTAACTTAGCTACACCAGTTGCTCACATTTGGTTTTTAAAATCTTTACCAAGTAGAATTTCTCTAGCAATCGACATGAAATTAAAAGAAGTAGAAAAGGTGTTATATTTTGAAAGTTTTATTGTCACTGAACCGGGATTAACAACACTTAAAAGAAATCAGTTATTAACTGAAAATGAACTAATCGATAATCAAAACAAATTTGGCGAAGATGCCTTTACAGCTGGTATTGGAGCTGAAGCAATACTAGAAATTCTTAAATCTTTAAATTTAAAGGAAGAAAGAGAAAAACTTGCTGAACAAGTAAAGCAATTAAAATCAAAAGTTGCTGAGGAACGGACAATTAAAAGATTAAAGTTAATAGACAACTTTATAGATTCTGACGGTAAGCCTGAATGGATGATATTAACGACCATATCTGTAATCCCTCCAGAACTAAGACCTTTGGTTCCATTAGACGGTGGTAGATTTGCTACATCAGATTTAAATGATTTATACAGAAGGGTCATAAACAGAAATAACAGATTGAAAAGGCTTATTGATCTGAAATCACCAGATATAATAATAAGAAACGAAAAAAGAATGTTGCAAGAATCAGTTGATGCATTATTTGACAATGGTCGAAGAGGCAGAGTTATAACTGGAACAGGAAAAAGACCATTAAAATCTTTATCAGAAATGTTAAAGGGTAAATATGGTAGATTTAGACAAAATTTATTAGGAAAAAGAGTAGATTATTCTGGAAGGTCGGTAATTGTAGTTGGCCCTGAATTAAAACTTCACCAATGCGGATTACCAAAAAAAATGGCACTGGAATTATTCAAACCGTTTTTATACGCGAGGCTAGAAAAAATGGGTTTGTCTACAACAATTAAACAAGCAAAAAAAATAGTTGAAAAAGAAAAAGATGAAGTGTGGGATGCATTAGAACACATTATTAGAGAACATCCAGTATTATTAAATAGAGCTCCAACGTTACATAGACTGGGAATTCAGGCTTTTGAGGCTAAATTGATTGAAGGAAATGCAATTGAATTACACCCACTTGTATGTTCTGCATTTAACGCAGATTTCGATGGTGATCAGATGGCAGTTCATATTCCATTAAGCCTAGAGGCTCAGCTTGAAGCAAGAATTTTAATGATGTCCACTAATAATATTTTAAGCCCATCTAATGGAAAACCAATTATTGTGCCGAGCCAAGATATGATCTTAGGAATATATTATTTATCTCAAAATCCAATTAATACCTCTAAAATAGAGGGTTATTTTGTAGATGCTTCTGAAATTGAACAATCTTTAGAATGTAATGCAATAAATGTTCATTCTAGAATAATTTCGAGATTTGAAACGATTGACGAAAAAGGAAAAATTGTAAATGAAAAATATACGAGTACAGCTGGAAGA
>Ga0187833_10004906_pt1 | contig 12869 bp, 14 predicted proteins | sample ETNtaG_37_FD_167968 | JGI IMG/M metagenome (GOLD analysis project Ga0187833, IMG submission 167968) | Marine microbial and viral communities from oxygen minimum zone, Eastern Pacific Ocean - ETNP2014_SV_400_PacBio MetaG (Illumina Assembly) | ecosystem: Environmental > Aquatic > Marine > Hypoxic... | reverse complement strand
GGCACAGTAGTACCGCTCATCGTTCGCGGTCCTGGCGCAAAAGCTCGGCGCTGTCGGTCTGGGGCACGTCGGGGGTCATGGCGGCGATGCGGTCGGCCACGGCGCGCGGGTTGTCGGCGCGCGGCGGCCCCACTGCCTGGGCCAGAATCTGCCGGACTTCGTCCTGCAACGAATGACCGTGGGCCTTTGCCCGTTCTCGCAGGACCTCGATGACGGCCTCATCCAGGCCTGTGATCGTCAATTTTGCCATGCCTGCCTCCTTTGCCGGTCCCTGGCTTACCCGAACACGCCGTGCAGATACCAGCGCGGCGGCTGCCAGCCCGGGCCGTCGGGCTGGGGGCCGTAGAGGCCCTCGCGGTAGAGCCAGAAACGGCCGCCCTGGCTGTCCTCGACGCGGAAGTAGTCGCGCGTTGCCCGGTCCCAAGGGGTCTCCAGCACGGCGTTTTCGATCACTGCCTGCTCGTGCCACCATTCCGGGGCGATGCGTTCGGGGCCCTCGGCACGCAAGACGCGGTGCACTTGGCGGCGCCAGCGGAACTGCACCGGCGGCCCGTCCGGCACCATGGCCGTGGCGCTGATGGCCTGGGGCCGGGGGAAGAGGCGCAACGGCCGGGGCGGCAGCGGTCGAGCCCGGCCCTGGCTGCGGGCTTCGTCCTCCTCGGCGCTGGCCGGCGCGAGAGCCGGCCGGGCCGCCCAGGCGCGCTCCGGCAGATGGCTCTGGCAGGGCGCCAGGCGGATCACGCGGCGGCGGCCCAGGCGGTTGCCCAGGCGATCGACCAGGGGGCCGAGCTCAGCCGCCGTTTCGTCTTGATCGCGGCCGGTTCGCCCGGCCGTCCCCCGTTCCAGGCCGAGCTGGGCCGGTGCCAGGGGCTGCGTGGCGGCCGCCGCCAGGATCATGACGTCGATGCCGAAGCCGGCTTCCAGGCCCTCCAGGCGTTCGTCGAAGAGATGCTCGAAGTGGGCGCCATCGCGGCTTGGCCGGCTGCTGCCAACGGCCGCCCGGCTGAGCTTGCCGTCGACGTGAAAGAGGTTGAGCTCGAGCCGCCGGGCGCCGAGTTGCTGGCGCTCCAGGCGCCGCATCAGCGGCTGCAACAAAAGTCCCAGGCCGGCGGCGATATCCTCGGCCCGGCCGATGGGCTCGGCAAAAGCCAGGCGCTCGCGCAGCGGCGCCACCGGCAAGCGCGGCGAGATGGGCTCGGCGGCCTGGCCCAGGGCCCGGTCGAGGCGCCCCACCAGGCTCTCGCCGAAACGCGCCGCCAGCGGCCCCCGGGGCAGGCCGTAGAGATCGCCGATACGCCGCAAGCCAAGCCGGTAGAGCGCCTCGGCCACCTCGGGCGCCAGCCTGAGGCCGCTCAGCGGCAGGCCGGCCAGGACCTGGCGGGTGCGGCCCGGCGGTACCAGCGGCCCGCTTTCCGCGGTGCCGAAGCGGGCCACCGCCCAGGCCGCGCCCGGCGTGTCGGCCAGCGCCGCCCGGGCGGCAAAACCCAGGCCCCGGATGCGCGCGCCGAGATCGTCGAGCAGCGCCGCCTCGCCGCCGAACAGGTGGGCGCAGCCGCTGATGTCGAGCCAGAGCCCGGCGCCGCTGGGCTGGACCGCCGCATCGACCGCCGCCCAGGGCGAATAGCGGCCGCACCAGTCGGCCAGGGCAGCCAGTTCCGCCGCCTCGGCCGCCGGCTCGGCCGCCAGCACCTCGAGGCCGGGCACCAGCGCCCGGGCATCGGCCAGCGTCAGGCCAGGCCCGACGCCGCCGGCCCGGGCCGCGGCATTGACCGCCGCCAGCCGCAAGGCGCCATGATCCTCGACTACGACAGCCAACGCCGCCGCAGCGGATTCAGCTGGCGACGGCGAGGGCCGGCGCTGGCGCTTGTTCGTTGGCGAGCGCCTCCTCCGGCGCTCGATTGTTGACGAGCGCCTCCTCCGGCGCTCGATCCGGTCGCTGCTGAAGCTCGGCAGCCACAGCGAGATCACCCGTTTCATCGTGCCACTCCACCTGCCAGTCCGCCGGCGCTCCGCCCCGGCAGCGCAAAAGTTCGAGATGCCAGCGCGAGCGCCGCGAAACCTCGTCCCCGATTGAATTCTTCAGCGCAGCCCCGGCCAGCGGCGCCAGCCGCCAGCGCGTGGCCGCCGCCGTGGACCCCAGCTCGCCGTCCTGGCGCAGCACCAGGGCGGTGACGCCACTGGCTCCGGCGGCCAGTTGCAGGCGCCGGCTGGAAGTAAAATCAAGGGCCTCGACCTCGCCCAGCACGGCCGCCAGGGCGGGCACGCGCAAGCCCTCCTCCATGGCCCACAGGACCTCGGCATCGCGGCGCCCGCGGGCCACGATCAATTGCCCCGGATCGAGGCCGAAGGCGGCCAGCCCGGGACCATAAAGCGCCCCCCGCTCATGGACGTCGTCAAGGCGTTGGCACCACAGCACGGGCGCCGCCTGCCCCTCCGGAGCGGCCAGGCGGGCCAGCAGCAGGCTGGCGAAAGCCAGGGCCGCGCCAGCACCGGCCGGCCCCGCCACCACCTCGTGCAAACAGCCCCCCGCCACCATTTCCGCCCCCGGCAACCCTGTTGTGACCCCGCCGGCACTGCCGGGGGCGGAAATGGTGGCGGGGCCGGCGATGCGGCGGCGCAGATCGGCGAGCACGGCGGCCTTGCCGGGATGGGGCACTGCTCTCCTCCCATAACCTGGTCTGGTTTTCTTGTCGTTAAATGTTCTTATTTTGTTCTAATCCCTCTCCGACCCCGAGTCAAGGCCCGAAAGCTCTTGAACAGAGCGCCAAAAACCTCCAAACATCAGAACCACGGGGGGAGAAACAGTCGTACCGGGGAACGTACCGAGATGCTGATCGGCGAAATGCTGCGCCTTAACGCCAACCGCTTTCCGCAGAAGCCGGCCCTGATCTCGGGCGGCATCGAACTTGACTACGCCACCCTCGACGCCCAGGCCAACCGCTGCGCCAACGCCCTCATGGCACTGGGACTCGGACCCCAGGCCAAGCTCTGCCTGATGGCGCGCAACGTCGCCGCCTACCCCATCATCCACTTCGGCGCCGCCCGCACCAACCTGGTGCTGGCCCATGCCTCGTTCCGCTACACGGCCGACGAGCTGGCCTACGTGCTCGACAAGATGGACGTCGAGGTTTTGCTCGTCGAGCGGCCCTTCGCCCCTGTGGCGGCCCAGGCACTGGAGAAGATCGGCGGTCTGGAACACGTTGTGCTGATCAACGGCGAGGACGACTTCGGGGCCGACGACGCCGAGGGCTCGGGGCCGCAAGAAGCCCTGGCGGGCGCCACGCGCTTTGCCGATTTCCTGGCCCCGGCCTCGAGCGATCATCCCGGCATCGCGCTCCGTTCCACCGACCCCTCGGCCATCTGTTTCACCGGCGGCACCACCGGTTTCCCCAAGGGCGCCGTTTCGCACCACCGCTGCCGCTGGCACGCCGGGCTGGCCACGGTGCTCGACCACCGCATCAGCGAGCACGACGTCAACGCCGTCATCACGCCCATGTTCCACGCCGCCGCGTTGGCGGTCTGGTACCACGGTACGGTACTGGCCGGGGCCACGGCGGTGCTGCTGCCGCAGTGGAGCACCGAGGCCTTCCAGGACATCATCAGGCGCCACCACGTGATCGCCACCTTCTTCGTGCCCACCATGCTGACCATGCTGCTCGACGATCCCGCCTTCGATGCCGAGCTCTTCGGCCGCCTCGGCAAAATCGGCTACGGCGGCTCGCCGATGCCGCTGGCCTTGCTCGAGGAACTGCGCCAGCGCTTTCCCCAGCTCGCCATCACCGCCAATTACGGCCAGACCGAGGGCTGCCCGCTGACCATGATGCCGCCGGAATACCTGCCCGAAAAGCTGGGCTCCATCGGGCGCCCGCCGAGCACCATGGAGGTGGCCGTGGTCGACCCAGAAGGCCGGCCCATCGCGCCCGGCGAGGTGGGCGAGATCGTCAGCCGCGGCGACCACATGATGACGGAGTACTACAAAGACCCCGAACGCACCGCCGAATACTTTCGCCGGGGTGACGACTGGGGCTGGACCGGCGACCTGGCGACGGTCGACGAGGACGGCTTCGTTACGCTGATGGACCGGCGCTCGGACATGTTCATCTCGGGCGGCGAGAACATCCACCCCAAGGAGATCGAGAACATCCTCTACCAGCACCCCGAGGTGGTCGAGTGCGCCGTCTTCGGCATTCCCGACCGGCGCTGGGGCGAAGTGGCGGCGGCACACGTACAACTGAAGGAGGGCGCCCGGTTGCCCGAGCAGGAACTAATCGATTTTTGCGCCCAGCACCTGGCCAACTTCAAGCGGCCGCGCCTGATCCGCTTCGTCGACGAGTTGCCCAAGACGGCGGTGGGCAAGATCCAGAAGAACGTTCTCAGGGCAGAATACCAGGAGGCCGACGGCGAGGCGGGATAGGGGGCGGCATCAGGCCGGACCTGACTTGCATCTGTTTCGAACCTTAGCTTAGCTAATGTTAGCTAAGCTAAGACCAACTGGTTATCAAACCCGGAGCCGTCGGATGCGTACCGTAAATATGCACAAAGCCAAGTCCTGCCTCTCGGAGCTGGTCCGGGCCGCCGAAGCCGGCGAGGAGGTAATCGTCGCGCGCAACGGCAAACCGGCGGTTCGCCTGGTGCCGGTGGAGGAGAAACCACCTCGCCGGTTGGGGATCTGGGCGGCGCATCTCTCCGAACAACCCCCTGGGTGGGACGAGAAAATACCGCCGGAGGAGATCTTCGGCGACTTGATTAAGTGATGCGCCTGCTGCTCGACACGCATGCCGCGCTGTGGGCGCTGTTTGATCCCGCCCGGCTATCGACAGCAGCCAACGAGGCCATGGCGGAGAGCGCCAACAATATCTGGGTGAGCGTCGCAAGCGCCTGGGAGATCGCCATCAAGCAGGGATCGGGAAAGCTCGTCCTGCCTGCCCCATTGATCGAGGGAATGAACGGATCGAACTTCAGCTTCCTCGACATCACACCCGGGCATTGTGCGGCATACGCCGACCTGCCGTTCGACAAAAAGCACCGCGATCCCTTCGACCGCGTGCTGGCGGTTCAAGCGCGTATGGAGGACTGCCGCCTGGTCAGCAAGAACGCCAAGCTGGACCGCTACGGCGTCTCGCGGCTCTGGTAGCTGCCTTTACTTGCAGTCCAACGTCTCCCCGCGGTGGTAGGCGTCGAAGTGACGGGCGCCGGGGCCGCCGGCCAGGCAGTACCAGTGGCTGCCGCGGGCGGTGTCGCGGTGCACGTAGTAGCCCTCGAAGAAAAGGTGGCCGAGTTCGAGGCGAGCCTTGAGGTCGCCGGCCCGGGCCAGCGGCTCGAGCAGCGCCAGCCCCTTGGCGGCGTCGCGCTTGACGCCGCCGCCCTTCAAATAAAGCCGGGCCAGGGTGATGCTGGCGGTGGCATTGCCCTCGGCCGCCAGGCTTTCGAGCAGCGCCAGCCCCTCGGCCCGCCGGGCGGCATCCCCGCCCGGCCGCAGGTAGATCAGCGCCAGGGCCTGGATGGCCCGGGGCAGCTCGGCTGCCAGGGCCTGTTTGAGCAGCTCGAAGGCAAGCTCGGCGTCAGCCGCCACGCCGTGGCCGCGCTGGTGCCTGAGGCTGAGCTCGAGGAGCGCCGGGGGATGCCCCTGGGCAGCCGCCTTTTGCACCCACGCGAGCGCCGCCCCGGGATCGGCGGCGCCGCCCTCGCCGGCCGCCAAAAGCTCAGCCAGGCCAAACTGCGAAATCGCGTCGCCCAGCGCCGCGGCTTGGCTCAGCCACTGCCGGGTCCGGCCCCAATCCACCGGCGCCAGCCCCGAACGGTGCGCCACCCCCAGCAGGCGCAGCGCCGGCAAGTAATCCGCCCGGGCCGCCGCCACGAGGTCGGCCAGCCCCTGCGGCCGACCGGCCAGCAGCAGCGCCCGACCACGCCGGAAGCGGAGATCCCGATCGTCAGACTTGGCCGCCAGGGCCTCGGCGCAAGCCGCCGCCAGGGCCCTGTAGTGCAGCCGCCCGAAAGCCCGCGAGGCGGCATCGAGAGCGGCCGGCGGCGCGGCCTGGGAATCGGCGCCCAGGCACCCCTGCGCCGGCCCGGCACGGGATTCGCCGCCGGCCAGCAACAGGGCGGCAACGAAAAACAAGGCAAGGCGGGTGGTATTCAGCATGGCGTTCACTGGGTGCCCTAGGGACAACCGCCGCCGATGTACTCGCGCCGCGCCCGGCGGCCCTGGAGGCCGGCCCGGCAGAGCCAGTCCCGCGCCGCCTCGCGGTCCGCTTCCGTGGGCTTGCCCTGATTGCCCGAGAAGACGCCCGACTGATGGTAGATACCGAGGTTGAGGGCGGCCCCCAGATGGCCCTCGCCGGCCGCCGCCTCGAGCAGCTCGCGGCCCTTGGCGGGATCGGCGGCAACGCCCTCGCCCAAGACATAAAGACTGGCCGCCAGGGTGCGGGCACGGTTGTCGCCGGCCGCCAGCGGCAGCGCCAGGTAGGCGAAAGCCCGGGCCGCATCCTTGGCCACGCCCTCGCCGGCCAGGTGGGCCTCGGCCAGGGCCAGGGCGGCTTCCGGACTGCCTTGGTCGGCCGCCGCCCGGTACCAGCGTAGCGCCGTGGCAAGATCGCGTTTCACCCCGCTGCCTTCCCAATAAAGCCGCCCCAAATGAACCTGGGAAGCTGTGTGCCCGGCCGCCGCCGCCTGGCCGATCAGGGCGCGCGAGCGTTCGCCATCGGCGGCACCCAGATAGTCCGAGCCGAGAATCAAGCCCAAAAGATGCTGGGCCGCGCGGCAGTCCTTGGCTGCCGCCTGTTCGAGGTGCCCAAGACCGGCCGGATCACGGGCAGCAGCCAGCAACCGGCCCAACTGATAATCCAAGCGAGCATTGCCGGGAGCACCGGCCAGGGCCTGGCGGCAAGCCGCGACGGCGGCACCGAAGTCGAGCTCAGCCGCCGCCACGCCCGGCGCCAGCCGATCGGGATCGCCAGGGGCGGCGGCCCACCGGTCGCAGTCGGTGACGGCTTCCGCCCGGGCCAAGCCGGGCGACAGCAGCGAGGCCGCCAGAAGAAAAAATAACCACGATTTCATGACGGCGGCATGCTGCCGTCATATGCCGCCGCTGCCAAGTCACAATTGGCTGAACTCGAAAGAAGAATCGGATCGCCCTCACGGTGCCTGCGATCCCAAACAGGGGTTACCTGATCTTCTTCTTAGCCTCGATTTCGACCAACTTCTCTTCGATGATGTCGGCAGCATCCTCGATGGCACCCTGCGCGTCGGTCTTGGTGATCCCTCCCGGTTCGTCATAGTCGGAAATCTCACGCAGAGTCCGAAGGTTGAACAGAAGGTCGGCGCACTGGTTCAAAGTGGCGTCATCCGACGCGTGAAGAAATTGAATGAGGTGCCGGTGCACGGAACGATTTCTATCAACAACAAAGCCCACAGTTCTCGCGTATCCGCGCATGGTGCGAAAGGCACCGTAGTAGCAGCGATTGATGACAGTGCGCCACTCGGCCTCCGTGTGCGCGTCCCTCATGAGGCGCCGCGCGATGGCGATAAAATTGGCGCCTATTCTCACGCCGCAACGCCATCCTGCTCCGTTATGGCTACCGGGTGAGGCAAGATCGCAGTCGAGAAATGTGAGAGACATATGCTCGGGTCGAGGCCCACCGACTTGTAGTAGGCGGAAAGGGCTAGCCGAATTTCGGTTTGAAGTTCTGTTCGCTTCGCCCGAGAACTCGGTACATATCGGATTACCGAAAGAGCCTCATCTCCCTTTTCGCGCAAACACCTCGCGATCTTGGAGCCACATTGATGCGACCGCATGATCTGGTTGACAATGTTCTGGTGAGGGGCGAAGTGATCTACAAGCTCAGCCACATTCAGAACTTCCAGGATCTCCGAGGCAGATGAATTACTTTCGTCGGAGGTCATTTCTGCAAGTTCGGCCATCCAATCAGCGTCTCCCTCAAGGGCGGCGCAGTGGGTGGCGGCACCGATCAAATAGGGCATGACACGACGTCCGGACGACTCGAAAAGCCGTCTAATGACCAAGTGTGCTTCGTCTAGGCGGAGCAAACCCGCGAGGGATCCAGCAAACATCGCAATATCGATGGGGTTCTGCTTTGGACAGAGACCCAACAACGACTCCGTCAGGGAATCGGCCTCCTCGCGTTCCCCAATCGCCATAAGCCCAATCTGAAGCGACATGCGGGTACTGAAGTCGTTTCCGAGCTTGCGGTCCAGCTTTCTCAGTTTCCAAACGATGTCCCTCAACGTGGCGAGATCGGACTTGTCGGCATTGATCATCTGATTGTGCAGAACGTTTTGTTCCGTCAAAGGCTCGGGAGTGTTCATTGATCGTCCCCGTTGGGCGCTTTCCCACTATTCACCATTTCAGCGCGCCCCGGTACGTTCCGTCACGACACAACCTCCATTATCCCCTGCCATCAAGTCAACCCCAGAGCACGGTCATGTCGGTGCGGTATCATAGAAATGAGAGACCGACTTTGGCGCAAAATTGTTTGAAATCGGGACTCGAGGAAGGTTTGGTTCCTAAAACGCTTTCGCCAATCCCGCCTGCCTCAGGATCTCGTTGGCCGTATGCCGCGACTTGATCTTTTGTGGGACGGCGAACCTCTTGCCGCTGTTCGGTTCGTGCCAGAACTCGTGGCTGCCCTTGCCGCGCCCCCTGCCGACCGCAGAACATCCGGCGTCGCGCAACATCTTCCTGAGTTTGGGGGCGAAATCCGCCATGCGTTAGCGGAGGGAGATACGCTCCTGCCAGGTCGCCAGCAGTTCGATGGGAACGCCCGGCACGGCGCCCTCCTCCCAGACATCGTTTGCCTCCAACAACTCGGGAACCAGCACGCGGAGGATTTCGATCAGTTCCTCCCGGCTTTCAGCTTCGGTGACCAGCCCCGGCACGTCGTCGCTGGTGGCCACCCAGACTTTAGCCTCGTCATCCCACTTGGCGAGCACATGAACGCGCATGCTTGATCTCCTGCACCGCAGGTTTCATCCCAAAATTTAGCGAACAAGGTGTTGCTAGATCACAAATATGGCACCGCCAAGGTTGCGGAACAAGACTTCACCAGGTTTCGGCCGCCTTCCTCCAGGGCCAAAACCCGGCCAATCTTGAAACGCAAAATAGTGCTTGCACCGGCTGAAACATGCATTATAATACCTTTTGCGAATCGTTATTAATCTAATACCCGTCGAGGCCCGCCATGATCGACTTCCGCACCGAGCCCAGCCGCTACCGCCACTGGCGGTTTAGCGTCGAAGGCCCCGTCGCCACCCTGGCCTGGGACGTGGACGAAGCGGGCGGCCTGGCGCCGGGCTATGAGCTAAAACTCAATTCCTACGACTTGGGCGTCGACATCGAGCTCTACGACGCCGTTCAGCGCCTGCGCTTCGAGCACCCCGAAGTGGGCGCCGTGGTCATCACCTCGGGCAAGGAGCGGGTGTTTTCGGCCGGTGCCAACATCCGCATGCTGGCGAGCTCGAGCCACGGCCATAAGGTCAACTTCTGCAAGTTCACCAACGAGACCCGGCTGAGTATCGAGGACGCTACGGAAAATTCGGGCCAGACATACCTTACCGCCATCAACGGCCCTTGTGCCGGCGGCGGCTACGAGCTCGCCTTGGCCACCGACTACATCATCATGGCCGACGACGGCAATACCAACGTGGCGCTACCGGAAGTGCCTCTGCTGGCGGTGCTGCCGGGCACCGGCGGCCTGACCCGGCTGGTCGACAAGCGCCGGGTGCGGCGCGACCGGGCGGATTTCTTCTGCACCGTCGAGGAGGGTCTGAAGGGCGCCCGTGCCGTCGACTGGCGGCTGGTCGACGAGGTCGTGCCGACCTCGCGGATGGCCGCACGGGTGGCGGAACTGGGAGCCGAACTTGCGGCCCGCAGCGACCGCCCGGCCGAGGCCGCCGGGGTTGAGCTGAAGCCGCTGGAGCGGCGTATCGACGGCGACCGTTTGGAATATTCGACCGTTGCCGTGGCCATCGACCGGGCCGCCGGCATGGCCACCATCGTGGTCCGTGGGCCCGAACAGGCGTCACCCACCGAGGCCGCCGCCATGCTCGCCCAGGGCGCCGGTTTCTGGCCGCTGGCGCTGGCCCGCGAACTCGACGATGCCATGCTGCACCTGCGCTTCAACGAGCCCGAGATCGGCACCTGGGTGCTGCGCACGGAAGGCCAGGCTGAACTCGTGGCGGCGGCCGACACCGCCCTGGCGGCCCAGGCCGACAACTGGTTCGTGCGCGAGGTGACGCTTTACCTCAAACGCACATTGAAACGCCTCGATCTCAGCTCGCGCTCGCTGATCGCGCTGATCGAGCCCGGCAGCTGCTTCGTCGGCACACTCCTGGAACTCGTCCTGGCGGCCGACCGCAGTTACATGCTGGAAGGCCGGGTGGAGGGCGACAACCGGCCGCCGGCGGCGCTCGGGCTGACCGAGCTCAACTTCGAAAGCTACCCCATGGGACACGGCTTGAGCCGCCTGGAGGCGCGTTTCCTCGATGATCCGCAGCACCTCGAGACGCTACGGAGCGCCATCGGCCGCGACCTGGAGGCCGAGGAGGCCGACCAGCTCGGGCTCGTCACTTTCATCCCCGACGACATCGACTGGGAAGACGAGGTTCGCCTGGCCTTGGAGGAACGCTCCAGCTTCTCGCCCGACGCCCTGGTGGGCCTGGAAGCCAATCTGCGCTTTGGCGGTCCGGAAACCATGGAAACCAAGATATTCGCCCGCCTCACGGCCTGGCAGAACTGGATCTTCCAGCGCCCCAACGCGGTGGGTGCCGAGGGTGCCCTGCAACGCTACGGCAGCGGCGATCGCGCCAAATTCGACAAGGGAAGGATCTGAACCATGGCCATCGACTACAACCAACAAATTCCCAACAACGTCTCGCTGGCCGACAACCGGCGCCTGCTGCGTGCCCTCGAAGCCTGGCAACCCAAGTTTCGAGACTGGTGGGCCGAGATGGGCCCCGAGGGCTACCAGGCCAGCGAGGTATACTTACGCACCGCGGTGGCCGTCGACGCCAAGGGCTGGGCGCACTTCGACTACGTCAAGATGCCCGATTATCGCTGGGGCATCTTCCTGGCCGAGCCCGAAGAAGGCCGCCAGGTCAACTTCGGCCAGCACAAAGGCGAGCCGGCCTGGCAGGAAGTGCCCGGCGAATATCGCAGCACGCTCCGGCGCATCATCGTCACCCAGGGCGACACCGAACCGGCCTCGGTCGAGCAGCAGCGCCTGCTCAGCCAAAGCTGTCCCTCGCTTTACGACATGCGCAACCTCTTCCAGGTCAACGTCGAGGAAGGCCGCCACCTGTGGGCCATGGTTTACCTGCTGGACGCGCACTTCGGCCGCGACGGCCGCGAAGAAGCCGAGGCCTTGCTGGAACGCCGTTCGGGCGATGCCGACAAGCCGCGAATCCTTGGTGCCTTCAACGAGCCGACGCCGGACTGGCTGGCGTTCTATATGTTCACCTATTTCACCGACCGCGACGGCAAGTACCAGCTCGCCTCGTTGGCCGAATCGGGCTTCGATCCGCTGTCGCGCTCATGCCGCTTCATACTGACGGAAGAAGCGCACCACATGTTCGTCGGCGAATCCGGCGTCGGCCGCGTGGTGCAGCGGGCCTGCGAAATGATGCAAGAGCACGACACGGCCGATCTCAGGCCGCAGGGCGGCATCTCGCTCGATCTCATCCAGCGTTACATCAATTTTCACTTTTCGGTCTCGCTCGATCTCTTCGGCTCGGAAGTTTCCACCAACGCCGCCAATTACTTCTCCGGCGGCCTCAAGGGCCGCTTCGGCGAGGCCAAGCTCGATGACGACCACGTGTTGCGCCAGGCCCAATACCCGGTGCTGGAAGCCGACGGCAGCGGCTTTCGCAGCGTCGAGCACCCCGCCCTCAACGCCGTCAACGAGCGGCTCCGCGACAACTACGCCGAGGACTGCCAGCGCGGCCTCGAGCGCTGGAACAAGACCATCGCCGATCATGGCATCGATTTCGAATTGCGCCTCCCCCACCGCGCCTTTCACCGCCGCATCGGCAGCTTCGAAGCCCTCCATGTGACACCCCAGGGCGCCATCCTTCCGGCCGCCGAATGGCAGGCCGGGCGCGACCAGTGGCTGCCCAGCGCCGCCGACCGGGCCTACGTCGCCTCGCTCATGGCCCCGGTGGTCGAGCGCGGCCGCATGGCCAACTGGATTGCGCCACCGGCTCGCGGTATAAACCGCCAGCCGATCGATTTCGAATACGTCAAGCTGAACTGACCGCCAAGACGGTCGCGGCGGAGAGAAACCCGTGAACGATCTAACATTGAAGGTCGAGAAGATCGTCGAGGCGACCCCGGCCATCAAGGTTTTCGACCTGGTGGCGGCGGACGGCGCAACGCTGCCCCCGTTCACGGCCGGGGCCCACGTCGACGTAGCCGTCACCCTGCCCGACGGCAGCCGTGACAAACGCTCCTATTCGCTGGTCAATTCGCCGGCCGAGGCGGGGCGTTATCGGCTGGGTATCCTGAGGGATGCGAACAGCACCGGCGGCTCGGCCTTCATGCACGAGGGCATCCGCGAGGGCGATGAGCTCGCGGTCTCGGAGCCCAAGAACCATTTTCCGCTGAGCGAAAGCGGCGGGCCCAGCTTGCTTATCGCCGGCGGCATCGGCATCACGCCGATCCTCAGCATGGCCCGCGTATTGGCGCTGCAGGAGCGAGAATTCGAGCTCCACTACGTCACCCGCTCGCCGGTCGACATGGCCTTTCGCGCCGACATCGAGGCGCTGCTCGGAGCTCGCGCGCACCTTGCCTTCGACGGCGGCGACCCGGCCCAGGGCATCGATCTCGAAGGCCTGCTGGAAAAGCGTCCCGAGGGCTG
>Ga0187833_10004904_pt1 | contig 12873 bp, 9 predicted proteins | sample ETNtaG_37_FD_167968 | JGI IMG/M metagenome (GOLD analysis project Ga0187833, IMG submission 167968) | Marine microbial and viral communities from oxygen minimum zone, Eastern Pacific Ocean - ETNP2014_SV_400_PacBio MetaG (Illumina Assembly) | ecosystem: Environmental > Aquatic > Marine > Hypoxic... | reverse complement strand
AGATATTTTAATAATATTCTGTTATTTAGTACAGATTATCTAACCCTTGCATTGTCTTTGAGTTTTTCTGCTGTAACAGTTTCTTTATCAGCTTTCAGTTCTAAATTGTTGAAATGAACCTTGCCATCTTTTACTTTCATCTCTATCTTTAAGAAATTCTCAAAGCTGATCTGTTCATTTGAATTTTTTAAATTATTAAATTTAACTTCATTTCCGGGTTTTGAATCTTTTACCGTCAATATCCCTACAATTCCTTTCTCGTCTTCTGCTGCTAATAACATTCCCTGGCTTTCTATGCCTCTTAGTTTTGCTTTTTTTAGATTTGAAACAATAATCACTTTCTTGTTTTCCAGCTCTTCTTTGGAATAATGCTCTTTAAGGCCTGCAACAATCTGCCTTTTCTCCTTGCCTAGGTCTATTTTAACAACATATAGTTTATCAGCATCAGGATGGTCTTCTACTGAAAGAATTTTTGCAACTTTTAGGTCTAAGGGAAATTCTTCTTCAGATTTTTCTTCAAACTTATTTATTAAAATCTCTTCTTTTCCTATTTTGCGGTTTTTTAGATTAAAATTGGCATCTTCCCATGCCGAATTCTGCAGATTCAATTGTTTCTGCAGATCTTCTGAAAATTTCGGCATGATTGGCTGGATTAAAATAGACAGTATCCTGACGATATTGATGCAAAGGCCGCATAATTTATGCACTTTCTCCTTGTCTTTCTTTATCAATTTCCAGGGCTCATTATTCTGAAAATACTTGTTTCCCAGGCCAGATATAGACAATATTTCGTTTGCAACTTCATTGAAATTCAGATTCTCATAATCTTCTTTTATTTTTTTTACTTTATCGTTTATTTCATCGATTAATTTTGTATTCTTATCTATATCTTTTATTTTCCCGTCAAAATTCCTGTTTGTAAAACTCAATACCCTGTAACAAAAATTTCCTAAGTTTCCGGCTAATTCTGAATTTACTTTCTGCTGCAATAGATCCTCTGAATACTCACCATCCCCATCTAAAGGCATAGCGCTGACTAGGTAAAACCTAAACGGTTCTAAGCCGTATTTCTCTATCTGTTCGAATGGCTCTATTATGTTGCCAGTTGACTTGGACATCTTTGCTCCTTTTGTTAAAATAAAGCCATGCACAAACAACTGTTTTGGCAAAGGAATTTTAGCAGACATTAACATAGCCGGCCAATAAGCTGCGTGAAATCTTAGTATATCCTTTCCAATGATATGGATGTCTGCCGGCCATAACTGCTTGAATCTCTTTTCATCTGTTCCATAGCCGATGCCGGTTATGTAATTGGCCAATGCATCGCACCATACATACATGACATGATCATTGTCTTCCGGTACTGAGATTCCCCATGGCAATGAAGTTTTAGGCCTGGAAAAAGAGATATCTTTAGCGTCTTTTAGGAAAGATAAAATTTCATTCTTCCTTACTCTTGGAATTACTTTATACTTGTCTTCCTTAATTAATTTTGAAACTTTATCCTTGTATTTTGAAAGCTTAAAGAAATAGTTTTCCTCTTCTATTAATTCTATATTTCTTGTTGGATGATTTGGGCATTTTCCTGCTTCCAGCTCTTTTTCTGTCTTGAAAACTTCACAGCCAGTGCAATACTTCCCTTTGTATTTTTTCTTGTATATATCTCCTGCCTTAACCAGCTCTTTCCACAACTTGATTGAACCAGGATAATGGGCTTTCTTATCGCTTGTCCGGATAAAATTATCATATGATATGTTTAATTTCTTGTAAAGCTCTTTGAAAATTGCAACATTTGAATCTAAGAATTCTAAAATGCCTTTTCCTTCTTTTTTCGCAGTCTGCCAGTTCTTGTTTCCATGCTCATCAGTTCCTGTCTGAAAGTAAACATCTTTTCCCAGAAGCCTGTTGAATCTAGCGAAAACATCTGCCTGTACTATTTCAAGTGCATGTCCCAAATGGGGAAAATTATTGGGATATGCTATGGCTGTTGTTATGTAATATTTCTTGCTTGATTTGAATTAAACCACCTGTATACAGAAGTAAAGTTTTAGTTTAAAAATGTTGTTGTTAATTTGCTTTAAGAATAAAAAACACAAAATTTATATACTTGTCCATATTTGTGGACTTAAGGACAGAAAATGGGACTAATGGACAGAAAAATGGACAAAGTATTGGAATTGTTTTATGAGTTTCCAAGCAGGAAATTCACTATCAGGGAGATAGCTAAAATTGTCAAAATTCCGAAATCCACTGTTCAAAATTATTTAACTTTGATAAAATCAAATAATTTAGTTACTAAAGAAAACCAAGCCTCAAATTCAGCATTATATAAGATTAAAAAAATAAATTATTCTATAGAAAAACTCTATGCTTCAGGATTGATTGAATATCTTAAAGATTCATTATCTCCTTCCTGCATCATCCTATTTGGAAGCTTTAGAAAGGGGGAATTTGTGAAAGACAGTGACATTGATATTTTTATAGAAACAACAACAAAAACTGAGCTTAATCTGAAAAAATTTGAAAATAAATTGAATCATAAAATAAACATAAGGAAAGAAATTAATATACACAATCTTCAACCAAGATTGTTTAACAATATTATCAATGGTATAAAGCTGGAGGGGTTTTTTAAGGTCAAATGAGTGATATAATGGACTGGAAATTATGCGAATCAAAATTCATCAGGAAGGTTGGAAAGGACGAGGAAAAAATAGCATCAATATTAGATACAGCTGAAAAAAGATTGGCATTTATAAAATCCAATGAAGTTTCTATTGAAAATGTTTCTTTTATTGTTGAGGGATACTATGAGATTGTTAAAGAAATGCTTGTTGCATTTCTTCTGAAAAATGGCTTAAAATCAAGCAATCATCAATGCTTGATTTCATATTTTTACAAAGAACATCCTGATTATGAATTTGAAGCTAAGTTAATCTTCCAGATGAGTTATCTAAGAAACAGGCTAAATTATTATGGAGAAAAAATAGATATGGAGTTTTATAATAAAAATAAAGAAGAATTTGGTAAATTAATAAATTTGATTAAGGGAATTATTTTAGATTAGTTTATTTTTCTTTCTTCGTCTTCTTCAGTTTCTTTGTTATCCCTATCTTCTCATTGCACTTTCCGCATTCAAAAACATAAGCTTTGACTCCTTGGAATGACTTTCTTTCATATTCAGTTGTTGCTTCTCCTTCATTGCCGCAGTGAGGGCATTTGTAATCTATCTCTACACTCAGGCCTTTTTCAACATCTTCATTAGATTCTTGGTACTTGCACTTAGGGCATTCGTAATGATCAGCTTTCTTGTCAACTGCACCAGTTTTCCTAATCGGCTTTCCTAAAACACCATCGCATTTAGGGCATTTTTTCCTGTAAACCCATGCGGTTGCCCTGCCTTCCTCTCCAAGCGATCTGTTAGTAAAATAAATGCACTCTTCCATGCTTTCCGGTTTTTTTATAGCCATTTTATTATCCTCTCCAAAAACTTTTTTTGCGAGATGCCGGAAATCTCTTTGAAATTCTTTGAATTTCTAAGAGATACAGAAAATCTTTGATTTTCCCGTATCTTTGATTTCCCAGCATCCTATTCATCTTCATCCTTTACGCAAGCAGACTCAACAAGGCTCCTGTCTCTCTTGGCATCTTTTTCTTCCTGGGAAAATGAAGCGTTCAAAAACAAGACCTGTTTTGCAGTTACATCTGCAATCCCGGCTTCTTTTGGGTATTTTTCAATCATCTTATTCATCAAAGCCGTGGCTTCATAACCGACTTGTGAAGATACATCCCTGTTAAAAGTTGCATTTCTTAGCCTCGGCAGGCCTTTTCTGCATCCAAAGCCCCATTTTGTTGTTGAGCCCCTGCCATGCTTCCATCCTTCCTTAAAGAATACATCAGACTCAACAAGCTTTAACCTGATATCAAGCAACAACTTAAAAGGTTCAGTCACTTCAATGTTTGTTAATTCAGTTAAGTCGTCTAATAATAAGCTGTCTTCTTCCATAGTTTCCGGAAAACCATACATATCTGTATCAAACTTTTCATTTATTTCATCTAATTTTCTAAGCTCTTTTTCAAAATCGCTTTGGAATAAGCCAGCTATATTTTCAGAAAAAAGGGCCAGGACCATCAAAACTGCAAGGATGATGGGCATGAGATAAGTGTTTTTTTCCTTTTTCATGGCCTTATTCTTTGTTTTTTTCATGATCTTTTTACCTCAATGCTTACTGCATGTTCATTGACCCTTATGTAACTCGGACAGATTAAGAACTGGTATTTATTCTTTTCGCAATAGCTTATTATATCGTCTTTCTCCTTTTCACTGCCAAATCTGATAACGACATTAATCCCTTTTTTATCAGCGTGTAGGATACTATAATTCTTTAAATCAGACTTTATTTTTTTATTGATAGTCTGAAAATTATTATACCTGTTTCCAACATTTCTTAATTTTAGCAATAATTCTCCTCTTTTTGACTCGTCAAATTCCAATTCCTTTAAAATATCTTTTATTAGGAAATTTTCATTGTTAAAAGAGATAAAGCCGCCATATTCCAGATTGATGGGCTTCCATCTGCCAAAGCTTGCAACGATCATATCTGCATAGTTTCCATTGCAAAGCTCGCTGCCGACAGAGCCTGAAGCATCTAAGATCACTAAACAATCGTTTTTTTTGCATATGCTGTAGATCTCCTTTAATGGCTGTTCAGCAAAATACCCGGCAGGATTTTCAAAGACCAATGCTGATGCGTCTTTAGTGTTTTTTTCAAGTTCCTTTAAGTCTAAGATCCCATAATCAGTCTTTAATCTTTTAATCACAAATTTTAATTTATTTGGATACTGAAGATGAGTAAGCCAGCCCCCCTGGTCAGGAACCAGGATATATTTTTTTGGGTTTATTTCCCTGGCTATTTTTAAGGCTGTAAGGATTGCTTTGTTCCCCCTTTGAGCCAGGAAAATGTGCTTATGTTTTGTATATCTTCTAAGGATTTCTGCTATTTTTTTATCCATGATTACTAAATGAAAAACCTTTAAATATTTAAATTGATGTCTTTATTCAGAATGGGATTTTATAATGAAGCTGCAGAAGGCTATGATGAGCTGCATGGACAGGAGCAGTTAAATAAGCTAAGCATCATCAAAGATAATCTGGATATTAAAAAAGAAGATATGCTTCTGGATGTCGGATGCGGAACCGGAATCTCTTCTGAATTTGACTGCAAGGTCATCGGCATTGATCTGTCACTCCCATTATTAAAATTAAATAAAAATAAGGATAAATTTGCTGGAACTGCAGAGATGCTTCCTTTTAGAGATGATATTTTTGATATTGTTGTTTCTATGACAGCAATCCATAATTTTAAAGATATAGAAAAATCGTTAAAAGAGATGAAAAGAGTTGGAAAGGGTGAATTTGTTTTCAGTATTTTGAAAAAATCAGATAAATTCAATAAGATTGAAAAACTGATAAAAAAACATTTTAAGATAAATAAGCTGATTGAAGAAGAAAAAGATGTAATTTTCTTTTGTGATTAAAAACATTTAAATAAACTGGATTCAAAATTTAATAAAATGGAAGATTCAAAAGTTAAAGAGCTTGCAGATACGCTTAGAAAGAGCGGACTGGCTATCTCTGATTATGAGGCTAAGGAAAAGGCAAAAGCGATCCTCGGAATAGACATTCAAAACATAGAAAAAGAAGAGCCTGTTAAAGAAGAAGTCAAGGAAGAAGTTCCTGCAACAGAAAAAGAGATCCCTGAAAAAAAAGATGAAAAAGGGGGATTTTTTTCCCACATAGCTGAAAAGTTCCATCATGAAAAAAAACCAGAGCCTGAAAAACACCACCCATCTCAGCCAGAATTTGACATTTCCAGGGAAGATCTGACAGTTAATGACCTGATGAAGGAAATAGGAGTCAATCCGGAAGAAATTTCTGAGGAAAAAGAGAAAATGGAGGATGTTAAAGAAGAGATATCAGAGCTGAGACAAGAGATTTCTGAAGAGGAAGAAAAACCAGAAGAAGGCAAAATAGAGGAAATAAAGCATAAGATAGAGGATATCAAAGAAGAAGTCAAGGAAGTGGAAGAAGAAAAAGCAGAGGGAAAGAAGGTTGATTTGAACAAATTATTCGATTCTAGCGAAAAGGAATAGGGATTCTATACTAATAATTATAAATAGTTCTTTGTGTTTTATATTGTAAAAATAGCAATATTTATATAGGCTTATTAACTACTCTTAGATAATAGCAAAGATGAAAATGAAAAAAACATTAATATTATTTTTAGTGTTCATATGTTCTCTATATGTAGTAAGTGCTGCCGACAGTGCGAATATAATCGAAGATTCTGTCAATGTTTCAGGCATGCAAGGCACTACAGCAAGTGGCAGCTTTACTGTGAATAACACCGGAACAGAAACTGTAACTTATTCCTTTACAAGCGGACTAAGCGGCCCAGGTGCTTTATCAATAAATGCAATAAGCGATGTTGTTCTTGCTCCCACTGCTTCAAGTTCTGTAAGTCTTGACGTTCCTATCGCAAGCAACCAGGCTCTGGGAATCTATACCGGCACTATAAATGTTACAAACTCTTCTGGCATTATATTAGACAGTGTGCCAGTAACTGTAAATGTAACTCCCAGCTTTAGTTTAAATTCCTCAATTTCATCTATCATATTTAACAATGCAATAAGAAATTCAACCAGGACAGCTACATTCACAATAACAAATAATGGAAATGGCAATCTAACCGGAGTAATTCCAACAAGCAGTGCCGCATCAAAATACAATGTTAGCTTCAATAAAACATCCTCATTCAGCCTAGATGTAGGAGATAGTGAAACTATGATAGTCACTGTTTTGATACCTTCTGATGAACCTACAACAAACCATTCAATAGGATCTATTGTAATGAACTCCGATGGATTTAACCAGTCTGTGGCTACACTAAATGTAGATGTAAAAGGCGGTCTTGTTGTAGCAGATCTTGATGCCAGGATCTATTACAAATATGGTGAAAAAGACGGGGATACTGATGTTATCCAAAGTATCACTGATGGCCAGAGCCTTAATTTTGACCAGGATGTTAGGCCCGGATCAGAATTAAGGTTTAATGTAAATGTTGAAAACACGTTTACCTCCAGTGAAGATATAGATATCGAAGATGTAACAGTCACTGTAACTATTAAAGAAATTGATGATGGTGAAGACGTTGATGAAGAAGGTGATGAGTTTGATTTAGATCCAAAAGAAGAAGAAAGATCTACCCTATACTTTGATATACCTCTTGAAGTTGAAGAAGGGGAATATAATGTTCTGATTGAGATAGAAGGTCAGGATAGCGAAGGAACTGAACATTCTCTTGAATGGAATTTAGAAATAACAGTCAACAAAGAAAGGACAAATATTGTGATAGAAAAAGCTGATTTAACCAGGGATACAGTAAGCTGCAATAGGGATACAAGATTAAATGTAGGAATCTTGAATATCGGCTCTAAAGAAGAAGATGATATGAAAATAGAGATAACAAACAGTGATTTGGATGTGGAATTTGTTGAAGATGGTATAGAGTTAGGTATTGAACCTTATGAGGAAGATGACGAATACGGGAAATCATTAAGCATAAATGTTGGCAGTGATGTTGCTGCCGGAACTTATCCTATAAAGGTTAATGCTTACATTTCCTCTGGTGCTTTGTTTGAATCAAAAACAGTAAATTTGGTTGTTGATGACTGCGGAGGAACTCAAGAAGAATCTCCTGACGAAGATACTGAAGAAGAAAGTGAGGAAGAAGAAAATGTAGCTGGAGAGGAGCCTGAAGTTACCGAAGAATCAGAGGAAGAAGGCACTAAGATTTCTGTTTTAGAAGAGTCTGTTACTGAAACAAAAGAAGCTGCAGTTGGGACTCCGCTTATCTTAAGTTTGATTATTGCAGGCCTTACAGCAGTAGGAATTGGAGTATTTGTTGTAATAAAATTCTTTCCGAAGAAATAAATTTCTTTTTATTGATTCTTATCTTAAAAATGTGTTATTATTTAGTCACCTATTGATAACGAAATGATATAATCACTCTAACACAATAAAACTTATAAATCAATAGTTGTTCTTCTGATATTAATTTGTTAGTTTGGGGTGTGTTGATGAAAAAAGGTTTTCAAAGAGTGTTATTTATATTTCTCCTATTAGTTTTCCTATTATCAATGCTGCCATTTGCTTTGGGAGATGTTATTATTAATGAGTTTCTGCCAGATGGCGCCATAGAGCCCGATTCTGAGTGGGTTGAACTGTTTAACAATGGAAGTTCTGCTGTCAGCCTTGACAAATGGAATATAACAGAAAAGGGCGCTAGTGCTAATTTCACATTAAATTTATCAATCCCTGCAAACGGATTTGTTATTTTAGTCAATAACTTTACACTGTTTAATTCAACTTATCCAAATTTAAATTCAAGTGGATTGATTTCTGACTATGGGGAGATTGTAGCATCTTTCCAATTAGCGAACTCAAACGGATTCTTGGATCTATACAATTCATCCGGGGAAAAAGTAAGCAATATTTCTTATTCATCTACAACAGCAAATAATAGTATAGGGAGGCACCCTGATGGAACTTCGAATATAATAGAGTTTACTATACCTACGCCAGGAGCTAAAAACGATAATGTTACTCCCGCATTCAACAAGTGGGTGAATCCATCTTTAAATAATTCTCAGGTTTCAGTTAGTTTGAACATAACAGTAAATATCACTGATGCTGCAAGCACCGTCAACACGTCTCTAGTTGATTTCAACGGAACAAATTTTTCAATGACCAAGTCAGGAGAAATTTGGCACTTTTTGTGGAACATAAGCACAAACTTAGACAAGGTATATAACATAACAATTTATTTTAACGACAGCAACGGCTTTTCTTCAAGCGATACTATTTTTAACATAACAGCAGGCAACAAGCCAGTATTCAACAGATGGGCAAACCCAGGGGAAAATAATTCATTTGTTGGCGGTTTATTGAATATAACTGCCAATATAACTGATGTTACAAGTGTAAGTTCTGCCTTGGTTAATTTCAACAATTCAAACTTTTCAATGTCTCAGAACAATGACTTATGGTATTTCTTGTGGAACACTACTTTAAATGTTGATGGTAAATACAACATAACAATATTTTTCAATGATACTTTTGGATTTTCAAATACTGACACCTTATCAAATCTGACTGTAGACAACACAAAGCCCAAGATATCAACTCCGGCAACAACCGCAAACTCAAGGAATTTTATCAATCCGGGATTTGTCTTCAATGCATCTGCAAACTCAACAGATGCGAATCTATTGAACGTTACCTGCAGTCTTAGCGGAACTACTGTTGGCAACTTTTCTGTGAATGGGGATATCCATAAATGCAACTTAACGGCTCCTATTACTGAAAATATTTTTGTAATAACGCTCACTGCAATCGACAAAGCAGGCAACACAAACACCACTACTGTAAATTTCACAACCAAGTATTCTACAACTGCGACGTTAGCGCCCCAAGACATAACAGTCTCAGGCTTGAACCAGAGCAACAAGGTTGTTGAGGTAAATGCCACATTGACCAACACCGGATCAAGCGAAATGTTCGATACAGGAGCCATCTTAAGCGGCTTTTCCTCCTCAGTTCTCTCTGCAACTTCATTAACTTACAAAAGCTGCAGCCTGAACATAAACAATTCCCAATCATGCAACGTCACGTTCAATATAACGGTTAAAGGCGGAAGCTCTGGAGCCCACACCATCTTCTGGAATGCTAACTGGACTAACAATAATTTTACTGTCAATGATTTTTCGCAGGCTGTGACTAGCACCGTAACTCTAAGCAGCAATCCTGAAATCTCAGTAGCTAAAAATACGAGCGCAAATATAGCTCATGGGCAAAATACAACTTTAGCTCTTGACTTGAATTCAACAGGAAACGCCAATCTGGAGGATGTGAATATAACGTTTATTCCAGGCACCCTGCAAAGCTCTTTCGTAACTTTGCAGCCCGGCAGCTTTAATCTGATAGGCGCAGGTACCAACAAGACGTTCAATGTAACAATAAACATACCCGAGCACCATAATCCCGGGAATTACACAGGAACACTAAACATAACCTCATCCTCAATATCCCATAAGACAATTTCATTGAGGGTAGAAGTGCCCACTGACAGCTCCTGGACATCATCTCCAAAAACCCTGAAATCATTCAAAAAAGATAATTTTGCAGGCCTGCTTGGAGATATAACTATCAACAACACCGGAAACATAGGCCAGAACTACAGCATCTCCTATATTGGAGACTTATTCTTTTTCATCTGGAACCAGACATCAGCAGATAATAAAGTTTTCACGCAAAACGCCCATATCTATGTTGAAAGGAACCAGACAAAAGACTTCAGCATGTTCCATAAGGCTGATGGCCCTTTAACAAGCTTTAACCTCTCAATAACCATAACAAGCACCAACACTTCAGCAACCAACGTATCTACCGCTAACCTGACAAGAGATAACACTTCCCCTACCGTTAACATAACAGATCCACTGAACAATTCTTTTGTAAAGAATATTGTAGATTTTAATGTTACATCCACAGATATAAACCTCAGCAGGGTTGAATATTATATCAATAGCCAATTGGTTTTGAATGATACAGGCATAGAATTTACATTTGACTGGAACACTACGAATGGAACGTACCCTGATAACGTCTATAAGCTTGAGGCTATATCATACGACACCGCCGGCAACTTTAATTCCTCAAATATAAACGTGACCGTAAACAACACGGACGATGACCCAATATTATTGGGCAACATTCCAACAATAAACATAGTTGAAGACAATGATTCCACGATTGTGAACTTATCCTTGTTTTTCAAGACATTGGATGGAGATTCCTTAACTTATAACTTTACGCAGCCGGATAATGTGACTGTGCAGGTAAATAATGCAACCCAGATTGCTAATTTCAGCCCTTCTGGAAACTTCTCCGGAACAAATTATATTATTTTAACCGCAATCGACTCAAGCCAGAATACGACATCAAGCAATAACATTACTATAACTGTAAGCAATGTCAATGATGCGCCTGCAATTCCAGCACTATCAAGCCCCCTAAATAATACAAATCTTAAATCCGCAACCGGCCAGGTAAATCTAGTGTGGAATGCCTCCTTGGAAGCGGATGGGGATACTGTAAGTTATTTTGTTTTCTTCTCCAATAACAGCCTGAATGTCAGCTTAAATACTACTCCGGTAAACGCTACCACAACCGCCACAAGCCTGCAGTTGAACGGGCTTGAGAACGGCACTTACTTCTGGAACCTGATAGCAGGAGACGGAAGCCTGAACGCATCAAGGACCTCTACATTCCAATTCACGTTAAATTCTGATGAAAAACCTAATGTAACATTCTGGCAGTGGAATAATACCTTATTGGATTCGTCATCCAGCAGCGCCATAGTTAACAGGTCCATAGCAGTCCCGGAAAACAAGACAGTCTCATTCAAAATCTTGGCTGCTGACCCTGATAATGATGCACTGACCTTTAATTGGTATCTAAACAACAGCCAAAAAAGCTCGTTGCAAAACTTTACATTTAACTTCACCAATAACTTCACTTCAAAAGGATTCTATAATATAACCCTTATTGTCATGGATAATAACTCAAATGAAGACAGGGAGACCTGGAACCTGACAGTAAATAATCTGAATAGAGTATCTACAATAACTCAGATACCGAATCAAGCTATCATAGAAGAGACTTTAAACACAACAATCAACCTTTCAGCATTCTTCACGGAATTGGATTTAGATGATACACTTACTTTCTTCGTAGTTTCTCAGAATACTTCGCAGGTGACATGTTCTATAAGGGAGAACAATGTGACATTAAAAGGCTCAAGTAACTTTGCAGGCAACGGAAGCAGTGCAGCTTCATGCACCATCATAGCTTCTGACGGCCTGTTGAATTCCACCAATAACACTTTCAGCATAAATGTAAGCAACACTCCGGATGCTCCTGTGTTGATCTCAATAGGGACATTGACTGCGGTTGAAGAAACATTGTTCTACTATGACGTGAATGCTACTGATCCGGAAAACCAGGTTTTAGCATTTTCAGACAACAGCACTTTATTCAATATAAGCTCAACATCCGGAAACTTTACTTTGAATGCGACAAATGCACAAGTTGGAACTCATAAAATAAACATAACTGTCAATGATACAGGCGGGCTGCAAGACAGCGAGATCATAACATTAACCATAACAAACAGCAACGATAATCCTGTCTTGGACCAAATTTCAAACAAAGATGCGACTGAAGATTCCACTATAAGGTTCAACGTCACTGCCATCGATATAGATGGTGATTCCTTAACATTCAGCGCAAATCTAACCGGCTTTGCATTTACAAATGCCGCAAATAACTCTCAGGCAACTGTAGTTTTCACTCCAACCAATAGCAATGTCGGAAATAATACTGTCAACATAACAGTCACCGACGGAGCCTTGACAAGCTCGCAGAAATTTTTGCTTTCTGTCAACAACACTAATGATGCTCCCACTATATCAGGATTTTTCCCGGTCCAGAACAAAACAATAGCAGAAAATATCGGAAGCCAATTATTTAATGTGACCGCGGTGGATGTCGATGCAGGGGATTCCTTAACCATAGCCTGGTCCAGGAACGGGACAATTGTGAACAGTAATTCTACCAATGTAACGATTACAGGGCTCAACCAGGGGATCTATAATATAACGGCAATCGCAAACGACACTTCGGGGGTTTCAGCAAGAAACGAGTGGACATTGACGGTAGCTTCTCAAATAACATCATCGCTTTACACAAGC
>Ga0187833_10004903_pt1 | contig 12875 bp, 10 predicted proteins | sample ETNtaG_37_FD_167968 | JGI IMG/M metagenome (GOLD analysis project Ga0187833, IMG submission 167968) | Marine microbial and viral communities from oxygen minimum zone, Eastern Pacific Ocean - ETNP2014_SV_400_PacBio MetaG (Illumina Assembly) | ecosystem: Environmental > Aquatic > Marine > Hypoxic... | reverse complement strand
ATGAAAAAATCTAATTCTCAACAAGTTGATCGTTGATTAACTACTATATTTTGCTTTTCGACTCGCCGCCAATCGTTTATGGGGATCTAATTCCATTTTCCGTAAACGGATGGATAATGGAGTCACTTCCACCAGTTCATCTTCCGCAATAAATTCAATGGATTGATCCAACGATAATTGCTTTGGTGGGCGCAGGACTACGGTGGAGTCGGAAGCGGCCGCTCGCATATTGGTTAGTTTTTTCTCACGAGTAATATTTAATGTTAGATCTTCCGTCCGATTGCGCTCACCAATAATCATACCATCATAAACTTCTGTTCCCACTTCTACAAATAACTCGCCCCGGTCCACCATTCCCAGACAGGCATAGGTGGTTACCCTCCCCTTTCGATCAGCTACCATTGCACCGCTATTCCGCTGTGGGATGAGTCCAAACCATGGGGCATATCCATCAAACAGTTTATTCATGATTCCAGCACCCCGTGTATCCGTTAAGAACTGGCTGCGAAATCCGATTAACCCCCGGGATGGAATCACAAAATCCATAGACACACGACCATAACCGTGGTTCACTAAATTAGTCATCCGCCCTTTTCTTTCCGACAGTTTTTCAGTAATAATACCCACCTTATCTTCAGGGATATCGAGGAATACTTTTTCCATAGGCTCCATCACTTTTCCATTTTCTTCATGGGTTATCACCCGGGGTTTGGAGACCATAAATTCGTACCCCTCCCTTCGCATGGTTTCAATCAGGATGGCCATTTGTAATTCGCCTCGCCCTCTCACCTCAAATACATAAGTCCGATCGGTAGCATGCACCTGGAGAGATACATTCCCAAGAATCTCTTTTTCCAATCGTTCGCTGATATTGCGGGAGGTGAGGTATTTTCCTTCTTTACCGGCAAAGGGACCATTATTCACATAAAACAGCATAGACACTGTGGGTTCATCAATCACAATCCGAGGAAGTGGTTCCGGATTTTCATTTGAAGAAATTGTATCACCGATGGTGACGCCTTCTATACCGGCAACCGCAATAATATCACCTGCTTCCAATGTATCCACCTGAATTTTCTGGAGCCCAATAAATGTATATAGTGCAGAAAACTTTTGTCTATTTCGAATACCATCAGCACCACAGAGGGCATAGGATTGAGTCATCTCCAGTTTTCCATTATTCAATCGTCCAATGGCGACCTGCCCCACATAAGGATCGTAGTCCAGATTAGTGACTAAAAATTGCGGTGTATGATCGTCATCAGCCATAGGCCCTTCAATATTTTCGAGGATTGAATTGAATAAGGGTGTTAAATCTGTAGAGCCATCATTCAATTCGTTATGGGCAATACCATCTTTTGCATTGGTATACAATATGGGAAATTCAATCTGCGCTTCGGTGGCATCCAGATCAATGAAGAGGTCATACACCTCATTGAGCACCTCGTCAATGCGTGCGTCCGGCCGGTCGATTTTATTGATGACTAAAATAACCGGCAGATTTTTTTCTAATGTTTTCTTCAGAACAAACCGCGTTTGAGGCAATGGGCCTTCACTTGCGTCCACCAATAGCAATGCGCCATCTACCAGATTTAAGCTTCGTTCAACTTCCCCGCCAAAATCCGCATGACCCGGTGTATCCATTATATTGATTTTTACATCTTTATATTGAATGGCCGTATTTTTCGCTGTGATGGTAATGCCACGCTCTTTTTCTAAATCCATGGAATCCATGACGCGTTCTTCCACTTTCTGGTGGGACTGGAAAGTGCCACTTTGCTGCAAAAGTCCATCTACAAGGGTGGTTTTACCGTGATCTACATGGGCAATAATTGCAATATTTCTAAAATTTGTTTTTCTCATAAGGTTTTTTACGATCTTCTATCTAAATTTTTCGAGCCAAAATCAGCTTGGGAATTTCGGTTTAAATAAGTCAGTAATTCACTAAAATTAGTCCACTTATGAATTTATTAATTGATTCGAGATTGTAGTAAATTAAAAATCAAATTTTGATTGAATCCAATATAAGTGTTACCCAACTCAAAGGAAATATGATGAACCGTTTAGCATTTTCTATTATCGTTGTAATAATCTGTGCATTTCCCCTCCTGAATGCCCAGGTGCAACTCTCCGGATCTGTCTTCCATGATAAAAACAAAGACGGTATTCATAATTCCGGTGAAAAAGGCATCAAAGATATTCCAGTTTCCAACGGAAGGGATATTGTTTTAACCGATCGAAAAGGCTTCTTCCACATTGTGGCCGATAGCAATGATGTGGTTTTTATCATGCAGCCTTCTGGATGGAAAGTGCCGGTGAATGACTATAATATTCCACAGTATTATAAAAATATTCGGCTGAAGAAAGGCCCGGATTACCTAAAATATAAAGGATTTACTGATCCGATTCCCTTGCCAGAAAAACTGGCTTTCCCTCTATATAAATCTAAGAATCGCGGCGATAAAATCCGAGCCATTATCAGTGGAGACCCCCAACCACGGGACTCTGCAGAAGTGCGATACTTCCGGGATGAAATTTTAAATAAAATGCTGACGGAGAAAGATGCGGAATTTTATATCCCCCTTGGCGATATCATGTACGATGATCTTTCCCTTTACCCCTATTATCTAGAACAAGTATCAGAATTGGGAATACCCATTTGGCATATATTCGGGAATCATGATATCAATTATCGAGCCCCATCCGATTCATTGGCGAAAGAAACCTGGCGCACCTATTTTGGTCCTGATTATTATTCGTTTGAATATGGCAACGTTCATTTTATTGCCTTAAATACGGTGTTTTATAAAGGATGGAATGTGGAAAAAAATAAAAAAGGATCCTACCTTGGGAAACTCCATGACAATCAGACAGCGTGGCTAGAAAATGATCTGTCTCTTGTTTCATCAGATAAACAAATAGTCTTTCTAAGCCATATTCCCATTATCTCCGATGTATATAAAGGAAAAAGAGTTGAATTGACCAATCGAGATCAACTGTATAAAATGGTACATGATCGAAATAAAATTCTGGCGCTTTCCGGTCATATGCATTACTTAGAAAATATGGAACTGACAGCCGACCACGGGTGGACGGGTGAAGCTGAGTTCCGAAATTTGAACCTGGGTGCCGGGTGCGGCGCCTGGTGGTATGGTCCCATCCAGGCTAACGGCGTTCCCTACGGCTTTCATTATGACGGCACACCTAACGGGTATTTTATGTTCGATTTTTCTAAAAACAATTTCAATTATGAATTTATGCCAAGCAAAAGCGATCCGAACCAAACCTTCCGAATCAGCAGCCCTTCGGATAGAATGACAACTGCTTCTATGGATACATCCATTCTGGCCGTGAACGTTTTTTTCGGTGGACCAAAAACAATCGTATCCTGTACCATTGACGGAAACGAAATATGGCTAAAAAAAGCGGTGACCGCCGAAGACCCTTATATTAACCGACTCATTCAACTGTATCCCGACCTATATCCAAATGTTGAGGATATGCCCATTAATGCACATATGTGGCTGGGAGAATTCCCCACATTATCTGTAGGGAATCATACGATTCATGTTCAAGTGATTCACGATAATGGCATCACGGAAAATCAGGCAAAAATATTTGAAATTTATTGAACATATTGTTTTTATTTTCCATTAACAACTGGAGCATCTTCTTATGATTAAGCGATCCATTATTTTCAGTATTTTACTTTCCTTCCTCTACTCAAATGAGGGAGAAACCATTACCTTTACCAGTGCAAACCCCTTTGGTTTTAATGATGTTCTTTCTGCCTTGGATCAACAGGAACCACAAGAAGTACATGGTGTTCTCAAAATGCCGGATCAGATGGGTGATAAAAAAGTACCCCTGGTGATTGGTGTGGCTGGAAGCCTGGGGTGGATGAATCATCATTTTGAATATCTTCAGATGTATCGAGAAATGGGGATTGCCACATTTGAAGTCAAAAGTTTTGCCAGCCGAGGTATTGAATCGACCGTGGGTACCCAGGTGGAAGTCACCATGGCAGCTATGATGCTGGATGTGTACCGGGCATTTGAAACGTTGGCTAAAGATCCCAGAATCGATAAGGATAAGGTGGCTATTACGGGATGGAGTCTCGGCGGCGGTGTGACGCTTTTTTCCGGTTGGTTGCCGGCAAAAAATGTCATGAATCCTGATTTGAAATTTGCCGCCCATCTGGCTATTTACCCTCCCTGCTTTATTGTGCCCGAAAACTTAATGTTTACGGATGCGCCCATGCATATACTCATTGGAGAAGTCGATAATTGGACACCGGCAGCCGCATGCCAAGATTTGGTTCCTGATATGATTGGACAAGGTGCCAATATTGATCTTACCGTTTATAAGGATTCGCATCATTCCTTTGATAGTGCAACGCCCCCCAGAGTGGATGAATCGGGGTATAGTTTTTTTGATTGTCGGTTAAAAATGCGTGCCGATGGCACTGTGGTCATGAATTTCATGGATATTCCCATGACCAACCCCACACTTCAGAAAATAGGGTTGGCTTTTTGTGCGGATCGTGGCCCCACTCATGGTGGAAACCCTAAAGCCCGGGAAGCTGCATTTATTTTCGCGAAAGGCTTTATGGGGAAACACTTACTGGATAATGAATAAACGATGGCCTATTAGAATCAAGGTATAAATATAAATAACTAAATCGATTGGTTGTTATTTATCCTACAATACTTTGATCATATGAACCGCCAATTGGTCTATTCTCTTCAAATCGGTTAAACCTGAAAAAACGGTGATCAAACATTGGATTTGAACTTTTTGTAATCATTTCTGAAACCATGAGTCCGACGGCGGGGCTCAATTTAAATCCGTGGCCGGAGAAACCAGAACAAACATAATAACCACTCCCAAAAGGAATTTCATCCACGATGGGATGCCAGTCCGGCGTTACCGCATACATGGACGCATAACCACCGGTACTTTTAGAATGAACCATGTCAGGATACCGTGTGATTATTTTTTTACCGATTTTTTCGATAAAACCTATATCAATCGATTCATTGAACTGATCCGGATCCACGATGGCATTGGCCTCAGCCGGATCAATCAATCCTGCCAATGTGAGTGTAATTCCTTCAGATCGAAAATAGGTTTCATTTATAAAATCAGTTACCACAGGCTGATGTCCCCGTACATTTCTGGGACGTTTAAAATAGGCGACTTGTACTCTGCACGGGTTAATAGGAATATTTAAGTCCAAAGTTTCGCAAACACCTTTCGTCCAGGCTCCCGTGCAGCAGATAATGATGGGTGCATCTAATTGTCCTTTTGTTGAATCAACCCCTACCACCTTATCCCCGCTTCTTCGAATGCCAGTTACTTTAGACTTTTGATAAATATGAGCTCCGAATTCTTTAGCGGCCTGAGCGAAGGAATTTGCAGTCAAATATGCATCGGCATATCCACCGTCCGGCTCGTAGATTACTGTGACGGAATCGTCCAATATAAGGCCCGGAAATAATGCTACCACTGATTCGTTAGAAAAAAGTTCCGTCCGAATGCCCACGGATTTTTGCATGTCTAAATTCTTTAATAATTCTGGACCATTCTCCTTGGATGCTATGACAAAAAATCCCGTATTGTTATATCCGCACTCACCACCCACCTCTGCTTGAAATTGTTGGAACACCTGAACACCATAATGGGCCATTCTGGCTGTCAATTCATTGGAATAATGCTGACGGATAATGGCGGAAGATTTTCCTGTAGGTCCATCCCCGATAAAGCGTTGTTCCAGAAGCGCAACCTTTACTCCTTTTTTCGCTAAATGAAATGCACTGGCGGTGCCGATAATACCGCCGCCGATAATAATAACATCGTATGATTTATTCAATGCACGGCCCAGAAAACTTTATTGGATAATACCGAAAAGAATCAATCGAACTGAAATGAATGTCAGGACAATTTTAAAAAGTAATTTAAATGTGGCTTCGGGTAACAGTCCCAGCATTCTCTTCCCAAGGTTGGTGCCAAAATAAACAGCAAGGACCAAAGGAAGTAATACTGTCCACTCTGCCATATAGTTTACACCAAATAAAAAGATAAATATGGGCATTTTACCCAGATGACCTACCGATTGGCATGCCGCTTTAGTGGCAATAACATTTTCTTTTGTCAATTCTTTATTAAGAAAAAATGGGGCAATTAACGGTCCGGCGGCACCAATAAATACTGTGACCAATCCACTGAGTCCGCCCATCCATAAAAATGCCTTTTCGGGTATAGGTTTCCCTTTTTTCCTTAAGAATAAAAACCATAGGATATAGACACCAATTAATGGTTTTAAAAAGTCAATTTTAATTTCGCTTGCCAAAGATACACCCATCCATTTCATCAACCCTAAGATTATGACCACAGCAAAGAAAAGACCGGGAATTGCCCCCACGGTGAATTGTTTAAATATAGGTCGATGCAGGTGTGTTCGGTATACCACCGTTCGCGTCACATTGCTCACCAATTGTATAATACCATGCAGTGCCACCACCATATATCCTTCGGGGATGATAATGGCCATAATGCCCAATAAAGTAATCCCGCCACCCATACCAATAATCGCCGAGAGCATTGACGTTAAAAAGGCCGCTAAAATAAGTATTAAAGATTCTATCATGGAATTCAGTTAGGGTTTGGAAATTTTTTCAACCAGTTAAACTGCCATAGAAGCGTCAATTGTTTATCCGAATGATTAAGGTTTTCAATCTCAATATAATTTTGATCAAACATACCCTGAGGTGCTTCGTAGGCCATTTCGATACGATGACCATCAACTAATTTTGCTTCTGCCTTGACCCGGTCTTTTGATTTTAAGTAATAGGCATTGAAAATATAGGTATCTTTTTCTCGAGCCGGTTTAAATGATGCAATATATTTATTCTGTTCCCCGTATTCATTTAAAATTTGATATTCATTTTTATTTTTGATAATGATCCAGGATGCCCTTTTGGGGATTTCTTCTCTTTTAACAACCGTTCCATTGTCATATAAAGTGCCAACTACATATTCAGTCCAAATGCCTTCAATTGGATTGAGGGTTGCTTTATGGCTTGTAAAATATTTTTTATAGTTTAATGTGGCTGGCGGTTCAAATGGTATCGCGGTTTGTTGTTTTAGCAACTGAGTACAACCGGATAGGATAATAATAAAAAGAGAAAAAATTAAATATAATAGGGCTGATTTTGGTTCAAATCTATTTTTCATAACCTAAATCTAATGATAGTTCATATAAACATAAAAGGCTCCGAACGAGCGCTTTACACAACCCAAAGCCATCTATATAATGGAATTGCTTTTACTTTTCTCTTGGCATAGCTTCATTGATATAATGACGGACTGTCATTATTGGGTGGCGGAGTAACATTCGCGGACCGGCATATTTCATCACTGTCCTGATTTGGGCACGCATATCTTTTGAGTAGCAATGGACCTCACATTGGGCACAGGTTGGCTTATTTCCTCCAAAGGGGCAGTGAATAAGACGTTGTTCTGCATATTCGGATAAATGGGTGCAATCTATACAGAGCGAATCGCCTGTATCATGGAGATTGCCACAATAAATCTCAATCATTGCATTGACTGTTTTATTTTCTCGGATCAATCGAGATTCGATTAATCGACCATTTTGGGAGACTTGATTCGACCCTTTAATGAGACCCTCCTATTTCCATGATATTGTTACCTAAAACTGAATCAGAAATTATCTGATGAATATAAATTTGAATAATTCAAGAAGTGTTTTTGGATGGGTTTAATAATCCATTTTACCAGGGATGACCCCCCGAACACCCCCCCTTGGATTTGGCGTATCCCCTTTTCTACGGGGGATGAGATGAATGTGCGAATGCATCACCGTTTGCCCCGCCACTTCTCCACTATTCATACCAATATTAAAACCTAAAATGGTTGGATCTTCTTTTTCCAATTTGACTTTTAACGATTTGAGTAACGTAGTGGTATCTTCCCTTTCATCATCTGTCATGGAAAAATAATTTTCTGTATGTCTAAATGGAATAATTAAATGATGGCCTTTGGTCACTGCATAATTATCCATGATGGCGAAAACAGACTGATGTTCTTCAACCACTGCCAGCGATCCACAAAAGGGACATTGCCTATTTTTTTCTGAATTGGATGTCATAAAACGACCTGAAAGTTTTGATTACTTTTTGAGAGGCACATTGGACATAATATCCTGCCGATACTGCAGAAGTGCCTTATAAATACGCACATTCACCATGGCACCGGTGATGCCCGTATGCTTTTCGGCAATATGGGGCTCATCCGTCACTTGATAACGATCGCGGATCCAATTGGAGGTTAATTCCCGGATGCCCAAGCCCCAGGCCATGGATGGAATATCCAGAATAAAATAATAATACAAATCCCGCCATGTTTTATTGGCCGATCGGAATAGGTGATCTATAAAGGCTGCATCAAAATGAGAATTATACGATACCATGAGAACGTGTTTTTCCCCGGCAGTCCGTTTGTGGAACGCAATGATGCTGTCCACCGCGACCGATTGTGCCAGCGCCCCCATCTCCTGCCAATGATCCGCATCAAATGCGTTCACTGCTTTGGCCCCCGGTGACAACCGCTGTGGATGGGCAGGCTGGATACGTAAAAATAAACTATCTAAAATGTCCCCTTCTAAAGTGGTCATGACGATGCCCACATCAATCATTTCGTGATGGCCCGGTAGTAATCCCGTTGTTTCTACATCTATATGGGCCAATAGCCATGCATCCGGTACTTTGTTTGGATGGGGAATCGGTGCCTTGTCTTCCATCTTCTGAATAAATGATTCATCTTTTTTTGCGCAGGCAAAGAACATGAGAAGCACCATAATGCCCACCCGATTGAACCACGGTCGTTGTCTAAATATATTCATTTTGTTTATTGTTTACTTCTCATATTTTTTACCGCCAGTGGAATGAAGCCTTTTATTTTTTATCTCCTTTTTTCACATAGGTATCGAGCCAGTTTGCCGTTTCCCACAACATATGCATTACCGATTCCCTGGCGCGGTATCCATGACTTTCATGTGGCAGCATCACCAACTTGGCTGTGGCCCCATGTCCCTTTAAGGCATGGTAATACCGTCTACTCTGGACGGGAAACGTGCCTGAGTTATTATCCGCTTCCCCATGAATCAAAAGAATCGGTTCATTCACTTTTTGGGTATGCATAAAGGGTGACATGGCAAAATAAACCTCCGGTGCTTCCCAAAACGTTCGTTCCTCCGCCTGGAAACCAAAGGGGGTCAAGGTACGGTTATAGGCTCCGCTCCGGGCAACTCCTGCTTGATAAATATCGGAATGGGCGAGCAAATTCGCCACCATAAATGCACCATAAGAGTGGCCGCCAATGGCCATTTGATCTAGGGTCGTTATTTCCCGTTTAACCATTTCATCGGCAGCGGCCTGTGCGCTGGATACCAGTTGCTTAATGTAGGTGTCATTCGGCTCTTTGTCCTCTTCCCCAATGATGGGCATAGTGGGACCGGATAACACCGCATAGCCATAGGACAGCATAATGAGTGGAGATGTTGGACTAATCCGAACAAACCGATGGGGTGACCCCACCACCTGGGATGCGGCTTTCGCCGTTTTAAATTCCCTGGGATAGGCCCACATGAGCAATGGCAAAGGACCATCACCCGGTTTCCGCCCCGGTGGCAAATAGAGCGTCGCAGACAGATCGATGCCATCATGGCGCTTATAGGTAATCATTTCTTTATACACACCCTTCATCTGGGGATAAGGATGGGTGAAGTTTGTGACAGGATCCACGGACCCGTCTGTCATATTTCTCAGATAATAATTCACCGGTTCTTCCGTGGTTTCACGACTGGTGAGGACCACCTGTTTTTCCCCATCAATCATGGTTACGGGCCGTTCATAATAGGGAGCGGCGGATCGCCATAACCGTTTGGATTGACCATTCATTAAATTGAATTCATCCACAAAAGGACGGTCTCCTTCGGAGGATGAACCAACACCGGATAAAAATACGGTTTCACCATCCTGACCAAACAGCAAGACATTCCGGCCATACTTATTTCGATGCAGCATGGGTGAACCGGGATCGCTGTAGCGGTCCTCATATAATCTATCTATAATCTTTTTGGGCGTGGCTGGTTTGTCGGGATTCATCATCCATGTGGTGGTACGGCGGGTGCCCCATTCCCGGGTATAAGCCAGGGCAATATGATCATTCCCCCACATGATACCTGCATAACGAAGATCTAACTGCATTAAGGATTGTGCCGATTGATTGAAGGGTGCATCCATGGTAAATATTTCATCCCTGAAATCTGCTGCTGCTTTTGGATCTCCGCCATCCAGTGCGTTTACATAATAGATGACGGCACCTGCATCTGCGCGCCAGCCAAATGAACGGGGTCCAGTGAGGACAGCTCCAAACCCTTTGGGGAGTGATTCCGCCAAGGGCATATCCCGAAGTACCGATATGGTTTTTCCATGGATATCCAATACGTCAACACGCATGGGGAATCGATATACGGGTACCAGGTAAGAAAAGGGACGATGAATGGTTTTCATTAAAATATATTTTCCATTAGGTGAAGGTTCCGCAAACCGGATCATGCCGGGCTTGCCAATATTCTTCGCCTTTCCTTTCAGATTCACAAGAACCATTTGTGCATTCATATAATATTCAAATAATGCTTCATCGTGGGCATTGGTCAATAGATCCTGGTAGGTTCTCACCGGTGCTACTTTTCCCAAATTTTCCTGGATTACAGGCCCCTGGGGCACCAATGATGGCCGGGGCGGTTCCCCGCGACCGCTCAAAATCGTTTTGGCCAGGATACTTTTACTATCTGACAACCATGAAAAAGGAGAACCATAAATGGCATTTAAGGGAGCTTTTAATAATAATGATGCACGGCCGCTGGCTGCTTTGACCAGATAAAGGTTAATCTGGGCGCCGTGGGTCACGGTCATGGCAATGTGTTTTGCGTTCGGTGACCAACTGACATTCGAAATGCGGCCATTTTTGGGAAGCCCCTTCACGCGTTTTTGTGTGCCGCTACCCATATCCTGAATAATTATGCCCGTATAATACCGGGTACGGCTCCGGCCATTGGTGGCAGGATTGATCCGCAGACCCGCCAGCCGTAATTCCGGCTGAGATAATTCTTCGATGGATGGAAGGCTGGCTCTTTCCAGAATGAGGATATATTTTTTATTTGGAGACACACTGACGCCAGGCGTTCCCGGTGCATCCACTATATCTGCAATTGCCTTCGGGGGCATTTTGTAATCATCTCCTCCCCATGCCAATGTGAATAGAATTAAAGTAAATACGACGTGCATGTTGATCTTTTTATTCATGAATTCCTCCTGGTGTGATTACCGAAATTAAAAAGGGTTAATATTTTTTTATATATCTATAGAAATCATTTATTAGAAAACCTGGATACAATATCCTTGTATCTTTTTGAACCTTGTCTAAGAGATCTTTTCTGAGTTATAAAATCAACTTCGTATAATCCAAATTTCATTTCATACCCTTCAGCCCATTCAAAGTTATCCATTAAAGACCAATAATAATATCCACGAATATCCGCTCCCTCAGAAATAGCCTTAGATACTGCATATAAATAACGCTCAATGAAAATCGACCTAAGGCTATCTTTTTTATCAGCAACACCATTTTCTGTTATAATTATCGGCACGCCAAGATTAACAACCCTCTTTATAGAACGATAAATTGCCTCTGGATAAATTGGATAAGCCATATCGGTCATTTGTTCTTCAGGATAGAACTCGAACTGAAAAAAGTTATTTAAATTTAATTGAGATCTCACTCTCTGATGTGAATAATTATTTAAACCAATGAAATCTAATGCACCTATACCTTCAGAATTTTTAAATGTTACTTTATCCATACCTGGCATACTAAACTGAAACTCACCTGTCTGAAAATAATCAAGTGCACCTTGATTAAAAACACCATCTAAAGTTCTACTTACAAACCAATCTAAAGGATTCCAACGATTATAGGGATCAAATGGAAAAATATTCTTTACAATTCCAATTTTGTGATTTTTTCCATCTTCATGGTTTTTTAATTTCTTATAAATGCTAGTATGAGCTAGTAATAGATTTTTCATAACATTACCAGCTAATTCAGGATTTTGTTTACCTGGTGGGAAGACTCCATTGAAATATCCTTGACTTGTATAAACAGCTGGTTCATTTATAGTACACCAAATATTTACCTTATCTTTTAGTCCTTCAAAAATATATTCGCTAAATCGAATAAAATATTTAATATTATCTTCAATTTCAAAAGCGCTCATATCTTCAAACCAAAGAGGATTTGTAAAATGGTGCAACGTAACAACGGGGGTAATGCCAGCTGTTATTAAGGCAGTAGCTACGTCTCTATAATGTTGCAGTGCAATAATATCAAACTTTCCCTCTTCTGGTTCAATCTTACTCCATTCAACTGAAAATCTATAAACATCAACCCCTAAGGCCTTTATTAATGAGATATCTTCATTATAACGATTCCAATGATCACATGCTAAGCCCGAGATATCTCCATTATGGATACGGCCACCGCCATCTTCTTTTATATCTTTTTCCCATCTCGACCAGTTATTTATGCAATTACCTTCTACTTGGTGTGCGGCTGTTGCCACGCCCCACTGGAATCCTGAGGGAAAATCCATTGTATCTACTTCAATTTCATTCCAGTCCCAACGCGTTTCAGGATGAAGAACCTGCATCGTTATAACATAGATAAAAACCAGAGCAACCGGGACTGCCAGTATCAAAAGCCATCGTTTAGTTTTAAATGAAATCAAT
>Ga0187833_10004901_pt1 | contig 12881 bp, 13 predicted proteins | sample ETNtaG_37_FD_167968 | JGI IMG/M metagenome (GOLD analysis project Ga0187833, IMG submission 167968) | Marine microbial and viral communities from oxygen minimum zone, Eastern Pacific Ocean - ETNP2014_SV_400_PacBio MetaG (Illumina Assembly) | ecosystem: Environmental > Aquatic > Marine > Hypoxic... | reverse complement strand
TTATTTTAATGGATCTCAAGGGTTATATATTCATCCTAATATATGGCACGAAGGAATTTTCCCTACACAAGGAAGTGCAATATTTAAAGGAAAACAAGGAAAGGTTCACGGACGTGTGAGTATAGATCTGTTGAAAGAATTTAATTCACTTCTTTATTTTAAAATCTCTCCTTAAGTATTGAATAGAAAAATATGATAGATTTAGATATAAAATAAATAGAAAAATATTTTTTATTTAAGGAGAAAAATTAATGAACAAATACGTTGAAGAAAAGAGATATCGGGGAAAAGTTCAAGCACTAATTCTTGACTGGAGTGGTACGACAGCTGATGCCTATGTTGTTGCTCCAGCAGTTGTTTTTGTTGAAGTTTTTAAACGTCAAAATGTAGAAATTTCTATGGCTGAAGCTCGTGGTCCCATGGGTTTGCGAAAAGACCTTCACATCAAAGCACTAACAGAAGTTAATGAAATCAAAGAACGATGGAAAAATGTTCATGGAAAATATCCTGATCAAAGTGACGTTGATCGAATGTTTGCGGATTTTGTTCCTTTGCAACTTGATTGTTTGAGAAAATACACAACTCTCCTTCCGGGAGTTGCCGAGGTTACTCAGCGTTTACAAAAACAAGGCATTAAGATCGGAAGCACAACGGGTTTTCTTCGTGCAATGGTTGACATACTGGAAGAAGATGCGGCTAAACAAGGTTATAAGCCTGACGCCTCCGTTGCCGGAGATGAAGTGATTAATGGCGCGCGTCCTTCTCCGCACATGGTTTTTAAGAACTTGGACATGTTGAATATCACTCCTATTCACTCAGTGATCAAGGTTGATGATACAATTTCAGGCGTGGGCGAAGCTGTAAATGCTGGTTGCTGGGGAGTTGGTGTTACACGGTATTCAAACTATATGGATGTTGATACACCCGAAGATGGAGAAAAACTCTCTGATGATGAAATTGTAAAACGAAAAGCAAAAACACATGACTTGCTTGAGAAAGCCGGGGCTCATTATGTGATAGACAGCATTGCCGATATTGAACCAGTTGTCGAAGATGTGAATCAACGTCTAGCTCGAGGGGAAAAACCATAAATTTTATATCTTGATTATTAGAAAATTTACAAATTAATAATTTGAACACTTCAATTGTTTTTTTATTAATTCTGTTTGCAGCCTTGTGCCATGCAGGATGGAGCACGATAGTCAAGCACCACAATTCTTTCAGCATTATGGGAATGACATGTATTGTTGAAATCATTGTCTTCACGCCTCTGGTTTTTTTTGTTCCCTTTCCGCCTTTAGAAATATGGTACTTTATTATTGCAAGCGTCATACTGCATGGGTTTTACCGACTGGGTGTAATTTACTCTTATAAGTTCGGTGACTTGTCTTTTGTTTATCCTATTGCGAGAGGAGGATCCTCATTGCTGATTGCGATTTTAACGTTGATTATTTTGCAAGAATACATTTCATTATTAGGTTTTGCTGGAATATTGACCATATGCATAGGAATTTTTTTAATTTCTTATAGTAAAAATCATAAATTTAATCTCAACGCTTTCATATTAGCCTTATGTACCGCTCTTCTGATAACAATTTACACTATAGTAGATGGGATGGGTGTTCGTTTAAGTGAAAACAAATTTAGCTACCTTTATTGGTTGCTGTTATTGAACGGCGTTCCATTGCTTCTAATATCTATATTTTCTAAAGAGAGGCTACTTTCCAACCTAAATAAAAAAATCATTTCAAGAGGAATTCCCGCTGGCATCATGGCCATATTAAGTTATGGGATAGTTGTGTGGTCCATGCAATATTTAGAAATTGCCTATGTGTCTTCCATTCGCGAAACCAGCATTGTACTATCCATACTCATGGGATTTTTTATCTTAAATGAAAAAAAGGCTAGAAGAAGGATGCTTCCAGCGGTTTTAGTTGTGATTGGCATTACAATTGTTTATTTTCAAATTTAATAAAATTTCTCAGTGAAAATATGAAAAAAATAGGTTTTACCAGTCAATGCCCTGACGGGGACATAAGCGCTCTTACCAATCAAATTAAGATGTGTAAGAACGCAGGCGTTGATTCTTTAGAAATATCTATATTTGAAACAGATGTTATTTGCGGAAAAAAAATAAATCAGGCGGAACTAATAATTTTAAAAGACACTCTTCTCAATCAAGACATTGATTATACGGTACATGGAGAACTCAGCGTGAACTTGTTGGATCAAGAACATTTTGAGAGTCATAAAGAAATTTTAAAAAGAGATATTGAGGTGTCTGGAGAAATTAAAGCCTCTCATCTCGTTACTCATTTTGGGCAAACCATTAATAATGTTCATGAAAATAAAGAACTATATGCTTCCCATTTAATGAAACAGCAGGAATGTTACGCTAAAATGGGCGAATACGCTAAATCCAACAACGTAACTCTGGCAATTGAAAACTTATTTCCTTTCACTCACAATCATTACGCTCCTCTTCCAAGTGAAATTGCAAAACAAATCAATGAAATTAACCATCCTAATGTAAAATGTTGCCTGGATTTTTCGCATGCATATATAAATTGCACCCATAGAAACGCTCATTTTATAAATGAAATAAAAATGATGGGTCCGCTTTCAGAACATATTCATATGCATGACTCTTTTGGCACGATTGAGAGAATATGGACTTATATTGATGCTGAAAACACTTCTTATGGTCAGGGCGATTTGCATCTTCCTTTGGGTTGGGGGGATATTCCATTTGATAAAATTTTTGATGAGGTGCGATTTCCTGAAAACATCAATCTGAATTTTGAATTGCCATTTCGTTATGAAAAATATTACATGGAAAATATTGTAAAGGCGCGTCGATTATTGGAAAAGCTATAGACACTTAACATAAAATTTCCTATTAGATCTTATTGATGAGTAATGACAATAATGAAGTAAAAGTTGATCCTAATATCGAAACTATCTGTTGCGATGGAGGACAAGATGAGTTAGGACATCCCGCAGTTTATTACACCTTTGATCAATCTGATAAGATTGTCTGTAGCTACTGTAGTAAAACGTATATCAGAGATAAAAACAAACAGAGTTAGATATGTATAAAGAATCCTGGGGTTTAAAAAGAATTTGTCCAATGTGCAGCAAGCAATACTATGATCTTGGAAGAACTGAGTTGGAGTGCCCTGAATGCGGAAAAGAAATTGAGGTGACCACGATGTCAAGACCTCGAAGAGGACGAAAACCTGGCAGTACAAATATTGTTCCTTTAACTAACCCCATTCCTGATAAGCAAAAAGAAAAAAATGATGATTTAAGTATTGAAAATATAGATTCAGAATCCAACGAGGAAGTTGTAGAAGATGATACTGTTCTAATTGAAGAAGAAACAGATATCGATCCAATCACTGACGTAGGAATACAAACAAAAAAAGACAAAGAAGAATTTTAAACCATTAATTTTTTTATAACATTATACTAAAAATACTTATTGTATGACGTCCGTACTTCTTAAAACCTGGGCTCTGTTTTTTGGTTTTGCCATAATTTCTACAGCGCATGGATTGCAAGGAACGCTTTTGGGCATTCGTGCAATTGTTGAGGGTTTTAGTTTTGTTTCAACCGGTTTTGTTGTCGCTGGATATTATGTAGGCTTTCTAGCAGGTTCGATTCTTATACCAATTTTGCTTCAGCGCGTCGGACACATTCGTGTTTTCGCAGCTCTAGCATCTCTAGCCTCCATAGCTATTTTGTTGCACTCCATCTTTCTTGATCCCTTCTCTTGGTTTTTTATTCGTATTTTAACAGGTATTAGTTTGTCCGGAATCTATGTCATCATGGAAAGCTGGCTTAATGACAAATCAACAAATCAAACACGTGGTAAAATTCTATCTATTTATATGATTGTTACATTTTCTTTTGTTGGACTAGGGCAGGTTTTATTGAATCTCAGCGATCCGGCGAAGGTTGATCTTTTTATCCTCGTATCCATTCTTTTGTCTTTTTCATTACTGCCAATTCTTTTATCAATTACAGATGCGCCAAACTTCAATGATCCCAAGCGCCTTACATTGAAAGAATTGTATATTATTACCCCTCTTGGATTTGTAGCGGCACTTCTCATCGGTCTCGCGCATAGCGCAATATTTGGATACGGTGCCGTTTACGCTATTGCAAAAGGACTCAACACTTTTGAAATTTCTATTTTTATGGTTATTGTCAGTACTTTTGGCGCCATATTACAATGGCCGATTGGTTATCTGTCTGACCGCATAGATCGTCGTATAATTCTTATTGGTGTAACTTTAATAGCATCTTGTTTATCTATATTTATTGTTATTTCCTCGTATTTATCTCTCATTGTGTTTTTTATAGTCTTGGCTTTTTATGCAGGAATGAGCTTACCGATGTATTCATTGGCTATTGCTCATACAAATGACTTTTTGCAACCTGATGAAATAGTAGCTGCAAGTTCTTCAATGGCCATATTAGTTGGAATAGGTTCAATCGTAGGACCAATTGCAGCTTCATTGTTCATGAAAAGCATTGGACCTGATGGTTTTTTTGCATATTTATTTGTTGTTCATCTTCTTTTGGGTTTGTTTGGCCTTTACAGAATGGGTAAAAGAACAAAACCTACGGATATTGAATCTCAATACGTTCCTCTTCCTCGCAATATTTCTGCAGCGGGAATGGGGCTTAATCCTAAGGTGGAGTCACCCGAGGAATAATCTATTTTCTTAATATTTTATAATAAAAACGCCAAAGTAATAATAGAAGAATAATTCCTAAATAAATCAGAGGTTCCGTTTTATCTGCTTTTGTTAATAAATAAAAATGAAGTACTGCTAAAGGCGCGATTAAATAAATGAGATAATGAATTTTTTTCCATATTTTAAATGTTATTTTTTTTACTATTGCGTTCGTGGAAGTAAGCACCAGAGGTAAAAAAAGAATAAAATTGATAAATCCAAAAGTTATAAAAGGTCTTTTGACAATATCTTTTACGATAAATTTCCAATTAAAAAAATGATCTAGAGCAATATAAGTTAAGAAATGACATACAACATAATAAAAGGCCGTTAAACCTATCATACGTCTTATATTTTGAAGCGAACGCAAAAATTCATATTGCGATAAAGATGAAATTATCAGAGTGAGAATTATTAAACGGAGTGCCATCTGTCCCAATTCATCCATTAACTTTTCAATGGGATTAATGCCTAAATTGCCTTGAACAAACATGGTGCTCCAAAGCATACTTGGTAAAAGTAATAGTAATAATATTACTGGCTTTGATCGTTTAACAATCTTCGTTGATAAAATCATAAAACTTAATAATGTTTCGTTAAATCCATATTCTTGTATAAATATGATACTTCTTCTTCATATCCATTAAACATCAAAGTAGGACGTCGTAAAAATTCACCAATTCGTCTTTCTGTCGCTTGAGTCCAGCGAGGATGATCGACGTTTGGATTAACATTTGAATAAAATGCATACTCACTAGGATTAATTAAAGACCATGAAGTTTTGGGTTGTTCTTTCAAAAATCTTATAGCTACAATAGATTTTATTGATTTAAATCCGTACTTCCATGGAACAACAAGTCTTAAAGGTGCTCCGTTTTGATTTAATAAATCATGTCCGAAGAGGCCAGTAGATAAAATAGTTAAGGGATGTAAACCTTCATCTAATCTTAAACCTTCAGTATATGGCCAAGGAACGTAAAAACTAATTATTTTACGTTTTTGACCAGGCATTTCTTCAGGTCTATAAACAGTTTCAAATTCAATATATTTTGCATCTGATAATGGTTCAACTTTTTTAATTAAATCTTTCAATGGAAATCCTTGCCATGGAATAACCATAGACCAAGCTTCAACACACCTTAATCTGTAAACACGATCTTCGATTGTAAAATTACTAATTAGATCTTCAAGATCAATCATTCCTGGTTTTGTAACCAATCCTTCCACGCTAATACTCCAAGGTCTAGGTTTGAATTTATTAGAAAAATTAGAAGGATCACTTTTGCCTGTACCAAATTCATAAAAATTATTATAAGTTGTGATTTCTTCATAAGTATTAAGAGAATCGTTTTGACTTAGTTGATCGCTGTATTGATTATTTTGTTTCTCATGCGCCGCATATAAATTTGAAGGTAAAGTAGTAGCAATTGATGTTGCAATGGAAGATTGAATAAATTGACGTCTGGTTAAATATTTTTTGTAAGGCGTAATTTCTGATCCAAAAATTTTCATAAAATGCCCGATAATAATGTCATATATATTTGTAGTTTTAGTATATTATTGTTTGTTTAAAATATGTAAAAGAGTGTTAGAATAATTATAAAATATGTTATCAAATAAACTTCTCATACTACCAATACTGAGCGTTTTATTAATAAGCCCAGGTGTTGCTCAAGCAGAAAAGATGCACGGTCTGGCGATGCACGGGGTTCCTAAATATGATAAAAATTTTACTCATTTATCCTATGTAAATCCTGACACACCAAAGGGTGGAACTTTACGTTTTGGTTCTTACGGATCATTTGATAATCTTAATCGTGTTGCTTTTAAGGGTTCTAAAGCTTCTGGTCTAGGATACATCAATGACACCCTGATGCGACGTGTTTGGGATGAGGCTTTTACGCTCTACGGTTTAATAGCAGAATACATTGATATGCCTGAAGATCGTTCTTCAATTACTTTTTTTATTAATCCTAATGCACGCTTTCATGATGGCAGCTCCATTACACGTGATGATGTTTTGTTTAGTCTTAATACCTTTCAAACTAAGGGCACCCCCAATCAAAAGAAAACTTATGGCAAGGTGGTTAAAACTCAAATGATCGGAGACAATGGCATTAAGATGATTTTTGTCAATAATGAAGATAAGGAATTGCCTTTAATTGTTGCTGGTTTTTTACCTATCATTCCAAAAAAATATTATGAAGCGATTGATGTAACAAAAACTTTTCTTGATATCCCTCTAGGAAGCGGCCCTTATGCAATTGCAGAAGTCGATCCTGGACGAAAAATTATTTATAAAAGGGTTGAGAATTACTGGGCTAAGGATTTGCCTGTTAATAAAGGATTATATAATTTTGATTATTTAACATATGATTACTACAAGGATTCTAACGTTCTGTTAGAGGCGTTTAAAGTTGGTGATTATGATTACCGCCGTGAATATAATGCGCAACGTTGGCAAACAAACTATGATTTCCCCGCGGTAGATAGAGGAGATGTAATCTTGCATGAAATGAAAAATGACCGACCAACTGGCATGAACGCTTTAGCTATGAATTCTCGAAGGGATATCTTTAGTAATCCTCGTGTGAGAGAGGCACTAAGTTATGCCTATGACCATGAGTGGATCAATAAGGTTCTCTATGACAATGCTTATACACGGACAGATAGTTATTTTGACAATTCACCTCTTGCTTCATCTGGATTGCCGTCAAAGGAAGAATTAGAATTACTTAATCCTTGGAAAGATCAACTGCCAGAAGAAATATTTACTAAAACCTATAAACCACCGATTTCTGATGGGTCTGGCATGCCTAGAGATAATCTGCGTGTTGCAAAAAAGATGCTAGAGGAAGAGGGATGGAAAATTGAGAATGGAAAATTGATGAGAGAAGGAAAGGAGTTTGTTTTCGAATTTTTAATTGTCAGTCCTTCCGTAGAGCGCCTTGCTCTCGCTTTTCAAAAGACTTTGGAAACTCTTGGAATAACAATGAATGTCCGCACGGTAGATTCATCCCAATATCAAGCGCGAATGCTTGATTATGATTTTGATATGATAAAAAATTCATGGCGGGTAAGTTTGAGTCCGGGCAATGAACAACAGTTTTATTGGGGGTCTGATGTTGGAAAAAAAGAAGGCAGTAAAAATTATGCGGGAGTTGATAGTCCTGTTGTTGATCTTCTAATTGAAAAACTTATTGGCGCTAAAACGCGGGATGAATTAACGACAACAATTCATGCTTTGGACCGCGTTTTACTATGGGGACATTATGTTATCCCTTTATATCACAGCGCGATTGACCGCATAGCTTATTGGGATTTTTTAGAATACCCTGATAACATTCCTCTTTATGGCATTGTCATTGAATCATGGTGGGCTGACTTAGAAAAACGGCAGCAATTAAAAAAGCAATAATTTTGCATGAGCCACACACAGGCTAATCTTCTTTTATTATTGGCATCATTGATTTGGGGAACTGCTTTTGTTGCCCAAGCAATGGGAATGGGACATATTGGTCCCTTTACATTTAGTTTTGCGCGGACATCTTTGGGATTTTTGGTGGTATTGCCTCTTGCGTTAATCTTCGAAACAAAAAACATAAATAAAATTATTTTTCAGAAAAACCTGCTTGTCATAGCGCTGTCTACGGGTTTTATTTTTTTTATAGGAATGAATCTGCAACAATATGCCTTGTTAAAATCACAGGTGGCTAATGCTTCTTTTTTAACCACCCTTTATGTCCCAATCGTAGCAATCATCTCAAGATTTATATTTAAGACCTATTTGTATTGGATCATATGGATTGCGGTTCTTTTGTGTGTTTTTGGATCCTATTTATTAACTTTTAATCAAACGCTTGAAATACAAAAATCAGACGGATTATTGTTTCTATCAGGCGCTTCTTTTGCTTTTCATATAATTCTCATTGATGTTTTCATGAAGCGTTTTAACAGCCCTTTTAGTTTCGCTTGCATTCAATACATGGTCGTTCTGGTTTTATCATTGATTGTGGCAGTGAGTTTTGAAAATATTTCTTTTGCAACTATGCGACTAGAATGGTTTGAAATTATATATTGTGGAATAATGTCAACGGGCGTTGCTTACACTATTCAAATAGTGGCCCAAGGAAAAGCAAATCCGGCGCCAGCAGCAATTATTTTATCCATGGAATCAGTGTTTGCTGCTATTGCGGGGTGGATTATCATGAATCAATATCTTGATAACTATAAGCTGGTTGGATGCTTATGCATTTTGCTGGGAGTAATTTTAGTTCAGTTAATTCCATTATATGTTAATAGACAAAAAAATTTATAGTGAAAAAAATCCATACTAAACTCGTATCATAAAATAATGAACTCGCGTCTTGATGTCATTGGAATTGGAAATGCAATGGTTGATGCGATTATTCCCTCTGATCAGGAGGAAATTGAAAAGAATAACTTAAACCGCAATTCTATGAATCTTATTGATGAGGAATTAAAAAACAAACTTCATTCAAGCTATTCCATTAAGGAGATGGTGGGAGGGGGGTCGCTTGGCAATTCTATGTTTGGAATCACCTCATTCGGGGGCAATGGAAGTTTTGTTGGTAAGATTAAAGAAGATGAAGTGGGTGTTTTTCTTCAAAAAGATATGGTTCGAGAAGGTCTAAAATTTCCTCTTGGTTTCACGTCACCCGACATATCGACAGGATGCTGCACAATTTTTGTAGAACAAGACGGCACCAGAACAATGTGCACTTATCTAGGAGCCGGAACGCTTATCGGTCCAGAAGACATTAAGGAGGAAGATGTAAAAAATCATCAAATTGCTTATTTAGAGGGATATTTATGGGATAACAACAAAGCCAAACAGGCAATGAGAAAAATGGTCAATATTTGTAAGACAGACAAGCAAAAAGTTGCATTTACCCTGTCTGATCCATTCTGCGTTGATCGTCACCGTGATTCTTTTAAGCGACTTATTAATGATGATATCGACATTCTTTTTGGCAACCAAGATGAAATTTGTTCAATGATCAAAACAAAAAATTTAGATGATGGAATTGCCTATGTTAAATCACTTAACATTATAGCAGTGGTAACTCTTGGAAAAAAGGGATCCATCATTGTTGATAAAGACAGTGTGATAGAAATTGAAGGAAAGCCAGTTGATAAAGTAATAGACACAACAGGGGCTGGTGATTTGTATGCTTCAGGTTTTCTTTACGGCCTTTCTCGTCAAAAAGATTTGGCTGAGTGCGGAAGATTGGCATCTATCGCGGCTTCCGAAATAATTTCACACTTTGGAGCGCGTCCTCAAGTGCAGTTATCTTCATTAATTTAAAATCTTATTTAATAATTCTTCTTTTGTCGCCTGATTACAAAAAGCAGATTGAATTGCATTTTTTGTTAATGACATTAATTCATCATTGGACAAACCCAAACCAGCCATAACCTCATATTCCCCAGCAACAGATGCGTTAAAAAAAGGGGGGTCATCGGAATTAACCGTAATTTTGACATTTTGATCAAACAATTTCTTTACTGGATGTTCTTCATAATTTTCATAAATTTTTGTGGCAATGTTGCTTGTGGGGCACGTTTCTAAAACTATGTCCAAGTCTTTTATCAATTCAACAAGCGAGGGGTCCTCAATGGAGCGGACACCGTGGCCTAAACGTGTTGGGTGCAATAAAGATATCGCGTCACGGATTTTTTCAGGACCATCCCACTCTCCCGCATGAACGGTAATTGGAAATTCAGCTTCCTTCAGCATGTCGAATGTCTTAGTAAAAAGCTTGGGTGGAAAATGTAATTCATCGCCTGCAAGTCCGAAACCGACTAAGTCAGGGTGGGGATTCTCTAAAACCTCTTTTGCAGTCGCATATACTGATTCAGGACCCCAATGTCGAATGCCATTCATAATGTATTTTGAAACAATGCCGTAATCTTTTTTCGCTTGTTTTGCCCCCTCTGCCACTCCCTCTAAAAAAGAATGGTATGTCATACCTTTTTGTTTTGCATGTGTCGATGAAACCATTGCTTCTACATACAGAACATTTGATAACGCGCATTCTTTCAGGTAGGCATAGGTTAATTCCTTATAGTCTTCCGGTGTATGAATGACCGATGTAATAATGTCATATTTCTTGATAAAATCATAAAAATCATCCCAAGAATATGCATATTTATCTCCAAATAAATCCTCTGTTATTTCTACGTTATTACGATCTGCAAATTTTCGACACAATTCTGGAGAAATCGTTGCCTCCAAATGAACATGGATTTCTGCTTTAGGAACTTGTTTTATTGAGTTCATGTATTTTTTTTTATATTATATTCTAAATGGCACATTTTTCTAATTTATCCAGAAGAAAGTTTGTCTGGGGAATGACGTGCACATGCGGCACGTTGCTTTTGCCTTCTTGTACTGACGTGGCAATGTCAGACCGCAAACAATTTAATATTCTAAGTGATGATTTTTTATATTCAAAAACTTTTCCCGCCTATGAAAATTTTAAGTCACAAACTAAGCTAATAACTGGCACATCAGAATATGATAATATTGTAAAAATTGGATACGATATTCGTGATGCCATAAATGTTTATTACGCAAATCAAGGAGTTGAAGATCCAACTGAAAATTTTCAGTGGGAATTCGCTTTAGTGGATGACGACCAGACTAAAAATGCATGGTGTATGCCGGGAGGAAAAATTGCATTTTACTCAGGGATATTGCCTATAGCAAAAAATGATGATGGCATTGCTTCCATTATGGGTCATGAAATAGCTCATGCTGTTGCAAGACATTCTGCTGAACGCGCAAGTCGTTCCATACTCATGGATGCTGGTGCTTATGCGCTTCAACGTTTTGTCTTAGGAACAAGCCTTACCGGTTATTCAAGAGATTTGTACAATCAACTGAGACAACTGGGATTGGAGCTGCCTTTTAGTCGCAGTCAGGAATCTGAAGCTGATTATTTGGGCTTAATCTTTATGAGTCTGGCTGGTTATGACATTGAGGAATCTTACAAGGTGTGGGAGCGTATGAAGGGGGACATGGGTGGTAAAGGTCCGGCAGAATTTTGGAGCACCCACCCTTCACCTGACAATAGAATTAGTAAACTAAAAGGATGGGTGCCGGAGGTAAGTTCAAAATACCCCCCGGTGAAAACTTAACATTAAATTAAATTTAAAACGATTCTAAAATTCTTTTTACAAAAAAATCAATTCAGACATGTTATAATGAAAATTAATTGATGTTCTTTGATCTTATTTTCAATATAATTGAGTTATACAAATGCTTGCAGTTAAAATAAAAAATCTGGACTATTCAATAAATAATTATCCCGTATTGAAAGATGTCACTCTTAATCTTGAAAAAGACAACATTGCTTGTGTTTTAGGTCCTTCTGGATGTGGAAAAACAACATTATTAAAATTAATCGCCGGATTGGAAAACATTCAAAAAGGTGAGATATTTATTAATGAAAGATTGGTTAGCTCTTCATCAAAGCACGTTAAAACAGAAAAAAGAAACATTGGTTTTTTATTTCAAGAATTTGCTTTATTCCCGCACTTAAACGTTCAGGAAAATTTAAAATTTGCCATAAAAAACAAAGCAAAGGCAAAAGAAGATATCAATGAAATCATTGAGCTGATTAAATTACCTCACGCGTTAAAAAAATTTCCTCATGAATTAAGCGGCGGTGAACAACAGCGTGTCGCGCTTGCAAGAGCCATCGTCTCAAGACCTGATCTATTGTTGCTGGACGAGCCTTTCTCCAATCTGGATTTAAGTTTAAAGGAAGAGATAAGGGATGACACCTTGCATTTGCTAGAAAAATTTGCCACTTCAGTCATAGTCGTCACGCACGATCCGTTCGAAGCCATGTTTATTTCAAACAAGATATATATTATGGGAAAAAACGGCACGATCATTCAATCTGGCTCTCCTAATGAATTATATAAAAATCCTGTCTCTCCCTACGTCGTTGAATTTTTCGGAGAAACGAACAGGTTTTCCGGCGTGGTAAAAAATTCTCAAATTAAGACCGCTCTTGGAAACATCCCTGTAAGAAACATTCCTGAATCAGAGAAAGTCATTATTCACATTCGCCCTCAAGGCATACATTTAATTAAAGAAAAAAC
>Ga0187833_10004897_pt1 | contig 12885 bp, 10 predicted proteins | sample ETNtaG_37_FD_167968 | JGI IMG/M metagenome (GOLD analysis project Ga0187833, IMG submission 167968) | Marine microbial and viral communities from oxygen minimum zone, Eastern Pacific Ocean - ETNP2014_SV_400_PacBio MetaG (Illumina Assembly) | ecosystem: Environmental > Aquatic > Marine > Hypoxic... | reverse complement strand
AAAACATATATCACGGAAATTGACCTGACGGCGAAATTCTTTGAATTATTTGCTAAACAACCAGAGCCGATCACTGCTCTTGGAATTGAGGTCGATGTACAGAAAACTGAGAAAGTAAACGGACGTCACTCAAAGGCGTACATTAAGCGAGTTGAATTGTTCTAAAAAACAAGATGTTTGTATTTTTTAAAACAAGTCTGAAATAGAACAGTCTTAGTATATCAAGTAAATTTAGATATTAGTTGAATTATGAAAGTAAGAATTTTATCGATAACTGTTGTATCCTATTTATTCTGTACTCAACTGTTTGCAGATATACATGAAGTAAATAATAATGAAATAATAAACCTAATGGGAAAAGGGGTTCCATTAATAGACATAAGGACTAAAAGTGAGTGGCACCAAACCGGAGTGATTAATAAAAGTAAACTTCTTACATTTTTTGATAATGGTGGGAATTACAACCTTAAAGAATGGACGTCAAAACTGAGGAAAATAGCAGATAAACAAGACCCCGTTATTATCATTTGTAGAAGCGGCAGGAGAAGTAGAATTGTTGCGAACCTTCTCGACCAAAAAGTGTTTTATTCAACTGTTTATCATGCGACAGATGGAATTATTTCTTGGATAGATGCTAAGAAGATAACAGTTAAACCTGATTAGAGTCCTTACCTTGAAATATTTTAGCTTTCAGAGCACAAATAAAAAATATTAAAGAATATTAAAGGACTATTTGAGTGCCAATACCTTTGTCGGTAAATAATTCTGCTATAACAGAGTGCGGATCTGTACCGTTTATTATTTGAGCAGACTCAACCCCGTTTTTAACGCAGAAAAGTCCGGCACTAACCTTAGGCGCCATGCCGCCGCTAATCACGTTTTTCTTGATCAGCTTTTCTGATTCAACTACGGAAAGTTGCCCTCTCAGTTTTCCATCTTCAAGAACTCCATCCACATCAGTCATAAATATTATTTTGTATGCACCGAGAGCGACCGCGATACGTGACGCAGTGGTATCTGCGTTTATGTTGTAGGTGACACCGTCTTTGCCTAAACCGATTGGAGAAACAACTGGTAAAAAACCCTGTTTGAGCAAGACCAGCAGCAATTCCGGATTTACACTTTCTATTTCTCCAACATAGCCTAGATCCACTCCTCCTGCATGTTGCTTTTTACGAGCTTCAATCAATAATCCGTCTTTACCACTTACTCCAACTGCTTTTCCGCCGAAAGTGTTAAGGTGAGTAATTATTTCTTTGTTAATTGTGCCCGAAAGTACCATCTCCGCGACTTTCAGGTTTTCTGAACTGGTCACCCGCAAACCGTCAATAAAAGAAACTTCCTGTCCTAATTGTTCCATAGCCTTTGAAACTTCAGGACCTCCGCCATGCACAATCACGGGCAGCATACCGAGAGACTGAAGCAATACAATATCCTGAGCAAAGCTGTGTTTGAGTTGCTCATCAATCATCGCCGCTCCGCCATATTTGATAACCACTATCTTATCATTGAAGCGCTTGATATATGAAAGTGCTTCTAAGAGTAAATTTTTATTTTCCTCGGTAAACATCATTATTCAAAGTTACACTAATTTAATGCATCTAATAAAACATTAAATTTAGATTGTCAGCAAAGATGCCGTAAATTTGACAGCAGGAAACTAGCAAGAGTCTCTTTTATGAACGGAAAGGTACAATCAGTTTTTGATTAAGACGCAGGCGACTTGCAGACTTGAGTTCATTTAAAACAACCAGTTCTTTAACTGTTGTCTGATAGAATCTGGCAATTCTCCAGAGAGTATCACCATTACGTACACGGATAATCCTGTGCCTGACTTTAGGCGCCTTGTTTGAACTTGTTTTTGCCACTATAATCTTTTGAGATTTTTTACGCCCTTTTGCAGGTGCTTTTACATAAAACCTCATCCCTGCGCGTAACTGTTTCGAATTTGTTAATCCGTTCCAGCTCATCAATTTTTTCACAGTAGTTTTATAGCGTAAGGCCAAGTGTGAAAGGGTCGTATTTCTAGGAACCCGAATTATATTTGCGGCGCTGGGTAGTTTAGAGTTTGATACTTTACGGTATCCAATTACCAGTCTCTGTCCAGCCCTAAGTGCATTAGGCCTGGAAAGTTTGTTCCATTTCATTAATTTCTTAACACTCGTACGATATCGTTTTGCAATTACAGAAAGCGATCCACCCTTTGGCACCCTTATTCTCTGGGCAATCAGTCTTGGACTTGAAGGTGCTGAAGTGCCGGCAACTTCTTTAAAAACTCTCCAGGTTGGAACATAAGTTTTCATCCGTCTGTTAACACGTAAAATAGATTTGGAATTGAGCTTGTTCCACCTTGCTAAACGCCGAATCGATGTTTTGTGTTTTTTAGCCAGATCCCATAAATTGTCACCATTCCGAACCTTAAAATAGATAGGCGCACCAAATTTTTCCAGTACTCCTGTCACATACGCCGAGTTACCTAGCAATGCATTATAAGAGAGGCCCCATTTTTTAGACGGCGCCGGATTTTGTTCCAGAGATGACATCAAGTTCGTGTGGAAGCGCTGAGGAACGTAAAATGAATAACGCTTCTGCGTCATAGGCGGTACACCAAGGAATAATGCTGGATTTTTATCTCGTAACAGTCTGAATGACATTTTTGAACGTTGTGCCACCTCTTCTAATGAAAAAGAAACCGGTAAACTCGCTTTTGTTTCATCCATGGCTTGAATCGGGCGAACGTGTCCTAAACCGTATCGTGCCGGATTTTTATAAATAACCGCCATAGCCATAATTGCCGGCACGTAGCCTCTTGTCTCGCGTGGCAATCGCAGGGACGAATAGTTGTGCTTCATACCTTTGCGCTTCGCCCTTTTTATAGCTCTTTTAACACGACCTTCACCTGTGTTGTAGGCTGCCATCGCAAGCTCCCAATCACCAAAAATGCCATACAAGTGTTTAAGATATTTAATTGCAGCTTTGGTAGCCAAAACCGGATCACGGCGTTCGTCAATCCAGCGATTTATTTTCAATCCGTAAATCCTGCCTGTTGACGCGATAAACTGCCATAATCCAACTGCACTCTTGTGTGAGCGTGCGCTCACATTGAAATTACTTTCAGCCGGAACCATGAAAACCAGATCCCGCGGCATTCCTTCTTCAAGCAACATCTTGGTGATCATCGGCACATATCGGCCGGATCGACGCATTCCTGTGATTATTTGCTTACGTTTCTTGGTTGTGAGCCTGCGGACAATTCTTTTGACTTTTGAAGTGTAGCGTAGAGGAATGTCGTAGCGCTCACCTTCTACTTTCCAAATTTTGTTGCGGTAAAGAGTTCTGGGGAATTCAGTCTGTTTCGCAATTGCAGGTTGTTTTTTTACTAAATGCTGCTTCTTTACAAAAAGTTGCTTTTTTGCGGGTAGTTGTTTCTTTGCGGAGAATTGTTTTTTTACAGCAACACGTTTTTTTAAATTAACATCCAGCTTTATCTGCCGACTGCCACTACTGCTCATTTCAAACATCAAGGCCTGATTACGCAGCGGTGCCGGTTCGTATGAAGGGGAGGCGGCTTCTAGATCTGTGACAAGTCCAAAAATACAGAAAATTGCGACAAAGCCGTTGATTACTATTTGGATATTATTAAATTTCATATGTACTTTGTATTCTATGGTAATCCTTGCCTTGTTGTATCTTAAATTTAAACTTTTTTTATATTATCGAACGGAACTCTGACTTCTATCAAGTTTAAATCTTTGCCCAATCTAAGATGAATTTGCAAAGATCATGCACTAATTAGGAAATATATAATGCATCTCTGCGTATAATATAAATAGTTTGACTATCCTGCATTCCTTCAAATAAAATAAAGGGGCACGCCACAAATGCGAGAATAGCTCAGCTGGTAGAGCGCAACCTTGCCAAGGTTGAGGTCGCGGGTTCGAATCCCGTTTCTCGCTCCAATTTTCTTGCGATTTGCCCGTAAGAGTGATTCTTCAAAAACAGGCAGCAACACCACGTTTCAGGGGAGATCAAGCAAATGAATGAAAAAACAAAAGAATTTAAACCATTCGTTTGTATAGAATCAGTAGGTATATTTCCGTTTGAGGATGTATCAGTACTGTTGATCAATCACGCCAAACGGACCCAACAGACTGATCATAATGGAAAAACTGTTTCAGATTTAGTGAAGGAAAAAAAGACCTCCTCCTGGCAAACTGCAAGAAATAAATTTCCTGGTGATGTACGTAGAATAGATCCTGCAGAACTGTTGACTTTCTGGAATGAGAAAAAATTAAGCAGCCACTTCCAGCATAAAGGTGGAACTTACGTTGAAACCTTGACTCCTTTTCTGAAAATTGAGGATGACGGAACCTTTATCATGTCAGCAAATCTGCATAAGATTCTGGTTGACCTGGAAAAAGGATTCAACGGCAGGATGCTACTGATTTTCCGTGATGAAGCACTGCACCTGGTTATGGAAGGTGCAGCCAAAAACGTTTTTTTAAAATCCGGAAACGTTGCTGCTAATCTGACAACGCAATTTCCGGAAAATGAACCTGTCTGGTCAATTCCGCTTGAAGCAAATTTCTTTAAATTACTGAAGAATAAAAATCCTGCAAAATTAGAATTTCAGGTGATTTCGAATCGGCTTCATGTAAAAAATCTCAGTACAAGTAAAGAACAAACTCTTGAGCTGAAACCTGCAACCAGTTCCTTTAATTTTGCTTCACGCTGGAATCCTCCAGAAGAAGGTCCACTGATAGAGACCGTTGTGACCAAAGATGTGATGGTAAAATTACGGGATATCAGCCTTAACAGTTCCTTTAAACGTTTAGGTATAGTTGGTAAATCAGGACAAATCAAAGCTGCACTTTTCGGAAACTCTCCTGAAGATTTCCTTTTTTTAGGAAATGCGATTGGAACCTGCACCGAAGAATTTCAGGTCGTTTCTCATCCAATGCCGATGCTGGAAGATGACTTCATTATCTCTATCTACGAAAACCATGTGCTGCGCTTGAGAAGTTTAACTGAAGATTATGAATGGATGACTTTTTTCGAAAAAGATTTCAGTTTCATTAATATCCCGTCCTACGCTGAAAAAGCAGATTCTTCTCAATCCTTAAAAACACAGGAACATCTCCAGCTTGTTCAAAACAAGTTAAAAACTTCTACAGCAGAGAATCCTGCTCCACAAACAAAATCCAGAGATTTAGCTAAATCCGGCAGTTAATACTTTGTGAATCTCACTCTCTACCAGCAAATTCATGAGATTATCCGCTTAATTCCTTCCGGGAAAGTAGCGACTTACGGTCAAATTGCCGAAATAGTCGGCGGTTGTACTGCGCGTATGGTGGGTTATGCTGCATCTTCAATTCCTTTAAACTCTGATATCCCCTGGCAAAGAGTAATCAATTATAAAGGTGCGATCAGTCAGAGAACAAGTGGTTCTGGTGAATTACTTCAACAAAAACTGCTGGAAGCGGAAGGTATTAAATTTGATAAGTCGGGAAGAACCGACCTTGAACATTATCGCTGGGATGGTGAATAATTACTGAATCTGTTTGTTAAACTCGTTCAGAAGACATTGGCATTTTTCCGGAGGTTCCTTTTTCAGAAATGTAAAGCGGAAGTTGAGGTTTATAAATCTTAGTGTTTTTCAGGATTTAAATAAAAGACCTGAATTTTATCAGCTTCGATTAAGTATCAAACGCTCTGCCAGATAGACAACGGGGTGGAGGATGCGGAGATCAATATTATTACTTCGTACTCCTGCACGTATTTGATAAAGACATCCGGGGTTAGCGGTGACAATGGTACTCGCTTTTGGGTTTTGGGCCAGCGTTTGACGAATCGACTCGGTTTTACGATTCAGAACCGCTGCAGAAAGTTCGGGTTGAACGAGGTTGTATATTCCCGCCGAACCACAACACCAGTTTGATTCTTTGAGTACTACCAGTTTAACGCCAGGCAAACTGTTTAAAAGTTTCCGAGGATTTTCGTCAACTTTTTGGGCATGCAGCAAATGGCACGGTGCATCATAAAGCACAATATCTTCATCTTTACTCCACGGAAGATTTGCCAGTAAATCCGGATAAGCAGAGAGGAATTCGAGAATGTCGGTGACTTTATTTTCGAAGTTTTTCCAATCCGCAGCCGACCTTGTGTCTTTTTGGTTTTCTGCGGTTGCCTCAGTAAAAAGGTGGTGATATTCCTGCAACTGTGCACCGCAGCCTGCAGCATTTGTGATGATCGCGTCCAAATGACGATTTTCAAACGCGGCCATGTTCTTAAGTGCAAATTCACGTGCGGTTTTTCTGTCTCCGCTGTGAACGTGCAGCGCCCCGCAGCAGCTTTGATTGCCAGGAACCTCAACTTCACAACCGATATGACGCAGCAAAGTCATGGTAGATTCATGGATAGCGGCTTCTGAAACATCCATTATACATCCCGAAAACATACCAACTCTTAAATTTTCTTTCCGGATTTGAGCAGAACCTTCCTGCTTATCTTCTATTGATAAAGGAGCTAATATTTGATCGGCATGTTTGCGTTTAAATGATTTTCCTGAACATTTAGGCAGCAAATGTTGTTGAAAAACAAATGGTTGAGGTAGTAATTTAGCCAAAATAGTGTTGGTGATCAGTTTAGGCAATCCGCTAGCAGAATATATTTTTAAAATCCAACTGGCAGTGATCAGCAGATTCGTGTAGCGAAAAAGTCCTCTCAACAAGAAAAAACGTAAGATACGTTCTTTTAAACTATGCTGAGTATTTTCCAAAATGATGCCGCGTGTTTTTTCCAACAGTTCGCCGTAAGGTACACCGGAAGGACAGGCACTTTCGCAGGCACGGCAATCCAGACAACGGTTAAGCGGATCAATCACTTCTGCTTCCAGTTCGAGTTCTCCCTCCCAAAGTCCCCTCATTAAATACAGACGTCCCCGTGGGGAGTCTTTTTCATCGCCTAGTTCCCTGTATGTGGGACAGTTGTCCAGGCAGAGTCCGCAGTGAACGCATTTGAGTATATTGTCAAAATCAGCCTGACGGAAAAGTTCTTTAGTCGACAGAACCGTCTTATGTGAAAATTCAATACTCATACATCCAACTCCAAATCGTAATAGCTGGAGGAAAAAACTCCGGCGGGATCCAAATGACGTTTTAGCCTTTGAGTCAATGCATAACCGCTGGCAACACCGAAATCCTCCAAATCCTGCAGTGAATTTTCTGCATTAGCGCTGACCCAACGCAGTTTGCAGTCAGGATGAACTAAAACGGATTTTATTTTTTCAAGATACTGAAGCTGTTCTTTTCTGTCACTGCATTCATGCATAAAATGGATATCACCACCGATCGGATGAATTAGCATTTTATAATTTTCTTTACGGAACTGTTCAAAAGGGAAGTTGAGAATATTTCCTGTTGCAGCAGTCGCGAACACATGAAAATGCGATTCCGGCATTTCCCAGACATCACGTATTCCCGATATAAATCCCTTAAACCTGTTTTCTCCGGGCGTGAATTTTTGTCCGGCAAATGATTCTCCATCAGCAAGTACAGTCAAATTTTCCCCAAAAACAATGCTGAGTTCATTTTCAATACGGTTTCGGTTAGGCTCGTTTCCGGAATATCCCAATCCTAAAATCCAGTTTGAATCTAATGTAGAAACAGCCTGAATCCAGTCCAGAGGAATTCTACGATTGTGAAGTTCCTCCACTTGAGACAACCACGATTCTGAGTTAATAATCCCAAACAATCCATGAGCTTCGACAGGTTTAGGCATTACCTTAAAGTTGACCGCAGTGATGATTCCCAATCCGCCCTGACTTCCGAGCATCATCCGCGTCAGGTCATATCCCGAAACGTTTTTTACAACTTTTCCGCCGGCATGAACGATTTCGCCTTTACCGTTTATGTATTCGATACCAATAATGTAGTCCCGAAGTCCGCCCATATTCATGCGATTCGGCCCAAAATCATTACAGGCCACTACCGAGCCTATGGAGGAATCAGCAAACCACGGATTTACAGGCAGCAGCATATTACGTTCTGCCAGCATTTCCTGGAGTGTGTTGATACTCATACCTGACTCCACGCCAACTACCATGTCCTCCGGATCAAAAAAACGTGTTGCGTTGAGGTTTTTCAGCGAAAGGAAGTCACAGGATTTGTCTGTAGATTTTCCGGAATTTGTGCTCACAAAACGGGAGCCTTTTCCGCAAATCCGGAATGCCTGCTTTGTTTCAATACGGCTGGAAACCCAACTTTGGATTTCTTCAAGTGAGCCGGATTCAAAAGTACTCATACTGCAATTCCTGATTTTGAGGCAACCATTTTAGGTTTATCCAGTGCAGAAGCCTGCAGAGGAGGAGTCCCGCTTTTTGATTCCGCGCAACGTCCGGGCTGTGGAAAAATTTTTCCGGGATTGAGTAAATTTTCCGGATTGAAAAATGCACGTACATTTTGCATATTATCTAGTGAATTCCCAGAATACAGTTCGCTCATCCATTCCGCTTTTTCAATACCTATTCCGTGTTCTCCTGAAAGAGTACCGCCGTGTCTGATACATGATGACAATATTTCTTCACCTATCGCATGTGCTTTTTCAACTTCCTGTTGATTTTCATAATCATAGAGAATCAGCGGATGCAGATTCCCATCTCCTGCATGAAAAACGTTAGCCACAGTCAAGCCGTGTTTTTTACCGATTACGGAAATTTCATCCAGCACTTCCGGAAGTTTACTACGGGGAATCACTCCGTCCTGCACATAATAACTTGGTGATATTTGACCGATTGCGCCAAAAGCTTCCTTACGCGCACGCCAGATTTTGGCACGTTCAACTTCATCACGGGCACGGTTGACAGTGATTGCTCCAGTCTCTTTGAGTAATTTTTCAACAACCTCTGCTTCCGCGTCAAGACCGTCTGACAATCCGTCCAGTTCAACAATCAGCACAGCTTCAGCATCCAGCGGAAAACCCGGCTTGAGTGCTTTTTCAACGGCAGAAATCATTATTCTATCCAGCATTTCCAAGGCTGCAGGAATTATCCCGTGACCAATAATACTTGAAACCGATTCACAAGCGTCACGAACTGATTTATAGATTCCCAGCATCGTTACCGCTTTTTCCGGATTAGGCGTAAGCCGGCAAATTATTTTGCTGATAATTCCGAATGTCCCTTCAGAACCAGTGATTAAACCCAGCAAATCCGGCCCTGGTAATCCGAAATGATTTGCCCCAAGTGTGACTAGTTCACCGTCAGCTAAAACCATTTCAATACCAAGAACATGATTGACTGTCACACCGTATTTTAAAGTATGCGGACCGCCGGAATTTTCTGCGACATTCCCGCCGATTGTACAGGCTTTTTGAGAGGAAGGATCAGGAGCGTAATGATAACCATCTGCATTGACATGTTCCGTAATACGTAAATTAATCACACCTGGTCCGACAGTGATGGTGCGGTTAATCATGTCAACTTCATGTACTTCCTTGAAACGTGCCATTTCGATAATGACACTTCCGTCCTGCGGAATTGCTCCGCCAGAAAGGCCTGTTCCGGCACCTCGTGCGATAAAACTTATTTTGTGCTGATGGAGTAATTTTACAACAGCAGCCAGTTCCTCAACTGTTCCCGGAAAGAGCACACCCATCGGCGGAGCCGTGTAAAGCGTCAGTCCATCACAACGGTAAGTGTAGAGTGTTGCCTCATCATCCTTGACCCACTCTTTGCCGAGAATCCGGACACATTCCCCACGGATATTTTTTTCAAATGACATTTTTCCTCCCTTCAAAATTCTCCATTTTTCACCTATGTTATCTTGTTCTATGGAAATTAGACAAACAGAATACTTCCTTAAGTTAGAAAAATTTTGTAAATTGCAGCATGATAAAAATAGAATAACTCAATTACGGAATTCAACTAAGTGGTTCCATTATAATACCAATTAACAATATACCCGAAAACACTTGACCATTAGTCTGAGAAAATAGAAGATTTTAACTGGCTTTAGCTGATCCTAAATACCCAATTTATGAAGTATGTCACTACAATTACTATGCCCAGCACAACTGTAAATACTCAACCAAAAAACAAATGCTGATGAAAGAGAAATAATTACATAATGTTATTCTCGGCGATCACTGGAACTTGCTGGAATCTCTCCGCAACAAAGATTCAGAGCAGGCGAAAAAATAATGATAAGTGATTTGAACCATGCAGTGGACATTAATTTTGATATAATTGATGATGATGAGTGAACAATCAAACATTCAGACTCACTAACTGGATTTTGTTTAACTTTATCCAAAAGCTAAAGATTCCCTCCAGTTCCAGTGGTGGCGAAATTATAAATCGAAATTCACTGATGTTTTGTGCGGCAAGTATTAATAAAAAGCTAAACTTTCTTATTAAAGAAAAATGAGTATTTACGGATACATCCGTTTGAATAATTGCCGTCCAACTCCGAAAAGTTTAGGACTCAGAGAACAAGCCCGAGTTATTCGCCAGTGGTCCGAAGATCAGGGTCTGGAGATCAGCAAAATTTTCCGCGACACTGTACCCAGCAGCGCCAGTCTTGAATTACCAAACCTGAAAAAGTTGATCTCATTAATTGAACAAGGAAAAGTCCGTGTACTAGTTATTGCGCGTTTAGACCGGTTTACGAGGACAATACGCCTCCATCAACAGCTTCTAAAATTATTTTCAGAACACAAAATACGCTTTGTTTCTCTAGAAGAAGGTCTGGATTCAAAGACTAAAAACGGCAAAAAAGTATTGGAAGCGATCGGTATCATGGCTTTATGGGACGCAAAATCAATTCCGGACCGTACCCGTGACATGATTGAACGCAAACGGGAACTTGGGGAGCGTGTGGGACATGCCCCGTTTGGTTACACTTATCAAAAAAAACGTCTCACTCCTTTAGCAAAAGAACTGAACATTGCTGCCATCATCAGAGAAAAACGCGAGTTGGAGAACTTAAGCTATCACAAAATAGCCAAATTCCTCAACAGCCAACGTCTGCGAGCCAAACGCGGTGGACGCTGGTACGCGGAAACTATCAAATGCATTTGCGAAAATCCGCTTTACGAACGCTCTTCCTTTACAGGTAAAAATACAGTTTCACGATAAGGAGAATGTGGAGCGAACTCTTCAATACCTCTACTAATAGCTTGTTTTTCTTCTTCCAAAAATTTAGCAACTGAATTGCGGAATCCCGGATGTTCCAGCCAATGTGCGCTATAGGTAACTTCAGGAAGGAATCCACGCTGAATTTTGTGTTCCCCCTGTGCACCTGCTTCAAACAAGTTGATTCCATGGCGTATCGCATATTCCAGCGGTTGATAGTAACATAACTCAAAATGTAAACTCCGATAGTTCCTGTTACAGCCCCAGTAACGTCCATACAAGCAATCTCCTTTTTTAAAATTAATTGTCCCTGCTACACATTCTCCTTCTGTATATGCCAGAATCAGCACCATACGTTTACGCATTGTCGCATAGAGCCGCTGAAAAAAGTCTGCAGATAAATACGATTGCCCCCATTTCTTATCAGTTGTTGAGAGGTAAAAAAGGAACATCTGTCGAATATGTTCTGGAAAAATCGCTTCTCCTTCAAGCACTTCCACGTTGATATTTTGCTGTTCTATTTGACGGCGTTCCCGTAAAATTTCCTTGCGGCGTTTACCTTTTAAGGTTGTTAAAAAATCAGCAAAATCACGATAATTATTGTTTTTCCAATGGAACTGAAAACTGTGGCGGATGAGAAATCCCATTGCAGTAAAGGCTGGCAACTCTTCTGCTGTGATGAATAAAAAATGGAGAGATGTACACTGTCTGTCACGCATACTGGCTAAGGCTCCTTCAAGCAGTTTTTTGCGCACATTATCCTTATCTGTGTCAGGATGCACGAGCAGTTTAGCACCTGTTGCGGGAGTGAAAGGAATTGCTGAAACAAGTTTTGGATAGTAATTCAGACCATGTTGTTCATAAGCTTTCGCCCAGCCCCAATCAAAAATATATTCGCCATAGCTATTGTTTTTTTCGTATAGACAAAGTCCACCCTGCAGCTTTTGACTGTCCCACAAAGTCAAATGACACGGATGCCATCCGGATTCTTCACCAACACAGGAACTTTCTTCCAGAGCAGCCAAAAAAGCATGTTCCGAAAAAGGGAACTCGGTTCCGGATAATGAATTCCATTGAGTGGGTGAAACTGCACCTATGTTAAAGTCAGATCTGAGCAGCACAAATTATGTGGTAGAGAGGGTGAAACCGGTATGTTAATTAAAGCTGGAAAGCCTGGAAAGTTCGGTGTTGAAAAGCAGACTCTACAATTACTGGAGGTCGGGCGCACGCACATAAACAAGCTTGTTCTTGCGCACATAACTAACTATTTGTAATGAGGTTCTTTTGATGGCAGAAACATCCTTAAAAAACACTACTTGAAAAGGAACTTCCTGGCCTTTGGTATCGATAGTCATTAAAGATCTTTTTTGTACCTCAGTTTCCACATTTGAATTAAGTAACTTCAAATCACCAGAATGTCTCAGAGACTTGATATCCATGGGACTCAAGGTTTCCAATTGTTCATCTGAAAGTACAACTCCTGCAAAAGTAAAGTGGCTGGAAATAATCTGTTGCTCTGCGTCAAACACAAATGCCTTTAACTGGATTTTTTTTACCTGATCAGACTCAAAAAAAGTATTCCGGATTGAACCTTCGACTACAAATAAAGGAAGCCGGTTATAACCGTTTTCTACTTTTCTTGCTTCAAACTCACCTACAAACTCCAGTTGATGCACGTTGCCACTCGCCAACTGACGAAAAATAGCTAAGTCAAATATTTTAAGATAACCACCGATAAAACCCAGAACAGCAAT
>Ga0187833_10004892_pt1 | contig 12899 bp, 14 predicted proteins | sample ETNtaG_37_FD_167968 | JGI IMG/M metagenome (GOLD analysis project Ga0187833, IMG submission 167968) | Marine microbial and viral communities from oxygen minimum zone, Eastern Pacific Ocean - ETNP2014_SV_400_PacBio MetaG (Illumina Assembly) | ecosystem: Environmental > Aquatic > Marine > Hypoxic... | reverse complement strand
GGCCGCCGGGTGCTTCGGTTTCAACATAGCCCTCGCTGAGCTTGATATCGGCGCCCAGTTGGGCCAGGGCTTTCAGGTGCAAATCGATGGGCCGGGTGCCGATGGCGCAGCCGCCCGGCAGCGACACCCGGGCCCGGCGCGAGCGCGCCAACAACGGCCCCAATACTAGCACCGAAGCGCGCATCCGGCGCACCAATTCGTAAGGCGCCGTGGTATGGGTCACGGTCTTAGCGGTGAGCGCGTAAACGCGCCCGGCATGGCCGCCGGACGCGTTACCGTTTATGACGACCTCGACTCCCAGCTTGCCTAACAGCCGCGCCATGGTCGAAATATCGACGAGATGCGGCAGGTTGGAAAGTTCCAGCGTCTCGTCGGTAAGTAGGCTGGCGGCCATCAGGGGCAGGGCGGCGTTCTTGGCCCCGCTGATGTGAATGACGCCTTCGAGCGGCGTCCCGCCGTTGATTACAATACGGTCCATGGTTGTCCCGCCAACCTCTCCCTTGGGCCGTTTTAGAGCATGCTCCCAGCGCTCTCAAGCGCCGATGGCACGGTCAACAATGAGCGGATATCGTCAATGCCGGCGATGGTCTGGTCCGCGCGGGCTGTTGCCGGCGTCGCCGGCACCGGCTTCTTGGCGCGCCTGGTCCTTGCGTTTTTGGAGGTTCTTGCGCAATGCCTTGGCTTCGCGCCGCCGTCGCTCCTCGGCCTGGCCCTCGCCGCCGCAGCGGCGGCGCGGGCGCTTCTGTTCTTGCTTTTTAGCCATCTCTCCTTACCGTCCCTTGTGGCCATGGTGCCGCCATGACCGAACCGCCGTCAACACCGCTTGTCACGTCCATGGGCCTGTGGCAAGGTGCGATTTTCCACTTTCAAGGCCGCCGTAGCTCAGGGGTAGAGCACGTTCTTGGTAAGGACGGGGTCCACAGTTCAATTCTGTGCGGCGGCACCATACTTTTCCGCTATCCGGTTCCTTGTCTCGTTTCCTACCAACTGCCGCGGCGGGCTAGCAGGATGCCGGCCAGGGTCACCATTGCGCCCAACCCCTGCCATGGGCTCAAGGGCTCGGCGAGGATGATCCACGCCAGCGCCGTCGCCGCTACCGGCTGCGCCAGCAGGCTCACCGACGAGAACGCCGCCGGCAGGTGGGCCAGAGCATAGGCGATCAGGCTCTGGCCGCCGGCCTGGGAGATCAGGGCCAGGCCGAACAGCACGGCCCAGCCGTAAACCGTCGAGGCGACAAGCTCCTCGCCGGCGAGGAGCGCCGCCGGCAGCAACGCCGAGGCGGCGGCCAGGCTGCTCCAACTCATGATGACGGCGGTGGAAAAACGTGCCCTGAGCCGTCCGACGGCAAGAATATAGGCGGCGTAGAAAAATGCCGTCACCAAGGCCAGGGTGTCGCCTAAAAGGCTTTTTAAGCTTACCGTGAAGCTTTCCCCCATCAGCAAGCCGACGCCGGCCATGGCCACCGCCATGCCGGAGAGAAAGGTCTTGGTGAATCGCTCCTGAAATAAAACGAAGCTGCCCAAGGCAACGAAGATCGGCGCCAGGTTGGCGATCAGCGTCGAGTTGGCGACCGAGGTGAAAAGGATGGACCAGTGCCAAACCGCCAGGTCGGCGGCGAAGAACAGACCGCAAAGGATGAGCCAGCCGTAATCGGAAGGCCGCGAAGGCCGGCGCGGCGGGTGCTTCTGGCGTCCATCGAGGTGGCTCCACAGCCACAAGGCGGGCAGCGCCAGGAAAACCCTGTGGAAGGCCGTGGCGGTCGGGCCGAGTTCACTCAAACGGACAAAAATCGGTGAAAAGGCGATTGCCAGGGCGCCGGCCAAGAGGACGGCGAAGGCGGTGCGCGCCGTCCGCTCATTGGCCGAGGCCACGAATCCGGTCTTTACCTTGGAAACGGCGCCAGGTTCCTTGCTCCGGGTCATGGGGCGCTCTTAAAGGGATTTTTGCCGATCCGCCAGGGCCGTTTTTATGCCTTCGTCCTTAGTATAAGGAAAATTTTGGGCTATATTTCAGGCATGTTTGAAACGATTTCGAAAACGGATGCCCTTTATTCGCCGTTGACCGGGCCTGCCGACCCGCCCGTCTTCGAGCCCATCAACCCGGAAGGCAGCAGGCCGCTATTGATTATCTGCGATCACGCCAGCCCGGCCATGCCGGCCACCCTCGGCAATCTGGGCTTGGACGAAAATGCTGTGGAGACGCATATCGCTTACGATATGGGCGCCGCCGAAGTCACCGGGATGCTGGCAAAACGCCTCGATGCGCCGGCCCTTTTGGCCGGCTATTCGCGCCTCTTGATCGACTGCAACCGCCAGCCCGGCGATCCCTATTCCATTCCTAAAATCAGCGACGGCGTCACTATCCCCGGTAATCTGGGCCTCGGCGAGGAAGAAGGCGAAGCCAGGGCGCAATCCTTTTTCTGGCCCTATCATCACGCCATCACCCGCATGCTCGCTCATTTGTGGCGCCAGGGACCGGCGCCGGCGCTGTTTTCCATCCACAGCTTCACGCCCACCTTGGGCGGCGAGGACCGGTTCTGGGATATCGGTGTCCTGTGGAACAGGGATCCGCGCCTAGCGCAACCTCTGTTGGCGAAGCTGAGGGCCCGGGACGACCTTCTGGTTGGCGACAACGAGCCCTACTCGGGACGCGAGATCGCCTATACCATAGACCTGCACGGCGGCGCCGGCGGCCTGCCCAACTGTGCCGTGGAGATCCGCCAGGACCATTTGGAGAGCCCGCAAGGGACGGCCCGCTGGGCCGCCATCCTAGGCGACGCCTTTGAGGATATCCTTGGCCTTGATGGCCTCAACCGGGTGGAGCACTATTGACGATGCCCTTTTCCGAACCCTCTTTTTCGATCGGCATCGAGGAGGAATACCTGCTCGTCGACCGCGCCACCCGGGACCTGGTCAGCGACCCGCCCGCCGCCATGCTCAAGAAGTGCAAAAAACGCACCAAGGACCTGGTCAGGCCGGAGTTTCTCAAATCCCAGATCGAAATCGGCACCCGTCCCTGCAAGACCCTGCGGGCGGCCGGCGAAAACCTGGCCTGGTTGCGTAAAACCGTCGCCGAAGTGGCCGGCGAACACGGCCTCGCACCGATCGCCGCCTCGACCCATCCCTTTTCCGAATGGCGACAGCAAAAACATACCGACCGGGAACGCTACCACGTCCTCGCCCGCGACATGCAGGCGGTGGCCCGGCGGTTGTTGATCTGCGGCATGCACGTGCATGTGGGCGTCGAGGACAATCAGCTGCGCATCGAGCTGATGAACCAGGCCGGCTATTTCCTTCCGCATCTCTTGGCGCTCAGCACGTCGTCACCCTTCTGGCGCGGCGAGGACACCGGCCTGAAGTCGTACCGGCTCAGCATTTTCGACGAATTGCCACGCACGGGGCTGCCGGAACGGTTTGAATCCTTCGCCGAATACCAGCGTCACGTGGCGGTTCTGACCAAGGCCGGGATGATCCAGGACGCCTCCATGCTGTGGTGGGACGTGCGGCCCTCCGCCCGCTTCCCGACGCTCGAGATGCGTATCACCGACGTCTGTCCGCTTCTCGACGACTCCGTCGCCATCGCCGCCCTCTTTCTTTGCATCATCCGCATGCTCTTCCGGCTCAGGCGCAACAACCAGCGCTGGCGCGTCTACAACCCCATGCTGATTAACGAAAACCGCTGGCGGGCGCAGCGTTACGGTTTCGATGAAGGATTGATGGACTTCGGCAAGGGTGAATTGGTTCCTTGCCGGGACCTTCTGGAAGAGCTGCTGGAGCTGGTTGCTGAGGACGCGCAAGCCCTGGACTGCGTCAAGGATGTCGATCATTGCCGCGAAATCATCAAGCTCGGCAGCGGGGCGCATCATCAACTCGCCATTTTCGCCGAGGCCACCGCCGCTGGCGCCGAGCGCAAGGACGCCCTTGACGCCGTCGTCGACTGGCTGATTGCCGAAACGGTGCGCGGGCTTTAGAAACCTTATGAACAGAAACAAAACCGACAAGGAGACATGAACAATGGACGTCAAGGCCGCCGTCGCCTTCCAGGCCGGAAAACCGCTGAGCATTGAAACCGTCCAACTCGACGGCCCCAGGGAAGGCGAGGTGTTGGTGGAGATCAAGGCCACCGGCATTTGCCATACCGACTCCTTCACCCTTTCGGGCGAAGACCCGGAGGGGATTTTCCCGGCCATTCTCGGCCATGAGGGCGCCGGCGTGGTGGTCGATGTGGGGCCCAACGTCAAATCGTTGAAGAAGGGCGATCACGTCATCCCCCTTTATACCCCGGAATGCCGCCAGTGCGATTATTGCACCTCGGGCAAGACCAATCTCTGCCAGGCTATCCGCGAAACGCAAGGGAAGGGCTTGATGCCCGACGGCAGCAGCCGGTTTTCCTTGGCCGGAGAACCCATCTTCCACTACATGGGCACCTCGACCTTCGCCAACTATACGGTCTTGCCGGAGATCGCGGCGGCGAAGATCCGCGCCGACGCGCCCTTTGATAAGGTCTGTTACATCGGCTGCGGCGTCACCACCGGCATCGGCGCGGTGATCAACACGGCAAACGTCGAGGCCGGCGCCAATGTCGTTGTCTTCGGCCTTGGCGGCATCGGCCTCAACGTCATCCAAGGGGCGCACATGGTCGGCGCCGACATCATCGTCGGCGTCGATACCAACCCCGGCAAACGGGTGTTGGCCGAGAAGTTCGGGATGACCAATTTCATCAATCCCTTGGATGTCGAGGATGTCGTCGCCACTATCGTCGAGGCCACCCGGGGCGGCGCCGATTACAGTTTCGCCTGCGTCGGCAACGTCAAGGTCATGCGCCAGGCCCTGGAATGCTGCCACAAGGGCTGGGGCGAAAGCATCATCATCGGGGTTGCCGGCGCCGGCCAGGAAATCAGCACCCGGCCCTTCCAACTGGTCACCGGCCGGGTCTGGCGCGGCACCGCTTTTGGCGGCGCCAAGGGACGCACCGACGTGCCCAGGATCGTCGACTGGTACATGGATGGAAAGATCAACATCGACGACCTGATCACCCATGTCATGCCAATCGAGGACATCAACAAGGCCTTCGATCTGATGCACGATGGTGAATCGATCCGCGGCGTCGTCACCTTTTAGGGCCTGTCTATGTTGAAAAAAAAACCGGCACCGGGCCGGCGCCGGCTGAACTTGAAATGTTATAAAGAACTTCCATGTCAAACGGTATCGAGACGATCAGCGAAAACAGGTGTTTTGGCGGTGTGCAGGGCGTCTATGGCCACCGCTCGGCAGTTTTGGACTGCGATATGCGTTTTTCCTTGTTTCGTCCGCCGCAATCCGAGACCGAATCGAGGCCGGTTCTCTTCTGGCTCTCCGGGCTGACCTGCAACGAGGAAAACTTCATTGTCAAGGCGGGCGCGCAAAGGTTGGCCGCCGAGCTCGGCCTCATCGTCGTCGCGCCCGACACCAGCCCCCGCGGGGTCGACCTGGCCGGCGAAAACGACACTTACGATTTCGGCTCCGGGGCCGGTTTCTATGTCGATGCCACTGAGCAGCCGTGGGCGAAACACTATCGGATGTACAGCTACGTCAGCGGCGAACTGCCGGCGCTGATCGGCGAGAGCTTTCCCGTCCGTCCTGGCCGGCAAGGCATCTTCGGTCATTCCATGGGCGGCCACGGGGCGCTCGTCATGGCGCTCAGAAACCCCGGGGCCTACCTTTCCGTTTCCGCCTTCGCGCCGATCGTCGCGCCGATGCAATGCCCTTGGGGGGAAAAGGCCTTTTCCGGCTACTTGGGCGGCGACAGGGAGAATTGGAAACCCTACGACGCCACCGAGCTCGTCCGTGGCGGCGCCGGCCTGGAAACGGAAATCCTCATCGATCAGGGAACGGCCGACGGCTTTCTCGGCGAACAGCTAAAACCGCACCTCTTCGAGGAAGTCTGCCGCGCCTCGGGGCAAGCACTGAAGCTGCGCCTGCAAGAAGGCTACGACCATTCCTATTTCTTCATCGCCTCGTTCATGGAATACCACCTCAGGCACCATGCCGAGCGGCTTTGCGGTTAGCTTTTTGAAGTAGAACGACTGGAGCGGGCGAGGGGAATTGAACCCCCGTCTAAAGCTTGGGAAGCTTTCGTTCTACCGTTGAACTACGCCCGCCGATGGGGAAAAAGTCATGTAAAACAGCCGATTCCCTTATGCCACGGTAACTTCGCCGGGGGTCAAAATCAACTCCCAATCAGGCCCTTGCCGTGCCCATGGCATGCTTAATCGAAGAAAATGCCTGTCGATAACAAATCAAATTAATTCCCATCAAACCTGGCCAGCCGTGGATGCGAGGTGCTTGAAATTTCCATAGAGGCGTTCGGAATTGGCAAAAAAGTCGGCCATGTTCAGGGCGGCATCGGCTTGCATTTCCGCGAGCCCGTCGGCGCCGAGGGCCGCCTCGAGGGCATCACGGTATGCCGGGATTTCGCACCAGTTGCCGACCGTGTCGGGCTCGGTCTCGAGGTGATACTGCATCGACCAGGCATTGGCTCCGGTCCGCATCGCCTGAACCCGGCACAGTTCTGAGCCCGCCAGGACCACCGCGCCGTCCGGCGGCCGGACGACTTGCGTGGAATGCCATTGCAGCACTTTTTGCGCCGCCGGCATGCCGGCAAAGATAGGGTCGGAGCGTCCGTCGGCGTTCAACCGCACCTCAAGAATGCCGACCTCGGGCGTGGGTTGCGGCCCACAGATGCCGCCGAGTGCGTCGGCCAGGAGCTGGTGGCCGAGGCAGATTCCGAGATAGGGCCGGCCAAGCTCGCGCACCCAGTACCGGATCGCCCGTTTCTCCGCGATCAGCCAGGGGTGTTCCTCGATGTCCCAAACATCCATCGGCCCGCCCATCACCCAAAGGGCGTCGAAATCCTCCAAGGGTGGTATCGCCTCGCCGGCGTCGAGTTCGACTGTATTCCAGTCGAGGCCATCGTCTCTCAGGCATTGCCGTAAGTGGCCGGGGTGTTCGCGGGCGATGTGTTGAAAGACGAGGAGTCGCATCATTGCGTTGTAACGTTGTTAAACAACATTTCCCGGATAGCCTTCAAATTCTTGCGCGACAGCATCCAAATTCCACCGCCATGGGAGAAATCTCACTTCCGCCGCCGTCCCTGGCGATAGGCAAAAAAAGGGGGCCGCGAACGTGGCCCCCATGCATGGCGGTCATTGCCGGACGGGCTCTTTAAGAAGCTTTATCCAGTTGCGCCAGTTTTTTATCCCATTTCATCTCTTTGGCAAATTCGAGCACGGTATCTTTGTCCATGTAGATGGTGTGCTCGGGTCCGGGATAGGCCTTGTTGCGGACATCATCCATGTAACGGACGAAGACGTCTTCCATGATGGGGATGAGATCGGTGTAAATTTTCGAATGGCGCGGCACGTGCTCTTCATAAAGATGGAACAGATCGGAGGTGATGATGTGTACCCCGTGTCCCTTGTTGCCGGCGCCCAGGCTGACCACCGGTACCGGCAAGGTGTCGGCCAGGTACTCGACGACCTCGTCAACCATGACCTCGCACATGACCGAGAAACAGCCGGCATCGACCATCGCCCAGGCATCATCGATGAGCTCCTTGGCGCGGTCGACGGTTTTCCCTTGCGCGAAGAAGCCGCCCAACTGGGGCATGCGCATGGGCGTGATACCGATATGTCCTTGCACCGGAATACCGGCCTTGATTATGGCCTCGATGTTTTTGGCGTGGTGCTGGTTGCCCTCGCACTTCATTACCTCGGCGTTGCCCTCGTGGACGAACCGGCCGGCGTTTTCCACCGCTTGCTCGGGCGAAACATGGAAACTCCAATAAGGCATATCGACCATCCTGATGCCGTATTGCGATCCGCGGTCGATCCCCTTGGTCATCATCATCACTTCATCAAAGCTGACGGTGACGGTGCTTTTGTGGCCGAACAGGATCATGCCGCCGGTATCGGAAACACAAAGGATGTCAAAACCCAAGCGGTCGCAGATCACCGCCGTGCGATAGTCGTAGACGGCGGTTTCGACGATCTGTTCGCCTTCGCGCATCTTTTTCATTAAGGTTCTGATGGTAACTTTTCTACGTTTTTTCTCTTCGGCCATTACGCTCTCCCTAAGTGGAACAAATAATTATTATAAAAGTATCCTGAAAATACAGGAAATACTTTACCTATCTCGAAAATCCATACTTTGATTTTACTTGGTTTGTCTTGTGGATGAGGCAACCACAATGGGCCCACAAAATCTATTTTCCGATACTAGAGGCTGCCCGAAAAGCTTGTCAAAGAGCTTCCCTTTATCAAATGATAGACATCACATAGACTTAACCGGAATTGATAGATGCACCAGATCATACCTGTAAAATCAAATAGTTGTAGGATGCTTGGCGCGTCGTAAGAATCATCCTTCAAAGGGAATCACCAGTAAACCCGGACGTGGTAAACGCCAACCGCGAAAGCGGCGATGAGAACGATAAACGGCAAATAAGGCAGGATGCGGCGTAGTTTGTCCATGCTTATAAAAGTCCTAAAGACGGAACGGCAAAGTGAAGAAAAAGTCTATGACATAAAGGCATCCGGCGATGCCCGTGATGCCGCCGAGCATGAGCTTGAGGAAATGCTCGGGTACGAACCGCTGGGTCTTGGCGGCGCACCAAGAGCCGAAAATGCCGCCGCCGGCGGCGAAAAATCCCCAAGCCCATTCGGGTTGGATGGATGTTCCGATCAGCGCCGGCATGATGACACCGTAGGTGAACAGACCAACGGCGGAAAGGACAATCACATAAGGAATTGTCGCCGCCACCAGTACATACATGGGCAAACCGTATATCGCCGAGAAGATGGGAACCAGCATGAAACCGCCACCCACTCCGAGCGCCGCCGATATCACCCCCACCCCGGCGCCGGTAACGAACAAAAAGGGCTGACTCAGCGTCCAGGTTTCTCCCCAGAAAGACACCGTCAGGCGCCCGCCGCCACGTGCCACCGTCTCGATGGCGATGGTGCCGGGAAGGCCCGAGGGAGACAGGCCGGCGGCTTGGCGGGATTTGGCCTCGGCTCGGAATTTTGCTTCGATGCCGCCGACGGGACCTTTCTTGAGGAAGCCCCGCGAAGCGGCATAAGTGAGGTGGACGCCGGCAAACAGCAAGGCCAGACCGACGGCGAAGGTGAAGGGTTTGGTATCGGAAAGCAAAGTCAGGCGGACGAAGGGTCCGATCAAGCCGCCAATCACCCCGCCAAGACAAACCCAAAGCGCGAAGTCCAGGTTCCATTGCCGGTTTTGAAAAAAACCGAAGAGGGCTCCGACAGGGTTGATAAAGGTCAGAAGCTGCGTTGTCGGGGTGACATGGGGATTGGCGAACTGCAAGACGGACATCGTGTAGGGCAGGGCGAAAATGCCAGCCGCCTCGCCGACAATGGCCATTGTGTAGCCGGTCCACACTCCCATCCAGACGAGATGCCATAGCGGAACCCTGACGCCGGCTAGGGGAAAGGCGATGTCGGCTCCGGGCAGAAAACCATGCTGTAAATAGGCGCTGGCGAAACCGCAGCCGAAAACGGTGGCAATTAACGGCAGCTGCTGCAAAAAAAACTCTTTTGCGAGGGATGTCTCTTTGGATCGGGGGGATGCTTCGTTCATTGTTTTCAAACATTAAGAGACGACCCGAATGATGGCGCTGGCGCGCCGTCAACCAACCCGATCAAGATCATCTGAACGAAACCGGCTGGGGGTGGCCTAGGTCAAATTCTGATGCGCGTTCCCTTTGGGTCAAAAAATGGAGTTTCGACAACCTGGGCGGACAGATTTCCGCTGTCGTGAAGAATGGTCAATTTGGTGCCGATTTCAGCCTCGCCCACCGGCACGTAACCGAGACCAATGGTTTTTCCGAGAGTCGGGCTCGGCGCCGCGAAGGTAGCCTTGCCGATGGTTTCCCCGTCAACGGCGATCGGGGTGCCGGGAGGAACCGTCAGCGGACCGTTCTTAACGACGTATCCGACGAATTTCCGCTCGACCCCTTTTTCTTGAATCTCGAGCAGGGCATCGCGTCCGATAAAGTCCCCCTTGTCAAGTTTCACGTAGGCACCGAGTCCGGCTTCGAACGGATGAGTGGTTTCGTCGATATCCCGGGTATAGACGTGATAGACCTTTTCCAAGCGGAAAATCCCCACCGTACGGCTTCCGCAGAGCACCAGTTCGCTGTCCTTGCCGCCCTTGATAAGGGCGTCATACATGGCATAGGCGTAACCGGGATCGTAGATGATCTCGTAACCCAGTTCTCCGGTAACTCCCAGCCTCGCTATGATGCAATCGATGCCGGCAATTTTCGCCTCGATGAAACGGAAATAGGGCAGCGCTTCGTTGGACAAATCGGCATCGGTGATTTTCCGTAAAATGTCACGCGACTTGGGACCCTGTATCTCGATGATGGTCGTCCCCCTCGTCTGATCGTCGACGCGGGCGTCCATGCCGGCGATATGCCCTTCAATCCAAGGCGGCGTTTTGGCGACGTTGAAGGCGGCGACGGTCAGAAGGAAGTTGTCAGGCGCGATGCAAAGCACGATAAGATCGTCGACGATGCCACCGGCCTCGTTCAAGAGGCTACTGTAAAAGCACCGCCCCGGAACGGGCTGAATATCGGCGGCGCAAACTTTTTGGACGGCCCGATGGGCGTCCTTGCCCTTGATATAAACCTCGCCCATTTGGTGACCATCAAAGATCACCGCCGATGACCGGCATGCCTGAACCTCGTTTTCAAGGGACGAGAAAAATTCAGGCATTTCCCAGCCGGCGAAATTGAAGAACGATTTCGCGCCATGGGCCATATGCTGCCCAAAATGCGGTGATCTTTTGAGGATATCCGTCATCGAATTAAAAACTGCCTTCCCTTATATGTTTGATTTCGGTTGTTAATCACGCATAGGAATATCAGATCCTTTGTGCCACCTGTCGAAATGGTCGCGGTGGGTTTGCAGGCAGGCTCCTTGCTTGAAGTGTTTGTCGTAAAATTCCACGTCGAGATGGTGAACCTGGATGAAATACAAAAGATGCAGGGTGTCGTTGAAGGCCGGGAACTTGCCGTAAGTCTCGTAAATGTAATTGCAAATGTCCTTGACGCATTCAACGCCTTCATCGCTCACTCCCGGAACGGCTTTCTCGAACTCCTCGTTGGTTACCGTGTGGGGAAGCACCATGCCCCTTCGTTCCCAATCGTCGAGTTTCTCCCCCATCCCCTCCATGGCGGCTTCCACGGCCGCGTCCATGGTCTTGTAATAGGGCGGACAGAATCCTTCGAAATAGCCATCGAGACCCACCGGGTTCGGCAAGGGGTCTTCTTTCGAGGTCACGAAGCGCAGGCCGAGGCCTTTGCAAATAGGGGTGCCGCCCATGACGATGAGCGGAGTGAAGCCACCGTGCATCCAGCCGCCAAGCCCCATGGCGGCCATGGCAAGCTGCATCAATGTTCCCATCATCGCCCCTTCGGCGCAAAGCCAGCTGACGATGATCTTTTCCAGCCGTCCCAGGGGCAGGACCTTGTTCCTGTCAAGCAGTCCCTTGTCTGCCCATTTTTCGCATCCGGCGGGGCGCATGCCCTTGCGTTCGTCGACGATATAGTAGCCCCCGCCATCCATATAGCGGCCTCCCCGCGGGTCGCACATGTTGACCATGAGCCGAATGAGATCTTGGCTGATATCCGTGACCGGCATGAACAGAGTCGAGCCCGGCGTATTGGTGACCCAAAGGTTATGCTGAAACAGGCCAGGGGCTTTCTGCGGCAGGTCGAAACGGCCATCGCTCAGTTTGACGGTATGTTTCTTGTAAAAATCGAAAACCTTGTCGCGGTCCCCGACGTTTTCGTATTCCTTCATCTTGGTCATCTTTTGCTCGGTGCCGCGATACAGGAAAAGGCCGTCGTCATTGGTGAAAAATAGTTCCGTCCGATGGGCGCCAACAGCGCTTGGATGGGTTCGGCCAACCGATTTGACCATTCCTCCCTGGGTGTCGCCCTCGCATAAAATCGCCCCCGTGGTGCCGGTGGCGACGGCCACCAGCATGGCTAACTCGTTCTCCGAAAGCGGAAAAGGCTCCTTGTTCGATTTATGTACGAATGGCCCGTGGGTGAGTTCCATGCCGAAGCCAAAGCGGCGGGATCTTCGGCCCATCAAGGCCTCGAAAAGAGGGAAATTCCACGCCTCCTCGACCTCGGGCAACATTCCAAATCGTTTTGTATCCTCATTCATGATCCCCTCCGCTGGTTGAATTTATGCTGCTTTGTTCGGCTCTTTCTTGTGATGAAAGAAATGGAGTTTTAAGAAAATTGAACAGCAAACCCGGCCTCAGAAGTTTGCCCATGATCCCACGAGCTTCCCCCATCGTTATGTAGGTTCTCGCATCCCAAACCCCTATATTCCCAACCATGACCAGTTGGCCGTTTTCAATTTCGAATTTAGAGATCGAAATCTCGAAATCCCCTGCCATGGATTTGATAATCATGTTAAGCCCCTCCTGATTGTGGCGGGTGCGTAACGCCCCCATTTTTTAATAATTTTAATGAATTGCATAACATATCTTTTCCTACCGGAATAGCGGAAGAATCAGAAAAATAGAATTTCCTAGTAAATGTTGTGCGATTCACTCGTGATGCAATAAAGAAATGGTAATATTCGTACCAAGAAAAATAATGATAAAATTATTGATAGAGGTTATTTATTGGTTGATTATTTATAGTTTTTATTTTTGGTGGAGCCGCCAAACTGTATTAAAATGAAATGGGAATATAGAAAAATTCCCCCATGATCTCTGAGGTGGTCCTACATAGTTGGACAGTTTGGCAGCCAAGTTAAGGTGTATTCCGATTACTGATCATGCTGCCTGAATCCTGTTTATCACATCTTGTTGTGGTTG
>Ga0187833_10004890_pt1 | contig 12908 bp, 13 predicted proteins | sample ETNtaG_37_FD_167968 | JGI IMG/M metagenome (GOLD analysis project Ga0187833, IMG submission 167968) | Marine microbial and viral communities from oxygen minimum zone, Eastern Pacific Ocean - ETNP2014_SV_400_PacBio MetaG (Illumina Assembly) | ecosystem: Environmental > Aquatic > Marine > Hypoxic... | reverse complement strand
TTTTAGTTTCAAAAATTTTAATCTCTTCTTCACTACAGTTATTTTTTAAGAGATCATCAATATCTTTATTTTCAATTTTTGAATTATTTTCAATGACAATATCCCCCATTATTCGGCATGCTATATTCGAGCCCCCTCGCAGATGAAAATCTGAGATTTTAGAATTACTTTTAGCTAATTCTGATATTTTATTGATCATCTTTTAACTACTTTATAGCAAATTAATGAACTTAGTATTTTGATCTAAGCCAAGACACCAAAATTGGTAGTTAAGCAAAATTATAACCCTTAAAACGCTTTAGAGGGTGTTTATTTGGCCAGATTCATAAAACTTAATGCCTTTTTCCTTCTTTAATTTAAGGTTAACTAATAATAATCGGCAAAAATGATATAAAACATTAAATATCCTTATAAATTGAGGATTATAGGAAAATATAAGGAATTACTTAAATAATTTGATATCTGTATAAGCTATGATTTTATTATTGTAATTTAATAGCCATATTATTTGACTCTAACACTAATCATAATAACTCTAACACTAATCTTAATAACTCTAACACAAAAATATATTAGAATACTTAATTATTAATTATTTTATAGAAGAAGTAATAAAAAATGTTGTTATATATAGATTTTTTATGGTTATTATGGTTAATTTAGTTTAATTTACATTGAATTATAATTTATATTAATACTCTAACACAATTTCCGTTGGATAAAATTTATTGCATTGTGTTAGAGTGTTATTGAATAAATTGACTTTTTTTACCATTTAGACTGTTTAAATATCTAAAACCTAAGTCTAACACAAATTTGATATGGATCAATACAAATAAAGATCATAATGTGTTAGAGTTTGTATAGATTAGTAACTGTAACAGTGGACTGAATATATATTAGTAAGTCTAGTGGTAGAGTTTGAACAGATTTGAATCACTGTTTACTATATTTCAGGGAAAATTATATAAATTTTCCCTCCTTTACAGCAAATAGTGCGAAAAATTAAAACTATGGATACAATTCATAAGAAAAACGGTCGTCTACACATATATGTTAGGCAGGATAAATATAAAGGCGAACTAAGATCTCATAATTGGGTTGGTAGAACTTATATCAACGGCAAACAAAAGGTATTTTCATCTGGAACAACAGATTTAGAGAAAGCAACCCCCATTTTAGAGAAATGGTTTGATGATTTGTATGTAACAAAGGAACAAAGTAGCGAAATACCCAAAGTAAAAGTAAAAGATAACACACCTAAAATAGAAGACGACATACCTAAAGAGGAAGAAAAGAAAGAAACTAACGATTTAAATCAAAGCAGTTCTCTAACAAAAGACGTGCCACGGAGTGTGTTTGAAAAATTAAAAAATATTAAATTTCCAAAACTAAGTTTAGGTAAGAAAAATATTCAGATTAAAGATTCACAGCAACCATCCAAACAAAATAAATTCAAAAAAATTTTATTTGGTTTATTAAAATCCAAATTAAGCCGAATGAGTGTGACCAGCGAAGAAATAGTTGGCGTTGATATTACATCGGAAGCCATTCGGATTGCACAGGTCAGCAAAGATAAAGATAATAGATGGATACTAGATAAGTTTTCTTATCGATCACTCGATAAAAAAAAAATTGGTGATAACTTATTAGATAGTAAAGATTATTTGGCTGAGCAAATTAACTCAGCACTTGCTAATGCAAAAGTTGCAACTAAAAATGTCGCCGTTTCTATTCCAGTAACTAGTGCATTTATTAAAGTGGTTACTGGTCCACTAATAAACGAGGAAGAATTAAAAATAGCCATAAAAACCGAAACTCTTTGGGGGAGGTTAATTGAAATGGACAATATTAACGACCACTCAGTCTTTCACCAGGTTATTAGTCGCAATTCTAAAACAAGTCAAATGGAACTTCTTTTTGTAGCTTCAAAACTTTCAGATGTAAATGAATATACATCGATAATAAAAAAAGCAGGTCTTAATCCAGTTATCATGGATGTGAGATGTTTTACATTAAAAAATGCATTCGACAACTCTGTTTTTGAAGGTAATAAAAAACAATCGGCAATCCTGGAATTTGGTTTAAGCGATAATTATTTGATGATTGTATATAATAATGTGCCGATTTTTACCCATATTTTTTTAACATTTCAAGAGAAACAAAATTTATTTGTATGTAATGAATCTAATTCGATAAGTCCAGAAATCGAAAATGATATCCGCCGATATGTCATGCAAATTAAGAATGGGCTTAATGAACATGAGACTAAATATGAAACTAAAATAAATTCAATTAGTGTAGTTAGTAGCTTAAAAAATATAAAACAATTATTGCCTATATTTAGAAAAAATCTACCTACCACAGGTTTTAAACTTTATGACCCTTTATCTTCAATGTTAGTTCCAGCATATAATAAAGAAAAAGTAAATCTTGATAATAGATCAACCATTACTTCAGTTCTGGGATTGGCCTATCGTAAGTTAGATGTTTTTGGATATTATAAATTTGTCACCGCAGTTAAAAATATTAATTTATTACCCAATAGAGATGCGGTGCGTCAAAAGAATAAAATCAAATTTTTGTCTGGTTTTGCATTTAAAGGATTGGCCGCCACTATTGTAATTATATATTTCGTTTTAGTTAGTTTTTCCCTAACTCAATATTATCTTAACAAAGAAAAACTTTTAGCGTTTGATGAAATTAAAGCAGAAAATAATAAAATAAAAAAAATAATCCAACCTTTGGTAACAAAACGGGATGAAATGAAAAGGTCAATAAAAATTAGTGAAAATCTTAATTCTAATCAAGCACAGAGTTTTCGATCACTAGCACAAGTGGAGCAAAGCGTTCCAAGGGGAGTTATATCTCAAAAAATTGAATATGACGGAGAAAATCAAATTCTTATTGAAGGTTTGGCTATTGTAGAAGATAAAGTTACTGATTTTAGTCAAAATCTTAGGAATAAATCTCTTATCAAAGCGGTAAAAATAAACGGAACCTATCCAGCCACTTCAGAACAAACTCAATCAACATCGATGAAGAAATCTTTTAAAATTACAGTTACTTTAGATTTTTCAGAAAGTGGGAAAGGATCTTAATGGATTGGACATCACTAAAAAATATGGATGTAAAGGATTTGTTGGCTAAATTCAAAGTTAGCAAGGGTTTTGCTGATAAAAAAACGTTGACTAAATTTGGAATAATATTTGGCTCAGTTATTATTTTTTTAATATTTTATCATTTTTGGTTTAATCCAAAAATTATTCAACCGCAAAAGAAAGAAATTGATGAAATGAAGGAGATGAAAAAAGAAACGGCAAGATTGATTAAAAACGAAGAAAACCTAAAAACACAAATCGAAGATCTCAAACCAAAATTTGATGAACAAACTAGTTTATTTCATAGTGGTGCAGAATTTGATAACCTTATAAAGCTTATGAGAAAGAAAGCGACAAAATACGGTTTAAGTGTTGAGGAGACGTCAAGTGGAGAAGAAGTGCCTGTATATGATCAAAGTATGGGTGATACTAGCGGGGAAAATTTAGGTACACTTTCATATTATACACTTCCTGTAACATGGAAAATCACAGGGACATATCTTGGTTATTTAAGATATAGAAAAGAAATATCAAAATCTCCAAAATATATATATTTTCACAAAGAAACTATCACCGCTCGAAAAAATTCAGGACTGGGTGAGATATTAGCGGAAGGAAAAATTTCAATTGTCCAACTACCAGATTGATTAGATAAATATGAAAAACAATAAAACATTTACTTTGATTGCCTTAATTATCTTCTTGCAATTCTTCAATATAAACTTGAAAGCTGAAGACTTGAATAAGATTGATGACGAAGAACTTCCAGTACAAGATTCATTTCAAAGTGGAACTGTGACTACATCTGAAGGACAAAGTGATCAAACAAATTCATTCCTTTCCGATATAAATAATATTAGATTAGTTGGAACAGCTGTTGCTGAGACAGGAAATTTTGCACTTATATCACTGCCCGACGGAACAACAGTTGTAAAAAGAGAAGATGAAACAATTATTGCCGACATCCAATTACTCGATATTGGTCATGATTGGATTACTGTCAGACTTAACGCTGAAAAGAATTATGAGATTAGTATTAATGGTCAAATATTGTCACAGGAGGGCAATTAGATTATGAAAAATATTTTTAAGACAATTTTATTTTTCTTTTTGGTTTGTCTCACGGCTTCCTGTGCAACAGATTCCGCACTAAAAGGAAAGTCGCAATATGAAAAAAAGAAAGCTATTGAAGCTACTAAAAGTGAAACAGAACTTAGACATGGAACTGAAAATTTAATAGATCCAAAAAAAGTTAAAGAACAAGCTCAAAAAGAAATGGATATAATAGAAAAGGCTGGACCTAAAGAGACTGATATTGATGAAATTAGAGATGATAAAAGAGTTTTTCTTGTCGCAGAACAACCGCAGAGTTATGAGGCTACACCCGATGACTTTGCTAATCTCAAACAAAACATAAGTCTTAATCTTAAAGGTGTTGATTTTAGATATGCAATGCAGTTGTTGGCAGCAATCGCCGATGTTAACATATTAGTGGGAGAAGAAGTTAGTGGAACAGTTGGTTTAAAAATAGAAAACGTTCCTTGGGATGTAGCTTTTAAAACTATTCTGGATATGAAAACCTTGGCGCATGATATGGATGCTCCAAACAGCATAATAAGAGTACACTCTCCTGATAAATTAAAGCTTCAGGAACAATTCAAAGCAGAACAAGAAGAAATTAGGAAGAAAAAACAGCTGTCAACATTGGAAGCAAAACCGATAATGGCCGAACTATTTAAGTTATTTTATATAAGCCCCGAACAGGCAAAACAAACTTTGGAAGATTTATATACTACTCAAAGCGTAGAAGGGGCAATAATGAGCAATGTCAAAATTACCGTTGAAAACACGACACGTTCTATAATTGTTAGAGGCAACAAGGAGGAACTTGATGTAGTTGATGCCGTAATTCGAAAGATTGATATAAAAACAAAGCAGGTATTGATCGAAGCGTTTATCGTTGAAGCTACTTCTGATTTTCAAAAGGCTCTGGGATCAAGAATTGGGGCGATGCAAACACAGGAAAGAGGCAATGAAACGGAAACTATTTCTGGAATAACTGAAGGTGGAAATGCTGCGCCCACAGCAGGTGATGTTGCACTAGGAACTGCTGCGGGAACTATCGCGGGAAATGCAATCACCGGCGGCGCAGCTGGTATCGGAATTCTCAAACAAATGGGCGCTCGTGCACTTAAATTGGAAATTGAAGCTCTACAGTCACTGGGAAAAACCAACATCGTTTCAACACCAAGCGTATTTACACTGAACAACCAAGAAGCCAAAATTACTCAAGGTACTCAAATAGCCTATCAAACCACACAGGAAGGGACTACCTCAACAGAATTCAAAGAAGCAGCGCTTTCTTTGACAGTAACACCAAGTATTATCGGTGACGGCCATGTTTTACTAGATATAAAAGTGAACAACGACTCTGCCGTTGAAGTTATCGGTTCCGATGAGCCAGGGATTAAAACAAACGAAATCACCACAAAACTTCTGATCGAACATGAAGATATTGTCGTCATTGGTGGAATAAAAATTCACAATGCATCAGACAGCACAACAAAAACTCCTGGAATAGGAAATGTACCGGTTGTGGGAAATTTGTTTAAGGGCAAAACTAATAAAGATAAACTTGATGAAATGCTAGTTTTCTTATCTGCAAGAATTATAGATTAATTATGTCAACGCTAAGATTAGACGATACAAGCGAAAAAAACATCCTCAACATGCTCATAGATCATAAAGTGATTAATTCAGAGCAAATGAAACGAATTATGAACACGAGTAAGGAAATTGGAAAAACGAAACTTGAAACAGCTATAGAACTTGAATTGGCTAACGAAGATGAGATTGTCAAAATTTTATCCAACTCCTACTCATTGCCAAAAGTGGAACTAAAAAACTACAAACTTGATGATAAATTAAAAAAAGTTATTCCGTTCAATTACATTGAAGATAATTCATTGGTCCCCTTTGAAATCTCCAATAATACTTTAAAAATTGCTATACCGGATGCTTCAAAACTAAGCTTGATGAAGAATATTGAAACTATTACACAAATGAACGCAGAATTATTTGCGGCTAGTATAAGTGATATAAATAATTTTATTAACCGAATAAAAATTACTGATTCTAAAATAGCAAGTAAGGAAAATAAACCTTACCAAGCGAAAAAAAAACCTAAAACCGAAAGTTTTGAAGACGATTCAGGAGTAATAACTTTTGGAGACAAAATTATTCAGGAAGCAATCGATATGGAAGCTAGCGATATTCATATAGAAAATTTTCGTAATTTATCAAGAGTACGTTACAGAATTGATGGTATATTAAAAGCGATAAAGCAACACACAAAATTTTTAGATCAACACTATTCACACGTAATTGCACGAATGAAAACGTTAAGTCATTTGGATATTGCAGAAAAAAGAAAACCACAAGATGGTTCATTCACATTTAAAGAAGAAAATATTGAAGTTGATCTAAGGGTTTCTGTTTTACCGACTAAGTGGGGTGAAAGAATTGTAATGAGAATTTTAAATAAAGATTCGGGTGGAAAAAAATTAGAAGAATTAGGATTTGAAAAAAATGATCTAGCAAAAATCAAAAAAGCTATCACTTCACCCCAAGGCATGGTATTGGTGACTGGTCCCACGGGTAGTGGAAAAACTACCACGCTCTATAGTGTTCTACAATTCATAAACAAATCTTCCATAAATATTTTAACCGCAGAGGATCCCGTTGAATTTGATATAGAGGGAATAGGACAGGTGACTATCAGGGAGGATATAAATTTTACTTTTGAAAAGGCATTAAGATCCTTTTTAAGACAAGACCCGGAAATCATACTCATCGGAGAAATGAGGGATAAAATAACGGTTGAAACGGCACTTAAAGCATCTTTAACAGGCCATCTAGTGTTCAGCACTCTACATACCAATAATGCGCTGGGTTCGATCATTAGACTTCTTGATATGGAAACACCCAATTATTTGATTTCTTCAGCTCTGACTTTGATAATTGCTCAACGTTTGGTCAGAAGACTTTGTTCTGAATGTAAAATAATTAATGAAAAAATTACCCAAAATCAAAAGATATTAAACTCAATAGGAATCGATAGCTCGCAATCATCTCGAGCGCGTATATATATGTCCAAGGGGTGCAATCATTGCAACCAATCAGGACATAAGGGAAGAATGGGGGTGTACGAAGTACTTGAGATCGATAGAGATATGAAACAGGCAATTTTAACAAATAAAAGTCAGGGCGAATTAGAAAACATAGCTAAAAAGAAGAATTTCAGAAATATGCAGACAATGGCTCATGAAATATTGTTAAGCGGAGAAATTTCCTATGAAGAGTATGAGAGACAGATACAAACTGCCGAGCTTACTCTCGCTGAATATGACGAACAAGAAGATGTGAAACTTACTAAAGTCTAATGCTCAATTTTGAATATAAAGGTATTAGCAGTGATAGTAAATATGTTGAAGATCAGATAGAGGCACTTAATATTGAAGATGCTGCACATAGACTTAAACAACAGGGAATTATAATCACCAAACTTATAAAATCAAAAAAAAAGATTGGAGAAACTAAGATAAAGGAAGCCACTTCTTTCAGTTTTGGTACGGGCGTCAAAACCAAAGAAGTAATGTTGTTTACCAAGCAGTTGGCCACCATGATCAAAGCAGGACTTAGACCCGATGAAGCTCTGGAACAACTAGACAAACAAACTCAAAACAAAAATATGAAAAAAATTACTACGGCAATAATAAAAGATTTAAATCAAGGTAATGACCTTAGTGTATGTTTTTCAAAACACCCAAAAATATTTGACAATATTTATATAAACTTGGTTAAGGCAGGAGAAGCTAGCGGAAAATCAGATGCTTTTTTAGGCAAGATTGTAACTGCGTTAGAAAAAAGAGAAAAAATCAAATCAAAAATAAAAGGTGCCTTAACATATCCAGCCGTTCTTTTTACAGTAGCCATAGGAGTTACAGCAATTATGTTAATTGAAGTGATGCCGGAATTTGAAAAAATGTATCAACAATTCGATGCCGAACTACCGGCAATAACAATAGCGCTGTTGTCTATTAGTGAATTTATGCGTACTCCAAAATACAGCGTTGGGACACTGTTTCTTATAATATTGTTTGTTTATATTTATCGATATTTGATCAAAAATAATTATGAAATCAGAAAAGGTTGGCATCGATTTATTTTTAAAATTCCTATTTTTGGATTATTACTCAAAAAATCTATCATAGCCAGAGTAGCATTGGTGTTAGGAAATTTAAGGTCGGCAGGAGTAGATATGATAGAAACTCTTGATATAGCAAAATCAGTAACCACCAATTTAATTATAATTGAAGCAATTGAGAATGTAAAAAGAGGAGTCTTTTCAGGCAAACCTATGGGAGCACTTTTCGAAAAAGAAAAAATTTTTCCCACTACTTTTTACCAATTAGTGTCGGTGGGTGATAAAACAGGAAAATTAGATGATATGCTGAATTCTCTTGCTATATATTATGAGGAAGAATTTGACGATTCCGTTGCTAATTTATCGACTTTAATTGAGCCAGTTATGATTGTTTTTATGGGGGTACTAATTGGGGGGTTGCTTTTGGCTATGTATATGCCTATTTTAGGCATAGGTAGTGCTATATAATGATAAGCGAATTATTTAAAGAATTTAGTATTTTTTTTTGAGGCTTATTACTGTATGATTTTTAAATAATTAATTCGACAAAGAATAAATAATGATGGCAATTAAAAGCAATAAGTTCTTGAAAGCTTTCACTCTAATGGAGCTGATGGTTGTTGTAGTAATCATAGGAATACTGGCTGCAGTTGGCTCGGCCATGTTTAGGGGTCCAACGGATAAGGCTATGATGAATTCAACAAAAGCCATAGATAAACAGATGACAACGTATATTACCGTTGAAATGATGAATTGTAGTATGGGCGAAACAACTACTATGAACGGTAATTTAACTTGCAGTGGTAGATCGGCAGCTTCAGTTGTTGCTGCGGCGGTTACAAGTCAGGCAAATGAACAGAAAAACCCATTTGAAAATGATAAGGCAGCAGTTACAAGCGGAGGAAACAATACAGCAGAAAGTGATGCAGGTTATATAAGATTGAGTGTTTCAGGAACTGATATAGTAGTGAAATCTTGTCATACAAAGCCTTGTGATACAGTGGCAATGAGACAAGAAAAGAAAATTCCGTTCCAATAGGACAATAATTTAGTGAAAAGTAAAATAGAAGGTTTTACTTTAATGGAACTAATGATTGTTGTTGTCCTTATCGGGATTTTAGCAGCGATAGGGTTCTTCTCCATCGGTCGTATTCCGGGTGAGGCTAAGAAAGAAGCTGCCAAGGCTAGTTTAAGTTCAATTCATCTGGCACAGCAAGGGTATATTTCTAATAATGGTAGCTACTATTATACGTCGAGTGGTTGTAGTTCAAATACAACGCAACAGATTATCACCAATCTTTTTGATGGTTCAAAAGATCTTGCAGAAAAAGATTTTTATTATTGTATAAGCGGTAATTCTAATGCAAATACTTATACACTTACCGCTAAGATGATGACTAATAATTGTGAAATATATAGAGACGAAAAAAATAACGTTTCATTTAGCAACTGCTAAAAAAAGTTTCACTTTAATGGAACTGATGGTTGTTATTGTCATCATCGGCATCCTTGCAGCTGTTGGTCTTGCATTATTTAGTGATTTTTCATTGAAAGCAAAAAAAACTACTGCTGTGGCTAATTACAGACAAATAACAAATTTTATTAAAGCTGAACGTGCTTCCTGCGATATTGGTAGTTCAACCAAAATTTTTGGTAATAATTCTTGTCCGATCACCGATTCAGTTCCTGGAGCTCAAAGTGGCTGGTGTGGAATATTTGGAAATTATTTCTTAAAAGAAGCTAAGTTTGAAAATCCATTTGGTGGGTCAGCTTACGGAGTTGGTAACAGTCAACAGGATGGAATAACGAGTTGTGTGCTTTGTAATCGATCTCCCTACTGCTCTGGTAGCGAAACAAATAAAAAGTATAAACTAATGTGGTGGTACGACAATAAAATGCAAGATTTTACAATTATTGCTCCAAACTAACTAATAGGTATACTGCTGAAATAAGTTAGAGTTATATCATGAAACAACGAGCCTTCACCCTCATGGAACTGATGGTTGTTATTGTCATCATCGGCATCCTGGCTGCGGTGGGCAAGATTGCATTTGATAGGCATACAGCAGCCGCAAAAAGAAATGGGACTATAGCTAATCACCATACTTTAAAAAAGTGGATACAATTACAGATAACAAAATGTAGTATAAATCCTAATGCTAAAATTATATTTAGAGAAAATTACAGTGATAGAATGGGTCATTTAAATTGTCCAATGAATGCTCATGCGACCGTTGACGGGGACTTTTTTGGATATCATTTTATGTACGAAGGTTGGACAAATCTATATGGCACAACCCCTAGACCTATTGGTAAATCTTGTTATGAAAGTACATGGCAAAAAAAAAACAATTTTGGATGCATTGAATTGAAAGCTCTTGATGATAATACATTTAAATTGACAACTTATTATTTAGATCAAGATAAAAATACACAAATTCTCACTGACTTAATAACGATTTTTTAAAAGATAAATAAAGAAGATCAAATATTTCTTTAATATTTTTGTTTGAGTTGCTATAATTTTATAACAACTAATTGAATATATTATATGAAAAAAATATTGCTCTTAATAATGTTGCTAATTTTACCGACGACCAGCTTAAATGCAGGCGAAGAAAATAAGACCTTCGATGCTGTGATTGGTCTATATCAGGAAATGAAAAATTCTATTAGTCAATATTTTATCAAAACATTTAGCGATGAAGATCTAAATTTGGGTTTACAAATGGAGCAACCTTTAACTAATAAGGGGCTTAACTTTGTTTGCTATAATGAATGCAAGGAACGTAATGATCCTACTTTTTGCAGACAAAAGTGCTTAAATCAATAACTTCATATCCAATCAATACCTAAAACAGACTCTAAGATAAATTTTTGCTAGGGTTGGTTAAATTGAAGCAAATTAAAAAAATATTAAGTGTTAATCTTGGAACAGATTTTATTTTATTAAAATTTATACTGTTCTTAATCATAAGTGTTTTCTGTATTACTGCGATGCTGATTTTGAATAAATTTAATATACTTTTTGTTTTTTTATTGGCTACAACGATATGGTCATGTAGCAGAATATATTATTTTTTATTCTACGTTATCCATAAGTTTTTTGATCCCCAGTATAAGTTTAGCGGTTTATTCCATTTTATTTCATATATTGTTAATAGAAATAGAAAAAAATTATATGGCGCATCAATTGAAGAGGCTTCAATAGCCATTTTAAGAAGGCGCGGATACAAGATTAAAACAAAGAATAAAACCGTTAGAAAAATTAAGGGCAAACGATCTAATTTTTGGAAAAGAAAAAGCAAACTCTTCTGGGAAGAGGATATGAAGAAATAAAAGATAAGATGAAACAAAAAGCTTTCACCCTCATCAAATTCCTGGTCGTTCTTAAATAAAATGGATAAAAAGAATTTGGAAGGATGTCTCATCGGTGCTGCTGTGGGAGACTGTCTCGGGTTACCTTATGAAGGTATGGCACCTCATACGGCAAAGACTCTACTTGGATCACCAGATAAACATAAGTTGTTACCGGGTCTTGGAATGGTCAGCGATGATACCGAACATTTAATCATTGTCCTTAGAGCATTTAGAAAAGCGAAAGGTAATTTGAATCTTTTCTCAAAAAGATTAGCATTGGAGTTAAAAATTTGGACCTTGGCTCTACCTCTTGGGGTTGGCAAAGCATCCTTGCTATCTGGATTAAAGTTATTAATTGGTTTTTCATTTAATAGATCAGGAATTTTTTCTGCAGGTAACGCGCCTGCTATGCGAGTTAGCGTTCTGGGTTTTCTTTGCAATAACACTATTAAATTAAAAAATTATGTAAAACGAGCTACATTCATAAGTCATACTGATGCTAAAGCTTATAGAGGGGCACTTGCCATTGCTGTGGCGGCCAATATGGCTGGTAAATCTAAAAAAATAGATCCAAAACTTTTCTTAAAAAGATTTAGAAAAATCAATAATTCCAAATGTCAGGAACTTGATAAACTTTTACAAAAAACCGTTCAGTCCGTTAAGAGAAAACAATCTACCCAAAGCTTTGCTAAAGATCTTGGTTTAATTAAAGGGGTTAGTGGATACAGTTATCATACCGTACCCGTAGCTCTACATGCTTGGCTTTCTAATCAAAAAAACTTTCGTACAGGTCTGATGAATACAATTAAGTGTGGAGGAGACACTGATACCGTTGGTTCTATAGTTGGAAGCTTAATTGGTATTCAAGTAGGTGCTGAAAATATTCCTGAAAATTGGACAAAAGGAATATTTGATTATCCATTAAACGAAACGTCTCTTAGGGAAATTGCCAATAATACTTATAATAGATCACCAATAAAAGAACTGATTGTATTTCCTTTTAGACAAACGCTGCTATTCATTTTGATAATTTTGCACATATTGTATCGTGCAATAGGCATTATAATATTTAGAAAATGACAAATAAAGCCTTCACCCTCATGGAGTGCCACCGCATTTACTGCACACACCGAACAAAATTCATAATTCGAACTTCGTCTTTTTGACCTCCTAGACTAGACCAACGGCTTGGGTCTCCAGTTTTTGGGTCACTTCTTTGGGCACCTGCTCCATGTGTATCA
>Ga0187833_10004882_pt1 | contig 12918 bp, 13 predicted proteins | sample ETNtaG_37_FD_167968 | JGI IMG/M metagenome (GOLD analysis project Ga0187833, IMG submission 167968) | Marine microbial and viral communities from oxygen minimum zone, Eastern Pacific Ocean - ETNP2014_SV_400_PacBio MetaG (Illumina Assembly) | ecosystem: Environmental > Aquatic > Marine > Hypoxic... | reverse complement strand
ATTTTTTTTGATAAATCAAAAGTATCTTCTGGTGAATTTAATTTCATCTAGCTACTAACTAGTAGCGATAAATATCCGGTTTAAATGGACCTTTAACGTCAACGCTAATATATTCTGCTTGTTCCTTTGATAGTTTTGTTAGTTTTGCTCCTACCTTATCTAGATGGAGAATGGCAACTTTTTCATCTAAATGTTTTGGTAAAACGTAAACCTTTTTTTGATATTTTTCATAATTATTCCAAAGCTCTATTTGGGCTATTACCTGGTTAGTAAACGAAGCGCTCATAACAAAACTTGGATGTCCCGTAGCACATCCAAGATTTACCAGTCTACCTTCTGCCAATAATAAAATTCTTTTTTTATCTGGAAATTCAATTTCATGAACTTGAGGTTTAATTTCTGTCCATTTATAATTTCTTAAAGCATCCACCTGAATTTCATTATCAAAATGACCAATATTGCAAAGAATAGATCTATCTCTCATTTTCCTCATATGATCCGCAGTAACTACATCCTTATTTCCGGTGGCCGTAACAACAATATCAGCTAATCCTATAGCATCGTCCATTAGTACAACTTCAAATCCTTCCATCGAAGCTTGTAGTGCACATATAGGGTCAGTTTCTGTAATCATAACACGTGCACCATTTTGTTTAAGAGAAGCAGCGCTTCCTTTACCTACGTTTCCATAGCCTGCAACTATTGCTGTTTTTCCAGAGATCATAACATCTGTTGCTCTTTTAATTCCATCAATTAAACTTTCCCGACATCCATATAAATTATCAAATTTTGATTTTGTTACCGAGTCATTCACGTTAATTGCGGGAATCAACAAAGTTTTTTCTGCTTCCATTTTTTCGAGTGCTTTTATTCCTGTGGTAGTTTCTTCTGATAATCCCTTAACATTTTTAAGAAGTTCAGAATATTCTTTATGCATTAAAGCAGTAAGATCTCCTCCATCGTCCAAAAGCATATTTGGTTTCCAATCTTTCTTGGCTTCTATAGTTTGCTTAATACACCACCAATATTCTTGTTCGGTTTCTCCTTTCCATGCATATACCGGTATACCTTGTTTGGCAATTGCGGCAGCTGCGTGATCTTGTGTTGAAAAAATATTACAGGAAGACCACCTTACTTCTGCACCTAATTCAACGAGTGTTTCAATTAAAACCGCAGTTTGTATTGTCATATGCAGGCACCCCAAAATTTTTGCTCCTTTAAGAGGTTTTTTTCCTTTGCACTCTTTCCGTAATGCCATTAATCCAGGCATTTCTGTTTCCGCAATTGAAATCTCTTTTCTGCCAAAATCAGCCTGTTTTATATCTTTAACTTTAAAATCTTGATTCATTGATCGGATTTTCTAACAATTTAATTCTTTTTAATCAACTAACTTAAATATTCAAACTGAATATTCTGGAAAATTTATATTAATTTTGGCACCCATGCCCTTATCGTTATTTGACGCATTTATAGTTCCACCATGTAATTCAATGATATTCTTAACAATATTTAAGCCAAGGCCTGTATGTTCTCCAAATTTTTCAGGTCGGTTACTATAAAATCGATTAAAAATTTTATCTATATCTTTTTCATTAAATCCTGAACCTTGATCTTCAACTACAAGATTAATCTTTTTGTCCTCGAATTTTACCAAAACCTTTATTTCGCTATTCGGAGGACTAAACGAAATCGAATTATCCAGCAAGTTTGCCAGTACTTGTTCTACACGACCTTCTACACCCAACATATTAAGCTTAGTTTTATTATCAGAAATTGTATCAAATTTTATTTTAATATTTTTTTTAGAATTTAATAAATCATTATTGAAATCATCGATTACCGATTTTACAATAGAAATAACATCAATTTTTTTCATTTTTTCTCTAGATAATGCCGCTTCATCTTTCAACATTTGAGAATAGTCAGTAATGAGTCTTTCGATTCTTAGAATATCATGTGAAATTATCTTTAAAAGTTTTGATCTTTTTTCAGGCTCATCTGTGATATCTAATAACTCCGAAGCGCCTTTTAATGATGCTAAAGGATTTCTGATTTCATGTGTTAAGTCAGTTGAAAAAGTCTCGGCGATATTTATTCTTTTGTATAAGTCTTGCGTCATGTCATTCAGAGAATTAGACAACTGACCTACTTCATCTCTGCGGTTTAAAAATTTTTCAATGGTGTCTATTTCGATATCTTTATTTTTAATTGCCTTGGTATAATCGACCAAGCTCTTAATTGGTCTTAAAAAATATTTATTTAGAAAAACTGAAAAAATAAAAATAACTAAAGCAACTGCCAGCACTGTACGCAAAATAAAATTTTTTCTTTCTTCGACGGCTATTATTATTTCATTGGATAGCTCGGAAATAACAAGATAACCCAAATTATTATTTTTAATATTGACATTTTTAATTGTTGAAACGATATAATTATTATTGATTTTACTATTTATTGTAAATGGATTTCCAAAATTTTTTGAAGTTTTATATTTTAAAATAATTTTTTCAATTTTAAAAATTTTATTTTGTGTTTGAATTTTCTTTGAACTTTTACCTAAATTCGATTCTGATTCAATTTCTCCAATTTTAAACTCGGTTACTTCAAATTTCTTAGAAAATGACCTTGGATCTAAATCTAATACATTTGTGTCACCAATTAGGTTAAGATCATTATCAAAAAATTGAACTCTATCTAAACTTTGGAACAGAAACCTTGTTGATAATAAAAATTTAGTAATTTCATTCTTTTCAAATTTTATATTTAATCTTTCAATGTGATTGATGGTGTTATCAATTATTTGAATATGATCTGAAGATTTTTTTTTAACTAGGCTGGGCTCAATTGCCATTAGATAAAATATCGTAAGTAAACCAATGGCTGAAAAAATAATAAAATTTATAAGTATAAACTTTTTTAAAATTGATGGATTTTTTCCAAAAAAATTTCGCACTAACTTACGTTCCATCTATAGCCACTGCCATATCTTGTTTCGATTGCAGAAAAATTGTGATCAATTTTTTTAAATTTTTTTCTTATTCTTTTTACATGGCTATCGATAGTCCTATCTTCAATATAAGTATTTTCTTTATAAGCAATATCCATTAATTGTGATCGCTCTTTAATTACACCGGGTCTTTTTGCTAATTCTCTTACGATTAAAAATTCGGTAGTAGTTAATTTATCTGGCAAAGACTTGCCATCCCATTCGCATTCCAGCTGAGAAGGATCTAATTTGAGTTTTCCATGAGAAATCAAATTTTTATTTTCTTCTAAGCCTATATTTTTTTTTCGAAGCTGTACCCTAATTCTTTCAATAAGAATTTTGATTGAAAAACCTCCTGATTTTTTTATAAAATCATCTGCGCCAAGCTTCAATCCAAGCAATTCATCAATTTCTTCATCTTTAGATGTTAAAAAAATTATGGGTATAGATGTTTTTTTTCTTAAACGTTTTAGTAATTCTTCTCCATCCATTCTTGGCATCTTAATATCGATTACTGCTAAATCAGGTGGAATCCTGCTAATTCCAACTAAAGCTGTCTCTGCATCAATATATGTTTGAACTTTAAAACCCTCTCTTTCTAAAGCCATACTAATACTAGTCAAAATATTTCTATCATCATCTACCAATGCAATTGTCTGGGTCATAATTGGTTTAAAGAACAATAGTATAGAAATACTAAATTGTCATAAATTGGGCAAGCATTAGAAGTATTAATGTATTTCACCCCAATTATATCCTGAATTTACGTGAACTTCTAATGGAATTGAAAACATATGATATTCAGAATTTGAAATTGATGTCATTGCTTCTTTAATGGCTTTTTTAATATACGTTGCATCTTTTTCTAAACACTCAAATATTAGTTCATCGTGAATTTGTAATAACATTTTCGTTTGCAACTTTTTATCATTTTCAATTAATTTATTTATCTTAATCATGGCCAATCTAATAATGTCTGCGGCAGAGCCTTGGATTGGAGCATTAATTGCCGCTCTCTCTTGAAAGCTTCTAATACTAAAATTTTTATCATTGATGCCCCTGAGGTGAATTCTTCTTCCAAAAATATTACTGACATAACCCTGTTTCTTACAAATACTTATTGTTGAACTCATATAATCTTTTATTTCAGGAAAATTTTTAAAATAAGAATTTATAAAATCTAAAGCTTCTTGATTTGATACAGAAATTTGTTTAGCTAAACCATATTGAGTAATTCCGTAAATAATACCAAAATTAATTGTTTTAGCTTTTCTTCTAAGATCATCATTAACTTCATTAATTGGTACATTAAAAACCTGACTTGCGGTCAAGCAATGAATATCTTCATTGTTTTTAAAAGCTCTTTTTAGTTCTTTCACATCAGCTATATCAGCCAAAATTCTCATTTCTATTTGATTATAATCAGCAGAAATCAAAATATTTTTTTTATCAGCAATGAAAGCTTTTCTAATTTCTCTTCCTTCTTCTGATTTAATTGGGATATTTTGTAAATTTGGATCGCTAGAAGCTAATCTTCCAGTATTTGTGGCTGCTAACAAAAATGAGGTGTGTACCCTTTTTGTTTTTTTACTTATGTGATCTTGTAGAGCATCTGAATAAGTGTTTTTAAGCTTTGAAATTTGTCTCCATTCTAATATTAGTTTAGGAAATTTGTGCTCTGTAAGGGCAAGACCTTCGAGTATATTCGCATTTGTAGCTAGACTCCCTTTTTTTGTTTTCTTCAATTTGGCAATTTTAAGTTCGTTATAAATTATTTCTCCGAGTTGTTTTGGCGAACCAATATTAAATTCTTTACCAGCTATTGAATATATTTCTTTTTCTATTTTTCTTATTTTATCTTCAAACTTTTTAGAAAGCTTTTTAAGATATAAATCGTCAACCTTAATACCATTAAATTCCATTTTTGAAAGTAATTGTACCATTGGCTTTTCAAAAGACTCGTAAACTTTATTTAATTTTTCTTCATTAAGTTTTGATTTAAGATGATTATAAAGTCTTAATGTTACATCTGCGTCCTCTGCAGCATATTCCGTTGCTTTATCTAGTTCAATATCAGAAAAATTTAATTTATTTTTTCCTGTGCCAACTAATTCTTTATAAGAGATGGTTTTATGTTCTAAGTGAATTTCGGAAAGTGTATCTAGATTATGTCTATTGCTGCCAGCATCTAGAGTATATGAAATTAACATCGTATCCTCGATGGGATTAACTTCGATTCCGTTTTGCTTAAGAACAGTAAAATCGAATTTAATATTTTGACCAACTTTTTTTATACTTGGATCTTCTAATATTGGTTTAATTTTTTCTAATACTAATTCTTTTTTTAAACTTTTAGTACTTTTATGAGCTAGTGGTATGTAACAAGCTTTATTAGATGCATAGCTAAATGAAACGCCAACTAGGTTAGCCTCTAGTGGATTTAAAGATGATGTTTCAGTATCAACAGCAATAACTGATTGTTCGTTTAAAATTTTTAGCCATTTATCTAAATTTTTTTCATTGATAATACTTTCGTAAGCCTTTGTATTAATTTTAGATGATTGTGTTTTTATAGTATTTAATTCGGGTTTCTTTTTTCCTGTCTCACCATAAAAACTTATCGCTCTGCTTAATAATTTATTAAATTCCATCTTTCTTAAAAAATCATAAAGTTTTTCTTTTTGAACTTCTTTTAAAAGAAAACTACTTAGCTTGTCTTTAACTGGAACGTCATCTTTAAGGGTAACCAATTGTCTGCTTAAAAGGGCTTTATCTTTGTTTGTCAATAAAGTTTCTCTTCTCTTATTTTGAGGAATCTCATCAGCTTTTTTTAATAAAACATCCAAAGTTTTGTACTTATTAATAAGTTCAGATGCTGTTTTTATACCTATGCCTGGAACGCCTGGTATATTGTCTGAAGAATCTCCTGCTAATGATTGAACATCTATAACTTGATTAGGTTTTACTCCAAATTTTTCAACAACCTCTTTCTCTCCTAAAACTTTGCTTTTCATTGGATCGTAAAGTCTGACCTTGTCGGAAACTAATTGCATCAAATCTTTATCTGATGAAATAACCGTAACTTTAGCACCTACTTTAATAATTTGTTTTGTGTAAGTTGCTATTAAATCATCAGCTTCATAGTTAGATAATTCTATTGATGGTAAATTAAATGCTTCGACCGACTTTCTAATATATTCAAACTGAGGAGCCAAATCTTCAGGAGTTTCACTTCTGTTGGCTTTATATTCGCTATAAATATCATTTCTAAAGTTTTTTCTTGCAGAATCGAACATTATAGCAAAATGTGTTGCTCTATGAATTGAGTCTTCCGATCTCGAATCTTCTAGCAACTTAAATAGCATAGAACAAAATCCATTTACTGCCCCAGTAGGTAGTCCATCACTTTTTCTAGATAAAGGAGGCAGGGCATAATAAGCCCTGAAGATATAGCCAGAGCCATCGATTAAATAAAAATGATCGGTTTTTTTTATTGAACTCATAAAATAATATTATCCTAAATTAAATAAGTGTTGTATTTGTTTTAAAATATTAATGACAAAAAAAAATGCTGTTTCGGTAAATCGATTAACAAAAATTTATGCAAAAAATTCCATAAATTCAGTTGTAGCTTTAAATGAATTAAACTTAGAGGTGAAAGAAGGAGAGATATTTGGGCTTCTTGGCCCTAACGGTGCTGGCAAAACCACTTTTATAAATATTTTATCTGGTACAGTTACCAAAACAAAAGGCAACGTAAATGTGTGGGGATTTGATTTAGACAAAAATCCAAAACAAGTAAGAGCTTCTATTGGAATTGTTCCTCAAGAAGTAAATCTTGATGCTTTTTTTAGTCCAAGAAATCTTCTAGAACTTCAAGCTGGACTTTATGGTGTTCCCAAAAAAAATAGGATAACTGATATTATATTGAAAATGGTATCCCTTGAAAAACAAGCCGAAAGTTATTCGAGAAGCTTGTCAGGTGGAATGAAAAGAAGATTATTAATTGCTAAAGCAATGGTACATCAGCCTCCTATTTTAGTTTTGGATGAACCAACAGCAGGAGTTGATGTGGAGTTAAGACAAAACCTATGGGAAAATGTAAAGAAATTAAATAAACAGGGTGTCACTATCATACTAACAACACACTATTTATTTGAAGCCCAGGAAATGAGCGACAGAATTGCAATTTTAAATAAAGGAAATCTTGTTGCTCTTGATACAACAAAAAATTTGCTTAACAAAATTAAAACAAAAAAAATTGTATTTAAAGTCAACAAATTAATTGATTTGTCGAAAAAAAAAATAAGTGACCTTTCATTTTCATCAAATTCAAACAATGAGATAATAATATCTTATGAAAGAAATAAACATAAAATTGAAGATATAATTGATATAATTAAAAACGAGGGTGTTGAAATTATTGACATATCAACTGATGATGGCAATTTAGAAGATGTATTTATTCAGTTAACAAAAAACTAAATTTCTTATAAGATGGTTGTAACAAATAATTATGGAAGCTATAAAAAATATAAAATTAGAAAAAATTATTAAGTTAACACTAATATCTGTCTTGGGAACAATGCTTCTTGCAATTTCTGCGAAAACAAAAATACATTTATTTCCAGTGCCTATGACAATGCAAACTTTTGTTGTTCTATTTTTGGGTATGGCTCTAGGTTATAAAATTGCCCTAGCAACAGTTACGTTATATCTTTTTGAAGGTCTAGTAGGAATTCCGGTTTTCGCTTCTGGTGGAGGATTGGCCTACTTTACAGGACCAACCACTGGTTATTTAATTGGTTTTTTATTTGCTACATTTTTTGCTGGTTATCTGAAACTTAATTCTGATCCAATAATAGTTTTTTTTAAATTAATTTTTTCATTAAGTTTTATTTATTTGTTTGGTTTAATTTGGCTTGGTGCCTATGGAGGTTGGCAAAAATCATTTCTTGAAATATTTGAAGTTGGCGCAAAACCATTTTTGCTGGCAGAATCATATAAAGTCTTAATCTTAGTAATTCTATCTAGTTCCATTATTAAAATTAGAAAAATTATCTAGGTACCCTCTTAGATAATATTCTTTGAAGATCTCTACATTATATTATTAACGTCTTGCCGTTCCAGAAACATTTCTATCATATGACTTGAGTAGCCTGTGAATATGCTTCCATTTTGTTCGTTCAACAGACATTGGATCTTCTGGTAGACAAGCCTCTTCACCAAGACCAGTTAATAAAGCCGTTTCTAGATCTTCTTCATCTTCTGCTAGATTGGCAAAATAATTGATTCCTCCAGCTTTAATAGCGGCTATCGCTGTTGGAATATTTTTCATAACCCGTGAACATAATGATTCTGCTTTTTTTCCGATTGCTAAATTTTTTTTACAACCTCCGGTCCATTACCATCTCGCACTCTTAAAACAATTATTGCAAATGCTGGGTTGTTTTCTCTAGCTTTATGAATACCAGATTCTGCACCTTTAGCTTGTGTAACTTTAAATACTTTTTCCATTCACGAAACAATCTATCTCTAAAAAAGCTATCATTATTGACTACGGATAGGAATTTGTCGTGAAAATCGTTTATTTTTATAATTATTTCAGTCATTTGATAAACAATCTAAATTCAGTTCATATTGATTCGTAAACAGAAATATTTATCCCTAATTTAAGGCTAAAATTTCTTCTTTACATTAAGTAACTATTACTTTAATTGGAAAAAAAAGGAGAAAAATTTTTAATAAATTTTTTTAAGATACTTTAGTGTAACTTTTTTTAGGGGGCATATGAGATGCAGAAGTTTAAAAGCGTTGACGAAGTAGTTAGTAAATTAAAACCTGTAAATTCAATTTACTGTATAAGAAAGAACTCGATCAATACTGCTTGTAACTGGTTTAATAAAAATTTTCCTGGAAAAGTACTGTACGCAGTTAAAACCAATCCACATCAAGAAATTATAGAAGAAATAAAAAATAGTGGAATTGATAAATTTGATATTGCTTCCATAGAAGAAATTAAAATAATCAAAAGAATTGTACCTGATGCAGAATGCTTTTATATGAACACTATTAAAAGCAGGGAGCATATTAGAGAAGCATACTTTAGCTATAATATTAAAAACTATGCCCTTGACACTAAAGACGAATTATTAAAAATAATTGAAGCTACAGAGAATGCTCAAGATTTAAATTTATTTGTAAGAATTTCTATTTCAAATGAACATGCCGAGATTGATTTATCCAAAAAGTTTGGAGCACTTAGTTCCGAAGCCTTAGGTATTTTTAGATTAGCAAAAACCCATTCTGCAAAAGTAGGATTAAGTTTTCACGTAGGCTCTCAATGCATGCACCCAATATCATATACAAAAGGAATTGTCGAAATCGGAAACATCATAAAAAAAACAAATATAATCCCAGATTTTATAAATATTGGAGGAGGTTTTCCAACTATTTACCCAGATTTAAGACCGCAATCACTGAATAACTATATATCCGAAATAAAAAAAGGTTTGAACAATCTAAAATTAGAAAAGCAACCGGTATTAATGTGCGAACCAGGAAGAGCTTTGGTTGCGGAAAGCGGGTCTACTATTGTGAGAGTAGTTTTAAGAAAAAAACAAAAACTTTATATTAATGATGGAACATATGGTAGTTTGTTTGATGCCGGTTTTCCAAACATTGTGTTTCCGGCTAGAATGATTCAAAATGGAAGAATAATTTCAAAAAAACTTTCAGCATTTAATTTTTATGGTCCAACATGTGATAGCATGGATTACATGAAGGGTCCTTTTATACTGCCAAATAATATTAAAGAGAATGATTACATTGAATTAGGACAGCTTGGTGCCTATGGCATTACGTTTAGAACAAAATTTAATGGATTTTTTTCTGATCAAATATATGAAGTAGAAGATAAGGCAATAATGTCAATGTATGAAAAAGAAGATACCAATAAATATCTTGTTGCCTAATGGTCAATCCAAAATCTAAGATTGGTCATAATAAAAAAAACTTCCTAGATAAGCCAGTTGAACACATAGATATTACATCTTTTGATTCCAGAAAAATTATAGATTCTATGGGTAAAATGTCTTTTGTTTCCAGAGATACCGCTAAAGCTTCGGAAATATTTGGCGAAATGCTTAAAGATAGAAAATGTTCAATTTTTTTAACACTTGCGGGATCAACTTCTGCAGGAGGTTGTATGCAAATTTATTCAGATTTAGCCAAGTATAATATGGTTGATGCTATAGTTGCAACTGGAGCTTCTATAATCGATATGGATTTTTTTGAAGCCTTGGGATTCAAGCATTATCAAGGTTCTCAATATCAAGATGATACTGAACTTCGAAATAATTATATCGACAGAATTTATGATACTTATATTGATGAAAAACAATTACAAACTTGTGATAAAACCATTTGTGAAATTGCTGATAATTTAGAACCGAAATCTTATACATCTAGAGAATTTATAAGAGAAATTGGTAAATATTTAAAAACTAACTCAAAAAAGAAAAATTCTCTTATCGAGACTGCTTATGACAACAATGTTCCAATCTTTTGTCCAGCTTTTACAGACTCTAGTGCAGGATTTGGTTTAGTGATGCATCAAGAAAAAAACCCTAATAATCATATAACCATTGATTCAGTGAGAGAATTTAGGGAACTTACTGAAATAAAGATTAAATCAAAAACTTCAGGATTATTTATGATTGGCGGAGGAGTTCCAAAAAACTTTATTCAAGATACAGTTATTTGTGCTGAACTATTGGGTAAAAAGATAGATATGCACAAGTATGCTGTGCAAATAACTGTTGCAGATTCTAGAGATGGTGCTTGTAGCAGTTCAACTCTAAAAGAAGCAAGTTCTTGGGGTAAAGTTAATATTTCCAAAGAACAAATGGTTTTTGCAGAAGCAACGAGTGTGCTACCGTTAATTGCAAGTGATGCATATCACCGAGGATATTGGAAGCAAAGAGAAAGAAAAAATTTTTCAAAGCTATTCGGATAAAAATTGAAATATCTATCAAACAAAAAAGGATTTTTAGGAACTGATAATAAGTTTAATAGTAAAGTGAAAGCTGCGATCGTGCCTTTTGGTTTAGAAAAAACCACAAGTTATGGTTCGGGAACAAAAAATGGACCAAAAGAAATTATAAAAGCTTCTCATCAAGTAGAATTATTTGATGAAGATTTAGACTGTGAACCCTATAAAAGAATTGGAATAAAAACCATCAAACCTTTTCCTATAAAAAAAAATATAAAAGACGCCATAAATCAAATTGCTAAAATAAATGATAGCTTGCTAACCCAAAATCTTTTTCCTGTAGTATTGGGCGGAGAACATTCCATTACACCAGGTTGTATTATTCCTTTTGTTCAAAGATATAAAAATGTTTGTTTACTACATTTCGACGCCCATGCTGATTTGAGAGAAAGTTACAATAAAAACAAATTTTCACATGCTTCGGCAATAAGAAGGTGCCTAGATTTCAAAAATGTAAACGTAATATCTTTTGGGATCAGAAATATTTCTATTGGAGAAATCTCTTATTTGAAGAGGAATAATAAAAGAATCAAAATTTTCTGGGCAAAAGATAAAAATAAATGGAATTTAAATTTATTTAAAAAATTAATTAAAAATAAGATAGTATATTTAACATTTGATGTTGATGCTTTTGATTCAAGTGTCATGGCAGCTACCGGAACCCCTGAGCCAGGAGGGTTATTTTGGAATGAAACAATAAAAATAATTAAAATTGCAGCAAAAAATTCTAGAATAGTTGGGGTTGATATAAATGAGCTTGCACCCATTAAAGGTTTCAATATTTATAATTTTTTAGTTGCCAAGCTTGTTTATAAAATACTTGCTTATAGATTTATTAATAATTAATTTGGAATTGTTTTTTTTAGGGAAGAAAAATCTGTAATTGAAGACATCAAAATTCTAAATGGTATTAGCATTACCAGTGCCACAAAAATTTTGACTGTTAAATCACCAAGAGATAAACTTATCCAATTTATTCCCGTTCCATAAAAGGAGATTAAAAAAAATATAAATGTATCAATTGTTGAACCTGCCAAAGATGAGGTTAGAGGAGCAATAAACCATTTTTGTTGCCTAAGTTTATCAAAAATTTGCACATCAATAAGTTGTGCAATTATAAAGGCTATTCCAGATCCAATTGCAATTCTAATTGAAATTAAATCAGAAAAATTTGTTGAAAAGTAAAGTGTTAAAAATACTCCCAAAAAAAAACCAAAATAAACAACTTTTTTTGCAACTAATTTACCATATCTTCTGTTTGCCAAATCAGTAATTAAAAAAGCTACCGGATAACTAAAGGCTCCATAAGTTAATATTTCTTCTAAACCGTAATATTTAATTGGAAATTGAACTAAATAGTTCGAGACTAATACTACAGTCCCCATAAAAAAAGATAATACCAAGAATAGCTTGTTCATTTGTGATTCTTGTATTAGTACTTTGTGATTAATAATCTTTTTATTTTTTTTACTCTTGGGGAAAGTTTAACAAATTTTACATCTTTCAAGAATAAATCTATACTACCTTTTTTGTCTACCGATCTCAAAGCTGAATTTGTTACATTTAATTTAATGCTTTTTTTCAATACATTGCTCACAAAAGTTACTTTTTTTAAATTTGGAAAAAACTTTCTTTTAGTTTTATTATTGGCATGGCTCACTTTATGGCCTTTTAGGGGAGATTTTCCCGTTAATTCACATTTTTTCGACATAACTCTTTTCTTTTGAATGACGGTATAAATGCTACCTTTATCTACGTCAAGTTTATAAATTAACATTGACATAAATATTTTACAGGATTAATTATCAAAAAATATCAATGTAATGGAAGTTTATTTACCAATAGCTGAAGTCTCAATAAATATATTTACAATATTATT
>Ga0187833_10004879_pt1 | contig 12919 bp, 14 predicted proteins | sample ETNtaG_37_FD_167968 | JGI IMG/M metagenome (GOLD analysis project Ga0187833, IMG submission 167968) | Marine microbial and viral communities from oxygen minimum zone, Eastern Pacific Ocean - ETNP2014_SV_400_PacBio MetaG (Illumina Assembly) | ecosystem: Environmental > Aquatic > Marine > Hypoxic... | reverse complement strand
CGATAGTATATGGAATAAGGATAGTCAGAGGTATATTTGCAATAGGATAAATTAATGCAGCGATAGTCATTTTAAAGCTTAAAACAATAATATTTATAATTTTATGTGTTTAGAGTGATGTTTTGACTGACTTCTTAGTTTGAATTTATATTTGGTTTTAATTTAAATAGAATTTTTCTATTTATTCAATTTATTACCCATTGTAATAAGCATTGGTTCTTGATTACAACACTCATTCGCATATTTTTCTGGCAGATTTTGACGTGCTTCCTCTAATTTAAACCATATTGATGGTAATGATTCATTTAATATATTCCCGACAGGCCTAGCTGTAAAATCACAAGGACATATTTCCCCATAAGGTGTTACATAAAAAAAGTTTCTTCCTGCTGAACAACCAAATACAGATTGGTCTCTAAAATGAGCATAACAGAAAATTCCAGGAGAATCTTTTTCATGATTATATTTATCTACAAGGGAAAATAACTTTTTTCTATCAGTTTTTTTCTTTGATAAATCTTCACGATGTGAATACATACCAATAGGCATTGTATCAAAAACAAGTAACTCATTAACCTTCATTTCTTTGGCAAAAAGAATCATTTTTTCAAAGTTTCCATTTAACAAGTCTTCCTGTGTAAGTGTTGTTGATATACCAGTCAATAATCCAACTTTTTGACATTCTTTTAAACCTTCAATTGCCTTATCAAACAATCCTGGAAGTCTTCTAAATTTATCATGAATATCGGCTTTAGTTGAATCTATACTAACATTAACCATCATTGTCCCAGCTTCTTTTAAAGATTTGGCTTTATCCTTTAATAACCAACCATTAGTAAAGATTGATGCTACGCTTTTATCTTTATCTATAAATTTTATTAACTCACAAAGATCTTTTCTAAGTAATGGTTCTCCACCAACAAAATGTATAATCGAAATGCCAAAATCCTGACAATCCTTGATAACTTTCTTCATTTGCTCTGTAGTTAAAACTTTCTCACCTGGTTGATCCATTGCGTTATAGAAACTACAATGCTCACAACGAGCATTACATATATCTGTAACACCTATATGAACCACTCCTGGCAACGGTTTATCTATTAAGTCACTAATCATTCTTCTTGCAAGATGATTTCCCAATGGCTTACTTAATCCCGGCGTGAGAAAAGATGAATATACTGGCAATCCATTATGCCATCCGATAATTTTATGGTGTCGAAGGTAGTAGTCTAGAAAGTACTCATTAATTGAGTTTGTATAAGAATATGTATTCTTCAAAACCGAAAAGATATATTTAAGTTTTTGTAGCATTAGATATACTCTCACTATAATACTATAAATATTTTTTTAATTTATTTTCAAAAAATCTTCCAATGTAAAGTATTAGAAAGCCAAAGATTATATAATTAAGAACTGGAAAAAAACCCAATAATGAGAAGAAAAAAAGTTGTATAGCAATCATTCGTTGCTCTCCACTATAATTAATAATAAATGGCACAATACTATACAATATATTTAAAATACCCACAATAATACCAAATACCACTACAAATATAAAGTTGGACTTTATATATTTTTTATCTATGAAATGTTTGAATATTAGTCCAACGATTAAACCTATGAAAATACCAGATGTGATTATACTAATTATCCCTTGTGAAAATCCTGAAATAAGAATTTCTAGAAAAGTTCCCCCATAAAATTGATTTATGATGAAGCTAAATAGTGATCCTAAAATCAATAAAATACTTTTAGAAATCCAAAAACTTACAATACCTCCAATTCCCCAACCAACATATTTCAATAATTTCTCTCGATTATTTTCAGTAAAATCTGGATTCATCATAAGAACGTTGTATGGATATTATATAAAACTTTGCCCACAAGTCCTGATAAAAAATAGTTTTTTATGAGTAAGATAATAAGGCATTTAAAAATGAGACTTTGCCCAGAATTCAAGATCGCATCCTATCGATTTTATACACATTGTCCAATAAAAAATAAATTTGTTAGAGCAGCTGAAATTGTATAAAAAAGTAATACTCCGAAAATAGAATACAATATTTTACTATTCAGTGGAATCTTAGCTATTTGTTTTCTAAATTTAAAGTAACCTACAAGGGATATTGCTAGAACTAATAATATGAAAGGAAGAAGTTTAGCAAATAGACAATTTTGTTGCCCTGGAGTAAAGCATGGAGCGTTTTTAATTCTGTCAGTTTCAGTTGCAGAAAATACTTGAGGTACTATCATTAAGATTAAGACAAATACTAAAAATATTTTAGTTACAAACATTTTTCGACAAATTATTTTTTTTTGAATATTTTTTTAATAATGGAACCTGCAAATATGACTATTATTATTAAAGCTACAATACCTACTAGAAAAGAACTTGTGAGTATTGAAGCAAAACAAACTACAAATGGGGCTGAAATTATAATCGCTCCTATAGTAACAATTGTAATAATAATTTTTGCGAATATAGATGTTCCTGTACTAGGAGTAGATGTTTGTGCCGGTAGTTCCGAGCTAAAACCATGGTATGGTCTAGTTTGTGAGTAGGGCATAGATGATCTATAATTAGGATTATTTTGCATTTTAACTTCTCTCAAACAGATAATTTACATATTTATAAAATGTTAATATCAAAGAGGTAAAAAGAGGAAGAGCCCAAATTGCCTCAAGCGGTACAGGAGTAAATGGAATTAATGTTCCAGAGAAAGTTGATGTCAACACTTCAGCATAACCTCTAACTCCTGTGATTAGAAGACCACTTTCAAGAGGCACAACAATTGCTTCAATAAACAATAAATACAGCCAAAATTTCTTTTTTTCAGGAAAGTGTTGAAAAACATAGTTTACTAACATAATAGATATCATAAAAATGCTTACCCAACCAAGCGTAAGTACCCAAGTAATATCTCTATAAATATATGTCCATTCATCAAAACCGGTATTGAGCCACATAGGCTCGCTCATTATCTCAAAAAGAAGAACACCCACAAATAAAATGATAAATTTTCGTGTAACATTTTTGTATCCTTTTTTCTTCATATAGAACCATAATCCTGCAGTAAATGCTATTACAAAAAGCTCAAGTATTAAGATTCCACTCATTTTTTTGTTCTCCTTTTTGCAGTCTTCTTTTTAGCTAACTTATTAACTCTACTTCCTTCTTTCTTGGTAGATGTACTTTTGTCAGGTTCTCCAAAGCTAATTTCCCAGTATCTTGAAAAAGATAGTACTAACGCCATGAAAACTGGAATATAGTATAGAACTTCAATTGGAACTCCTCCAAGAATATTGTATCCTATAAGCACATCTTTTACTGCTGAAGAATATTGTCTAATGCCTAAATTTACAACCACTGCTTCAGCAACTAAGCCAATAATTGTTATAATAATTAAATAAAGCAAGAATCTACTTCTTTCAGAGTACCTTGGGAAGTAAAGATTAATGATAGCCATTGATACGACTATTATAGTTGCCCATCCTAGGGTTATTATCCAACTTACATCTAAATAAAGGTAAGCCCATCTTTCAAGATTTACATTGAGCCATAAGGCTTGTGTGAAATACTCGAACAAAAGAACCGCAATAAATACAATGCCAAATTTCCTTAGAATATCCTTATCGAGCTTTTTAAGAATAAGAAGAAAAATGATTGATAAACTTATGACACTTAGTTCAAATAAAACCATTTGCACCTCATTTTTTATAATAATATTTATATAATCATATTTAAATCTTTTGCAATTAGAAGGATAATAAGGGAAAATGGGAGAAGATGGAAAAGAATTTGTTACAATTATAAGAAACCATTTACCTGAATATAAACCAATCATTTTAAAATGAACATTTTTAGTTCAAATGAAAAAGATGTACCTCCAAAAGAATATATAGGTGGAAAAGCGTATAATCTTTTCCTATTAAAAACAAAAGAGTTTACTGTGCCTAATTTCATTGTTTTATCTTCAAAATTAATTAATCACTTATTATTTGATGTAATTAAAATAAATAAAAAAGAGCTTGAAGATATATTTCAAAATAAATCTCAGGATATTGCATTGGAACAATTAAAGAAAGTTCGACAAAAAATTAAAGACTCAAACATTTCTCATAGAATAGAGTTACAACTACAACTAGCAATTAAGGATCTTAGTAGTGAAAGAATAATTTTAAGATCTTCAGCCTTAAATGAGGATGGAGATTTAGCTTCTTTTGCAGGAATTTACGAATCAAAGGTTACTAACAAAAACACCAAATCTATACTTGAATTTTTGAAAGATATACTCGCAAATTCATTTTCTGATAGAGTCTATCTATATTCTAGTTGGAGAGATGTTAGGCAAATACCAAAAATATCAATAATCATTCAAGAATTTGTCGAAGGTAGTGTTTCTGGAGTGATGTTTACTTCTGTAAAAAAAGGAGAACATTCTGGACTACTGATAAATGCAAACAAAGGCTTAGCTTCGTCTGTTGTTCAAGGACACCATAGTGAAAGTTATTTTTTTCCAAAGAATAAGGGTGAAAAAAAGAAATCTGGAGCATGTCTTAATAATCAGCAACAACTACTTCTTGTCAAAATAGGAAATCAAATTGAGAAATTTTTTAAAAAACCTCAAGATATAGAATGGACGATAAAAGACCCAAAAATCTATATCTTGCAATCAAGACCTATTACAGCAGAGTTTTCTAAGAATGTTAGGGTGTGGGATAACTCCAATATAGCAGAGAGTTATAGTGGTATAGTTCTTCCATTAACATGCTCATTTGCTAGAGACATTTACAAGGTTGCATACACAGACCTTGCTAGACATTCTGGAGTAAGCCTTCAAAAATTAAGAGAATATGAAGAAGTTTTTGAGAATCTACTTGGATTTTTTTATGGTAGATTTTATTATAACATTCTAAATTGGTATAAGATGCTTACTTTATTTCCAGGATATGAGAGGAATAAACAAAATCTTGACAGAATGATTTCCTTAAAAAGTAGAGCAGAACTTGATGAAGAATTCATAAAAAATGTATCAAATATATTCAAATTGTATTACTATGGATTGGTTTCAGTAAAATATCTTACTTTTAACAAAAAAATAAATAAATTTAAAGAAGATGTAAAAAAATATTATAGGAAAGTAAGAAAAATTAATTTTTCGGAGAAAGATAGTAGAGAATTGCTTGACCTTTACTACGAAATTACAAAAGAATTACTTTCCAAATGGTATCTTACTCTTGAAAATGATTTCGCTGCTATGACATTCTATGGAATGTTAAATAAATTTTGTGGAAAAAATAAGATAAGGAAAGAAAATATTTTGAGGCTTGTTTCAAGAATACATAATGTAATCAGTGCAACACAGATAAAAAAACTCAAAGACCTTTCAGAAAAATTCTCTCAGTATTCTGAACTTCAAAAGTTGGCGCATGGCAAAATGTATAAGATTTGCCATGACAAAATCTTTACTGACAATAAATATATTGACCTTAAGGCAGAAATCAAAAATTATTTGCAGATTTATGGTGGAAGATTTGCTGCAGAGTTAAGACTGGAATCTGAAGATATGGATTCAAATCCCGAATATATAATACGACTTCTTGTTTTGTATTCTAAAAACGTGAGTAAAAATGAGAGCAAACGAGAAAGAGATGTTGAAATAAAACTACCTATTCATAAAAAAATAAAATTAAATTATATTATAAAAAATACGAAAAAATATATCAAACAGAGAGAAGAACTTAGGCTATTACGATCACAAGCATTTAGTCTTATAAGGAAGGTATTTAATGAAATTGGACATAGACTCCAAACTCAAGGAGTCATAGATAATTGGTCTGATATTTTTTATTTAGAAATTGGCGAAGTTAAGAATTACATAGAAGGGGATAGTACTATCCAATCTCTTAAAGATATTGTTTCGCTGAGGAAAACTGACTATAAGACCTATAGAAATATAGAAATGGAGTTAACATTTATTACTGAAGGAAGTCCATATTCATATGTTAGTACAGTAAATAAAGAATTTAAAACAAAGTATGGAGAATTAATTAAAGGTGAAGGATGTTCATCTGGAATTGTGAAAGGTAAAGTTAAGATACTAAAAGAATTCCAACTTCCAGACAAAGAAAAATTTGAAATAATAGTAACCAAAAACACAGATCCTGGCTGGACACCTCTTTTTGGTCTCTGCAAGGGATTCATCGTTGAACAAGGAGGATTATTGTCACATGCGGCGATAGTATCAAGAGAGGTACAAATGCCATGTGTGATTGGAGTTAAGGATGCAACAAAAATTTTAAATGATGGCCAGATAGTTACAATTAACGGTTTTACGGGAGAGATTAAACTTGGGAAATAAAATAATAGAGTACACTCATGAGGATGAATGTGTAGATAAATATATGGATCTATTGAGACAGCTATATAATAGCGATCTTAGGATTAATAATCATGTATTAGAAACAAAAAAATTATTATACCATGAGAACCCATTTTTTAATTATGCAACGATAAAAAATTTTATAGTAGCAAAGAATGATATAATAATTGCCCACGCATCGGCCATTATAGATAAAAGAAATTTGGGAGTAGGGATGATTGGATTTTTTGATTGTATACATGATATTAAAGTGAGTAACATGCTTCTTCATAGTGCTATAGAATATTTAAAGCAAAATGGCTGTAAGATAATAAGAGGTCCGATAAATCTTTCTATCTGGCATGATTATAGATTCATCGAAACACTAAAAAGAAAACCAACAATTTTTGACCCATTTAATAAAGAGTATTATATTGACTTTTGGAAAGATTATGGCTTCAAGATTGCAGAAAAATATGTTTCTGCAGTTAGAAGTGACTTTAATTTTGTTTTTCCTTATACAAAAAATGCGTATGAAGAAAATCTTAAAAAAGGATTTAAAATTAGAGAATTTAGTAAAAAAAATTCAAAAGAAGACCTCAAAATAATCTATGGCTTATCAAAGCAGATATTCGAAGAGAGCTGGAATCAAGTAGATATTTCATTTGAAGAATTTTTCTTTATTTATGAGCCATTTATTGATAAAATAAATCCTTATTTTTTTGAAATAATTGAGACTAATGATTCAAAGCCAGTTGCTTTTTCTTTCGCAATTCCTAACCCTTTAATAAAAAATCAGCTTATCCTTAAAACAATGGGGGTTTTGAAAGAATATCAAAGACAAAAATTAGCAGCAACGTTTATGTATTCCCAACATCTTAAAGCAAAAGAAAGGGGATTTACAGAGTGCTATTATCCTTTAATAAGGAGAAGTAACAATATAGAGAAATTCCCTTATCAAGGATATGAAATAATTACAAATTATGTTTCTTTTGAATTATCATTAAAGTAGTATTTTTTCACCTTTTTTTATTCTCTCTAATAAGCAGGAAGGTACCAATTCTTTATTATGTATCATTGCATCTGGACATCCATCACAAAGATCCCATCCCCCTATAGTTTTCTCTGGACCATCTATTATCAATATTACTTGATATCTTAATGGGTTTCGAATACATTTCGGATTTTTTAGAATAATCTTAACAACATTCCAAAAAATCCTGAGAACTTTTTTTCTTAGAAAGAATGGAAAAAATGAAAATAATTTGACAGCATTTCCTTTTATTGTAAAATAATATTTTCCTTTTCGTTTGTAGTATCGTTGTTGAAATGCTTTATATAGTTCACTATCAAGGTAACCCACTATTGTATTATTAAAAAATATAGGTACATTAAATAACCAAGATGGAGAGTTCTCATTAAAGATTTTACTAAGATATGCGCATGGTTGGCTGTTATACTCATTACATAAAAACTCAGATAATTTAGGCGTTGAAATACTTTTAATATTGTTATCTATGAAACTATTTGGAGTATTTGGTAATACATTTTTACAAGGTGTTAAAACGACTAAATTTATAATATCAGAATTTTTCTTACAAAACCCGATTACTGATGGCAAATCTGAAAAATTAGTTTCTGAAACTGGCATAATAAAGCCAAGATTGATATTTCCTACCTTCCTAAACATATCGCAAAATTTGCTTCTCAATTCGTTAATGTCGTTAAATTCCTGAAAATCCTGTCTTTGTTGAAACCTATCTATGTGAATAACGAACTCTGTTGCACCTGCTTCTTTCAATTCTTCAAGTTTTTCTTTAGTTAATACAAATCCATTTGTGAATACTTTGGTTTTAATTCCTTTCTTTGCTGCATAAGTAATTACTTCTTTTAGTTTAGGATATAATAAAGGTTCTCCTCCAGCTATCGATAAAGTTTGTATATTTCTTGAATTTGCTAACAGATCTATATCAGATTTAATTTTACTTATATCTTCATGAATTCTTAAAGGATTTTTTTCAGCTAATCCTCTGTAGCATCCCGGGCATTCAAGTTGACAATAGGTAGTTGGTTCTATCCAACCATTGGGGTTATCTTCTTTCGACCATGGTAATTTGTATAAATTGTTTAAATTTAATTCCATATCCATTTTTTTAAACCCTTGTAAATGCTAATAATAAATGAGTAGATAAATAAAACAGTATAGCTGAGCCTTCGACTAATTTTGGAGATAATTTATTGTCCCAAGATAAATAGATAATGGTTGATGTAATTATTATACCTAATGGAATAAGGCTAATATAAAAAAGGGTTAATGTTTCGGCTAGTGAAAAAAGCATATATGAGAACATCCAATATATAGTTAAATATACACCAGCAAATAGCACCGATGCAAATTTCATTCCTAATCTGGCAGAGTAAGTATCTCTACCTTCAGTTTCTTCATTTTTTCTTTTTAATTTGCGGCCCACTTCTATCAAGGCTGCATTAGATAATGCGAAAATAAAATGGATAAATAATAATGGATTTTCCCAAGAAAATTCTGGATTAAATAAAGCGTATAAATAGATTTGAACAAAAAATAATTGGAGCAGATTAAGGACATTGTAAAGGAAAAATCTTTTTTTAATCCATTGCTTCATAAAGAATTCAGCTCTCGCAATTAGAGAATAACCTAAAGTTAGTACTAACCATAGAAAAGCATACAAAGAAAAAAATACATTTAATAAAAACTGAATTGACAAGCCTATTGCATTTAAGAAATTAAGTTCCTTTATATTTATAATCCCTTTTTGGACAGGTCTTTCAGGGTGATAGTCAGTATCAAATTGTTTATCCTTTTGATCATCAAAAACTCTCATATGAAACATAAACAAAAGAGCAGTTATAGTTCCAATTATTATTGCTGGTATATGATTCACGATACTATCTTCAATTGTAAGAACTATTACAGCTGAACTAAGAACTACTGAAAGTGTAGTAAATATTAAGACAGCAATAGGGAATCTTTCTTTCTGATATGCATTAAATCTGTACAACAGGCTTTTGTTTTTCATGTTCACTTCTTCTTAAAAAATAGTTTTTCATATGTTCTTTTATCCACTTGTTATCATTTACATCCATTTTTAGTTTCTTTCTAATATCTTTAGTATTATCTATACTCCAATGCAAATTATCACATAATGTGTAACCCCAAAAAGGACGTGTATGTATAAATGCAAACTTTTCAGATCTTGAAAGAGGTGAGTAATCTAATTTTTCTTTTAAGATGAATCCATTTTTAAACTCTATTCCTTCTTCAATTCCTTTGCATATAGACAACACAGTGACATTGATTTCATTTGTTAAATTGAATATCGAGTTTATTTTATTTGTCTCTCTAATTTCCATTAGTATTTTCACAATGGCGTCTACTGGTATAATATTTAATGTTGAAGAATGTTTACCTATCAATTTCATAGGTTGATGATCATTATTTTTCTGGAGTTTCAAAGCTTCTTTAAGAATATTTCCATATCGATAAATAGTATTTTCCCCATCTTCTTTAAATTTGAAATTATTTCCAATAGAAATAATGCCTGGACGGAGTATGATAAATAGTATGCCATATTTCTCGTAGTATTCCTTAATTAAATTTTCAGACGCCCATTTTGATTCTTCATAATGATTTCTAAAGTTGGAAGGTTTCTCTAACCAGTTTTCTTTGATGAGTTCTGGAATCTTCCCACAAGCATATGCGCTGCTGAAATAAAATAATTTTTTAAGATATTTAGAATTCTTAAAAATCTCTAATAAATTCCTTGTACCCTCAACATTTGTGCTAAAAATAGGTTTCTTATCATTCGTTTCTGTAGAAAGCGAAGTATTTGCTGCAATATGATATACTTCATCAGATTCTTGTATAGATTGTAGTTCAGAGCTTGATAAACCAAAATTAGGAGAAGTTATATCCCCTTGAATTGGTATGACCTTTTTTTCTAGTTGTGATCCTTTATACATTAATTCTAAAAACTGTTTGGATGCTTTATTTTTGTTTCGTACAAGCACTTTTACTGTTTCAATCTCTCTATTTTCAAGAAGAACTTTAAGAACTGCTGAACCAACAAAACCTGTTCCTCCAGTCATAAATATATGTACCATATAGACCACAATTCCTAATTTACATACTTTAATATAAAGTTTTTTATATATTAGCTACAGTATTGAGTATATGAAAAACGATATTTTATATAGTCTCTGTTGGGAAGACCCTACTATTTTGTTACGAGCATTAAAGATAGTGAAAAATGGCATAGTACTGTCAATTGCTTCTGGAGGAGAAAATGTCTTTTCAATTCTTTTAAAAAACCCTGCTAAAATAGTAGCTATTGACAATAATTCTTATCAGATTTATTTGGTAAAACTGAAAATTGCTGCTATTAAAGCTCTAGGTTTTCAAGAATTTATTCAGTTCTTAGGATTTAATTCTTCAGCTTCTAGAATACAATCTTTTGAGAAATGTAAAAATTATCTAAGTAAAGAAGAATTAAATTACTGGGAGAATAACACAAAAATAATCAACAATGGAATTGCACATTGTGGAAAATTTGAGGCCTACTTGAACAAATTCAGAAAATATGTTTTGCCTCTGGTTCTTTCTAAAAAACAAATTAAAAAATATCTGTCTTTACAATCAATAAAAAATCAAGAAATTTTTTTCGATAATCGATGGAATAATTGGAAGTGGAAATTTCTTTTCAATATATTTTTTTCAAGAACTTTAATGCAATTATTAGGGAGAAGGAGAGCATATTTCAAATATAATATCAAAAAGAGTGTAGCAAAACATTTTTTTAATAGATCAAAATATGGACTTACAAAAATTCCTGTTTACGAAAACTACTTTATTTATTATATCTTAGCTGGGTCAATTCCAGTGCCATTTAAGCATCATCCTTATTTAGACGAGAAGAGTTTCTATAAATTAAAAAAGTTAGTAGGAAAAATTGAGTTAGTACATTCTAATGTGCTTTCTTACTTAAAAAAATCAAAAAATGATACATTTACAAAATATAATCTTTCAGATATTTTTGAATTGACTTCCCAAATAGAATATGAATCCATTATAAAGGAAGTGGTAAGAACATCTAAGAAAAGGGGCATTGTTTGTTACTGGAATAATCTTGTTCCTAGATATTCTCACCCCACTGTTAAGGGTATTGTTACAAATAATAAATTATCAGATGATTTATTTAAAAAGGACAGAGTTTTCTTCTATTCAAAATTTATTGTTGAAGAAATAAAATAAAAATATCAATAATAGACTTTTATTGCATGTGGTACAATTTCTATTTTGAATGTATTACTATAACACAATAATTCCCCATCTGCCATAAAATGATTAGCTTTTTTAGTGGAAATCAAAACCTTCTTTGTTTTGTATTGAAACACCCCTTTTGAGTCTAAATGTTTTCCTCTAACAATTTTATGCAACATTAATAAATTTGAGATAATGTTGTTTGGTTTCTCTATTATACAAATCTCAAAAAATCCATCACAATTATCTGCATTTGGAGCTAGCATAAATCTCTTTCCAATAAAAGACTGATTTTGCACAGAAATAAGCATAAGATTTTTCTTATTTTTATACTGATTTTTAATAATGGTACTTTCAATTCCCCCATATCCAAAAAACATTTTTTTAATGACAAATAATAGATAAATCAAATTCCTTAGTTTTTTAGTTAACATTTTTCCAACATTTTTAGAAGAAAATAATTCCACATCTTTAACTGTTTCAGTGGGAAGACCTAATCCTCCTCCAGTTAAAAAATAAGAATTATTAATCTTTATTAGGTCAATTTCTTTTATTCTTTTTCTTAAAATTTGTTTGAATGCTGATTTTATATCAAATGGAATATTTAGTTCTCTAACTAAATCATTTGCTTTTCCGCAAGGAAGAAAACCAATTTTAAGAGAAACTCTTATTTTAGGGGGGAGTTGCATATAAGTATTAATAAAATTATTAATGGTTCCATCTCCACCACAAATAATGAAATCTATACATCCAGCTTTTATTTTTTTTTGCAAAATTTTTATTAATTTTTCTTTTTCATCATTTCTAATATAATCTATTTTACTAGAATTAAAATATTCTATAACCTTATGTGAAAGATTTGATTTAGGATTTAATATAATCGAAAAATGCTCTGACATAATGTATTAATAAAAAGATTGATTTATATATTTGTTGTATTTTAAATACGTTAAAATTATAACAACATTTATAAAAGTTATTGATAATACCTACTAGGGTGGTTATTAATAATGCTAGAAAGCATAAAGAGCATAATAAAAAAGGAAAAATATGTTTTAAAGATAAAAGTTCCAAGGCACATAGGGATAACCACAGACGGGATTGAAAAATGGGCTTTGAAAAACAATGTTTCATATGAAGATGCTTATAAAAGATTATCAAAAAGGAGACTAAATTTCAATTTTTGCCTTCTCTAATTTTTCCACATACTTGCAGGCATTGCATTTATCTTTAGAAGCTGGCTCATTACATTCTTTACAAT
>Ga0187833_10004876_pt1 | contig 12926 bp, 10 predicted proteins | sample ETNtaG_37_FD_167968 | JGI IMG/M metagenome (GOLD analysis project Ga0187833, IMG submission 167968) | Marine microbial and viral communities from oxygen minimum zone, Eastern Pacific Ocean - ETNP2014_SV_400_PacBio MetaG (Illumina Assembly) | ecosystem: Environmental > Aquatic > Marine > Hypoxic... | reverse complement strand
ATTACAAGAGAGATGCCAAATATAGCGCTACTAAGTTGTAAGGCATAGAGTTCATAAAGTTTATCCCTTTCGTCATCAATATTTTTCTCGTAGTTTCCAGTGACAATTGATGAGAATATATTGATAACTATGGTTAGGGCAATAATTACAATGATACTGATTCCAATTCCTTGAGCAAGAACTTTAGAAACTGACTCTATAGTCATTATTGAAGCTTCAGTTAAGTTATACCACATCCAAATCATCGCAACTGATGCTCCAGTTATCTCTGCCAATGTATTTCTTATTTTTATATTCATATTCACATTCATAAATTATCTAATATGTAAAGTATAACATACATTGTGTAATATAAAACATACTTTATGTAAATAATATATTACATAAATCAATTAAGTTATAAAAAAACCAAGCTATGTATTAAATATAGCCTCTCTCACACATCAAACGAAATTTAGACTTTGACTAGGTTCACAAATTAATACTTATGAATTTTGAAAGTTAAGAGTTAGCTTTGAGCTCCCTTCTTAAAACCTTGCCGACATTCGTTTTTGGAATTTCACTAATGAATTCGACTTGTTTAGGAACTTTATATGCCGTTAATTTTTCACGACAGAAAGAGATTATCTCTTCTTCAGAAGCATTTTGCCCTTCATGCAGGACTATATAAACTTTTACAGCTTCTTGAGATTTTTCATCCTTCACACCGACACAACCACACTCTAAAACGGCTTTATGCTCATTGACTATAGCTTCGACCTCATTTGGATAAACATTAAAGCCCGAAACTAGGATCATGTCTTTTTTGCGATCAACGATAAAAATATTACCTGTCTCATCTATTCTGGCAATATCACCAGTCTTAAACCAGTTGTTCTCGTCTAGACCTGAATCTTCAGATTTCCAATAACCGCTCATAACCTGCGGTCCACGTACACATAATTCTCCAGGCTCGTTTAGGTCAGTGATTGCCTGATTGTTTTCATCACGAATTTCCACTTCAGTATAGGCCGCAGGCAAACCAACAGAGCCAGTGAATTCTGTTTGTCTGTAATCAGGCACACTCACTAGCGGTGAAGTTTCTGTTAGACCGTAGGCCTGCCAAACAATCGAATTTGTCACCTCATGCCATCTCTTAGCAGTTGTATCTAGTGCGGCCATTCCGCCACTTAAGGACATAATCAGATTACTAAAATCTAAATCCTTAAAACCGTCACTATTTAGTAGCGCTTCATAAAGTGTGTTGACCCCAGAAATCATATGAAACTTGTGTTTTTTCAGAATCGAAATAAAGGTTTTTAAGTCTCTTGGGTTGGTAACAAGGACACTCTTTCCACCAATATGAAACAACATGAAGTTGTGCACTGTGAGGGCAAAAATGTGATAAAGCGGGAGTGGACAAATTGCAGTTTTTTGCTCGTTATCAGAGCTTTCATACATCTCTGGATTGATAGTAAAAAAGGCTTGAATAATATTTGCCAAAATATTTCTATGAGTAAGTATTGCGCCTTTAGATACGCCAGTTGTACCGCCAGTATATTGTAGAAAAGCGGTGTCATTTACCGACACATCAACGCCATTAAATTGAGCCTTGGACCCTTCACTTAAAGTATCTAGAAAACCATTAGCATTGTTTAAATTAAACTGTGGTACTAATTTTTTTATTTTTCTGGCAACAAAATTTATGATCTTTCCTTTGAAACCAAGAAGATCACCAATAGTCGTAACTACAACCTTATCTACACTAGCAAGGTCTGATTTTTCAACAACATGTGCAACGCCTTCCCATACAATGAGAACCTTGGCTTCACTGTCACTTAATACATGTTCTAACTCTCTTGTAGTGTAGAGAGGATTTACGTTAACAATAACAATTCCTGCCATCAGTGCACCATAAACGATGACCGGATAGGCTAGCATATTAGGCATCATAACGGCGATTCTGTCTCCAGGCTTATAACTTTGACTAAGCCAAGAAGCAAAAGAATTTGCATGTTCAGAGAGCTCTTCAAAAGATATCTCAACACCATAATTTTCAAAAGCTATCTTTCCCTGATGTTTCCTACAAGTGTTGTTGAAAAAATCTACTAGATTAGCATTCTCTTTAAAAAAGTCAGTCTCTTCGATATTGCTTGGTATATTGTTTTCCATATATTCCCCTCAGTTGAAATTAACCCTCCTTAACTTTATTTATCAATATTTCTTTAAATTGATTATAGACCTCTCCGTCTTTTTTATATGCATAACAAGAGTTTTCAAATTTTTTGCCAATAGATTTAACCTCTTCCAAGGAAATTTTATTTTTTCCTTTGAGTTTTTCTTCTTTCTCTGACCACAGAGTCTGAAAAGCTATCGTTGCTGCATGCGCCAATAAATCACTGATATGTCGACAACCCCTATCTGCGCCTAGTGTTTTTATAACCATTCGATTAAACCCAGATTCAATAAATTCGCCCTTTAATTTTTGACAGTTTTTGACTGCTTGTGGGCAAACATTGTAAGGTGAAGAGCCTATAACAGCCTCAATATCGATAATCTTTTTCCGGTCATCAATCGTCAGTCTAATAGCCATGTCATGCAGTGGCTCACCAGCACTAATATAACCTCTGTGCATATTTTCAAACGAATAAGTCTTACTATCGACAAGAAAAACCTCTATATCCCATAGACCGTCTTCTCTTTTGTATCCTTTTCCTTTAATGGTTCTGTTGTGTGATAAATCTCTCTTAACAGGCTTGCTTAACATCTATTCATCCCTTATAAAATATTATTTTTTGCTTGCTTATATTGCTGCTCTAATTCTAACACCAAATCCTCTATACTTGGGACATTGGAAATAGAGCCTACTCCTTGGCCTGCAGAAAAAATGTCACGCCATCTTTTAGCAGTAACCTTGCTTATATCAAAATCAACCTTTAGTTTTTTCTTTATAAGAGGTATTGCCATTCTTTTTAAGTCTCTCAAGACCCCTTTAGCATTGCTCTGGTCAGTGGCAATGCCTGCCTCGTTGAGAGACTGTTCTAGCCAATTCCCATTAATACCGGTAATCTTGTTTGATTTGATAATCTGGTTTGCGGATGAATTAATCACCATGTCCTTGTATTTATCGCTGGCATCACTCTCCTCTGTAGCGATAAAGCGCGTACCCATATACGCCAAATCAGCTCCCAACGCTTGAATCGCTAGAACTGACTCTCCGGTACTGATACTTCCGCCAACCACGATAATGCCGTCAAATATCTGTTTTACCTCCGATACAAAGGCAAATACTGACAAATCACCTGTATGGCCTCCTGCACCATTACAAACCAAAATCAGACCATCTACACCTGCATCGATTGCTTTTTTAGAGTGATATAAATTGATCACATCTGAAAAAACTAAACCGCCATACGAATGCACTTTCTCTACCACATGTTGAGGGTTGCCCAGAGAAGTTATAACAATTGGTGGTTTATATTTGACGATTAATTCTATGTCATCATTGCTGCGAGCATACATCTTACTGACAATAATATTGACTGCCCAGAGCGGTGCATTTTCACCAGTTCCTAGTGCGCTCGTTATGTCTGCAAAGCGCTGATCTAAATCTTCCAATGTTCTTGCATTTGCTGTTGGAAAGGAACCAACAATGCCGGTACGAGAGGATGCAATAACCATCCTTGAGTTTGAAATAATAAACATAGGTGACTGGATAATCGGCAGTCTTAGTTTCTCAATAAACTGTTTATTTTTCATCTAGTTTCTTATATTTTTTATAATGCCGGCAGCGCCCATACCGGTTCCAATGCACATTGTTACCATGCCATAATCAATATTGTCTCTTTGCATTGCAGATAGCAATGTGGCTATTCTAATCGACCCTGTAGCGCCAAGTGGATGACCTAGCGCAATCGCACCACCGAGTGGATTGACCTTTTCTAAGTCAATATTTAATTCATTGATGACAGCTAAAGATTGTGCTGCAAAAGCTTCATTGAGTTCTATCCAGCCAATATCGTCAATACTCAAATCGACAGATTTCAAAACCTTGGGGATAGCCTTCACTGGACCAATGCCCATTATTTCTGCAGGCACCCCAGCAACAGAAAAACCCAAAAATTCCGCTTTTGGATTTAAGTTATATTTTTCAAGTGCCTCTTCACTTGCAACTAAAACTGCAGCAGCTCCGTCTGACATTTGCGAGCTATTCCCTGCGGTTACGGTACCGTTTTGAACAAAAGCGGTTCTTAGTTTTCCTAGCACCTCGGTACTGGTGCCTTCTCTTGGCCCTTCGTCTTTGGAAACGGTATTAGTTACTGTTTCGTATTCTTTTGAATCCAAAGAGTAGGTAGTTTCATTCGTTGTAATCGGGGAAATCTCTTCTTCAAATAGGCCATTCTTATTAGCTAATATTGCCTTTTGATGGCTATTATATGCAAACTCATCCTGCGCCTCTCTGCTTATCTTATATTTATCCACTACCTTTTCAGCGGTTAAACCCATACCATAAGCTATTGCAATATTTTCATCTTCTAATACTTTCGGGTTAATAGAAGGTTTAAAGCCGGTCATAGGAACGCTACTCATACTTTCTACACCTGCAGCAATAACTAGATCTGCTGAACCGGATTTAACCAGTTCTGCAGCATTTGCAACGGACTGCAATCCAGATGAACAGAAACGATTCAGAGTATACGCTGGGGTTGAGTCAGGAAGACCGGCCAGTAAAGTCGAAATACGTGCAACATTCAGCCCTTGAGGCCCCTCTGGCATTGCACACCCAACAACAATATCATCGATATTGTTATTTACCTGTTGAGTGCTGTCAGCTGCCGACAAAACACTTTGTATGGCATGAATCAATAAGTCATCCGCTCTGGTTCTAGCAAAATAACCACGAGCCTTTCCAACTGGAGTTCTTTTTGCTTCTACTATGTATGCTTTCTTCATTGCTTTCTCCAATTTAGTTGCGTAGTGGTTTGCCTTTCTTGAGTGTGTGTTCGATACGATCTTGGGTTTTCTGTGTACCCAAGAGCTCGACAAAGTATTTCCTTTCCAAGTCAAGAATTGTTTGCGATTCAACGACAGTGTTTTCTTCGACCCTTGAAACAGTCATCACTCTAGCCAGCCTATCAACAATGTGTTTGTCATGATCTGAAATAAATCCACCCTCATGTAGATTTGCTATCTGCGCCATTATATTGGCGTAACCAGCCTTGCCAACAACCTTAAAAGTTAAATCTAAAGGTGCTCTAAAACCTGAATCAAGCAAAGTCAATGCCTGCTGCTTTGCTACATAAAGCAACTCATTGGGGTTAGCGATAATCACATCGTCAGCCTTCAGGTAGCCCATCTCTTTTGCCTCCAAGGCGCTAGCAGAAACCTTCGCCATGGCAACTTGCTCAAAGTGTTTGGATAGTAAGGGAAATATGTCATCCGACTCTTTGTTAGTATAGGCCCTTAACGCCATTTCTTTACTGCCACAGCCTGCCGGCAAAGCTCCGATACCCACCTCAACTAGACCAATATAAGAATTCATTGAGGCAACCACTTTGTTACAATGCAAAAGCAATTCACAGCCACCACCCAAAGCCAATCCATCGACTGCTGCTATGGTTAATATTCTGCCATGCTTTAAACGCATTAACAGTTCTTGCAATATAGCTACAATCTTTTTAATCGAGTAAAGTTTCCCCAGTTTAGGTAACTCTGGATGCATAATTTCGAAAGCCTTTTTCTTGGCTTTTGACTTTATACCAGGGTCTTTCTCTAAAAGACCTAGCTTAATAGCTGAAATAACTTCATACAAATTTGCTCCAGCACAAAAGTGTTCTTGCTCCTGCTTAAAGATCAATGCATTAAAGTCATTGTCTTCAAGAAAGTCAAGACAATTAGATATGTCAATCAGGACACCTCCACTCAACACATTCATTTTAGTTTTAAAGGAAATGCTTGCAACGCCATCACCCAAGTCAATCATCTTTGTCATATCACTTTCATGCAAAATTTCTTGTTGATGTTCCTTTTCACCGTGAAGTATTGGTTTAAACAATTGTCTCTCATAAACAGGGTGACTTGATCTTGGAGTGTATTGATTGCTTTTTGGATTAAATGCACCATCATCGCAATAAACAAAAGACCTATCCAGCACCCAAGATGGTAAAGGTTCAGTAAGAAGTGTTTCACCGCTATCGATGTCGGCTAATAATTTTTCTCTTACCTCACTCCAGCCCGTAAGCTGGACCTGTTCAAAGATGCCTCTTTGCCAAGCGAAACCTGATTTAAGAGCCAAGTCAACACACCTAACTGTTTCAGCAAGATTCTCTAATTGGTAGCATGAATAGTGAAAAACATCCCTATGCACAGACCACAGAAACTGCGCCTGTGGATCGTCACATTCCGATAGCGATAATAATGATTTTTCAATACTACCATTCTCTTTTAGTATAGTTTTAACTTTTTGACTAATGGTCTTGTCTGAGAGTCTGTAGTCCCCTTTTTCTGGGTCAAAAACATAAATATCCTTGCCCCTTTTCTCATAGATTCCTTTTCTAGTCTTACTGCCTAAAGAGCCATCACTGATTAATGAGTTGATCCATTCTGGTAATTTAAATATCTCCACCCAAGGATCGTCCTTGGCATTTTCAAAAATATTGTTCACTACATTTGCCATAACATCCAGACCTACAACGTCTAATGTTCTAAATGTTGCGCTAGCTGGCCTACCAACTCTTTTGCCAGTTAGGGCGTCAACTGTGTCTGCAGAAAGAGAGAAATTTTGGGCATGCCTGAGAACTGCCATAAAAGAAAATACACCAATCCTGTTTGCTATAAATGCAGGATTGTCTTTTGCATATACCACTTCCTTGCCTAGTGCAGATGTTATGAAACCCTCGGTCTTGTATAAGAGCTCTTCGTCGCTATATGAGGTCCTGATGAGTTCCACTAAAGGTAGATATCTAGGAGGATTGAAGAAATGAACACCAAAAATTCTACTTCTTAAATTCTCTGGCGCATGCTCAGCAATTTTTTCAATTGAGAGTCCAGAGGTATTAGTCACGAGAACCGCTTTTTCATTAACATGAGGGGCGATATTGGCAAATAACTGTTTTTTTATTTCTAGATTTTCAACAACCGACTCGATAATAAAATCACACTGAGAAATAATATCTAGTGATTCGTAGGTCGCTGTTTTTATCGAATTAATCACTGATGGGCTGGCCAGTGGTGTTGGCTTAAGTTTCCTTAAGCTTTTCAATGAAGCGTTTAAAGCTTCTTTGTTCATGTCAAACATCACCACCTCAAAACCTAAATTTGCAAAGTGTGACGCTATCTGGCTGCCCATTGTGCCAGAGCCGAGTACTGCTATTTTGTTAAAAGCTTTATCAAAATATTGTTTCATAATTTCCTATTTATTTATTTTTCTATATTTTATAGTCATCAACCTTAAGGGCTTCAAGTACAACGTCATTTAGCCGCAACCAGTCGCCTTTTTCTTCTGCGCTTAACACCTCACCCTTGACCAATTCATCTAACCATTCTTCAAGGGTCGAGCTGGGTTCGTATTTGTGACCAGCCTTTTTTACCTTTTGCCTGAGCGGCCTTAATAAAATACTAGCCTCGTAACCTTGAAATAAAATATTAAAAGGATGCTCAGGGATATCTTTAAGGTTAGCAGAAAGACAACTGGAAAAATTTTCTAATAACCACTCAATATCTGCTATAGATTTAGCGCTAGAAGCAATAAGCCTATCATCTATTTTAGCTCTTGTTACTGAGAATGGAGAAACAAAAAATCTCAACAGTAACTTGAAAAATCGATTAACCGGAAAACTCTCAATATTAGCCAACATTGCATTGTCAGCCTCTTGAATCAGTTTAAGTATTGATAATCTCAAAACGCTCTGTATTTTTTCGTCGTTTTGGAATTTTTCTTCATATAGTTTCAAACAAGAGCTAATCTCGTACATCGCTGAAATTGCATCAGCAAAGCGACCTGATACCATTTCTTTGCGTTTTAGTGAACCTGCTAAGAGTAGCAGAGCGATGTCACTCAGGCAAGCAAACTTAGCTGACAATACTGCCAAATTACGGTAATACTCTTTAGTATTTTGATCGCCATGTGAACTTGCTAATCTTCCACGAGTCCAGGAAAAAAGGATTGCCCTTAGAAAATTCCTTATAAAGTTGCCGACATGTTTTGTAAGTGCCTTGTCGAAATTAATAACCGACTCGCTATTATTGTCATGAAGCGCAGTCAACTCGTCTAACATTGTTTGATGACATCGAATAAGGCCTTGCCCAAAAATCATTAGACTTCTAGTAAGTATGTTTGCACCCTCAACCGTAATCGCGACTGGAGCACCCGTATAGACATTAGCTACATAATTTCTCTTACCTTGTATAACTGCCCTGCCACCATGAACATCCATTGCATCTATAGCAGACTGCTGAAGCATCTGAGTATTGCGATATTTAACAATGGCAGATATTATCGATGGCCTATGACCAGCATCAAGCGCCCAGGTTGAGAGATTAATGTTTGCTGTAGCTCTGTATGCATTTGTAGCAAGAGTTGCTAGTTTTTCCTGTATACCCTCCATATAAGCTATCGGTATGCCAAACTGCTCTCTGGTTTGTGTATAGACGCTTGTTGTTAGAAGCATCGCCTGAGTTGCCGAGGCGCCTGTAACCGGCAAAGAAATACCTCTACCAACACTTAGACACTCCATCAACATTCTCCAACCATGCCCGAGCATCTTATCTCCACCAATAACCCAGTCCATAGGTATGAAAACATCTTCACCAATAATCGGACCATTTTGAAAGGGTTCGCCAACCGGGAGATGACGATTGCCTATCTTTACTCCTTGCGTCTTGCGAGGTATAAGTGCGCACGTAATACCTAGGTCATTTTTTCCATGAAGAGGGTGATCTTCAGGCAGAAGACCTTCTGGATCATATGCTTTAAAAGCTAAACCGACTACTGTAGCAATTGGAGCTAATGTGATATAACGCTTCTCCCAGTTAAGCCTTAATCCTAATACTTGTTCGCCTTCATATTCACCATAACAAACAATGCCATTGTCTACCAGTGAACCAGCATCAGACCCTGCCACAGTTGAGGTTAAACCAAAACAAGGAATCTCTTTACCTTGTGCTAAACGAGGCAAGTAGTGCTGTTTTTGATCATCGGTGCCGTATCTAAGCAAGAGTTCTCCCGGTCCAAGTGAATTTGGCACCATAACAGAAATACCCAATAGCTGTGAAGCTGAAGATAGCCTGCCAACGATTGTTGCATGGGCGAAATGGGAAAAACCTAAACCGTTATATTCTTTAGGGATAATAATTCCAAGAAATCCATTATTAAAAATGTAGCGCCAGGCCTCCTCGGGTAAATCTTGTTCCGAAAGCAACTTATAGGAGTCAATCATAGAACAAAGCGTTTCCACCTCATTGTTGACAAAGAGTTGTTCTTCTTCTGTCAATTGGGTAGCCTCAAGATCGCTCAATTCTTGCCAGTTAGGATTACCTTGAAATAGTTCAGCGTCCCACCAAACATCTCCCGCCTCAATTGCAATCTTCTCTGTCACACCAATCGGCGGCAGAGTCTTACGCATAGCATTAAATATTGGTTTTGTAAACACTGACAGTCTTACGCCTTTAATAAGAAAGATTCCCATTAGTAGCATTATTACAAATACAATCTTCGCAACTAAGTGGCCACCCATAAATGCAACAGGATATATCAATACAACTGCCAAAAACCACATCTGCCACAACTTCGACTGCGTCCTAATCATAACCAGTGCGATCAAAACAAAAATTAATATCAATGATAGTAAGGGGTATTGAGATATATTTTCAAACATAAGATTTTCCTTTATAAGTAATAAGTGCAAATAAAGATGAGCACTTAATGAACGTGTAACAAGTATAGAGATAAAAATAGAAAATTAGTTGACATAATATAATAAAATGTTGATACTTTATTATAATTAACTATACTGTAATTTCATGAATATACACAGCATTGCATGGAGATCAATATTAAGACTACAGCAAATTTATCCTCAACAAGTAGATGAGATATGCACAAAGATTGGTCTATCAAAAATACTATTGTCAAACGAAAATCTAACCCTACCTGTTGAAATATTTTTAAATTTTTTTATGGAGGCAGAGTCTGTTTTTGATGATAAGCTTATATCAATCAATTACTCTAGGATGGCACAAATCAGGCCAAACTATGCCGAATTATTAGGACTCATTTTTGTTTACTCAAGAAATCTAAATGAAGGATTTATATTGCTTAGGAATTATATCAATATTGAACTAGAAGGAATTAGCCTTGTGATTACTGAGGAGCAGGACATTGTCAAGATTCAGTCCGTTGCCGATCCAGGAATTTACCATGCAAATCTTTACGAGAACTTATGTTTATCTGTTCTAGCTGCCTTTGTTAGGTCAAAACGTTACCAAATAAAATTCCTGAATACAAAATTACAACCAACTAACAAATCTAGTAAAAAAAAATCTATCTTTAATTGTCCTATCATGTTCAATAGTGCCGACACTTCAATTGCGATTAGTCGAGCAACATTCCAGCGCAAAAATACTAATAGTAATCCAAAATTAGTTGCCTATCTAAGCAAACTTGCAAAAGAAAGGTTACAACTAGAAACGCAACAGGGAAATATTATTAATAGGATAGAATTGTTATTATTGAATTATGAAAACCACTATAACAAAATAAACATTGAAGAAATTTCAACCCATCTAGGTATGAGTGTTAACTCTCTCCGCAATCAATTAGCCAAAAGCAATACAAATTTTCGCCAAATATTCAATCAATTTAAATTAAAAAGGGCAAAATTAATACTCAAAGAAGGTCGTTCAGTTCAGGTAGCTGCGTACCTTTTAGGATACTCTGAGTCTTCCTCGTTTATTAGATGGTTTATTGGCCAAACGAATATCTCGCCAAGCAATTACAAGAAGAGTATTAATAATTAAAGTAGTTTTAAGAAAGTCTGGACTTGATTAGTTGAGAGACTGTAGACATGTCAGCCTTGCCCTGAAGTCGAGGTTTGAGCATCCCCATAAGCTTGCCCATATCTTTCATAGAATTTGCCCCAGAATCGTTAATTGCCCTATCTACAACTGACACCACTTCTTCATCGCTAAGCTGTTCTGGCATATAGTTATTAATAATCTCTAGTTCTGCCTCTTCGATTTCAACAAGATCCGTTCGGCCAGCATCTGAGAACTGGGAAATCGAATCTTTTCGTTGTTTGACCATTTTTTGAATAACAGTCATCACCTGAGCATCATCTAGCTCGATTCGTTCATCTATTTCTTTTTTCTTAATTGCCTCCAGAATCATGCGAACTGCTTTGAGGGCTTGTCTGTCTTTGGCTTTCATTGCTGACTTCATATCACCAGTAATGCGTTTTTTTAGCTCAGACATTTTATTGTAAAGTTGGACTTATAAAATCAATTAATACATGCGTTTACGATGAACGCGATTTTTAGCCCTTTCCTTGTGTGTTCTTTTCACTGCTGCAGCCTTCTTGCGCTTGTTTACCCATGTTGGCTTTTCATAAAATTCTTTCTTTCTAACATCAGTAATAACGCCAGCTCTATCACATAAACGACGGAAGCGACGAAGTGCAATATCGAATGGTTCGTTGTCTCTAACTTTAATTGAAGGCATATATTTGTCCCTTTAAGATTATGCTTACGATTCCTCTATGTCAGCTTCAAACTGCTGACCCCCTTCGAAATCAACCAATTGAACTAAAGCCATTGGAGCCTTGTCTCCAGTGCGAAAGCCCGCTTTGAGAATGCGTACATAGCCACCAGGACGGTCTTTATAAAATGGGCCCAACTCAGTAAACAACTTGGCTACCATCGCATGATCGCGCAACTTTGAAAACACATGACGGCGATTAGCGACACTGTCTGACTTTGCCATAGTAATTAACGGCTCAACAACACGCCTCAACTCTTTAGCTTTCGGCAAAGTCGTTTTGATTGCTTTATGTAAGAACAAGGAATTAGCCATATTCTTAAACATCGCCTTTCTGTGAGGTGAGTTACGGTTTAATTGTCTACCTGACTTTCTATGTCTCATTATTAATCCTTATTCACTCATTAGATCTACTGGTGGCCAGTTTTCAATCTCTGTGCCAAGCTCTAGACCTTTTTCAGTTAATACTTCTTTAATCTCATTAAGTGATTTACGACCTAGGTTAGGTGTTCTTAACAAATCTTGTTCAGATTTCTGAATCAAATCACCAATGTAATATATTTGTTCTGCCTTTAAGCAGTTAGCAGACCGCACAGTCAACTCTAACTCGTCTACGGCCGATAAGTACATCGGCGGAAAGTCATCAGAGGTAGGTTGTGGCTCTTCTTCTTCAACCGGCTCAAGTTCTACAAATGATGAAAGCTGTTCTTGCAGTATAGTTGCTGCACGCTTAACCGCTTCTTCGGCGTCTAAAGAACCATTGGTCTCGATGACGATGTTAAGTCTATCAAGATTTACTTTTTGCTCTACACGCGCTGACTCGACTGTAAAAGAAACTCTCTTGATTGGTGAAAAACTGGCATCTAATTGCATATTACCGATAGTTTCTGATTCACTATTACGAGCAACAGCAACGTCATAACCGACACCTGTACCGATCACAATAGTTAATCTAATTTTTCCGCCGTCATTAACTGTCGCAATAACTTTCTCAGGATTATAGACCGAAACATCTATGCCATTTGCCTCGATATCAGCTACAGTAACTTCGCACGGCCCTTCTTTCTCAATAACTACTGCGGCAGTATCTCCAGTACTAAGTCCTACTGAAGCTTCTTTTAAGTTAAGAAGGATATCAAGAACATCTTCTTGTACTCCTTCAATGGTAGAATATTCATGCATTGCGCCATCAATA
>Ga0187833_10004875_pt1 | contig 12927 bp, 9 predicted proteins | sample ETNtaG_37_FD_167968 | JGI IMG/M metagenome (GOLD analysis project Ga0187833, IMG submission 167968) | Marine microbial and viral communities from oxygen minimum zone, Eastern Pacific Ocean - ETNP2014_SV_400_PacBio MetaG (Illumina Assembly) | ecosystem: Environmental > Aquatic > Marine > Hypoxic... | reverse complement strand
CATGGTGCATGCCGGAACCACAACGGCCTTTGCCAGCGAGATGCGGCCACTGTTTCGCCTGCACCCGCCACAGGTGGATGAAGAAGCGCTGGCAGAACTCATCACCTTCGGCTGGGCCGCGGGGCGACTGAGCAATTGCCGGGGGATTGAACGTCTTCCCGGGGGTGCGCTGGTGACGGTGCCGCTAGCCGGGGGCGTCCCAGCGGAGCGGTGCTACTGTGATCCTTTGGAGACCCTGCTCCCCGATCCCGATTTCGGCTCCGAACTGGATCTGGCTGATGCCGAGGCACGGGTGCATGAGGCGCTTGGTGAGTCGGTGAAGGCGCATCTAGCTAGCGATGTGGGCTATGCCGTGCAGCTTTCCGGCGGTGTGGATTCGGGCCTGGTGGCGGCGCTGGCCCAAGGTGAGACTTCCGGTAAACTTGCTTCTTTTTCGGTCTCCCTTGGCGATCATCCCTATGATGAGGGGTGCTACCGGGACATGGTGGTGCGGCACTATGGCCTCGATCATTGTGAGGTCGCCGTTTCCGCTGCAGATTACGCTCAGGCGCTGCCGCGCGCGGTGCGCCACATGGAAGGCCCACTTCCCCACGGCGGCTGCGTCGCCCTGATGTTATTGTGTGAACGCATCCGCAAACACACCAAGGTGGTGCTGACTGGCGAGGGTGCAGATGAAATGTTCGGCGGCTATCAGCGTTACGCTGTATGGAACAAGACCCGGTGGCAAGAACGTTTGGCGCGGCTGTTGCCCACACGTTTTTTGCCGTCCCTGTGGCCGGTGGCGGGAATTCAGCGTTTCGGCGGCCTTGATGCAGCGGCTTATGCTTCCGTCTATCATGACTTCCGGGCGGTCCAGGGTGTATTCCCCGGCCTGATGCCGAAACCGGGGGCGCGGGAGGCTGCCAGCCGTCGTTTCTCCGGTTTCCGCGACCGCCTGTTTGCCGTGGATCAAGCTGCCTATCTAGAATCGCTTCTGGTGCGTCAGGACAAGATGAGCATGGCAGCCTCGGTGGAGGCGCGGGTGCCTTTCGTTCACATGCCGTTGCTGCGTCTTGTCAACAGCCTGCCCCACCCTCTGCGCGCGCCTGGAGGCGACACCAAGCCGCTGCTCAAGCGTGTTGCCGAACGCCATCTGCCCCATGAACTCATCCATCGCCGCAAGATCGGCCTGTGGCTTCCCTATGAGGAATGGTTCGCCGACGCCAATGGCGCGGGAAGGTATCTCGACGACCTGACGGGGTCTGAGTCGCGGTTGGCGGCCTATGCCGAGAAGGGAAAGCTGACCAGGCTGGTGGACACATGCCGGGCCGGCGCCCGTTCCGCGGGCCTTGTGCTGGAACGGCTTGTGGGCGTGGAGTTGTGGTTGCGCTCACTGGCCGGATAAGGGATACGTTCTCTCATCATGTGGAAAGACTCCGTGATCGCGCCCGGCGCCCTGTCCTTGCGAATGATGCTGGTCATTTGGGCGGCGGCGGCGGTGGTGCGGCTGGCAAATATCGCGGCTATGCCCCTAGAGCCGGAGCTTATTCTGGCCGAGGATGCATGGCTCTATTGGGCCAATGCCCGTTCCCTGCTGGAGTACGGGACGTTTGCAGACACCGCTAGCGCCGGCCGCATGCCTGGCTATTTCCTGTTTCTGGCGGGGTTGATGGGTGTGTTCGGGTCGTCTCTCTTTGCGGTGCTGGCGGTTCAGGCTCTGCTCGATTCCGTTACCTGTGTCCTGGTGGGCATGATTGGGGCAAGACTTTCCGTGAGCATAGGTCTTGTGGCGGGGCTGCTGGCCGCCGTCTGGCCGAACCTGGTCGTCACGAGCACTTTGGTGCTGACGGATAGCTTCTTCATGCTTCCCTTTACGGCCATGCTGTACGCGTCTGTGCGTTTCCTCGAAACCAGCTCGGTACGCTGGGCGGTATGGACCGGGTTGTTTCTGGGCGCCGCCGTCCTAGTGCGGGCGGCTGCCCAGTATCTGCCTCTGGCCGTGGTGCTTCTGGTTGTGGCCGTTCCTCTGTTGCGGGAGCGTAACTGGCGCCGGGGCCTTTCTGCCGGGCTTGCCTTCACGGTGGCCGTGGCCCTGCCCTTGGCGCCCTGGCTCCATCGTAATGTCTCCCAACATGATACCCTGGCTCTCACGTCACAGGGCGGCATGCACCTTTTATACTGGGTTGTCCCGAGGGTGCTTTTCCGAGCCCAGGGAATCCAACAGGGGCAGGCCGTAAAGGAACTGCGGGAAGAATTCCAGATCGAGATGAAATCGCGGGGGCTGGATGTAAAGAGTATGAATATATTCGCCAGGGACAGGGCCATGAAGGATTTCTCCTTGGCCCGGCTGTCTGAACTCTCGCCGCAAGACATTCTTGGTTCATGGGGATCGGGTATGACGGTTAATTTGATGTCTCCTGCAATCGGCGCCGATCCGCGTATACGCGCCCTGCCTCATCCCAGCTTCATGGGCACCTCTCACCTCGACCTCCTATCGCGAATCACTCTCTATATGCAGGAGGCATCGCCGGTCTATCTGGCGACGGTCGCCATTGGTGTCGTCGGCGCCGTTCTCGCCTCTTTGCTTCAGATTTACGGTTTTGTCCTTCTTTCCCGGGTGTCGGGATGGGTGGCGTTCCTGGGGATTGCAGGCATGTTTTATTTCCTACTTATCAGCGGGCCCATCACCGCGCCTAAATACAGGTTACCATTTGAGCCGGTGCTTATCATCCTTCAGGCCATGGCGCTGGTGGCATTATGGCCGCGGCTGCGCCGCGTGGCGGGAGAAAGGATATGATGGGGAGAAATATCAGGGAATGGTGATCTGGATTACCGGGCTGTCTGATTCTGGCAAAAAAACGCTGGCCCCGCCGCTTTAGGGAGACACCGTATGTGCGGTTTTGCCGGTTTTATTGACCTCGCTCGGCGCACGCCGGAGGAAATCCTGCTGGCGCGGGCCGAAGGCATGGCCGCGCGGCTCTATCATCGCGGCCCTGACGGCGACGGTGTATGGACCGATGCCGGCGCCGGGCTGGCGCTGGGCCATCGCCGGCTCGCCATCCTCGATCTTTCCTCCACCGGGTATCAGCCCATGGCCTCGGCCGATGGTCGCCATGTGATTGTCTATAATGGCGAGGTCTATAATTTTTCCGAACTGCGCGCTGAGTTGGAGGTGGAAGGCGTGGCCTTTCGCGGCAGTTGCGATACCGAGGTGGTGGTGGAGGCCATCGCCGCCTGGGGCCTTGAGAGAGCGCTGGGGCGCATGGTGGGCATGTTCGCACTCGCTCTGTGGGATAAGGCCGAGCGCGTTCTTTACCTGGCTCGCGACCGGCTCGGGATCAAGCCGCTCTATTGGGGGGCTTGCGGGGGGCATTTTCTCTTCGCCTCCGAGATCAAGGCCCTGCGCGCCCATCCCGCCTGGACGGCGGGGGTGGATCTGGAGGCCTTGGCGACCTATCTGCGCTTCGGTTATGTGCCGTCGCCGCGTAGTATCTATACCGGTATCAGCAAGCTCGATCCCGGCACCTTCCTCACCCTGCGCGAGGGGGGCGAAGCGGAAATCCAGCGCTATTGGGATTTGCGGGAAATCACCAGTTCCACCTGTGCCCGGCAAGGGGACCTCGATGACACCGAAGCCGCTGACCAGCTGGACGATCTATTGCGCCATGCGGTGAAAGGACGCATGGCGGCCGATGTGCCGCTGGGGGCGTTTCTCTCAGGCGGCGTGGACAGTTCAACTGTTGCCGCCATGATGCAGGCCCAGAGCTTAAGGCCGGTGAAAACCTTTTCCATCGGTTTTACTGAGTCCGCCTTCGACGAATCGGGCGAAGCCGCCGCCGTGGCCCGTCATCTCGGCACCGACCATACGGAACTTATGGTCTCGCCGGCCGATGCACGGGCGGTGATTCCAGACCTGCCGCACATTTATGACGAACCCTTCGCCGATGCCTCCCAGATTCCCACCTATCTGGTATCACAGTTGGCGAGCCGCCGGGTAAGCGTGGCACTGTCTGGTGACGGCGGCGACGAGATGTTCGCGGGCTATAACCGCCATCGTCTGGCGGCTGGGGCATGGTCGCGTCTGCAACGTGTTCCCCCGGCGCTGAGAGGGATGGCCGCCTCTTGCTTGCGAACCTTTCCACCGCGGCTGTGGGACATGTTGTTCGCGCTCTCACCCTTTAAACTGCGCCATGTGCTGACCGGCGACCGCATGCACAAGCTGGCGCTGGTGCTTTCCAGCGCCAACGGCGCCGATCTCTATGGGCGGCTAGTGAGCCAGTGGCCCGACCCGGAATCGCTGGTTATTGAAGACGCGCGCGAGGGGGAACGGATATGGGATGATCCGGAGTTGGTGCGCGACCTGCCGGATCTGATGGCGCGCATGCGCTATATGGATACGGTGGGCTATCTGCCCGATGACATTCTGACCAAGCTAGACCGCGCCAGCATGGCTGTCAGCCTTGAGGCCAGGGTGCCGCTCATCGACCATCGGGTGGCGGAGTTCGCCGCCGGTCTTCCCCCCGACATGCTGATCCGCGACGGTTGCGGCAAATGGCTATTGCGTCAGGTGTTGCACCGGTATGTGCCGGAGAAACTGGTAACCCGTCCCAAGACCGGCTTCGGGGTGCCACTCGATTCCTGGTTGCGGGGGCCGCTGCGCGACTGGGCCGAGGGCCTGTTGTCGCGGTCACGGCTTAAAGAAGAAGGATTCTTCGCGCCCGCGCCGGTGCGCAGGGCATGGAAAGAACACCTTTCGGGACGCCGCAATCATCAGCACAAGCTATGGGCGGTATTGATGTTCCAAGCCTGGCGCACGGACGAACGGCCCTCGAATTGACGTGATTGCTCCTGCCGTTCAGCCTGTTGCCGCTTTCTCATGGAGAACCGGCATGAGGTCGAAATAGGGGCGGATCAGCGGCGAACCAGAGGATTCGAATTCCCTGAATGGGCCGTCGAAGGATACCCGCCCTTCATGCAGCATCACGGTGCGCGGTTGCAGGCGGCCCAGCAGGTCTTTGTCATGGGTGATGATCACCGTGGTCCGTTCGGAATCGCCCGTCTTGCGGTCAAAGTGGGTGGTGAGGATCAGGTCCTGGATCTGGAGCGCGCTGCTGGGGTCCAGCCCCGTGGTGGGTTCATCATAGAAGATGACATTGGGCTCCATGGATAACGCCCGGGCCACGGCAAGGCGCTTGGCCATGCCGCCGGAAAGGTCGTTGGTGTCGGTATTGAGAAAGTCGTCGTTGGTGGGCAGGGCCACCGCCGTCAATACCGAGCGCGCGATGGGGTTGATGGCGTCATCCCCGAGCTCCTTCACCTCTTCGAGCCAGAGGCTGATATTATCGTAGACGGTGCCCGAGAACAGCGCATTGTTCTGGAAGACCACGCCCCAATGGGTGTGGATGGTGTCGAGTTCCGCATCATCGAGGAGCGACGGATCCACCAAAGGCGTCACGGGCCGTTCGTGGTCGGCCACCAAGACACGCCCGGCATCGGGGGAAAGCAGGCCCAGGATGTGGTTGAGGAGCACCGTCTTGCCGCAGCCCGACCCGCCGACCACGGCCACCACCTCGCTGCGGCGTATTTCCAGATCAACCCCGCGCAGCACATGATGGTCGTCGAAGGTCTTGTACAGGCCTTCCACGCGAATCTCCACGGCTTGCGCCGTTTCGTTGTCTGCTTTTCCCTTATCAGCCATGGGGCTAGACTACACGAAGCATCACCGGCACACACTCTTCACCGCGGACCTTTTTCCCGTTTTCTCAAATCCAGGGCTTATTTTGAAGTCCAGTCCAGTTTCTGACGTATATGAAAGCTGAAGGTCCACGGGCCCTGCGCGCGGAAGCTAGGCGCTCTCGTTAACGGTAAATTTCAGGGCGCGAATGGAAAGGCCCGATACGTCGAACAGCTTTGAAAGAGCGTATTTCTTTGACGAATTCAGATAGTCCTGAATCTGGTTGCGCGCCGCCGGCCGCTCGAAGGTGAGCCTCACCGTTTCTCCGGCGGGCTGGAAATCGGGCTTGGACCACTTGGTGAGATCCTGGTAATTGCTGGGGAGTTCCACCGCCTCGGCGATGTGATCCACCGACAAGGGAGGAAAACTGTTCAGCGTCATGGCGCCGATCCGGTCCATGAGTTCTTCGGGCAGGCCTGTTTTCCCCCTGGCCAGGGATATCAGCGCATTATCGAAGGCGTCCTTGTATTCCCTGAGAAGAACAAAAGCGTAAAGAATGTTCAGCTTGTCGAACTCCTGGTTGATGAGGCTTTCGAAGGCCGCGTCATCGCTGAAATGGGTAAGGATATCAGCCTCGGACTCGAACCATTCATCGTGCGAGAAACGATCGAAGCGCTTCCAGAACTCCCGGAGTCTGGCGGCGGTTTTTTCCTCAAGAGCTGTCTCGTCCCCTGGTCCCACGATTAATTTGTTGAGTATGTCCACGGGGTTGACGCCATAGGCCTGGAGACTGCACAGCAACGGCTTGTAGACCTCGGTGTTCCAGCAGAAATCAACAAGGAAGTGTAGCTTTCTGAGGAAGAACAGGTCTTCCTCGCTCATGGTGGTGGTGGAACGGACGCTCTCCTCGAATTCAAAGCATTTGATGGCGTCACCATTGGGGGAACGGTAAATTCCCGCATCCCCATGAATCAGGCGATAACGTGTCTTGAATTCGTATTCCTTCCGGGTTTCGGGAAGATTAAGCTCTGCTCCGGAAAGAAGCCGCACGTTATGAGACTGGATCACATCCACTCCGAAATCGACGAGCATACGCAGGGCCTGGAGGTGAGATTCCAAGGTCTCCCGGGGCAGGGGCACGATCAGGTCCGAATAGGTGCGGCTGCCCATACGGTGGAACGCTTGCTGGAACTGCACATAGGTGTCGGTTGAAATATTGCTGCGCTTGATGTGTTCCAATACCTCATCGGCCAGGCTTTGCACGGCCATGACCGGGCTGATCATGTCTCCGAGGATTTCCCCGATCTCAAGGTTGCGTTCCGTGACATTCTTCGCTGTCCACAGCTGACAGGTCAGCGGCCGCCCCCTTTTCTCATTCACTTTCTTGATGGTGCGGGCAAGGTCCACGTCGCGCTTGAGAATGCCGAAATTGGCGTCACAGAAAAGCCATTTGGTGGCGGTGGATTTCTCGCCCACATATTCGATTTCCCGCATGGCCGTGTCCTCGTCCATGCGCCGCACAAGATCAAGGGAGGCCACCCCCCAGACACAGAAGGTACAGTGAAAGGGACATCCCCGGTTGGTTTCGAACATGGGTATCATTCCCATTTCCAGGAATTCGTCGAGATACCCGTTGAGATAGGGGGAGGGGATGTTGGTAATGATTTTTTCCAGCTTGCGCCGGGGTGTGGAGCGAAGGGTTCCTTCTTCCAGAAAATGTAAATTCTGGGGAAGCTCGCTAGTGTTGTGGCTGCCGTCTCGTTGCCATTGCAGCAGCTCGCAGAAGGCTTCCTCGCCGCCGCCCTCGATGATGAAATCGAGATAATCATGGCGTTTTATGAAGGTGGTGATCGGTTCGGGGTCAGGATCAATATTAGGCCCGCCCGCCACCATCAGCATATCTGGGTATTTCCCGCGTAGGTAACGGCCCAGATGCAGGTTGATCTGTTCGTTCCACCCGTAATTGCTCAGTCCCACTACATCCGGGGGGGCATCGTGAACGGCGGCAAGCAGGTTTTCGGGATGTTTAAAAAGCCGGATGTCCACTTCCGGATCCAGTTCCTGCACCGTATAGGCCTTGATATAGCCAATGTTCAGGGGGACCGTGAGCGCGCTGTCAGGAAGGGAATAGGTATGCGCCAGATCGGCCAGATAAATACGCATGGACTTATCTCAGATCAACGCCAGGTCAGGGATGACTGTGGTTGTGAAGGAATGTTCCCATTGTCATATGGTGCTCCCGGCGTGGATTTCCCTGTTCTTTGGGGCCTTTTCTCGTGTCCGAGTATAACGCATATCCTGAAAAGTGGGCTGGCGGTGGGGGTGGGATTGTCCTCGGCTCCCGCCTCGGTCATCTCCGCGTGCCGCTCCGATCCCGAACCTATGGGCCTTCAGCCTCACTCCCGTTCTCATAAACCAAAAACCCGCGCAAGGCGGGCCGTCGGTTTATGGCGGTGGGGGTGGGATTCGAACCCACGGTACCCGCGAGGGCACAACGGTTTTCGAGACCGCCCCGTTCAACCACTCCGGCACCCCACCGACAGTTTTCCCGCTTACGCAACGAGGCAATTATACTCCGATTGCGGCGGCGACCCTAGCCCAAGGCGTAAACCCTCGCAAGGCCCCCAAAAAGCGTTGACAAGGGCGGGGTCCGGGGTATAGTGCGGCCCGCGTTCGTGCGGGGAAATACCCGCATGTGGGCATCTCAACAATTTTTTATTTTTCTGGAAACCGGAACTATGTTCGCAGTCATCCGCACCGGCGGAAAACAGTACAGGGTCGCCAAAGACGACGTTATCGCCGTGGAGAAGCTCGACGGTGGCGAGGGCGTGTCCGTAATCCTCGATCAGGTGCTCATGATTGGCGACGGCAAGAACGCCACCATAGGCGCGCCCCTGGTGGCGGGCGCCTCGGTCACGGCAACTGTGCTTGAACAGGCCCGCGCCGGTAAGATCATCGTCTTCAAGAAGAAGCGGCGCAAAAATTACCGCCGCAAGGCCGGCCACCGCCAGAACCTAACGGTTCTGCGTATCAACGATATCCGCGCCGCCGGGGCCAAGGCCGCGCCCCAAAAGACGGAAACAAAGAAAGCTGAAACCAAGAAGGCGGAAGTCGAGAAACCCGCTCCCCAGAAGGCGGAAACCAAGAAGGCCGAAGTCGCCAAGAAGGCCCCCGAGAAGAAAGCAGCGGAGAAGAAGCCCGCTAAGAAGAAAGAGGCCAAAAAACCAGCCGCCAAGAAACCTGCGGCTAAAAAGGCCGAAACCAAGGCGAAGCCCGCCGTGAAAAAGGCGCCCGCTAAGAAGCCCGCGGCCAAGAAAACTCCCAAGAAGGAGAAATAGTCATGGCTCATAAGAAATCAGGCGGCAGCTCCCGTAACGGCCGCGATACCGCTGGCCGGCGTCTGGGCATCAAGAAGTCCGGCGGCCAGGGCGTGCTGCCAGGCAATATCATCATTCGCCAGCGCGGCACCAAGTTTCATCCCGGCGACAATGTGGGCATGGGCCGCGACCACACCCTGTTTTCCCTTACCGAGGGTAAGGTAGCCTTTACCAGCAAAAGCGGCGGACGCACCTTTGTAAGCGTGGAGCCGGCCGGCTAGGCGGCCTCCAAGCCATGGGTTATTGTGGAGGGGAATGGCGCGCCATTCCCCTTTTTTGTTGTTTTTTATTTGCAGGACAAGCGTGGACGGAACATGAAATTTCTCGACCAGGCTAAAATTTTTGTGAAAAGCGGCAGTGGCGGCGATGGCTGCGTCAGCTTCCGCCGTGAAAAACATACCGAGCACGGCGGTCCCAACGGCGGCAATGGTGGGCGCGGCGGCGATGTAGTGGCGGTGGCGGTGGAAAACCTGAACACCCTCATTGATTTCCGCTATTGCCAGCATTTCAAGGCGGTGCGTGGCGGACACGGCATGGGTCGCGACCGCACCGGCGCCGGTGGCGATGATCTGGTCATCAAGGTTCCCGTGGGCACGCAGATTTTCGATGCCGAGTCCGACACCATGGTGGCCGACATGGTGACGCCCGATCAGCGGATGGTTCTCGCCTGTGCCGGTGACGGCGGGTTCGGCAACGCCCATTACAAGAGTTCCACCAACCAGGCCCCGCGCCGCGCCGATTCAGGCTATCCCGGAGAGGAGAAGTGGTTATGGCTGCGTCTCAAGCTGATCGCCGATTCCGGTATTATCGGCCTGCCCAATGCGGGCAAGTCCACCTTTTTAGCTGTGGTATCGCGGGCTAAGCCGAAAATCGCTGACTACCCCTTCACCACGCTCCATCCCCAGCTCGGTGTGGTCTATGTGGACGAGGAAGAATTCGTGCTGGCCGATATTCCCGGGCTCATCGCCGGTGCTCATGAAGGCACCGGGCTCGGCGACCGGTTTCTCGGCCATGTGGAGCGTTGTCGGGTGCTGCTGCATCTTGTGGATGGCGCGGCCGAAGACGTGGCCAAGGCCTATGCCACCGTGCGTGGCGAGATCACTCAGTACGGCCACGGGCTCGACACCATGCCGGAAATCGTCGCCCTCAACAAATGCGACGCCCTGGACGATGAAACCCGCGAAGCGTACCTGGCGGAGCTCGCCGATGCCTGCGGCGATAAGGTTTACGCTGTTTCCGCTGTCTCCGGCGAGGGTACGGTGGAGATTTTGCGCGCGCTGTTGGCGTGTATGGGCGAACTTCACAGGGAAAGGGAGGCGGTGGAACAGGCACAGGAGGGGGGCTGGCGGCCATGACCGGATCAGCCACAGAAATACTCGGCCATAGCCGTAAACTTGCCGATTCCAAGCGTATGGTGGTGAAGATCGGCTCCGTCATTCTGGTCGATGAGGAGACCGGGACCATCCGCCAGGACTGGCTGGATGCGCTGGCGGCCGACGTGGCCGCATGTCGCAAGGCGGGACAGGAGGTGCTCTTGGTCTCCTCAGGTGCCATCGCCGTGGGCCGCCGCCATCTCGACATCACGCGGCGCAATCTGAAGCTGGAGGAAAGCCAGGCGGCGGCGGCTACCGGGCAGGGGCGGCTGATCCATGCTTATCAGGAAGCCATGGCGCGGCACGGCCTGACCACGGCGCAGATTCTTCTTACCCTGGATGACACCGAACGCCGCCGCCGCCACCTCAACGCCCGTGAGACTCTCGGAACCCTGCTTGATCTGGGCGCAGTTCCCCTCATCAACGAGAACGACACGGTAGCCACCGAGGAAATCCGTTTTGGCGACAACGACCGGCTGGCGGCGCGGGTGGCGCAGATGGTGGGGGCTGATACGCTGGTTCTGCTGTCCGACGTGGACGGGCTCTATACCGCCGATCCCCTGTCCGACCCCGATGCGGTTCTGGTTCCTGAGGTGCGTGAGATTACGCCCGACATATCCGCCATGGCCGGCGAGGCCAAGCCCGGCGACGGCACCGGCGGCATGGTGACGAAATTGATGGCGGCGCGCATTACCTTTGCCGCCGGCTGTCGCATGGTTATCGCTCCGGGCAAGTCCCTCAATGCCCTGGCCGCCATTGACGATGGTGGAAGAGCCTCGTGCACCTGGTTCCTGCCTTCCTCGGAGCCTAAAACCGCCCACAAGCGATGGATTGCCGGGGCTCTCAGTCCCGCCGGGACCATCACCATAGATGCCGGCGCAGCCAAGGCCCTAACCAAGGGCGGTAGCCTGTTGCCCGCCGGTGTGGTGGCGGTGGACGGGGATTTCGAACGCGGCGATACAGTGCTGGTGCACGGTCCCGACGGAAGCGAAATCGGACGCGGGCTGATCTGTTATTCGGGCGAGGACGCGCGGCGCGTCATGGGTCACAAAAGCGATGAAACAGAGGCCATTCTGGGCTACCGTGGGCGCGAGGAAATGATCCACCGTGACGACCTCGTGCTTGGGTAATGGAAAGGAAGGCCGGACACATGAATGACCAGACAGACGATGATATCGCCGCCGTCATGCGCGCTCTGGGCGAGGCCGCCCGTGGCGCCGCTGTGTCTCTGGCGGTGGCGTCCACCGACATGAAGAACGCGGCTCTTACCGCCGGCGCTGAGGCCATTCGTGCCAGCGCACCTGAGATTTTAGCCGCCAATGACAAGGACATGGACACGGCGCAGGGGCGTGATCTCTCGGCGGCCCTGCTTGACCGGCTGGAACTGGACGACGCCCGCGTAGAAGGCATGGCTAAGGGCCTGGAGGAAGTGGCGGCGCTGCCCGATCCGGTAGGCGCCGTCATGGCCCAATGGTCGCGTCCCAACGGGCTCGAGATCGCTCGTGTGCGGGTGCCGCTGGGCGTTATCGGGATTATCTACGAATCACGGCCCAACGTCACCGCCGATGCCGGGGGTATCTGCTTGAAGTCTGGCAACGCAGCCATCCTGCGCGGCGGGTCGGAAAGTTTCCATTCCTCCACTGCCATCGCCGGCTGTCTGGCGCAGGGCCTGGAACAGGCGGGCTTGCCCAAGGGCTGTATCCAGCTTGTGCCTACCCGCGACCGCGCCGCCGTGGGCGAAATGCTGACCATGACTGATTGCATCGATGTCATCATCCCTCGTGGCGGACGCTCGCTCATCGAACGGGTGAGTGCGGAAAGTCGGATTCCCGTGATCAAGCATCTTGACGGCAACTGCCACGTCTATGTCCATGCCGGGGCCGATCTGGACATGGCGCGCAAGGTGGTGCTCAACGCCAAGATGCGCCGCACCGGCATCTGCGGCGCGGCGGAAACCCTGCTCATCGACGAGGCCATCCTGGAAAGTCACCTGCCGCCCATTCTCAATGATCTGGCAGGCGCCGGATGCGAGGTGCGGGGTGACGAAAAAGTGGCGGCCCTAGATAACCGTATTGTTCCCACCACTGAGGCCGACTGGGACATGGAATATCTCGACGCTATTATCGCCGTGCGCGTGGTGAGCGACGTATCCCATGCTATCTCCCATATCGACCTCCACGGATCGCACCACACTGATTCCATCATCACCGAGGACGCCGCCACCGCAGCCCTGTTCCTCAACGAAGTGGACAGCGGCATCGTCATGCACAACACCTCCACCCAGTTCGCCGATGGTGGCGAGTTTGGCATGGGCGCGGAAATCGGTATCTCCACCGGCAAGCTCCACGCCCGCGGCCCGGTGGGGGCGGAACAGCTCACCAGCTATAAATACGTAGTCCGGGGCACCGGCCAAGTGCGGCCCTGACCACTATTCCCATGGGGGGGCTGCGACAGCGCATTTCGGGAAATTCCATCTTCGCCAAGCCGCGGATCGGCCTTCTGGGGGGCTCTTTTAATCCCACCC
>Ga0187833_10004872_pt1 | contig 12936 bp, 12 predicted proteins | sample ETNtaG_37_FD_167968 | JGI IMG/M metagenome (GOLD analysis project Ga0187833, IMG submission 167968) | Marine microbial and viral communities from oxygen minimum zone, Eastern Pacific Ocean - ETNP2014_SV_400_PacBio MetaG (Illumina Assembly) | ecosystem: Environmental > Aquatic > Marine > Hypoxic... | reverse complement strand
CACCGAGAGCGTTCGTGGGGAAGAGGCGTCGGCAGCACGCTTCGACGTCAGGGCGCGGACGGGGGACACATCGCTGGAGTGTACGACGCCACTCGTCCCCCATCTCGCACACGCAGGTTCCGGTCTGGGGATGACAGTGGGAGCGTCGGGTCCGGTAACAGTCCATGCAGTGGGTCTCGCAGGGAGCGGCAGGGAGTGGTCTGACGAAGGTGTCATCCAGGCACTGCGTCTCGTTCACGAAGAGGCTGCGTCCCGAGGCCCGGGTGAACACCTCCAGGAGCCGGAGCAGGTTGGCTGACCAGGGGTCCACGTTGCCATCCCTTACTTGCCGGCCGTAGGTCTCCTCCTTGCATAGCTTGAAGGTCGTGCAGAACGCGCTCTCTGCTCGGGAGCTGCCCCCGGCACCGTCAGATGTGGCGGAGCATGCCTCCACTCCAAAACCCTCGCAGCATTCCCGGGCGCGCGTCAGCACGTCGTCGCACTCATCAATGCCCTGGTCCTTGCAGAACCGCCACACCTTGGCCTCGTCCACTACCAGACGGACCATGGTGGCGGGCCGTGAGAAGTGATGTGTGGTGACGTCATCCCTGAGAACGGGGGATGCAAGGGTGGTCACATGTCGGGACACGGCCTGCTGGTAGGCGTTGATGTCCATCCCCCCCACAGGCTCCGCGGAGCCGAGCACCATGTCAAGGATTATATCTAACTCGGCTTGGGCCTCGCGGGCGGAGTCACCGTCCAGCGCCCCGGTCCGCATGGCGGCCTCCAGCTTTCCCCGGAGCACGCCAAGGCGCTCGAGCACGATAGGGTATCGTTCGAGGACGTTCCTCTCCATGAACCTCAGCGCTAAAGCCAGCTCTGCGGCGCCGGCGCAGGGGGCCATCCCCGGATTCTCTGCAAGGAGGCAGGCGTCCCGCAGGTCGATCGTCTTTAGCGAGCACTCATGCACGCCCGTGGGCGATCGATAGCGGTCCACACAGAAAGCATCAGAGGGGCACGATGCGGCCACACCAGCGCATCCTTCCGGGAGCGCTTTACCGCCGGCATCGGCCGATGTGGTGCCCAGCGTTGCCACGCCGTACCCGCCTCCTCCGATGTCACCCACCGAGGCCTCGCATCTCGCACAATGGACGATCAGCGCCAGGTGTTCGAGCTTCAGGTCGGCGTACATGTCGGTGTAGAAGGCTATGTAGCGCTCGAACGCCCGCTCGACCTCGCTGATGTATGCGGCGATATTGGTATGGGCGGCCGGGGGGCAATGGAGGAGGGTTGTGTCCAGGTCCTCGGGCTCACCAGGAACGCTCACGGTACCGGTCTTCACACCGTGGCCGCAGGGCCCGGCAAGGGCTGGAACGAGGAGGAGCGTGAGGACTAGGGTGATGGTGATCACCGAAGGTCCACGTAGCCGTTCCATTGACAATCCTCACTCTATGCCCATCTAGTGCCGTGGAAGTATTATCAAGGTTTCGCCGAGGTCCGACCGAACAGGTCACGCTCTGAACCGTAGTCAGTGTGAAAAAGAAGGGCAGGGCCCCCCGGGAGTGCCGGGGGGCCTGTTTAACGCCTATCTAACTACCTTACTCCTTCTTGCCCATGATGGCCGTCATGAGGGCCTTCTGGGAGTGGAGGCGGTTTCCGGCCTCGTCGAAGCAGATGGAGTTAGGTCCGTCAATGACCTCGTCGGTGACCTCCTGGCCGCGGTCGGCGGGCAGGCAGTGCATGTACTTGACGTTCTTGTTGGCAAGGTCCATCTTACGCTGGTCGCAGATCCAGCCGCGAGCCTGCAGGGCGAGCTTGTTCGCAAGCTCCTTGTCAGGCACGGTGCGGTTGTTCCAAGGGCCCACGAGGGCGTCCCGCGGCGCCCACGCCTTGGGGTAGACGATATCGGCCCCCTCGAAAGCGGCCTCCATGTCCTCCGTCTCCTCGAAGGAACCGCCGAACATGTCCGCGTACTCCTTGCAGCGTGCGATGATGGAGTCCTCGAGCTCGAATCCCTTGGGCCGGGCGAACACGACGTCCATTCCCATCATGGTGGTGTGGAGAACGCAGCTCGTGGGAACGGCCAGTGGCTTGAGACCGCCGGAGAAGGCGTAGCTCATAACGTACTTCTTCTTCTCGTACTTTCCGTTGAGGTGCTCGTCGATGGCCTGCCAGTCAGCGAGCGCCTGGCATGGGTGGAATATGTCGTCCTCCATGTTGATGAGGGGGACATCCGCCCACCGGGCGAACTCCTGGATGATCTTGTGGCCCTTTGCGTACTTCCACTCCACGGGATCGCCGTAGATGCGAATGGAGATGGCGTTGCCCATCTCGGAGAGCACACGCCCAACATCGGCGATGCGCTCGGTCTTGTAGGGTACGTCCTCGCCAGGGAGCGCGGGCTTATAGATGGCCGAGGGATCAAGGAAGTGGGCATGGCCGCCCAGCTGGGTCATTCCTGCCTCGAAGGAGTTGCGGGTCCTCAGCGAGTCGTTGAAGAACAACATGAAGAGGGTCTGACGGGTCATGTAGTCGTGAGGGACTCCCGCCTTGAACTTCTTCTTCAGATCCTTTGCAATCTCTATGAGCAGTTTCCAGTCATCTATGGACCAGTCGTCGTTAATGCGCGGATCCTTGTTCTTGCCGAGCATCTCAGGCTCGATCCAGTCTCGTCCTTCGAAAATACCGACATTGTCTGGCATCTGTAATCACCTTTCGCTAAACCCTTTTGGGCGGGCCTGAGAACTGACCGACATTTTTAAAGGCTTTGGTGATGGGTGCGGGATTGTTCACTCCATGTAGGCCCGGGTGATGACCACGTCCTCCACGGGAACGTCCCCGTGACCCGCCTTTGAGGCAGTGTCCACCGCAGCGATGGCGTCCACATTATCCATGCCCTCGACCACCTTGCCGAACACAGCGTAGCCGTTACCGTCCGGGCTGGGGTAGTCCAGCATGGCGTTGTCCTTGTGATTGATGAAGAATTGGCTGCTGGCACTGTCAGGAGCGCTGGTGCGCGCCATCGCGATGGTGCCCCGCTCGTTCTTGAGGCCGTTCTTCCCCTCGTTCTTGATGGACGCCCGACCAGGCTCTTTGCGCTGCATACCGGGGAGGAAACCACCACCCTGTATCATGAAGTCCGGGATCACGCGGTGGAAGATGAGGCCGTCGTAAAAGCCATCCTCGACGTACGCGACTATGTTCTTGACGGTGATGGGGGCTTTCTCCTTGTCGAGCTTCACCTTGATCGTGCCCTTGGTGGTCTCCAGGACCATGATGCCCTGTGGACCTGCGGGGGCGACGGGTGCAGCAGAGGCCACCGGGGGTCTAATTGGGCCAGTCGTCTCGATCTCGGAGGATTTCTTGGTGGTGGCTGCGCCTTCCTTTGCCGTTGGTGCGTCCACCGGTCCGACGACCGCCCAGAACACGATGGCGAAGGCCACCATGCCGCATAGGGCAGCAAGCACGTTGATTGCATCGTCCGTTGGAGTACGTTGAGGAGTGTGTTCCATCATGACCGCCCTTAACCTGAGAGGTTTGATTTAAAAAACTGGCCCTAGGAAAGGACATTAACCCGAGGATTTTTATAGCATTACTGTTCCATTATTTGATGCGAGAATAGGTGGTATGTCGATGAAACGCGCTCGTCACACCATTTCCAACGCCAAAGGTCAGGCTGGACCCATCCTCCTTGTGCTCGGGCTAGTCATCGGCCTCATGGTGGTCTCGTTCGTCGGGAAATATATCAAGGACACTGCTGGCCAAGCCATGACAAAGGGCAAGCAGGAGAGCGACCAGCTCCACAAGGTCATCTCTGGCCGTCTTGAGATCACTTCGATCTACCCGACCGTGGACAATCTCAAGAACGGCTTCTGCGGCGATCCCAACTTGTGCGAGTTGTCAAGCACGAACGTGAACGCCGCCAAGCTCCTGCTCCAGATAAAGAACTCGGGCGACAACACCATCCGCGCGTCACAGCTTTGGGGGATGAGCCTGTACATCAACGAGGTGCCCCTGGCGAACGCCACGGGCTGGGGCATCACCCAGGGCTTCGATACGCCCTGGAATCCCAAAGACACCAAGACCATCGCTCTGAACATCGACTGTGGAACGCTCGCCGACCGACCTGACGGTCTCATGAGCATCAGGATCATGCCCTCGGTGGGGAGCCTCGCCACGGCAGATATCACATGCGAGGCCTGCTGCAAGCGTCAACCTGACTACCATGCCGAGTGCCTGGAGCTCTGTAAGTAGGATTCCGGCCCCTGCAAAGGCACCTCGAAGGACAGCACTGCCCGTAGGAACTCCTCTCGGCTCGCGCCCCAGTGGAGCACATGACCTTGAGCATCTTCGATGACTGTAGGCCCCGTGCGTGACGTGCGGCAGCATCGGGTGATGAACGGCCCCTCAGGGTCCGAGAGCCGTTCATGGGGGCAGATGGTCACGGTCCTTACGTCCTTGGCCCCGAGCGTTTCGAGGATGTCCCTGCCGAGAACGCACCCGAAGGCGAGGGTGTCACCCGAGGGGAGCGAGACGACGGTCTTCCGGTCGCACTGGTCGAAGAAGAGCACACGCCGCCCGGGGAGGTCCACCTGGTCCGCTGCAACGGAGCAAGGGAGCACGACCGTGCCCTCGGACGCCCCCAGTGCCTCGTCGGTCAGGTCACGGAGGTGGAGCTCGAACCGCACAGGGAGCAGGGGCTCCGTCTCTTTGACAAAGCGGATGAGTCGGGTGGGCCCGGGGGGTACGATGTCGTATACATGAATGACCGAGAGCGAGGTGCGCAGGTCCACGAAAATCACATGGTCCGTACGGCCGAAGAGCACCGTCACGGGGGCGCCCGATCCATCGACGGCAGCCAGCACATGAAAGGCATCGTGCACCTCCACATCCGCTGTCACGACCGCCGTCTCGTCCCATCCGGCCAGGCATGTCACCCGCTCGACGGGTTGGAGTGTGCCATCGGCACCAGGTTCACGCACCAGCTGGAACACGCACGCCCGTTCGCGGTCCTCGGTCGTGACGACGACGAAATCGGTGCGGAAGAAGGCCAGGTCGGCGGCGAACCGGTCAGCCAGCTCGTCCTCAGGTAGGGGACGGGGGACGGTCTTGTGGGCCACATGCTTGCAATGCGTTGGGATGTACACGGCGTCCACCCCGCCGGGACCGGCGGATGGTGGTAAAGAAGGGGGAACAGACATAAATCTTGGCCCCTTCGAATTGACCATGGGCCATGCAGGAGGTGACTGAAAAGTGGCAGGAGAGCCTGAGACCGTCGAGGGGTGGATGCACCTCGGGAACGAGGTGAGAGAGCGGGGTGACCTGCGTCGCGCTATCATGTGCTACGTCAAGGCTGTCGAGATGGAACCGGACAACGTGGAGATCCATAACATCCTCGCTCTGGCCTTCCTCGAGGATGGTGCCATAGATCAGGCCGCCAAGGCGTTCAACAATGTGCTCAAGCTCGATCCCGAGAACGTGATGGCCCTTACCAACCTCGGCGTCGTGCTCCATCGGATGGGACGGCTAGAGGAGGCCATTGAGGCATTTGCGAAAGCATTGAAGTCGGAGCCGGGACATGCTGAAGCCCTCAACAACCTCGCGGTCATCATTGCGGACAAGGGCGACGTCGACAAGGCCATCGACATGCTCAAAGGAGCGGTGAAGTCCGATCCCAAGTACGTCGAGGGCTGGTACAATCTCGCCGTGTTCCTTGAACGTAAGGGAGCTTTGCAGGACGCGGAGCAGGCCGCACGAAAGGCTATCTCACTGGACCACGATCATGTCAAGGCACAGTACATCCTCGGTGTCGTGCTCTCCGATATGGGGCGGACCGATCCTGCTATCGAGGCTTTCACCCAGGTGCTCAAGCAGGCCCCGGAAATGGGGCGGGCGTGGTACAAGCTGGGCATCCTGCAATCGCGCAGAGAACGGCACGAGGAAGCCATTGGGTGCTACGACAGGGCTCTCAAGTACGATCCGAACGACGCTGACGCCTGGATCAACCTGGGAGCGGCCTACCATCTGAACCACCTCTACGACAAGGCGATCGACTCCTATATCAAGGCGATCAACCTCAGGCCCGACCTCCACGAGGCCTGGTTCAACAAGGGCACCGCCTACCTAGCAAAGGGCTATGAGGACAAGGCCATCGAGGACTTCAAGCGGGCGCTCTCCATCAAGCCCGACTACGTGGATGCCCTGGTCAACCTGGGGGTCGTGCTGCGCAGGCGCGGGGGCATCGACCAGGCACGGGCCCTCTTCCTCAAGGCCCTTGATATCCAGCCCGAGAACGAGCAGGCCAACCGCAACATCATCGAGCTGGAGGGATCCTGACCATCGCCAGAGCATACCCCCGGTATGGTGTGGCCCTCTTGGATATGGACGGTACCCTCATGGACTCGGGGGAAGCCCACTTCGTCTCTTGGAAGGCGGCATTCGAGGCCAACGGCCATCCCTTCACTCGCGAGCATTGGAACGTCCTGTTCGGAAGGACGGCCAACGACTTCTTCGACCTGGTGATGCCCGGCTCCACTTCCACTGAGCGTGCGGCCGTTCTGGCGGAAAAGAGTCGCCTATTCCTTGGAGATGCGGTCCGGAGCGTACAGCTCTGCCCGGGTGTCCGTGACCTGTTCGCTGTGTTCGCCGAACAGGGTATCGCGCCATACGTCGTATCCTCATCCTCCAAGGCCAACGTCGAGGCCATGCTGCATATGCACGGGCTCGACCTGCCCTCGGTGCACGCCGCCGACGTCAAGCACGGAAAACCAGCTCCGGACATGTTCCTGCTTGCCCTGGAGCGTGCCCGTGACGAGGGTAACGATGGACGTGCTCTCGTACTGGAGGATTCGCTTTCGGGTGTGCGGGCAGGTGTGGCCGCCGGGCTCGACACCTATGGTGTGCTCACCGGTGGCTTCCCCGAGCAGGAGCTCGTGGCGGCCGGCGCCCGACAGGTGTTCCCGGACGCTGGCGGCCTCGCTCAGGCCCTCCAGCGCGGATGAGGCTCACTCGTCCTCGCCCGTGGTCTCCTCGAGCCGTTCGAAGATTATCCGGCGGCGCCGGGTCAGGAGCAGGGAGTAGCCCATGGCCACACACCCGATCGCCAGGAGGACCGGACCGATCGGACTGGTCCTGCGAGAGGCACTGACCGGCAACTCCTCGGGGACACCCCGTTCACTCTTCGACTTTGCGATGGAGGTCCCCTCATCCTCGACGGTCGCTCCTTTATCGACCTCAACGGCCATGTCCTCGTTGGCAGCAGCGGCACGGGGCGCGGCGACGGCCATCATGGTAGGCGCTGGCGCGGGCATATCGGCATCGGCCATCTCCGGTTCTTGCATTCTCTCGAGCGGTGGGTCTTTTCCAAGGGAACCACCAGCAGCTCCGGTCATGACCTGTCCATCCTCGCGCGGTACTTCTTGTACCGATTTGATCCTCACGGGCTCTACCGCCCGGTCCATCGGCATGGCGCCCTCGAAAGCGGGGCCGAAGGGAGCGATGAGGTTCTGGATCCCTCCGGCCATCACCAGAAAGCCGATGAGGAAGACGACCGAGACATCGCTTATGAAGGGTAGGAGGATGCGCGAACCTTCATTGGAGAGGGTGTAGAAAACGAACTTCCTACCGGGTTGCTTGTCCTTTTCCACTAATCCGACCCTCTCCAGGACCTGCAGGTGCTCCTTGACCGTTGTCACATGCTTCCCAAGAGCGCGGGCGAGGTCCGACAGGATGATCCCGTGGTGGTCCTTGAGCGCATGGAGGATGTCCCTCCGGGTACCGGATGACAGCGCCTTCATCAATGATGCGTCAAGCCTCATCGTCCATATTCACCTCAGTGGGGGGCCGTGGTCGGCCAGGGGTCACTCCACGCCAGTCCCGATCTCGCCAAGGTCTGCTGTGTTGGATATCCTTTTTATCCTTGTACCTAAGGCGGGGGTCGCGACGTCGAGGAGCACGTGACAGGTGAGGAAGCAACCGTAGGCGAGTGCCGCGTCGTCCGGTACGTCGTTATTGGCCGCAAGGCTCTGAAGGAGCTCGATTGTGGCGTCCATCTCCATAGATATTCCATGTCTCGGGGAATATAAAAAGCCCCCAAAGTTGGTTTGGTGACCGCCCTAGAAAACGTGTTCACTGGTGAGTGAGGATTTCTACACGATAATTGTCTTATCTATTCGGGACCGAGCACCTCGACCTTGATGTCGCTGGGATTCGGATTGCACCAGTGCCGGTCCGGGCACGCCGACAGGCCGACGGTCACATCACGCTCCGCTCGCAGCACGACGTAATCATCCTTCTCAGCGGTCTTGTGGATCGTGAGCGCCATGTCCTCGTCCACGAACATGAAGAACGTGGTCGTGGGAGGGAGTGATGCCAGTGAGATGTCCAGGGCGCTGGCGAGCATGTCCCTACAACCGTCGAGCTCGCCCTCGTATATATCCGAGCGGCAGCCAGGGAAGAGCAGGTCATGGGGTGCCTCTGTATGGTTCTCAATAAGAGTGAGCACAGCCTCGCCGGCACCGTCATAGAGCGCCATGTCCAGGTCCAGAGTGGACACGAGCTTTGGGAAATCGAACCGTTGAATCCCGTTCAGATCGCGGCTGAGCGACTGGTTGAAGTCCTTGAAGCAGAGGTCGACAACCTGACCGCCCTCGAGTGTAGTGATCCTCAGCCGCTGACCCTTGGTAAGCTTGAATGCACGGGTAGTTCCGTGCGCCAGGACCACATCCTCTCCCATGGTGGGCACCCCTCGGTTAATATTTTTAAATCCCACCTTTCCACAGACAAAAAATAACATTGAAAAACCTATTTCTTCTCCCGAGAACCGGCGAACAGAAATGGGTGACGCGGACGATGAAGATAACATGGCGTGCGAGACCGGTATGGAACCGGATACCCAGGAAAAAGTTGGACCAAAAATGGTGACACAGGACGGTAAAGCCGACACGCGCATCGAAGACTTGAGGAATACCCTCGATGAGCATGAGCGCGAGAGCAAGGAACAACTCGACCGGCTCGTTCGTGTCCAAGCCGACTTCGATAACTTCCGCAAGCGTGTCGAACGCGATCGGGATGATCTCGCCAAGACCGCAGCCGAGGGCCTTATACTCAGGGTCCTCGAGGTGGTCGACAACCTCGACCGTGCGATCGAGCACATGCGGACTGACGAGCGTACGCAGGAGCACACACGCGGTGTGGAGATGATCAAGGACCAGCTGCTGGGCGTGCTCGCCGTCGAAGGCCTTCAGGAGATGGAGTGCCTCGATAAACCCTTCGATCCCCTCTACCATGAGGCCATAGCTCGTGAGACGATGGACGATGTCGATGCGGAAACGGTCTCGGAGGTGTTCCAGAAGGGTTACACCCTCAAGGGCAAGGTCATCCGCCATGCCCGCGTCAAGGTCACAGTGCCCGTCGCCAAAAAGGAAGGATCAGGGAAAGAACGCTCAACGACTAATGCTAACGGATCACAGGAGAACGATAAGGAGGAATGAACATGGCTTCAGACAAGATCATAGGACTCGACCTTGGGACCACATTCTCCGCGATGGCGGTGATGGAAGGTGGTAAGGCGACCATCATCCCAAATGCTGAAGGAGAGCGCACTACGGCCTCCGTCGTGGCGTTCACGAAGGAAGATGAGCGTCTGGTGGGGAACATCGCCCGTCGCCAGGCAATCGTCAATCCCGATCACACGGTGTACTCGATCAAACGTGAGATGGGCACCAAGCACAAGGTGAAGATCGACAAAAAGAAGTACACGCCTCAGGAGATCTCTGCCATCATCCTTCAGAAGCTCAAGAAGGACGCGGAGGCCTACCTCGGGCAGCCAGTCACTAAGGCCGTCATCACCGTGCCCGCCTACTTCAACGACTCGCAGCGCCAAGCGACCAAGGATGCCGGCAAGATCGCCGGCCTCGAGGTCCTGCGCATCATCAACGAGCCCACTGCGGCAGCACTCGCCTACGGTCTTGATAAGGAGGGCACTCAGACCGTGCTCATCTTCGACCTGGGCGGTGGCACCTTCGATGTGTCCATCCTCGAGATCGGTGACGAACTGTACGAGGTCAAGGCCACGAGCGGCAACACGCGTCTGGGCGGTGACGACTTCGACGAGCGTGTCATGAACTGGCTGGCCGACGAGTTCAAGAAGCAGGAGGGCATCGATCTACGCAAGGATAAGCAGGCCCTCCAGCGCCTCAAGGAGGCCGGCGAGAAGGCCAAGATCGAGCTGTCGAACGTCTCGCAGACCACCGTGAACCTTCCGTTCATCACCGCCAACCAGGACGGTCCCAAGCACCTCAACATCACCCTCACCCGGGCGACGTTCGAGTCGCTCATCGACGACCTCCTGGAAAAGACCATGGAACCGATCAACGCCGCCCTCAAGGATGCAGGGATGGCCGAGAAGGACATCGACAAGATCCTGCTTGTGGGCGGTTCCACCCGTATCCCGAAGGTGCTGGAGCTGATCAAGAAGCGGCTGAAAAAGGATCCGTCCAAGGAGATCAATCCCGACGAGGTCGTCGCCATGGGCGCCGCCCTCCAGGGAGGCGTGCTCTCGGGCGATGTCAAGGACATCGTTCTCCTCGACGTCACCCCGCTCACGCTCGGTATCGAGACGCTGGGAGGGGTGCGGACCCCGCTCATCGAGCGCAACACCACCATCCCGGTCACCAAATCGGAGACCTTCTCCACGGCGGCCGACAACCAGACCAGCGTGGAGATCCACGTACTCCAGGGTGAGCGCCCCATGGCAGGAGATAACATGACCCTGGGCAAGTTCCACCTTGTGGGTATCCCTCCCGCACCCCGGGGCCTCCCTCAGATCGAGGTCACCTTCGACCTCGACGCCAACGGTATCGCCAACGTCTCCGCCAAGGACCTGGGGACGGGCCGGGAGCAGAAGATCACCATCACTGCCTCGACGAACCTGTCCAAGGAGGACGTGGACAACATGGTGTCCGAGTCCAAGGAGTATGAGTCCCAGGACCAGGAGCGCAAGGAGAAGGTCGAGCTGATCAACGAGTGCGACTCCCTCGGGTACTCCATGGAGAAAACCCTCACCGATCTCGGCGACAAGGTGGACGCGGCCAAGAAGGAATCGGTCACCAAGGTCATCGAGGAACTGCGTCAGGCCGTCAAGGACGAGGACGTGGCCAAGATGAAAGAACTGAAAGACAAGCTGATGCAGGAGATGCATCAGATCTCGTCGGAGCTCTATCAGCAGGAAGCACCGGGCGCCGGCGCCCCGCCTCCGCCCGGAGGCGATCCGGGTGCCTACGGCAACAACATCAATCCTGACGATGTGGTGGACGCCGACTACGAGGTCAAGGACTAGGTCCGCTCCACCGTGGGGCGGCCTGGGAACCATGTGAACGACCGTGGCCAAAAAGAACAAGCGGGACTATTACGAGGTGCTGGGCATCCCCCGGTCCGCCTCCAAGGAAGAGATCAAGAAGTCGTTCCGCCAGCTCGCCCGCAAGCACCACCCTGACGTGAACCCTGATGATCCCGAGGGCGCTACCGAGCGGTTCAAAGAGGTGCGGGAGGCCTACGAGGTGCTCTCCAACGAGCAGAAGCGCGTCCGGTACGACAAGTTCGGGCACGCTGGTGTCGGCGGCCGCGGTGGTGCGGGAGGGTTCGACTTCGGCGGGTTCGAGGACATCTTCGCCGGGTTCGGCGATATCTTCAACGTGGGGGCGTCCGGTAGACGACGACGTCCGACCGGTCCCGTCCGTGGGAACGACCTAAGGTACGACCTGGAGGTCACTTTCGAGGACGCCGCGGCCGGGCTCGAGACGACCATCCACGTCCCACGTCACAAGGAGTGCACCACCTGCAACGGTACTGGCGCCAAACCGGGTACCGAGAAGCGTAGATGCACCCAGTGCAACGGCACGGGTAAGGTGGAGAACCGCCGGCAGGCAGGATTCACGACCTTCGTATCCGTTTCGGCCTGTCCCACCTGCCGTGGGGCCGGCGAGGTCGTGGACGATCCGTGCACGGAGTGCGGTGGCGACGGCACCGTGCAGGTGAAAGAGACCATCGAGATCAAGATCCCTCCTGGTGTGGATACGGGTTCGCACCTTCGGGTACCGGGTCGTGGCGAAGTCGGTCATCGCGGAGGGCCCTCCGGCGACCTCTATGTGGTCATCCACATCCGCGCTCACGATTTCTTCCAGCGGGACGGCTTCGACATCTACTGTTCGATCCCCATCACCTTCGCACTGGGTTCCCTTGGCGGGGAGACGCGAGTCCCTACTCTCGACGGGGACGCGATCATCAAGGTCCCGGCCGGGACGCAGAGCGGGCAGGTCTTCTCCATGAAGGGCAAGGGCTTTCCACACATCCGTGGTGGCGGGCGAGGAGACCAGTACGTGAAGGTGCGCGTCACTGTGCCCTCAAAGATGTCCCCGACCCAGCGTCGCAAGCTCCGCCAGTTCGCCGCCTCCATGGGATGGGAGGCCGAGGGGGTCATCTCCGAGGACGGGCTCGATGATGCCGTTCGCGTCGATGCCGAGCTGGCCGATGGCGAGAGGAAGGGTTTCTTCGAACGGGTCTTTGGCGGTTGGGGCGGCGGTACAGACGAGAGCTCGGACGAAACCTCCTAGTTTCCCGCGCGCAGCCCTACCACTGATATTCCGAAGTGTCAGCGTTCCGGAAGTGACGGATCAGCCCCAGAGCTCGTAGGCGGGATCGCCTTCATCGCCATCGATTGCCTCGATGGCCTCCGTCTCGGGAGAAACGTTCCCGTAGATGTCGAGCTGGTGTGTGCCGCTGTCGTACTCGCGGGCCCGCATGTACCCGAACACACCCTTCTTGAGGGCGTTCTGGTTCAGGTAGGTGGTGGTCTCCCACTCACGCTCGTTGAAGGTGACGTGGGTTTCCCGCTCACGGCGGTTCTCCCTGATCTGGAGGCTGCCCATGTCGATACAGTAGCCGCCCCCGTCCATCTTG
>Ga0187833_10004870_pt1 | contig 12941 bp, 9 predicted proteins | sample ETNtaG_37_FD_167968 | JGI IMG/M metagenome (GOLD analysis project Ga0187833, IMG submission 167968) | Marine microbial and viral communities from oxygen minimum zone, Eastern Pacific Ocean - ETNP2014_SV_400_PacBio MetaG (Illumina Assembly) | ecosystem: Environmental > Aquatic > Marine > Hypoxic... | reverse complement strand
GTAAAATTTTGCATATCTCTTGATTCTGGAACTACCGCATTACAATTAGCTTTGACTGGGTGTGGAATAAAACAAGGAGATGAAGTGGTCTTGCCATGCTATACTTATGCTGCCACAGCCTTAGCCATTTCAAATATAGGTGCAAAACCTGTTTTTGTTGATATTAATGAAAATGATTTAACTATTAATCCTAACTTGATAAAATCTAAATTAACAAATAAAACAAAAGCGATAATTCCAGTGCATATTCATGGAAATCCATGTGAAATAGATACAATTTTAGACATATGCAAAGATCATAAAATAAAATTAATAGAAGATTGTAGCCAAGCTCATGGTGCTGAATATAAAGGTAAAAAAGTTGGTAGCTTTGGTGTGGGTTGTTTTAGTTTACACAGCTCTAAGACTCTTGGTGGAATTGGAGATTCTGGAATAATTACTTTAAATGATAAAAAAATCTATGATAAAATTAGAAAATTGATGGTTCCGGATAATAATTCGAAAGAAATTTTATTGTCAAAAAGAACTCCTTGTATAATGGATTGTATGCAAGCAGCAATAATTAAAATAAAGCTGCGATATTTGGACAATTTTAATAATAGGAAAAATGCTATTGCCAATTTATATAATAAATTATTAAATAAAAAAATTAAAAGATTGAATCTAATTAATGATTCATATGCAGTTTATAGAGATTATTGTATAAGAACAAATGAAAGAGATAAATTACAGGAATATTTGCTTGCTAAAGGAATAGAAACAAAAGCGAGATATAAAATACCCTTGCATTTAACTAAAACGTTCTCTTATTTGGATTATAAAAAAGGAGATTTCCCAATAACAGAAAAAATTTCAGAAGATGTTTTATGTTTGCCTTCTTTTATTGGAATAACTGATGAGCAAATTGAATGTATGTGTAAAGAAATTAATAATTTTATGAATTGAAAATGGAAACTATATTAGTTACTGGTGGAGCAGGATTTATTGGTTCTCATGTATGTGAACAATTATTAAAATTGGGTTATAAGGTTATTTGTGTTGATAATTTTGATAAATACTATAGCCAAGAAATTAAAAAGAATAACATTAGAAATTTTTTAGAAAATAAAAATTTTTACTTCCATGAAAATAATATATGCAATTTTAATGACTTGGAAAAGGTGTTTTCTGAAAATAAAATAAATAAAGTTATACATCTTGCTGCCAAAGTAGGTGTGAGAAGTTCTATCAATAATCCTTCCATATATGAAAAGATTAATGTTAAAGGAACCTTAAACCTATTAGAGTTATCTTCTAGATTTAAAATTAAGAATTTTATATTTACATCTTCATCATCTGTTTATGGTGTTAATAAGACCCCTTTTTCTGAAAAAGATAAAACTAGAAAAATTATTTCTCCTTATGGATTAACAAAAAGAACAGGAGAAATATTGTGTAAGCTCTATAGTGAGTTATATAATTTAGATGTTATTTGTCTTAGGCTTTTTACAGTGTATGGTCCTAGGTGCAGGCCGGATATGGCTATTTACAAATTCACAAAACTTATTTTAGAAGGTAATGAGGTTCTAATTTATGGTGATGGGGATATAAAAAGAGATTATACTAACATTAAAGATGTTGTTAATGGAATATTATCTGCTTTAAATAAAAAATTTAGATTTGAAATAATAAATATTGGAAACTCTAATCCAATTAAATTACAAAGGATAATAAGTTTAATTGAAAAAAATCTTAATAAAAAATCTAAGTTAAAATTATTACCTAAGCAAGAAGGAGATGTTCCAATAACTCATGCGGATATCTCAAAAGCTAAGAGATTGTTGGGCTATGAACCTAAAGTGAATATAGAAATAGGGATAAAGAAGATAGTTGATTATTTTATTACTAAAGATATAAAGAAAAAGGATATTCATAAAATAGAATTATAATAAAATTATTGAAATCCATGATAAGAAACACATTTATTGCATAAATTATTTTCTATGTTTTTTCTTATAGACTTAGATTTCTTCGACATCCAGATATTATCTAAAATATTTTTATTTAGATTTCCTATTTTACTATAATGCGCGCAAGAATAGACATCTTCATTAGGCATTATAAATATTCTTTGAAAAGGGGTTTTACAATATGATGGTTCTAGTTGGTTCAATAAAAATTTAGATGTTTTAAGAATAAATTCTGCATCTTTTGTATCAAACTTAATTTTTTGTTTGTAAATTAATGAAAGATCTTGAACTATTTTCTGTTTTATATCTTTAGTAAAATTAATTATTTCTGGATTTAATTTATTAGTATAATTCTTTGCATGTTCAACTATTTTTACTCTAAAATCTAAATTGTTTTCTCTGCAATAATTAAAAACTGAGATAATCTCTTCATAATTGGTAGGAGTTATTGTAAACTTCACTTTCAAATTTATTAAAGGGAACTGGTCTTTAACACAATTTATTGTTTGTATGATTTTATTAAATGATTTGGTTCCTCTCTGATAATCATGTTTTTCTATACCATCTAAACTGATATTTAAAGAGAACATTTTAGATAATTTTTTATGGAAGTCGTTCAAATAATTCAAAATATTATTAGTTAATGCTCCATTTGTGGTAATTGTTCTTAAAGAGCTTGGATCTCTTTCAAGTATCAAAGTAGTAATTTCTGACAGGTTGTTATATAAGAATGGTTCTCCTCCAGTTAAAGCTATTTCAAGATTATTATCTGCATATTCGGATTCAAATATTTTTTTTATAATATTTTTACTAATTTCTACTTTATCTTTTTCTTTCCAGATATCACACATTAAACATTTTAAATTACATCTGTTTGTTAGCGCTAAATTTATGTTCTTAATTTTGTATATCATTTTATATTTTAGCTAGATAATTCCTTTACTTAACTTGCAACAATTCTTACATATTGGTAATAATTTGTTATTTAAATTATTTGATAGGCTTAAGGAATATTTGTTTCTTATAAATTCACAAATTATTCTCTTTCCTTTATTATCGAATCTAAATTGGTTAAGTTGCTTACAAGAAACATCTAATTTTTCTATGGATTTTCCTTCTAGAAATATATCCAAATTCGTTTTAAAAATTTTTGGTTCATAATAGATATTTATAGGATTTTTCCTTTCAAGCATATGCAAAGAATTAAATAAATTTTTAATTTTTTTATGATCTTTTTTTTGATTATTAAAATTTGGGCCTTGTATTTTTAAATTTTTTATGATTTTAAGACTATTTTCTCTATCTTCCTTTGGTAAATTCATCTCATAGATAATCTTTTGACTTTTTACCCCAAATTTTATTAATTTGTTCGTTAATTTAGGTATTTCATCTAAATTATTGTTTTTTAGAATAGTGTTGATGTTTAGATTGAATAAATTTTTTAACAGCAAAATAGAGTTAAAACACCTATCGAATGTTTCTTCTCCTCGTTCATTATCATGGTATTTTTTAAGTCCATCTAAAGAAAAATTTATTTTTTTTAAACCTATGCAATTTTTTAATTTATTTTTAATGTTTTCAGTTATTAATGTACCATTAGAAGTTATTTCATAAGTCATTCCTTTGGTATCCAGATACTCCATAATATCAAAAAAATCCTTATTTAGAAATGGTTCTCCTCCGACAAAAGAAACATGGGATATCGTGTTTTTGTTGTCAATTATATTTTTGAATGTTTTAAAATTCATGTCCTCAGTTTTATTTTTTCTTAGGTGTTTTTGTGTACATATTTCGCATTTAAGATTACAATTCAAAGTAGTTTCGAAATTTGCAGTTTTGTTTTCAAAAAAATCGTTAGTGTAATCTTTATATGAGCCGCACATAAGCATACAAGACCTGCATTCGAATTTAGAACCGTAATTTGGTTTTTTTAGAGAACTTTCCAAAATATTTCCCAACTTATTTTCTTTAATACAAAAAAAATAATCTCCATTAGGCATAATTGTTATATGATCATTTAAAACAGAGCACCTTTTTGGAATTTTTTTTCTAGATAAATAAAAAGGTATATCTCTAAAGAATTTTGATTTTTTATAATTTCCTTTCATAAACATTATTTCGGATAGCAGGAATGAGTGGTTACGTATTATACAAAGTTGATTGTTGTTAAATTTTTTAGAGATTCTTACAGAACTATTTGTATAATTAACCATATTTTCTACTGGTTTAAAGGAAAAATCACATCCTAATTTTATTGAAAGTTTGTAGACTTTTAAAATTTGATTGAAATTTTTTGGTAACAAGGTTAATTTTAACTCGATTTTTTGATAAGGATATAATTTTTTTATTTTAATAATTGTATTAATTGTTTTTTTAAAAGCTCCATTAAATCCTCTTATATTATCATGAATATCCCCGATACCATCTACGCTAATATTTAATTTGATATTAAGATATCTGTAGGATTTAATAAAATCTAATATAATATCAGTTAATAATCCATTTGTAGAGATTGTCTTAAGTGAATTGGGATATTTTTTTTCTATTAAATTAACAATTTCAATAAAATTTTTTATTAAAAATGGTTCTCCACCTCCAAGTGATATGTCAAATTTATCTTTTAATTGTTCATAACTTTTTTTAATTAAATTGTTATCTAGAATCAGATTTGCTTTTTCTAAAGTAATTTCTTTCCTACTATTCTTCCAAATATCGCAATGAATACATTTAGAATTACAGTTTTCTGCTATTATCCAATTCAAGCTTTTTAACATTTTACCTTGATTGATCTATTATCGTGAAATGCGCTAATTAGTTTAATTATTATCTGCATTTCACGAGATTAGAAATGCGTTCAAATTTCATCTAATCAACGCATTTCTCTATATAATTTATATTTTTTAGTTCAAATCTGTTTATAAAATAATAAAAATTTGTAAAAATTATAAATTTTTTAATTCTTTTCTTCACATCTTCCATATCTTCATAAAAAAAGGATATAAAGAGTTTAAATAATATAAAATGCATGCATAAATAAATAATAATCGTTTTATCATCAGAATTCATTATCCTGCTTGATATTGAATTATATCTTTCAATAATTTTATTGAAAATTCTCTTGTTTTTTTTTCATCCATTTTCTCGCAAATTTTATAGGATAGATATTATAACTTCTTTTTAAAGTTGTTTTAATATAATCCAAAGAATTAATATTGAATTTAAACAAATTAAAAACTAGTTTATTAACAGTATTAATCATTGTGTAAAGTCATTTCATAAATTACTAAGATTAATCAATATCTTTGCAAATATTGATATCATTGGTAGTTAATGCTGTGCATTTCTTGTATTTATCTTCTGCTTTGCCATTACATTCATAATTATTTGAATTGATATCAATAATATGGCCGCAACTGAAATCATTATTTGAATCTGGACAAAGTTCATTATCGGATGTAATAATTGCCTTACAAACATCTTGAAATATTTCTAATGAATCACAATTGTTATTAACAACAGCAATACAGAGATTTTTTGTGTCTTTATTCTCAATTTTTTGACAATATGATTCTGATGATTGATAATGCGACAATAATATAGAACTCTCAATAACACATCTATTTTGAAGCCATTCTTGGGAATGAATTTCTGGGGGAATGTAATAAAAATAATTCCTGCATTCATCTGAATTCATACTAGATAATGCTAAACATAGTGGAAATTCATCATCAACAATTTCAAGAGAAGTCTCGATATCTGAGTATTCACCAAATTTTTTAATAATAAAAGGATAGATAAATAAACCTAAGACCAAAATTGCAAAAATTATCAATATACTTTTGCGAAACACCATTTCATTAGGTATTACTTTTTATTTTTTAAAAACATTTCTATTTTAACATAAGATTTATATACTAGTCTAGGTTGAAATATTTCATGGTTTTTGGTGTTTTTAATAAAAAAGGGGTAAATAATTCTGAAAAAAATTATAATGATAGTTCTCCTATTTATATGGATAAATATATTAAAATTTATTCCGAAAAAAAAGATCAAGAAAAAGTAATTGAAGATAGTAATAGGATAATAATATTGAAATTTAGAAATAAAATTGTAAAAACTAAGGATATAGATTTTTATAAAAAATTAGATGGTGAATTTTATTGTGTAATTTATAATAAAAAGAAAAAAGAATTATCACTAGTTATTGATAGATTGGGTCTTGGGGATATATTTTATTCTAAGAAAAATGAATCATATTTATTTTCGAATAGTATTAAAAATTTAATAAAGAATGGTATAAAAAAAGAAATTAACAATGAATCACTTAGATATTATTTAGTTTATCAATTTGTTCCAAGACCGTTAACTATGTTTAAAGGAATTGTCAAAGTTCCAGCTGCTTCAATAGTTGATATCAACAATGGATTGATTATTAATAAATATTGGGATTTGAAATTTAATTCTGTTTATGAAAATGATGAAAGATATCATTCTAACAATGTTAGAAAATTCCTAATTAATTCTATTAAAAAAAACGTTAATAATTTAAAAACCAAAAAAATTGGATTATTACTTTCCGGAGGATTAGACTCTTCAATATTAGCCTATGTCTTAAAAGATCTAAAATTAGATTTACATACATTTACAGGAATTTATCCTTATGATAATTCATATGGCGGTAATAAGTATGGTAATAAAATAGCAAAAGAAATTAATTCAAAGCATTCAGAAATTGAAATTAAAACTGATGCAATTAAAAGATTACCAGAACTGTATGACCATATGTCTGAACCATTAGCAGATAGTAGCATGCTTCAAATGCATATTTTGATGGAAGAAGCTAAAAAAACTACAAACAATATTTTTTCCGGTGAATTTTCAGATATTTTATTTGCAGGAATGGATATCTATGTTAAATCAAAAATTTCTAGACTTTATTGGGAAAGGCTGCCAAAAGAAAAAAAAGTCCTAGTAAAAAATAATAGTGGATCGTTCGTAACGGAAAAATTTATAGAAATAAATGAAAAATTGTTCGAATTTAAGCATTATAAATATGGAGATGTATCTTTTACTGAAGATAATATTAATTCTATATTCAATGAGAGCATAGGATCGGATTTCAATAATATTGAACTAAATAAACCAATATTACAAATTTATAATAATAATAATTTCAAAAATGAACTTGATAAAGAAATTTATACTGATTTAAAACTTGCATCTCAAAGAAGAATTTTTCATCAATTAGAACCTGCTAAAATAAATAATATTAATCTTATTCTTCCATTTACTAACAATAATCTTGTGGAATATTCTCAAAAAATTCCTGGAGAATTAAAAATTAAAGGATTAAAACAAAAATATATTCTAAAAGAAGCATTTAAAGAGATAATTCCAAATTATATAACACAAAGAAAAAAAGAAGGATTTACTGCTCCTTATAATCTATGGTTTAAGAATAACAAAAAATGGGTATTGGACCAATTTAAGCAAAATAGCTTATGGAGTGTAGAAGCAAAAAATTATGTAAAAAATATTTTGAATAAAAATAATCCAGATTATGATGATAATAATAGAGTTTGGATATTATTAAATTTGTCTATTTGGTATCAAAAAGTTTTTTCTAAGTTGGTTTAAAATAAATTATTATTTTTTAAACATGAATAACATTTATCAAAGGGGAATTTATTATATCCATTATACGGTTTATTTAACCAGAAATCAAGTAAAGAAATATCTTTAATAGTTGAGAATTTATGTGTATCATCAAATGTGCAACAAGGAGAAAACTCTCCATCCATGTTTATTCTTAATGATTCATCAAATGTGCAATTAAAATGTAATATTTTTTTGGTGTTTTTTAGCTTATATTTATCTGATGTATATAGATTGTATATCTTATTAACCCAATTTTCATAATGTGACGATTTTAATAATATTAACTTTAGTATTTTACTTTCTGTAGGTAAGCCATTTAATTCTGATATAAATGGAACAATATTAACTTTAATGTTATCAACAGATTTTTTTAGAATTATTGGAACTATTTCAAAATAAAAGTCTGACATATCATTTTTATCTAACAAAATGTGTTTGATAAAATTAATATTGATTTCGGTTTTTTGTATCAAATGAAACGAAACGGAGTTAATATTATATTTTTTACAAAAATCCATTATATCAGGAGCTTGTGTATAATTATCTTTTCTGATTGTAAAATTAAGATGTATATTAAGTTTTAACTTTTTTTTATTGATTTCAGTAAGATTTCTTTCAATAGCTTCAAACAGATAATTTTTTTGCCTAATAGTATTGAATTGGGATTTATTTATTGAATCTAATGAGAAATCTAAGCTTTTGAGATTATTTTTAATGAGAAAATTTAACATATTTAATTTAAACGAAAAATTAGTAGATAAACTTATCCCAATACCTCTATGATTAATATTTCTAATTATTTTTTTAAAATATATATAATTCGTTGGTTCCCCGCCAGTAAGATTGATAACTTTAACACCTAGTTTATCTGCATCATTGATAATTTCATTAATTTGTTGAAGTGATAAGGAACTTATAGGTTCTTTTATCCAAGTACACATATCACAATTACAATTGCAAGCATTTGTTAATCTAATTTTTAATGATTTTAGAGTGTATATATTTTCTATGAATTTTGAAAAAGAATTATCCATATTATTAAAACTATAATTAGAATTCTCATTATTTCTAGATAATAAGTTTAATATAGATTTATAAAGTTTTTTTTTAATATCTTTAAAATTAATTGACACTAGGTTTGGTAAATCCTGAAATGATCTAATTCTTAAATATTGCTCATTTTCAGAAGGTCTAGGAATGACTATAGTATTTACATTTGTTATAATAGCATTATTTATTGAATTATAGCCTGCCATAGATATAGAAACATCGGATGCATATACATAATCAATATAATTTGAATTAAATTTTGATATTTGTATATTATTAATATTTTTTAATTTATTTTTTAATTTTAAAAACTCTTGATTATTTATTGAGGGTCCAGTTGTTATAAGCAATAAACATTTAAATTTAGAATCTAATTTTTTTTTTATATTAATTAATTCAGATAATATTTCTAACCCATCAATACCCCCACCTATACTTGCTACAATAAGTTTTTTATTATTTAAATTTAGATAATCTATTATTTTTGATTTAGAAATAATGTCATTTTTTGTTTTAGAAAATAATCTCCCAGTAAAAATTAATTTTTCATTAAGTTTTTCTGTTTTTTTGAAATTAGTAATAAAACCTTTATTTTTATCAGAATGAACAAAAACACCATTAAAAAGATTTAATATTTTATCTAATTTATTGGTATTGACTTGCTGATCTATTATATCTCTCACTGATGAGTAAATTAATACCCCCTTTCTCTTTAATTTAATTATTAAAGGTACTATTTCATTTTGAAGTGAATCTCTACCAAAGGGAAAATGTTCAAATATTGCTATATCGGGATAAAAATTTGAAAATAGCTCATTCATAATAATTTTGCGTTTTTTAAAAGTTATATTTATAGAATTTTTAGATTTTATTCCACTAAAAAGATTTTCTTTTGCTTCAAAGTAAGGGAGATTGATAACTTTTGCATATTTATTTATATTTAATTCTGGTTGAGGCTTTCCACTATTTAAAACAACAATATTATAATTAGAATTACTCTGCTTTAATTGTTTACATAAAGAAAATATTCTAGTTCCATGCCCAAGACCTCCAAAATGATGGTAATAAAAAAGTATATGTTTTATTTTAGTCATTTATTACCTCTTAAAAAAGTCACGTTTACAGTATTTACAAAGTTTGCTCTTAGGATAAAATTCTAAACTTCTTAATTTTTTATATCTATAAGAGTTCCAAATATCAAAGAATCTCTGATTATTAATATTTCCAATTGATAAATTTTCTTCTTCAGAATCGCAACATATTGCAACTTCCCCATTTGCTTGAATTCTTGAGGATCTTAAAGCTTCAGCACAAGGCAAAGTCATATATAAACCGCAATTGTAATCTTCATTTAAATAAAAATCAATTTCTTTATCAAAACTTTTTTTATGATTTAACAATTTATAAATTTGATAAACTTTTGATTTATGTATTAAACTAGGAAAAAATGGTTCTAAGCGAACTTTTACATTAGATTTAATTTCATCTCTTAATAACAAAGGTGCAATCTGAAAATAAAATTTTTTCATCTGTTCCTTTGAAAGTCTTAAATTATTTGTAATCATGTCATTTGAAAATACAATTTGAGAAAAATTAATACTATCTACTCCTAATTTACTAGCTAAAGCTAACATTCTATGAGAACCCAAATAATTATTTGAATGGAGAGTATAAGTAACTCTGACTTTTAAGTCATTTTTAATAGATTTTAAATATTTAATTGCCTTAATTAATTTTTTAAAACTTCCAGGCATATTACATATAAGATCATGGTTTTTTTCATTAGAACTATGAAGCGAAATAGTTAGGTAATTTAACCCTGCAGAAATTAATTTATTACAAAAAACTTCATTTAGATTAAATCCGTTTGTTAACAAATTCGATTTTAAACCTAATGAAGATGCTTCATTAATAATACTTATAAGATCAGACCTAGAAGTAGGTTCTCCTCCAGTGAAATTTACTGATTTTACATTCAATTTTTTTGCATCAATTAAAATTTCAGAAATTTTTTTTCTGTTTAAAAAAGATTTTTCTTTATTTACTTTACGTGAAATTGATTGACCACAAAACACACAATCGAAACTACATTTTTTAGTTAATTGAAGAGTTATCGAAAATAAGTTATCTTGTATAATTTCAAGCTTATTTGATTTTTTCATTTTGAATTTAACTTTCATTTCTCTATTTTAACTGTAGGATATTTTCCTGAACTATCTTGGGGAATGTTTTTAACAATATCTAAATCTATTTGAATGTTTTTTCCTACTAAATTTTTAAAATTTTTAACAATTTGTGTTTTCTTTTCTTTACTTATTTTTGATTTTTCAACTATGTTTAAAGCAAATGATTTATTTTTCTTAAAAATAAATTGGTAAATTAATATCTCCTCCATATTATCTAAAACTTTATCAAATTCTAATGGAACTATTAACCTCCCATTTATTTTGATAGAATATTTTTCCCTACCTAAAACTTCTCCAAAAATAGGAGTCTTTAATCCACAATTACATTTATTATTATTAATATAAGCCAAATCTCCAGTATAATACCTAATAAATGGCATTACAGTATTATTAAGGCTTGTTATTATGATTTTTCCGATATCTTTACGGCCAAAGGATTTATCTGGTAGTATTTCAACATATACTGCATCTGTAAATACGTGGTTTTGATTATTTTTGCATTTAAAACTTATAGGTCCAACTTCTGAACACCCATATTGATTAAAGACATCACAATTAATATATTTTTTAATTTGATTAAGTGTTGATTGTAATAAAATATCATAAGTAGAATTAATTATAAAATATTTATCTAATTTTAAATTGTACTTTTCAAACATATATAAAAGTAAATTTAAATACGTTGGGTTAGTATGTATTAATTGGCTTTTGGAATTTTTAATAAACATAAACCTTTTAACAATATCTTGTTTTGATTCATTTAAAAAATTTTCACTTGTTTCTATCAATTCACAATCAGTATTTTTTTTATTTTTAGAAAAACAGCCAGTAGTAAGACAGTTAATAGAGGTTAATTTAAGCCAGGGATCTCCCATTTTCCAAAGTTTGGTATTCATAAATGAAGATGCCATTCTTGGGAAATCATTAAATTTTAAAGGTCTAGCAAATAAAAATGAATCTTCTCCAATTGAAGAAGTATGAAATGCATCAAATTCATAATCAAAATAATTATTAATTATTTCTGGAAACTCTAACCTTAATTCATCTCGAGAAGTTGTGGGTAATTTGAGTATGTTTAAATCATTAAACTTTAATTTTTTATATTTATTTTCATAAAATTTACATTTTAAATAAGAATAATAAATAATATTTTTTAATCTATTTTCCGTTAAAAAATCACTATGTGTGTATTGATTTGTATAAGAATTTAATATATCCTCATAAGGTGGAGAAATTTTTGAGAAATTATCATTTATTTCTTTGGTTTGTGATAGGTTTCTTGTACATTGATTTTTAAAATTACAATTTCCATTTACTATCTCATCACGATAATTTTTATAGTTATCAGCATTCCATAAATTTGTAAATTTTGTATTTAGAATGTTACCTACAGATAAATTATCTGATCTTGGCATAGCACAGCAAGGAAATACATTTCCTTTCCAATCAATGGTTATATGGTCTAATGGACCATAACATTGACATTTTTCATAAAAATATTTACCATATTCTAACTTAGAAAAATTTTCTATTTCTTGTTGGAACTTTTTAGGGTTATTTTTTAATTGAAATATTTGCTCATTTTTTGATAAGTTTAGTAAATCATAAAAGTAAGGATCAAAACTAACTAAAATATCAAACTTTTGACTTTTAAGTAATATGTTTGGAATAATTTTAAAATAAAATTCTTCTAATTGTGATTTTGATAATTTTAAATTATCAATATCTTTTCTATTTTTATTGTTTAAACATACAAAAGAAATTTTATTTGCATTTAGAATTTTACCTAAATCCATAATTTTATCTAATTTTTTATAATTAATTTTTGTTATTACAGAATTCAAATAAAGATTAATTTTGGAATTATATTTTTTAATAGATTTAGCAATTTCTATATTTTTACTAAAAGAAATATTACTTCCCCTAATTTTATTATGGATATTTTCATAAGCTGAATCTATAGAAAGATAAAAATCATCAATAAAATTTGAAATGTTTTCTATATTTTTATTATTTAATATCAATGCATTTGTTTTTATTCCAACTCTAAACCCTCTTTTTTTTGCTTCTTTAATTAATAAAGCAAAATCTTTTCTTA
>Ga0187833_10004869_pt1 | contig 12942 bp, 19 predicted proteins | sample ETNtaG_37_FD_167968 | JGI IMG/M metagenome (GOLD analysis project Ga0187833, IMG submission 167968) | Marine microbial and viral communities from oxygen minimum zone, Eastern Pacific Ocean - ETNP2014_SV_400_PacBio MetaG (Illumina Assembly) | ecosystem: Environmental > Aquatic > Marine > Hypoxic... | reverse complement strand
TGAGGTGCAGCTTTTTGAAGAAGTCAATGATATAATAGCAACAATAAAATCCTATCTAGCAATAGAAGGACAACATACGGTTTAGATAAGATTTAAAAAGATTATCTAGTTTATAGAAGAGGTAGATATGGCAGAAAAAGATACAATATTTAAGGGAAGAATAAAACAAAAGGGAATCTATAATTTTAAAGATTTTTATGAATTTTTATATGATTATTTTACTGATGAGAATTATGATATCGCTGAAACAAAATATGTGGAAAAGGTAGAAGGCGAAACAAAAGATTTAGAGATCATATGGAACGCGACAAAAGAAGTTTCAGATTATTTTAAGTATGAAATAAACTTAACATGGGTTATTCTTGGGATGAAAAAGGTAAAGGTAAAGAAAGATGGGCAAGAGATATATATGGACTCTGGGACCTTAGAAATTAAATTTACAGCATCATTGGTTAAGGATTATGAAAATAGATGGGAAAATAACCCCTTTTTAAAATTCATGAGAGGAATATACGATCGTTACATAATAAGGTCTAGGATAGATGACTATGAAATAAAGGTATGGGAAGAGATTAATGAAATAATCGCCCAAGCAAAATCCTATCTAGCAATAGAAGGCCAACACGACACTTAATTTACTATCTAATATATAATCGGCCCTATATATATTTAAATATAATTTTTATCATTTTTTTATATGAAAAAGAAAGCTTTATCCCTATTTTCAATCATATTAATCAGTCTTAGTATCATTTCAATTTCTGCTATAGATTTAGAAGTAGAATCTAAACCCATTTCAAGTAGTTATCTCATAGAATTAGATGAACCTGCAATATTTGATCTAACAATAAAAAACCTAGGAAACAAAGATACATTCAAACTTTACTCTTTAGTGGGAATAAATATAACTCATAATCCTTTAACTATAGATCACAAAGAAACCAGTAAAGTAAGAATCTATTTAACCCCTCAAGATTCTCTTAAAGATAAAAAACAATCCTATGCCTTTGAATATAAAATAAAAGATTCAAATGATAATATTCAAACCGAAACCCTAACATTAAATATAGTGAATCTAGAATCATCATTTTCCATTAAGGCAGATCCAATAGGGCCTCATGCAGAGAGGATATTTCTAGAACTAGAGAACAATATAATGAGGGATTTCGAGAATGTAGAATTTAAAATATCTTCAAAGTTTTTTGAACATGAAGAAGAGATATCCTTAAAGGCAAACGAAAAGAAATTTATTGAGATAAAAATAGATCCAAAAAAAATCAAGACCTTCAATGCTGGAACCTATATCATAAACGCTCAAATCAGATTAAAGGACAATATTGCAAATATAGAATCTCAGATAAAATTCTTAGAAACAGAAGGAATAGAAACCTGGGAAACTTCTGAAGGAATAATAATACAAAGGGATGAAATAATAAAAAAGAATACGGGCAATATAAAAAAATTAGTAAAGATAACTATAGAGAAGAGTCTTTTATCTTCTATTTTTACAACAAAGAATATAGCTACTACTGAAACTGAAACAAATGGATTTACAAAAAAATACATTTGGGAAAAAGTTCTAATTCCTAACGAAGAAATAAAAATAGTAACTAAAACTAATTGGCTATTCCCTTTGTTTATCATAATAATAATTCTAATTGGAATAAGATTAATAAAAAAATCAATCTATGATAATTTAGAATTATTAAAAAAAGTTTCTTTTGTTAAAACAAAGGGTGGCCAATTTGCCCTAAAAGTAACAATTAAGGCTAGAGCTAAAAAACGTCTAGACAAAATAACCATCATAGATAGAATACCTCCGATAGTAAAACTTTACAATAAATTTGGAGCTATTTCCCCCGACAAAATAGATTTAGAAAACAAAAAGTTACATTGGAACCTATCTTCTCTAAATAAAGGGGAAACAAGGATATTCACTTATATCATCTATAGTAAAATAGGAATAATGGGCCGTTTCGAACTTCCAGAAACTCATGCAAATTATGAGGATGAGGGAGAATTAAAAGAAACAATATCTAACAGAAGTTTTTATGTAAATGATTCTATAGAATGATTACAAACTCTTAATATCGTTTAAGACTTCTTCTGCATGAACTGCAGATTTAACTTTCTCATAAGTCTTAATAATTTTTTTATCTTTATCTAAAATATAGGTTATCCTAAAAATTCCATCATACTTCTTTCCCATAAAATGCTTCTCTCCATAAGCTTCATAATTCTTACAAACTGAAAAATCTGGATCCGATAATAAAATAATATTTAAATCATGCTTTTCACAAAACTTCTTCTTACTATTATCATTCCCTCCAGAAATCCCTATAACTGTAACTCCTAATTTCTTAAATTCCTCTAAAACTGAACTAAATCCCTTTGATTCAATAGTGCATCCAGGAGTATTATCTTTAGGATAAAAATACACTACAATATAATCAGAAGTCAAATCATATAACTTGAAGACATTACTATCTTTATCATTCAATGCAAAATCCGGAGCCTTCATACCTTCTTTTAGTACCCTAATCTAAACAAGCACAAAACCTTTAAATACGTTCTCTTTTACTAAGATACATAACCCTCTGTAGTATAACGGTTATTACAGGCGGCTGTAGACCGCTTGACGTAGGTTCGACTCCTGCCAGAGGGATTCTATCATCGTAGATGATAAGAACTTCTCGCAGTACGTTGATCGGCAATTTACAAAGTAAATTAAGGTTTGACTCTCTGAAGAATCTACTGATTCTGAATGAATCAGAAATTCTTTGAATTTCTGAGCTGCTCGAGGGATATTGTTATACCCTAATAACATTAGTATTCATATAATAAAAAATTCTAAAATTTTTATGAACATTGTTTATTAATTTTATACAATTAATGATCTTTCAAGTCCTAACTTATGTTGGTGTCTTTCTTCTAAATTTCCTCTTAAATCTAATAATTCAGAAATTCTCTCATGCGAAAGTTCTTCATAAATCTCATCAATTCTATCATTACACATTATTGTCCAATTAATTCTTGATTCTTCAATCGAAAAGGTTTCAGAGCTATGACAACTTTGACACAACAATAATAAATTGTATTCTGAATCATTAGATTTATCATGGTCTATATGGTGTACTGGAAAATTCTTATCTTTTTCTTTCATGGTAACTCCACATTCGTTATTTTGGCAGGTTCTGTAATCTCTTTCTCTAATGTATGGATTCATTATATGAGTAAACAATTGCGAATAGGGTGCTACCCTACTAGGATGAGGATTCATTGATTTGGCCCGCCTCATTAAATAATTATGTAATTCCATTCCAGATGGTGTGTGGCCCCTATCTATTACTCCCCTAGTCATTGCAGAAGCAAAATTAGGAATGATACTGAAAAAATCATCATCTGATAATCCCCTAAATATTTCTAATTTATGTTGATACACTACTTCTCTTAATTCTGGATCTTGCAATACTAATTTGCCTACTCCAAGAGCCTTAGCTAATTTAGAATCAAAAGTTTCTAAAAATATTGAGGGATTTGATTCTCTAACTATATCTGCATCAGATGTAAAAGTTGAAACAAAATCTTCTCGTAAATCTTGAAAAAGTGGATCGTTCATCACAACATCAGGGATATGCAATCTCTTTCTATCTTCCCTCGGTTTATGTCTTTCAGTATTCCATAGATCATATCTTTTTCTTGTATCAAATTCATAAAACCCATCTTCATCAAGAATTTGAACTTCGGGGAAAATTAGTCTCATTTTATCCATCAATTTTTTATTTCTCGGTAGACCTCCATTGCTGACCCCTCTATTAACTCCTTTCGCATAAACTGATGCAATTTTTAGTCTATCCTCTGGAGAGAAATCTAGGTGCCACATTCTATTTTCTTGTACAAAAGAAATATCCCCCATAAAAATTCCTGAAAAACTTCTTGAATAAGGAGTTATGTTTGGTATTAAATTTGCATCATTAAGTTGTTCATGAAGAAATCTTAATGCATATCCATTATTAAATTGATAATCATCAATTTTAATATCCTTAGCGTTAGAAATTCTAACTGTATGATACAAATTTCTTAAAAAATTTGGATTAATTTCTCCATCATCAAATGCTCTTTCAGCAAATAATTTAATTTGTTCTGGAGTCACTCTCCCTATCTTTGACCATTCTTCAGCTTTTCGATGGTTATTATTGTCTCTTTCCCTTCTTTTTTCTACTTCATTTTCTCTAGTCCCGCTCCCATGAGAAATTATGTAGACTAAATTTGGAAATCGTTCAAGAACCCCATTATTATATCTAAGAAGTTCAGTTTCAAATTCTTCTTTAAATATAGGTGGAATTCCTTCATTTTTCATTCCTTGAACATAATTATCAATAAATTCAGGTTCTTCTCCATATTCAAAATTATATATTCCTTCTTCAAGAAAACTCCTTAAATTTTGTCTATCTATTGCGAATAAAAAATCTGAATCTTCTTCTAGAAGTTTTTCAGATAAAGACATTCTTGAATTATAGGTATCTACTGGAACATGAAATTTACCTTGTTTAGCAAGATTTCTATTTTTTGTTGTTAGCCTATAACACTCCTTACCATTGTATATATTAAAAACAACTTCATGTGGTTCTTCTAAAATAAATTTAGATCCTCCATTTGAAGTTCTATTTATTCTTCCACCTATCCTTGTTGCCTCTATAGAAGGTATATTCTGCAAACCTCCAAATATTTTACTTAAACTTTCAAGATTTTCGTTTATCATATTTCTTATATATCAGAACTCTTCCCCAGGGGGTAACAATATTCAGAATTAAGGGTATATAAGTGTATTGAATACTCATATCCTATGCAGATCCTAAATATAAATAAACACATTTATCACTTATTTTAAATATATTTTAAACTAAAGGGATAACTCAATCCCTGCTCGAGGGATTCTCTAAATAATTTTCAAACAAACAATACTCCCTGCATCGTATGTAAGGGTGGGGAAACATTTCTCCTCATTAGTTATTATTGATTCTAAGCTAGGATTGCTCCTATAAAATTCACCCCTATTCATAGACGTTTCCTCTGTATCTTCTTTAAAAATTGAATTATATTCAATTTTAATTTCACTAAGACTAATCCTTTTAATAAACTTAAAATGATATTCGTCTTTAGAGACAAATAATATATTTTGTTCAACTCTAAATTCTTCTCCTTCCTTAACCTTGATTGTATGCGTAAAAGATTCTTCTGAATTAGGTCCAGGAAAACTTGACCAGGTTGTAATTTTTACTTCTAAATTTGTTTTCTCTGAGAATGGGTCCAGTATAAATATAATTATTCCTATTCCAATAATAAATACTAATAATAAAATAAAAATTATTAATCCCCTTTTCATAGTCTCTATTAGAATTATTATTATATAAATCCTACCAAGAAATAAAACATTACTACCATTTCAAAACATAAGGTATCCAAACTCTTGCCAGAGGGATTCCAATTTAAGATAAAACTAATTCCCTAAGATTCCTAATTTTCTTTTCTTTTTCTCTCCTTTTTAATGCCTTATATCTTAATCTAGGATATTTTTCAAATTCAACAGCAAATTCTCCACTCATAAGGTTATAAACTGCACAAGGTTTTTTACTAGAATTTTCATTAGAAACTTGATTCATTGCATCAACCAATTCATCAAGATAACTTCTCGCATAAATAATTTCCCCCATCAGGTAAACTTTTATAAGAAAATTTTCCCCATCATAATTTCCAAGATATCCATTATTCCCAATATCTCTTATTTTCGATAATTTTCCTTTTAATTTTCCAGTTTCTATTAATTTTTCTCTTATATTCTCCATAATCTTCCTCTACCATTTTATTATTTATTTTAGAATTTGCCTCTTTCTATATAATACTATAAAAAAATCCATTTTTAAAGTTTACTTTTTAAGAAGTTTTGGATAAACAATTTATCACACAACCTTTAAATATAACATTCACTTAATTACCTTATGAAAAAAGAGAACTTAATGTATGCTATCGAAGCCGTAATCTGGTTTTTCTTTATCTACTATTTTCTATACACTATAAAAAACCCTGTAAATTTATGGGTCAGCGCATTAATATTATTAGTATTAGGTTATATTGGAACTATAACTTGCCCTTGGTTTGTGATGTTCACAAAACATTTAAAGAATAAGAAAAAATAACTTTCTATCTAGTTTGCAGATTATCAATAAACTCAGTTGCTCTATCTTCTGTAATATTTCCTTCCCAGCCTGCAAGATCTTTCAAAACCTTTGCTATTTGCTGTTGATCCCTTTTCGCACCAGTTCCATGCCATCCAAAATTAAGCATTGTATTAAAACCTAATGGATATAATCTTGATTGATGGCTCATACCTGCTAATGAACTTTGACAATAATCATCATCACAAGAAATATATGCCGGAGAGACACTAAAACCATATTCTCCATTTCCAGCTATACTTATCTGTGTAGGAGTATTTTCACATTCAGGTGAATGACATTTATATTTTTCATCGGGAACAAACATATTTAATCTAAAATAAATTTGATTCCATCTTTCCATTGCCTTAGGAGAATTCTGAAAACTCCCAAAATATTTTGGTTTACCCTTTCCAACATTATAGAAATATTCATACCCCTCTTGTTTTCCACCTTTCAGAACTTTTTTACCTAAAGCTATCTCTTCTAGACTTTCTCCTTTATATTTCCCAAACCATATTTTATATCCCATAATAATCCCATAAATTAGCCAGTTTTAAACTTTTCGCTTACTAAATCCTTATAAATATCTTATTTCTTCCTATTTTATTAAAAAAGAGCATTAAATCATGGATTTTAGAGAATATACTATTGAAAAGGTGAGAGAAATGGCTATTAAGGAATATGGAGAGAATATTCCAGAGAATAAATGGATAGCTTTTATCTACCTTAAAAAAGAGTTAGGTCTATCAGGCGAAGATAGGAAATGGCTACCTCCGAATGTTTACAACGGGAGATTAGAGCTTATTTTAGAGGTTTTAGATGTATAATCAAGTTATTTCTAATATGCAATAATCCTTAAATACCTGATTCAACTAATTTCTATGTATTAAAATACAATTACAAAATGAAAAAGAGGCTATTATTACTACCAATATTTTTAATCTTATTAGCAATCGTGTCAGCTCCAACTATAAATTATCATTCAAATGATTATATGGAAAATAAATTCTATCACCATCAAGATAGTAATGTTGAGACTACAAGAATTTTTCTAATTTCAGAAGATAATGGAAATAATTATTATAGAACATTCAAAAATTACAACAAAGAAAACAAACACTACGATATCTTCAAAACAAGTCATCAAAGAAAAGGCATATATCTAGATTTCTTTGATGTAGATAAAATAACTCCTAAAGAATACTGTGATGTAGATTGTCCTGAAGGTTGGGTCTGCAAAAAAGAATAACCAAAGATCACAAAAAGTTTATAAATAAATCTTTCAATATATATTAATGACCTTATCAATTATATTTGGAATATTAGGAGCCTTTATTTTATTAGAAAGTTTATTCTTAATTATTTTTCCACTAACCTCTAAAAATATGCTTAAAGAAATATCCAAAAATAAAAAAACAATTAAAAAAGTAGGAATCACAGAATTTTTTCTCGGATTAATATTGTTGGCAATTTCTTATTTAATAAAATTAGGTTAATTATAAAAAATATTTTTATAAAGTTGCCATCTGATTATTATCAAACTTTCCTTTGTAATATCCTCTATATTCCACTTTTCTTTCCAAAGCGTCCACAACAGATGACGCAAAATTAATTCCAGTAACTTTCTCAATATTTGCAAATCCTCCAGGACAATAAACATTAATCTCAATTAATTTATCTCCAACAAGGTCTAGGCCCACTAAAAACATACCATCCTGAATCAATCTAGGTTTAATAATATCAATTATTCTATGCATCTCAGGAGTAATTTTAGCCTTACGAGGCTTCCCTCCAGCACTAATATTATTCCTTATATCATTACCTTTCTTAATCCTCTTAAATGCCGCATAAACTCCTTCCTTCATTAAAGGTTCTCCATTCATCAAGAATATCCTTGTATCTCCATTTTCAACTTCTGATAAATATTCTTGAGCAATAACATATCCATCTCTAGAAACAGCTTCAAACATTTGATCCATATTAGATGCCTCCTTCCCATGAACTAGAAAAACATTTCTTCCTTCAGAGCCTGATAGCGGTTTTAAAACCACTTTCTTTTGCTCATCAAAAAAATTCCTTAGCTCATCTCCATTTCTTGTAATAATCGTTCTAGGCCTGATTTCTTCTGGGAAATGCTGCAAATACAATTTATTACTGGACTTAGATAATCCTCCAGGACTATTCAAAACAATAACTCCATGTTTAGTAGCTAACATCCCAAAATCAAGAACAATACTTCTAGCCCAAGCTCTTTCAGGAGGCTCAAGAGAGGGATCGTTTCTTAATAATAAAATATCCAATTCGGAAACACAGAATCTTGTATATTTCTCTTTTGGAAGCTCCTTAATAGCTTCTAGATATTCCCCCATAGAATCATATTTCTTACCATTAACATATGCTGCACTCGCACAAACTCTTTCTTCCCTATCATAGGATAAATCTCCAACACCCATAAAATAAACTTTATGACCTCTATTAATTGCTTCAATAGCTGTCATCAATATGGTAGATTCATTAATATCTAAAGTTTTTTCAACATCATTAACAACAATTCCAATCTTAATATTTTTCTTCATTTTAACTCACCTACTGATAAAAATCGTAAATTTTCTTTTTAAACCTTTATTTAATTTTTAATCATTAACCAATGATACATAAAGTTTATAAACCATAATCTTAAAAAATGCCGATCTTATTCAGTTTTTTCAAACTTAACTATGGCCTTACAAGCCAATTTTGGAGTAACTTTCTTAAAAGAATGCCTAACTGTTTTAGTGTTATCCTCTCCATTATAATAGAGTGTGAATATCGACTTTCCTTTCTTGATAACTGCAGCTCTACCTTCGCTACTTCCAAAACTATTTTTCATTCCAGTCTGAACTCTCTCTCCCTTACTACCACCACTAAAAATTCTATTATTTCTTAAAATATTATGGGGATAAACATTAACTCTCAAAAAGAAATCTTTCCCAACTAATTTAGTCATATCTTTATTCAACCCCTGTCTAATAGCTTCAAGTGCCATATCTCTAATTTGAATATTCTCTCCAGCACTTAGTGTAACTTTTATCTTATATTCTCCAGCCTCAAATTTCTTAATATTTCCCATATTAAATTTAACAATCTTCTGTGGAGGAATAGTTTTAATATAACTTTTCTGTTGCTTCTTTGACCTTCTAGTATTTGCTATAGGTTTTCTCTTAGAATATGCTGCTGCTTTTCTTGTCGCTGCCATTTAATGAGTTGCTCCCTCCACCTTTGCTTCAATAGTATGTCTTTTACTAAAGGGGACCTCATAACTAATTCCAGAAGAGGTTGAATTTTTCCTATCATAGGCTCCTCCTACTCCTGTATCATTAATCCTATGAAGATAACTTCCCTGAGGACTAGAACTACCAATATCTGCATAAGCACCTATTGAAGTATTCCTTAAATCATAACTCATTTTAACAATTACCTCCATTTACATAAGAACTCGCCATACTTTCTAAAGGACTAGCACTATAAGATCCAAAATCAAAATCTGCCATATCACTGCAATAGTGAGGCGTACCAGGAGCTACATAATGATCACACATTTTAAGCAGCACCCTCCATATTTTCTCCATCCCCTAATCCTTTTAAATCCTGATCAGTAGGACCTTTTAAATCATCTAAAGATCTCCCAGGAACATACATATTACGAGGGTTCTCACTTAGATCAGCCCAATTTGAATATGGTCCAAATTCAGACTCCAATAAAATTTCAACACCATTTTTATTAGAATATCCTCCATAGGCTATGGTATTATTTTTCCCCAAATCTAATACTGTTGATCCAGGAACTGGCATTGGAAGTGATTCCGGCCATTCAACTAGATAAGCATTACCTAATTCTGTCATTGAATATAATACTGTATTCAATCTTCCTCCAAAATTAGGAACCCCTTCATTACTTTTATCTTCCAATCCACTATTAGAGTTATCATCATCATAAACTCCATAATCATCATATTCTCTTACTAATTCTTCATCACTAAGATCTTCCTCATTAGAAACATCTCCATTATAAACCCAACCATTAAATCCTCCAGATTTAAGCTGTTCAATAATATCCCGATCATCTAATTCTCGAAATTCATCATTTCCTTCATATTTCCATTTATCACCAAATAAATTATAGGGATCATCTTCTCGACCATCATCTCCAGTCACAATATCTACCATCTTAAACCTTCACCTCAACATCAGTATTTTTAGCTTGACCTGGTAAACCTTTCTCAAAAATAGCTCTAATCATTCCCTTATTCCCATGAGCACTTGAAACTTTTCCCTTAATAGCCTTCCCAGCAGGGCTAGTCCAAACTACATCCTTGCCAACATATTTGTCAGCCTCTTCACGAGTTTTACTTCCAACATTAATTATATAATGTCGTTCATGGATTCTTTTTAATCCTCTCCTAAATTGTATAACTTTTCCTATCATTCTAATCAATTTTATGAGAAAAAATAGGTTTTTAAAGGTTACTGAATATTATTCCTCATTCATTCTCTGAGAAATACTACCTTTCAATAAAACCTCATCATACTCTATTTTATACTCCTTACCATCATCCCCTTTTGCAAATACTGCCTTATTCTTATCATCCCATTCAATAATTTTCAATTCAAGTTTTTCACGCAATTTAGAGCTATCTTTTTCAAGATAATCTCTTCTTTCCTTATTTTCAATAATCTGTTCTTCAATTCTGTTCCTAAATCTATCATGTCCCATTGTAGAATTAAAATACCACCCTCCTCCAAACCCTATTAATAACCCTAAACTAACATAAAATCCCTTTTTCATATATAGTCAGACAAAAAACGATTTAAAACATTTTAGATGATTAGAAATATAATTATATTATAGGCTAATATCAAAATTACCTAACTCTTTCTTCAAGGCCTTCATAATTTCATTGTCAATAACAACCCTTCCACCTTTATAATTAGCTAAAGTATTATTCAACTCATTAACATCACTCTCAATAATTTTACCACCTTCGATCTTGCTAATCTTATTTCCATCAACTAAAAAAGCAGGTTTACACAAAAATAAATCAGCATGTTTATCTTTCTTACCTTCATCAAATGTAACAACAACTTTAGTCTTCTGTAACAATCCAAGTTCCTTTCTCTGAGCATATTCAGTCATCTCTTCAATTAAATAAACACTATCCTTTCTTAAATTCTCAAAATCATACTTACTAGGCGCCTTTTTACCAGTAAACTCTTTCTTCATAGCTATCAATCTATTTAATGCCCTAAAATATTTGGGATTACCTTTGCCAGCTTTAACAATTTCCTTCTCATAATCTTTAACCAAACTAGTATGGGCCTTTTTACCAAACATATGCTCTAAAATATCAAATACATTTTTGTAAATTTCCTTAAATAATTTCTCAGTCATTCTTTTTTCCAATTCATCTCTCATTTGTCTCAATCTTTTCAAATAATCCTCAGAATTTTTCAATAATTTATCAACTTCCTTTCCACTAACTTCCTTAACTTTCCCATGCTCATATCCCTTATAATATTTAATAACAATTTCTTCTAAAATTTCCCAATACTTCTTTTCCAACATTTTTTCTTTATCTACAAAAACTCTTTTCATCTCTGCAACGGTTTCCTTGGGCGTAGTTGGAGGAACTCCATACATCATTAACATACCCTGACTTGGAGTAATTACTCCCCAATAGATATCTCCCATAACAATGTCCATCAACCTTCTCTTAGCCATTTCCTTAGTTTTATCTCCAGTACTCATAAACATATCAATAGATTCAGGACTAGGTTTTATCTTACCCATTTTTAACAATAATTTCCAAGGCAAGAATCCGCCCCTATCATAAAAGGGAACTCCGTCTCTCAAGAAAGTATAGAAAATTGGATTAGCGTCCTTAACACCTTCCCAGAATTCAGTAAGAAGATAAACTTGAGTAGACAATTTATTCTTAACTCCTGCTAACTCTCCTGCCTGCATAACATAACTATTAATAATATTTCTAAGTTTCTCTTTCAATTCTAATCTTGGCATTCTTTTAACATCTGTATCATCAATTATAATATAAACATCCACGTCGCTGGTTTGGATAATCTCTCCTCTAACTAAACTTCCTCCCACAACATAACTATAAACATACTTCTCAAATTTCTTCAACACCAAACTCTTATGAATTTGTGCAACTCTTAATGCGCCCAAAATACCTTTATCAAATAAAGGATAAGCCATTCCAATAGCTTCTATAACTGGATACTTACTATCCATACAAATCTCCCATAAATCCATCTCCAAAAATATATTCAACCAAATCTTCAACTTATCTTCCTTAATCTTTTTCAAAATATCTAACTTAACTTCATTAAACTCCTTTTCTTTATCATTTGGTAAAACAACAACCAAATGCATAGGCTTTTCCTTTTTTTCCTCTTCAGTTAACTCGTTCTCATCATCAAACATATCCGCGGCCTGAGGAGGAATAATTCCAATACCACTAACAGACTTATGTTTTTTATTTATATATTTTTTTAAACCATCTAACTTAGCCCTCATCTCTTGCATCTCCTTAGTATCTGCAGGACTAGGAGCTTGAGGTACATCAACCTTTCTTAACTCAGGACTTTGATATTTTTTATCTTCAAGAGAAGTTTCTTCAGGATTATTTTCTTGTTTCTTTTCAGTCATTTTAATATTAACTTAATTTCT
>Ga0187833_10004867_pt1 | contig 12943 bp, 8 predicted proteins | sample ETNtaG_37_FD_167968 | JGI IMG/M metagenome (GOLD analysis project Ga0187833, IMG submission 167968) | Marine microbial and viral communities from oxygen minimum zone, Eastern Pacific Ocean - ETNP2014_SV_400_PacBio MetaG (Illumina Assembly) | ecosystem: Environmental > Aquatic > Marine > Hypoxic... | reverse complement strand
ACTCATTATCAAAAAGATTTTTTTTAAAATAATTTAATAAATCATTTTCTGATTTTAATATTGCTACTGTTACGTTAGATTTTTTTACAATTAATTTTCCAAATGAATGATAATCAAAATATTTATTGATCTTTTCACCAGCCGGATAAACCGGGCATAGAACAACCTCATCACAAAGCTTAAATGCTTTGGCAAATTCTTTTTTTAATAACCTAACTCGAGAGAATCTGTGGGGCTGAAAAACAGAAATTATTTTTCTGGAATGGTGTACTGACCTAATGCCATCAAGTAGAGAATCTATTTCAGTTGGATGATGAGCATAATCGTCGTAAAAATCAATTTTTTTATAAGAAAATATTTTATTGAATCGACGTTGAACTCCTTCAAAATTTTTTAAAGCATTTTTGATTATATTTATTTTTATACCCAGACTTAATGCCAACGCAACTGCCACTGTAGCATTTTTTATATTATGGTTCCCAAGTAAAGGTATTTGTAAATTTTTTATATTTTTTTTAACTTTTCCAACTAAATTTAATTTTATATTAAAGCTTGAATTATTAATTTTTTTTCTAACATTATTAATTTGAAAATTTGAATTTTTATCAAAGCCATAGGTTAAATAATTATTTATTTTTAATTTTTTAATTAATACTTTATTATTACGATCATCTTTACAAATAATTGACTTTCCCAGGGAAGATGTTTTTTCAACAAATAACTGAAAAGATTTTTGTAAAACTTCTAATTTTTTATAAAAATCTAAGTGTTCCTTATCAATATTTGTAACCACAGAATATGTTGCGGGTATCTTTAAAAAACTACCATCTGATTCGTCTGATTCTACTACACACCAGTCACTTTTTCCTAGTTTCGCAGAATTTTTCAGAAAATTTATGATTCCACCATTAATTATTGTTGGGTCCAGTTTTGCTGCAAATAAAATGCTAGATATTAAAGAGGTAGTGGTCGTTTTTCCGTGAGATCCTGTAATAACAATATTTTTTTTTAATGAAATAATGTTAGCAAGCATTTCGCCACGTTTGTAAATAGGTATTTTTTTTTTTTTAGCCAATATATATTCAACATTATTTTTTTTAATAGCAGAAGAAATAACGAGCATGGTAACCTTTTTAGTATTTTTCTTTTTATGACCAATAAAAATCTTAATGCCAAATTTTTTTAACCGATCTGTATTTTTGCTTTGACTTAAATCGCTACCCTGTACCATGAAGCCCATGTTGTGCATTATTTGTGCTAATCCACTCATGCCAATTCCGCCAATGCCAACAAAATGGATTAATTCATTGCTTGTTATTTTCATTTTCATTAAATTAATTTTTCCATTTCTTTTTCTATTTTTAAAAGACTATTTTTGCTATCATTTTTAAACATATTTTCTCTTTTCAAGCTTAATTCAACATTATTATCTAAAATTTTGATCAGCATTTTTTTCAAATTATTGGAGGATAAATTTTTTTGTTCCAATACCCAGCAACATCCCTTTTTTTCATAATAAATTGCATTTTGATATTGATGATCGTCTTTGGCAAATGGATAGGGAATAGCAATAAATGGTACACCTAAAAATTCAAGTTCTCCGATAGTTGACGCTCCACATCTTGATATCGCAAGATCGGCTTTAGATATTAATTCAACAATGTTCTCGTGAAAACTAAAAATATGATTTTCAATATTATTTTCATTATAAAAATTTTGAATTTCATTTACCTGTTTGGGTAAGGATTGTTGAATGACATTTATTTTATAATTTTTATTTATATCTAAAATAACCCGCGGTATTGCTTCACCAAAAATTTCAGCGCCTTGGCTTCCACCCAAAATCAAAATGGTTTTTTTTGAATTCAAATTATTTTTTTTTGATAATTCATATTTTATAATTTCTTCTCTTAGAATATTTCCAACCTCAACACATTTTGTTAAATACTTATTGGAAAGATTAAGGATATTGTTCGAGTTTATAAAAAGCTTACTACAAAAACGCACAAAATATTTATTTACTCTACCTAAAACAAGATTGGGTTCGTATAATAAAATTTTAATATTAAGTAATTTTGCTGCCAAACAGATGGGGAGAGAAACATATCCCCCAAGACCAAATACAAAATCTGGTTTTTCTTTCCTCAAAAGCAAAAAAGAATTGAATAAAGCTAAAATTAGCTTTAAATAAAAAAATATTTTATTTACAAATCCTGCTTGAGTTGGAAAACCGACATCGAATATTTTATGTAAAGAAAAATTTTTTTTTACATATTTTGCACCTCTTTTGTCGGTAACGAATATTGTTTTATATTCTTTTTTTTTAAAAAAATTAATTAAACTAATAGAGGGAAAAACATGACCTCCTGTACCTCCGCTACTAAACAAAATTTTTTTTTTCATAAACCATCTTGGTTTAATGGAATTTTTTTTGTCAAATTTAATATTATACCAGCTATTATTGCATTTCCTACAATTGATGAGCCTCCATAACTTATAAACGGAAGGGTTATACCTGTTGTTGGCAAAAGTCTTATATTTACTCCAATATGAATAAAAGTTTGAATTAACAATAATGAAATTAAACCAACCAGCACAAGTTTAGTATATTCATCCTTTTCATCTAATAATTTATGTAACACTTTATAAGAAAAAAATAAGAAAATTATTATTAGCAGCAAAAGTAATATAGCTCCAAATTCTTCTGCGATTATGGCAAACATATAATCGGTATGAGCTTCTGGCACTCTATCTTTTAATACTCCTTCGCCTAAACCTCTGCCCGTAAAACCACCATTCTTTATTGCCTCTAGTGCTTTCTCTGATTGATAGTTTTCTCCTTTTGTTGGATCAATAAATGATTTTAGTCTAAATAAGATATATCCAAATTTATTCGGAAAAAAAAATAAGATTAAGACAAAAATTAAAACACAGAATAAAAAAAATATAACTAAAATTATCAAATTTATTTCTGATGAAAAAATCATAACCAGCCATGAAGAAAACAGTAAAAAAGTCTGACCTAGATCTGGCTGAATAATCAACAGAAACAGCACAGCCGACAGTAAAACTAATGTATAAAAATATTTTCTATATAAATTACGAATTATTTGCGAAGAGATAATTTGTGCTAGCATGAGAATAAAAAAAGGTTTTAATATTTCAATCGGTTGAAATCTAGGTAAAAGGGGTATCTCCAACCATCTTTTTGCACCTTTAACTTCAGCCCCAATAAAGGGAACTAAAAATAATAGCAAGAGAGATATTATAAAAAAATATGGCAGATATGTTTTAATTGCTTTTCTTTTTTGAAGAGAGATAAAAAAGACAATTATTAGCGCAATAACAACAAATACAAAATGCTTTAAAAAGAAAAAATAACTTTCCTTATTTAATTTTTCACCAATAACAGGTGAGGTAGAAGAAAATGAAAAAAATAAACCTAAGAAAAAAAGCAGCAGGATTAACGATAATATTGTCTTGTCTATATTTCTCCACCAGCTTGCTAGTAAACTTCTGTTTTCTCTACTAAAATCAAACATATATTAACAAATACTTGATCTTGCCCTATAAATAAGTTTCTTAAATTTTTTTCCTCTGTCTTCGAAATTTATAAATTGATCAAAAGATGCAGCCGCAGGGCTAAATAAAATTGTATATTTATTTTTTGCTAAACTATTTGAGTTTTTTATTTGTTTCAAGTCCTTGATAACTTTTAAAACTGCATTCTTTAAATTATTTACCACAACTGAATTCACTTTTTTCCTCAATTGTTTTTTAAAGAAAATCGTACTTTTTCCAATAATATAAGCTTTGATAATATTTTTTTTTATTTTATTTAGAAAAAATTTATCACCTTTTTTAGGAAGCCCGCCAACAATCCAAAAAATATTTTGATAGCTTTTCAGTGATTGTGAGGATGATTCAAAATTGGTTGCTTTTGAATCATTTATACAAATTATTTCGTCGTTTAGTAATAAACTTTCTTGCCTGTGTGCCAATCCTTTAAATTTATTTAAGACTTGTAATACAACGTTTAATCTTATTCTATAATTGCTTGCTATTCTAAGTACAAAAGAAATATTTTCCAAATTGTTTTGTGATAACAAATATTTATTTTTAATTTTTTTAAAAATTTTTTTTGTCTTGTATTCATCAACTTTATGCAACTTGGAAAAGAATCGTTTTTTCTTATAATTGTCTATAATTTTTTTTGTAAATTTGTTATTTAAATTTAAATACGAATGATCCTTGGATGATTGGAATTTTAAAATTTTTATCTTTGCATTAATATAGTTCGTCATGGTCTTGTGTCTTTCCATGTGGTCAAGAGAAATATTAAGTATTGCAGCATGATTAGATCTAAAATGCTGTGTATATTCAAGTTGATAAGAGGAAATTTCGACAATAATAACTGCTTTTTTGTTTAACTTTTTAAGAGATAATATTGGTTCACCTATGTTTCCTACAAGATGAGTTTTGTGACCGGCTTTTTTAAAAACTGCCTCTAATAACTTGCAGGTTGTTGATTTGCCATTTGTACCAGTAACGGAGATGATTGAATTATTTTTGTTGAAATTATAAAATATATCTAAATCCGTAATTATTTTAGCTTTATTTTTTGCTAAAAAATTTTTTAGATAGCAATGTCTAATATTTATACCGGGACTGACTACAATAAAGTCAAAAAAATTATTTGTTAATTTTTTTTTGAAAGTTAATAAATATTTTTTTTTTATACTTCTTCGAATAAAAGAATTATCATCCCAACAATAAATTTCTGATTTAATTTTTTTTAAGAATTTTAGTGTAGCTAATCCACTTTTTGCAAATCCATAAATAAGAATTTTTTTTTTTACAAATTTTGAACTTAGATTTCGCATTATCTCAATTTTAGAGTCGCTAATCCGATTAAAGCTAAAATTATTGAGATAATCCAAAACCTAATTACAACTGTTGATTCCGCCCAACCTTTTTTTTCAAAATGATGGTGCAGAGGTGCCATTTGAAAAATTCTTTTTCCAGTTAATTTAAAGGAAACCACCTGAATAATTACAGAGACTGTTTCTAATACGAATAAACCACCAATGATTGCCAGCACAATTTCATGTTTTGAAACAATGCCTATGGCTCCCAACGACCCCCCGAGAGACAATGATCCTGTGTCCCCCATGAAAATTTTTGCGGGAGGTGCATTATACCACAAAAATCCAAGACAAGCACCGCATATAGCACCACAAAATATTGAAACTTCTCCAAGTTCTTTAATATACAGTATTTGAAGATAATTTGAGAAAACTGTATTTCCTGCAACATAACAAATAAAAGCAAAAGATCCTGCCACCAATATCACAGGCACAGTTGCTAACCCATCTAGCCCATCTGTCAAATTGACAGCATTTGAAGATGCAATAATTACAAATATGTAAAACGGAATAAAAAATATTCCCATATTAAAAATTAAATTTTTAAAAAATGGAAAATATAAATTTTTCAGGTGTAAATGGTCACCAAATTTATACAAAAAAAATATTGCAATAAAAGCTAATAATATTTGGGCAACAAGCTTCAGTTTTGGAGAAAGACCAGAAGAATTGTGATTTCTTATTTTCAGAAAATCATCAATTGATCCCAGAATTCCAAAACTACCAGCTACAAATATTAAAAACCAAATATAAATATTGGATAAATCTGCCCAAAGCAAGGTACTTGACAACATTCCTATTAAAATCACCACCCCTCCCATTGTTGGAGTTCCAATTTTTTTAAATATGTGGTCAGTCGGACCATCTTCTCTAATAGGCCCTGTTATTTTTTTTTGTGAAAAATATGTTATAAATGGATCTCCAATAAAAAATACAATAATGAAAGACGATATTAACGATAATCCTGTCCTAAATGTTAAATACCTAAATACATTTAAAAAAGAAAATTCATTTATAAAAGATGTAAATAAACTATAAAGCATTAATTAATTTTCCTTTTTTTTAATTTTTTGCAAAAATTATTCAAGCCAGTTAAATTTGAACCTTTTATCATTATATAATCATCATCATTTATGTAATTCCTAATTAGACTGCCAATATCACTTATTGCATTTAATATTTTTCCTTTTTTGTTTTTTCTCACGAATTTGTAAGTCTCTAATATAAATTTGCCAATCACAAAAACTTTATCAATATTACTATTATTAATATATTTTGCTAAATTTCTGTGAAAAAATTTAGTTTTTTTTCCCAATTCTAACATATCTCCCAATACAAGAATTTTTTTGGTCTTTTTTCTATCGATATTACTAAAATGATTTATAGCTAATCTCATTGAATGTGGGTTTGCATTATAGCTCTCATCAAGTAAGTAAAATTTTTTCTCAAAAATATTAATTTTATTCATATCTCCTCTACCTTCCGGTATTTTAAAGTTTAAAAAAATATTTTTTTTGCTCGATATATCTAAATTCAAATTAAATATAATTAGACATGTCGAAAGAACATTTTGAATATAAGTGCTATTGTTATATTTGATATTAAACAAGTAAACCTTATTATTATGTGAAATAGAAACTTGATAAACATTCTTATTTTTTCTTATATTCTTTAAATATAAATCTGCATATTTATTCAAACCAAAAGATTTTATCTGAACGTTTTTTTTCCTAGCCATCTGAGCTATATAATTAAAAAATTTATCATCTCTATTTATTATTAAGGTTCCTTGTGGGACCAAATTATTTATAATTTCAGATTTTGCCTCTGCAATTTCTTTTTGACTTTTAAAATTTTTTATATGTGCTGAAGAAATATTTGTTATAACTGCTATGTTGGGCTTTAATATTTTTGAAAGTGAGTTTATTTCACCCTTTTTATCCATGCCTAATTCAAATACGCCGTAAACATCTTTCTCTTGCAAGTTAGACAAGCTCAAAGGAACTCCATAATGATTATTGAATGAAGATTTTGATGAGGCAGTGTTGCCAAAATTCTTTAAAACAAAACTAGTCATATCTTTTAGGGTAGTTTTTCCAGAACTTCCTGTAATAGCAACGATTTTTGCTTTGGTATGTTGCCTAGTTGCTTTAGCAAGATTATTAAGTGCAATCAAAGTGTTTGGAACCCGAATTAATTTTTTTGAATTTACTCCTCTTATTGATTTATTCACCACTACCTTTTCTGCTCCCTTTGCAAGTGCTTCTTTAACAAAATTATGTCCGTCTTTTCTTTTTCCTTTAATTGCAAAAAACAAGGATTTAAAATTAACCTGTTTTGAATTTATGGAAACATTATTAAAATTAAAACGATTATAATTTGAAAACACTTCAGAAGTGATGCACGGATGCAAAAAATAATTGGTAGCTTGTTTTTTATTATTTGTGAAAAATTTTTTTATTTCAATTTCGTCAGAAAAATGGATTTTTTTTGAACCAAAATCTTGATATTGTTCATGACCTTTGCCGGATATAAGCAAGATTTCATTATAACCAAGTTCTCTAATCGCTAACTGAATAGCAAGCTTTCTGCTTTTTGTTTCTATAAAGTCTACCTCAATTCCTTGTTTAATTGCTTCTCTTATGCTTTTTGGATTCTCAAATCTAGGGTTGTCATCTGTTAAATAAATCTTTTTACAATATTTACTTGCTATGTTACCCATGATAGACCTTTTGCCTTTGTCACGATCTCCTCCGCATCCAAATACAATCGAAATATTTTTATTAAATTGAAATTTTAAATTTTTTAGAACTCTTTCTAAGGCATCTGGAGTATGTGCAAAATCAACGAATATTCGTGAATTATTTTTTAATTTTTTTATGCATTCCAATCTCCCTTTTGCTGCTTTGATATATTTTATTTTCTTCAAAGATTTTTTAATACTAAGACCACACTTTTCTGCTAATAAAATAGCGAAAAGCAAATTTTTTATTTGATATTGTCCAAATAAGTAGGTTTTAAATTTATATATTTTGCCATTATACGAAAATTCAATCTCCTGAAAATCATTCTTATATTTTTGACTTAATATTTTTAAGTTCCCACGCCCATAACCGATCGAATTAATGTTAATTTTTTTTCTTTCACATATTTTTTTTAATTTATTAAAAAAAATATTATCATTATCCGTAATACAGAATTTTTTTTCATTTAATAAATTATTAAATAAATAAAGTTTTGAATTTAAATAACGATCCATATTTTTATGATAGTCTAAGTGATCTCTGCTTAAATTTGTAAACACGGCAGCTTTAAAAGTAATATAGTCCAATCTTTTTTGATCGAGACCATGACTCGATGCCTCCAATACCACAATGTTAATTCCTTTTTTTTTTAGCCTTGAAAGACTTTTATGTAATACCAATGGATCTGGAGATGTAAGTTTAGTCTTTTTTTTGAATAAATTTGACTCTATGCCCAAAGTACCTATGGAAGCAGCACGTATTTTATTTAATTCAAATAATTTAAAAAAAAAATTTGCAACTGAAGTTTTTCCATTAGTGCCTGTTACAGCAACAATATAAGAAGGTTTATTTTTATAAAAGTTTGAACAGGCTTCAGATAAACTTTTCCTTGCATCACGCACCTCTAATAGTGGAATTTGTAAATCTTTGAATTTGATTTTTGAATCAACAACGATTGCAGATACTTTTTTCAAGATTGCGTTTTGAATAAATTTTGTTCCAGATATTTTACTTCCTTTGATTGCAAAAAAAATGTCGCCTTTTTTTGCTTTTCTGCTATCAAAACAAATACCTTTTACGTAAACTTTTTGATATTTTTTTCCTACGGACTTAAGTAGCTCAGATAAATACATTTACAATTTATTGGTAGCTTGTAAATTATTTGTGGCTAAAATTGGACCTATTTTTTCAATAATATTACCCGCAACAATAACTGCATTCCATCCAGCCGTATTGCGTGTTTCTCCCGTGAGTTTGTATCCACTAGAAAATTCATAAACAAAGCCTGGAGCAGATTTTGGCTCATCCAACATCACAAGTAATACATATTTAGGTTTGCTGATTGGAAACAGAGATACAAAAGTATTTATTTTTTTTTCTTTACTGTAAATTCCGTTGATCGCCTTGCGAGCTGTTCCGGTTTTACCTCCTATTTCATACCCTTTTTTATCTGCAAATGACGCTGTTCCTTTTTTATTTGAAACTACCTTTCTCAACATTGAATTAATTATATTGCTCGTTTTCAATGATATAATCTGTCGTTCTTTTTGTAATGAAATGTTTTTTTTTAACAAAATAGTTGGATTAATTTTATGTCCACCATTACCAATAATTGCATAGCCCTTTGCAAGCTGCAGAGGCGTGGTGGTTATTCCATGTCCGAATGATGCAGTTTCAAGTGTACATTTTCCCCATTTAAATGGAATAGGTGTGCCAACTTCCTCCAACTCAAAATTAATTTTTTCAAAAAGCTCCAAAGAATTTAAAAACTCTTTATAAGTATTAGTGCCAACTTTTTGTGCTATTCTAATTGCACCAATATTGGATGATCTAACCAATATTTCTTCCGCTGTTAAATTTTTTGGTAATTTATCATGTTCTGATATTGGCATTCCACCACAAATTATTTGATTTTTTAAATCTTTAAATACTGTATTTGCTTTTATTGCTCCAGATTCTATACCCGCTGCCAATGTAAATGTTTTAAAAACTGAACCTAGCTCATAAACTCCTTTTGTAATCTTATTTAAATAAATTGGATCCTCTATGTTTGTTCTCTCATTTAGGTTAAAATCGGGAAGCGAAACTAAAGAAAGAATTTCACCACTATTTATTTCCATAAGCAACGCGGCACTACCTAACGTTTGAAATATATTATTTCCGGATATTAATTCTTCTCTAATGATATGTTGCAAGTTAACATCTAATGATAAAATTAATGGATCTTTAGACTTTGTTAATTTTTCGTTAAATGATTTTTCTAATCCCGATATGCCTAAATTATCATCATCTATTTGTCCTAGAACATGGCTGAAAAGAGATTCTTGAGGATATATCCTAAATTGCTTTTCATTTAATTCAATGGATTTATCACCTAAAAGCCAGAGTTTTTTCCATTCTGATTCATTTAATCTTTTTTTAATATAAAAGTATTTTCCTGCTTCTATTTTTTTTTTTATTTTTTCTATGTTCATGTTTGGAAAGATTAATCTTAAATTGATCAAAAGTTTTCCCTCATCTGCAATGAATTGGGGTTTTATTGCGCCCGAATACAATTTTACATTTTTTGCAAGTAAATTATTATTTCTATCAATAATATCTTGCCTTCTTAAAAAAGCTGAGGGTGCCAATTTATTTGTAAAATATTTTCCTTTTTTAATTGATGCCAAATAAATAATTTTGGATCCAAATATAAAGGCAACAACTAGAAAAATAAAAAATACAAATGATACTCTATTTAAAGCTAATTTAACTCCAGAGAGTTTTGATTGCTCTTTATATTCATATTCTGATGTTTCGTAATCTTCAAAGTAAAAACCTCTACTTCTCCAAAGGCTACGATTGTCCAAATCATTATTTTTTTCTTTTTTATTGTGCATGAAAAATTATTTGCCTGGTATAGATGGGATGCCAAGAAGTGCTTTTATAATTTGTAATCCTGCCCACTTTTGAACTTTTTTTGAAACTATTATTTTTTCTGATTTTTTTGGTTGCCTGTTGTCAATTTTTTTTACAGTAAGCATTTGCGAATTATCAATGCTTTTTGCAATGTTTGATTTTTTGTTAACCGATTTCTCTGTGCTTGAATAGTTAAAAGTACGATCATTTCTTAATTTTTTCAAAATAACCAAATCTTTTTCTGCTTTAATTGATTTTTTTATCTGAGATTTTTTGTAATATAAAAAATTTTCATCAAGAAAGTTTTTGGCTAATAGAGAAATATTCTTAGGTGTCGTCAAATATTGAAAATCTAGACTTGCTTCGCTTAAAATAGAAGTTAAGCTATTAATTTCATTATCTAAGTAAAGTAAATCTTTCTCTAATAATCTTGTTTTGTTTTTTATTAAAGACGTAAAAATTAATCCCGATATTAGAGTTATTAATATTAAAATGTTTCTCATAAATGCGAACTCATTCCTTCAATTTCCAAATAATTCTTAAATTTTTCCTTTAATTCTTTGGGAAAAAAATATTTTTTATAATTTCTTATTCCATAACGTAACTTTGCAGATCTTGATGGGTGATTTAATAAAATTTCCTCTTTGGAAGGTTTTATTGATTTTTTTATTGGACAACTGAAAAGTCTTATATCTTCTTTGTCTAGCTTTGGAAAATATCTTGAAGGATTTTTATTTTTTTCAGAATAAGTTCTAAAAAAATATTTTACTATTTTGTCTTCAAGTGAATGAAAACTTACTACAATCAATATAGCTCCAGGATTTAATAATTTAGTTGCCTCTGTGAGTCCTTTGATTAATTCACTTACTTCGTTATTTACAAAGATTCTCAAAGCTTGGAGTGATTTAGTAGCTACATTTTTTTTAACGAAATTATTATTTTTCTTAACTTTTTTTATGATTTTCACCAAATCTTCCGTGTTTAGTATTTTATTACCTTTTCTTAACTTCACTAATTGAAATGCTATTTTTTTATGATCCTTCTCATCTCCAAAGTATTTTAGAATGCTAGAAATTTGATTTTGATTTAACTTGTTTAAAACATCAAACGCACTAAACTTATTAATGCCCATTCTCATATCGAGTGGTCCTTTTGATTCAAATGAGAAACCTCTATTTAAATTTTTTATTTGCATTAATGAAAATCCTAAATCAAAAATAATAGCTTTGATATTTATGTCATTTTTTATAAATGAGTTTAAACTGCTAAATTTTTCAGTATAAAATTTAAATCTGTCGCTATACTGCTTTTGTAAAATGTTAGAAAAATAATTGACTGATTTATCTCTATCAAAAGCAATTACTTTAGTGTTAGGATACTTTAATATTGCTTTTGAATATCCGCCGGCACCAAAAGTGCAATCAATAAAAGTGCCACCATGTTGAGGGGTAATAATGCTTAAGATTTGATCTAGCATCACTGAAAAATGGTCTATTTTTTTCAATGACATGGTGGCATTCATTTTTATTATTTAATTCCTCTTTCATTAATTCTTTTGTTTTCTTAAAAATGCAGGAATTTCAAAATCTTCTTCTTCATCCGCATTAATTAAACTTTCTGAATCCTTTTCAAGATTTATTTCTTTTTTAAAAGAATCTATGCCTTCTTCTTCAGAAAAAAGCTGTGGTGTAGTTTCTTCTTTTTCTTCCTGATTTACACTTTGGGCTATATCCGTCTGTTGGTGATTTTCTTCTTGATTATTTTGTTCAGCATTTTCTATATAACCAAGACTCTCTAAAGAGATTTCATTTGATAAATTATCTTGGGTACTCGTGTTAGTATTATTCTGTTCTACCGGAACACTTTCTTTTTCTAAATCATGATCTATTTTTAATGCATTGGCACCATAAATAGGTGTTGAATTCAAACTAGCTTCATTGATTGCAACTTGAGCGACATTTGGATTTATTGCAGGATTCAAATAACCAGAGTTTCTATTATGAATTCGATGAACCATGCTAACTACAGATTTCTCTTCTGGTGACATTCCATCTAAAGCTGTAGCAACAATGGATACTCTCATTTTGCCTGCCAATGAACTGTCCGTAATAGATCCGATTACTACCTCAGCTTCAGAATCAACTTCTGCTCTTACTTTATTTACGGCTTCTTCTACTTCAAAAAGTTTTAAATCTTTTCCACCTGTAATATTTACTAAAAGTCCTTTTGCACCCTGCAAAGAATATTCTTCGATTAGTGGATTGTTTAAGGCTAATTCTGCCGATTGAAGTGCTCTTTTTTCTCCTTCAGCTTCTCCTGTTCCCATCATTGCTTTGCCCATACTCTTCATAATATTTTCAACATCAGCAAAATCTA
>Ga0187833_10004865_pt1 | contig 12946 bp, 11 predicted proteins | sample ETNtaG_37_FD_167968 | JGI IMG/M metagenome (GOLD analysis project Ga0187833, IMG submission 167968) | Marine microbial and viral communities from oxygen minimum zone, Eastern Pacific Ocean - ETNP2014_SV_400_PacBio MetaG (Illumina Assembly) | ecosystem: Environmental > Aquatic > Marine > Hypoxic... | reverse complement strand
GGTGGTGATGGTGCCGACGGTGGACGCGGGTCTGGTGACGCCGCTGACGGAGGCTTTCCAGGCCGTGGTTTGGCACGGCATTGTCAGCCACGACGACCTTCAGATCAGGGACACCAAGTGGTAGGGCATCCTTCCCGATGACGGACGCGGGTAAGCGCCGGGCGGTGTTTCTCGACCGCGACGGCGTCATCAACCGTTCCGACGTGCGTGATGGCAGGCCATTCGCGCCGTTGCGGGTGGAGGAGTTTGACATCCTTCCCGGCGTGGTGGAAGCGGTGGCGGCGCTGAAGGCGGCGGGGTTCCTGGTTATCGTCACCACCAACCAGAAGGATATCGGTGAGGGCCTGGCCAGCATGGACGTGTTGGAGGCCATGCATGACAAGCTCCGCGCCGAGGTTGATGTGGACGATATCTGTGTATGTCTCTGCGGCGACCATTGCCGCCGCTATAAGCCTAGTCCCGGCATGTTGCTAGACGCGGCGCGGCAATGGAATATCGATCTCGCCACCAGTATCATGGTGGGTGACCGCTGGCGCGATGTGGATGCCGGAAAAGCCGCCGACTGCCTTACTTATTTCATCGACTGCGGCTATGCCGAGTCGCTCAACCACGCTCCGGACCATACCGTCTCTGATTTGCCCGGGGCGGTTCATCATATTCTCAAAGCCTTATCTGTTTGAATGGGGACCAGCATGACGAGCACCGATAGTTTGAGCGTGAAGATATTCGCCGACGGGGCCGACCTCGACGGCATCCGGAAACTGGCGGAGAACCCGCTTATCCAAGGGTTCACCACCAATCCAACACTGATGCGCAAGGCTGGGATCAGCGATTACGCGGCCTTCGCCAAGGATATGCTCGACGTCATCGGCGGCGCCCCGGTTAGCTTCGAGGTCTTCGCCGATGAATTCGGTGAAATGGAGGCGCAAGCCCTGGAGATCGCGTCCTGGGGCGATAACGTCTATGTGAAAATCCCCATCACCAACACCAGAGGCGAGTCTTCGGTGCCGCTGGTGGAGCGGCTCTCGGCGCGGAAGGTTCAGGTCAATGTCACCGCTATGATGACTCTCGATCAGGTGCGCCATGTGGCCGAGGCGCTGCATGAGGAAACGCCGGCCGTGGTCTCGGTATTCGCCGGGCGTATCGCCGATACTGGACTCGATCCGGTACCCCTGATGCGTGAGGCGGTGGGCGTTCTCGAAAGCAGGCCCAAGGCCGAATTGTTATGGGCGAGCCCGCGTGAACTGCTGAATATTTTCCACGCCGATGAGGTAGGCTGTCACATCATCACCGTGACCCATGACCTGTTGGGCAAGCTGAAGGGCGTGGGCAAGGACCTCGACCAGTTCAGCCTCGAGACGGTGCAGATGTTCTATGATGATGCCTCCGCCGCCGGCTATACCATCGCTGTCGGCTAGGCGACGGAGGACATCTCATGATTTTTACCGTTCCAGGGACCGTTCCATGAAGATGATTGTCGAGGGCGATTACAAGCGCAAGATCAAAACGTCGGACGAGTTGCGCGAGATTATCGGGCCGCATCCGCGCGAGCAGAAGGTGGTCATGTGCCACGGCACATTCGATCTGGTCCACCCCGGCCATATCCGGCACCTCATCTATGCGCGCGGGAAAGGGAATCTTCTGGTGGTCAGTCTTACCTGCGACGCCTATGTGAAAAAAGCTGATTTCAGGCCCTATGTTCCGGAAGAACTGCGGGCCATGAATCTGGCGGCGCTGGAAGTGGTGGACTATGTGGTGATCGACCGCCAGCCTACGCCCCTTGATATCCTCGGGGTCATTCAGCCCGATTTTTTCGTTAAGGGGTTTGAATACGGGCATGGTGATCTCCCGCCCAAGACCCAGGAAGAAAAAGAGATCATCGAAAGTTATGGCGGCGAAATTATATTTACGCCCGGCGATATTATTTATTCCTCTTCCGCCATCATCGACGCGGAACCGCCCAACCTGGCCTCGGAAAAACTTTTTCTTCTTCTGGAGGGGGAAAATCTCTCCTTCGATGACCTTTATAAAACGCTGGACAAGTTTAAGGGAGTGCAAGTGCATGTGGTGGGAGACACCATCGTTGACAGCCTGACCCGGACTACGTTGATCGGCGCCAATGCCAAGACACCCACTTTCTCGTGCCGTTACGAGGGGCGGACTGATTATGTGGGTGGCGCCGGGGTCGTGGCCAAGCATCTCAGCGCGGCGGGGGCGACGGTGACCTTTTCCACCGTTCTTGGCGACGACGCCCTGAAGGACTTCGTGTTGGAAAACCTGGAGGCGGCCGGGGTGACGGCCAAAGCCGTCATTGATTCCACACGGCCCACAACCAACAAGAATGCGTTTGTCGCCGCCGGTTACCGGCTGCTCAAGGTGGACACCCTCGACAACCGCTCCATCTCCGATAAAATTCTGGAAGAATTGAAGGAGAAAATCTCTTCCTCCGACGGGGACGCCATTGTTTTCAGTGATTTCCGGCACGGCGTTTTCAACCGCGACACCATTCCCGCCCTGATCGAGGCAATTCCCAAGGGCCTGTTCCGCGTTGCCGACAGCCAAGTTGCCAGCCGCTGGGGCAATATCCTCGACTTCCAGGAATTCGACCTGATTACGCCCAATGAAAAAGAAGCCCGTTTCGCCCTGGGCGACCAGGACACGGTAGTGCGTCCTCTGGGCTCGGAGCTTCACAACGAAGCCAACTGCCAAATCCTCATCCTCAAGATGGGGGCGCGGGGATCACTTACCTTCCGCCGGGATATCGAAACCGCCGAGGATGTGCGTTCTTTCTTTGCCCTGGACAGTTTCGCCGAGAACGTGGTGGATGCGGTAGGGTCGGGAGACGCGCTGTTGGCCTATGCCACGCTGGCCCTAAAGGTGACGGGAAAAGAGGTCATCGCTTCCGTCCTGGGCAGCCTCGCCGCCGCGGTGGAATGCGAGAAGGACGGCAATATTCCGGTCTTTCCCAAAGACGTGAGAGACAGGCTCCAGCTTCTGGAAAAACACGCCACTCTTGTCTGATTTGACGGAGCAGGGAATAAATCAATTGCGGGTAGTGGTGGCCGGCATGGGTGTGCAGGGCCACAAGCGCGCGGCCGCCGCCGCTGCCGATGTGGTGGCCACGGTGGACCCGGTGGCCGAAGACATGGATTTTAAGAGCATCCAGGACGTGCCGCTGGAATCTTACGATGCGGTGCTGGCCTGTATCCCCGACCAGGCCAAGATGGAAGTGCTGGGATATCTGTTGGAACACGGCAAGCATGTGCTGGTGGAAAAACCCATCCTTGCCGAGGACGAGACGGCGATCCGCCATCTGCGGCAATTGGCGGAGACCAGCGGCGCCGTCTGTTACACCGCCTATAACCACCGCTTCGAGCCCCACTTCATGCGCATGAAGGAACTGATCGACTCCGGGGCGTTGGGCCGCATCTATACCTTGCGCATGTTTTACGGCAACGGCACGGCGCGGCTGGTGCGCGATTCCGCCTGGCGCGACGAGGGCACGGGCGTGTTGCCCGATCTCGGCTCCCATCTTCTCGATACCTTGCTGTTCTGGATCGGCGCGCCAAGCGCGCCCTTTGCCGTGCGCGCCGCCAACCGTTTCGAGAACCGCGCCTTCGACCATGTGGTGCTGGGTTCCGAAGGGGAGATATCGATCCAGTTGGAAATGACCCTGCTCAGTTGGCGCAACCATTTCACCTGTGACGTGCTGGCGGAAAAGGGCAGCGCCCATATCGAATCCCTGTGCAAATGGGGGCCCACCACCTTTCGTCACCGCACCCGAGTTTTGCCCAGCGGCCGCCCTGGGGAAGAAGAGGAAACGCTGGAACAGGCCGATCCCACCTGGGCGCTAGAATACGATCATTTCAAATCGCTTTGTAGCGGAGGCGGACCCTCCAACCTCGATAATGATCTCTGGATCAACGGTGAACTGAACCGGCTCTCCCGCCAGGCCCTGGAGCAGGCGGCGGGGTGAGTCCGCTGGACATTTTTTATCATGGTTAATGGTGAAGCCTGCCCCCTTTGCGGGAATGGAGCCGTCGATATTTTCAACATTCCCTATCCATTATTTGAGCATAGGGAATTTAAATCCATCAGTGATGGCCCCTTTTTTCTGGGACAATGCCGGGAGTGCAAGGTCATTTTCCGTAATGATAGTGACGGCATATTGGCAAAAATCGATGACAGATATCGCAGCAATGAATATGTGACCCGCCGCGAATCCTTGCATACGGTTTTCGCTGAAGAATTCGGAGGGCTGAAAACCATGCCTTTTCTCCAGGCCGAGCTTCTGGCGCCATATATTCCCGATCGGGACGCGGCGATCCTGGATATAGGCTGTTTTTACGGCGGTCTTTTAAGGGAATTGTCCACGCGATATGACGATGCCGATTTGTGCGGTTTTGATGTGAGCGAGGAGACCCGCGCGCGTTTTCCGGAAGGGAAAAATTTCCGCTTCGTCTCGGGCTCCCTGGAGGACGTAACTGGAAGCTTTGATCTCGTCGTGTTGTCTCATTCCATTCAATATATCCGCCGCCTCGGGGAGCTGTTCGGCCATATGGACCGCTTGCTGAAGCCAGGCGGCGCGTTGTTTGTCCAGGTTCCTGACCTGGACCAGCGCCCCACCTCCCTCTTGCTGGGGGATCTTCACTTCTATTTCACGCCGGCCGCTCTGGAAAATATGTTTGGGACTTTTTCGTTTTCCTGTTCGTTTCTGGATAATCACTGGTTCCCCCGTGACCTGCTGGCCGCCGGCAAGCCGGGTCAGGCGGATAAACGGCGGGAGCTTCAGGCGGATGACTCGGTTGGGTGTGCTCTCACGCATCTGGACGCCATGCGGGAAAAACTTGAAAGTCTTTCGAGGGATTCGCGGATCGGAGTCCTCGGCACCACCATTGACGCGGCGTTCATCGATAGCGTCCTGGACGGCGGAGTTGCATTTTTCGTGGAAGAAAACGAGAAAAAGACCGGAGGAAGATTCCACGGGAAACCCATCCTTTCCCCCGATGAGGTTGCCGCGTCCGACCGGGTGTTGCTGCCCATGGGAGAGATGGCGGAGACAGTGTCGGCGCGGCTGTCCAGGGAATATGAAGGGCAATATGTCTGTGTTTAGGGATAGGACGGTATTTTCCCGGGCGGCGCGGTCCTGTCCATGAACACCGATTCCACGGTCAGATATCTGAACCTGTCTGTCTCTGACGCGGCCGTGCGCCAAGAGCTTCTGGATGCCGTGGAGCGTGTGCTTTGTCACGGTCGCATCGTCATGGGCCCCGAGGTCGAGGAACTGGAAAAAGCCATTGCCGAACAATCGGAGCGCTCTTTCGCGGTTGCCGTTTCCTCCGGGAGCGCGGCCCTTTATCTGGCCCTGCGCTGTCTCGATCTAAAGCCCGGCGATGAGGTTGTCAGTCCGGCGCTGTCCTGGATCGCCACCTTTAACGCCATCGCGGCGGCGGGGGGCGAGCCGGTGGCGGTAGATATTGGGGGCGACCTGAACATAAATCCCGATGCCATTGAGGATGCTATCACCCCGCGGACCCGGGCAATTGTGGTGGTGCATTACACGGGCCTCGTATGTGACATGGAGGCCATCCAGAAGATTGCCCGCCGCCATGATCTGCACATCATAGAGGATGCGGCGCAGGCGTTTTCAGCTAAGAGAAACGGGAAACCGGCGGGAAGCTTTGGCCGCCTCGCGGCCTTCAGCATGAATCCCATGAAAGTGTTCGCCGCGTACGGCGAGGCCGGCGCCGTTGTTGGGGACGACGCCTCCCTTCGTGATCGGCTGTCCATGCTCCGCTACTCGGGCGTAATTAACCGCGAGGTCTGCCACGAGATATCCCTCAACAACAAACCGGACACGATCCAGGCCGCGATGATGCTTGTGGCGTTGCGCCATCTGAAGAAAAAAATTGATCGCCGCCGAGAAATCGCCCATCGCTATACCCGCGAACTGGGTGCTTTTGTCGCATGTCCCGCCGAACCCGAAGGGGCATACCATGTCTTTTATGATTATATTGTGCAGTGTGATTCACGGGATGGTCTTAGATTCTTTTTTGAAGATAAGGGGATAGAGGTCAAAGTCCATCACGAGATGCTGATGCCCGATCAACCACCGTACAAAAACCGAAAGACCCGGGACTTGTCCGTAGCACGGCGCGCTACGGAAAGGATTCTTTCGCTTCCATGCCATGAGTCAATGAAAGATGGCGAAGCAGAGAGAGTCATTGAGGCCGTCATGCAATTCCATGGCAAATAACTTCCGTCGAGACGTTGAAAACAATATGAAGCTTCATTTTAGGAGATGTTCGAATGACCAATATTAACGATATAAACACCCACTTTTCGGAACACGGTTGGGCTGTCATTGACTTTTCCAACCGCGATGCCGTCCTGGAGGCCAGGGACAACATTCTGAGCCATGTCAAGGCGACGTATTATCCATCATTGGAGCGTCTGGAGGATTTGCATGAGCATATCCCCGACGACGACGCCTATGTTCAGTTGCATCTTGCTCTGACCGAGTATTACCGAAAGGAAGGCCTTTCCCTGAAAATTATGGCCGGAGAGGTGGATATGTTCCGCCAATTTATGGGCCCCGATATCAATATCCAAAAGAATCCCTATCTCCGAATCGCCAGACCGGGCGCCACGGGGGACAATATCGGATACCACAGGGACACCTTTTACGGCGCCAGCCCTTTTGAAATTTCCGTATTCGTTCCCCTGACCGACCTGAGCGAGGGTAACGCGCTTCAGTTTCTTTCTGGCTCCAACGACACCTCCGATGACACTTATCCTTTCGAACAGTTTGATAATGAGGGTATCGAGCGGGGTTCTCCCAGACATCTTGCGGGGATTCCCTACGCGCCGAGAATCATCAAACCCGAAGAGGTGCCGGACATCACCCCCGTGCCCGTAACCGTGGGTCAGGCCGTCATATTCGGGCTGTCAAATGTGCATGGACAGGTCGTGAATGAAGACAAGACCACGCGTGTTTCAACCGATATCAGGTTGGTGAACGCCCTGGCTCCGTTCCCGGAATCACGGGGGGGAGGCGATGAATATTACCTGCAGTTTTTACGGTCGCCGCTGACGGAGCAGGCGAGTCGTTACCTTGAAGCCAACAACATTACCAAGATAACGAAAATGCAGCCTCGCGATAAATAAGAGCCTGGACGGAACTCCGGTATTATGACCCCTGGCGTTATAAGGAGATGACGGCCTCCGGCCGGCGCGGCTGATTTCTTAAAAATTTCAAGGTAAACTTGGAACTGGGAAACACGGTCAGTGATTCCCATATACCTAAACGATTGTTTTCATGGCCTGTCGAGGTGATGGAAATTTCGTGACGTAAAATATTTGCTTCCGCTTTCAAAAGTTTATTCTTTTGTGGCGGCGGCGGGAATTCCCGTAAAAACGAAAACAGCCGTGTTCGAGTGGGAAACAGTGTAAGCGTACAGAGTGGGAGAGATAGGCCAGTGAAAAAAACTCCTAAGAAAATCCTTCTTATTACGCCGACCAGCGATGAAAACCTGAAGGAGTTTTCATTCGCGGCTCCCAATCTGGGCGTACTCCGGATGGTGGGCTTTCTCAAGGCCCGAGGCCATGACGCAGTGTATTATGACAGCAACCTGCGCCTGGTTCAGGGTGATGAGGCGGTGACCCTTGAGGAGATGCTGGAGCGGGAAGCCTGGGATATCATCGGCGTCTCGGTGCTGGAGGAAACCATTCTCCGTGACATTCAGAATCTTCATCTGGCCAAGAAGATTTGTCCTTTCGCCACCCTTGTGGCCGGTGGCATTGAGGCGCAGTTCAATTACCAGACCGTTCTCGATAAATCTCCGTGCAATATTGTTGTCCAGGGAGAGGGAGAGATTCCCCTGCTTCGGCTTGCCGACGGGATGCCGCCGGGAGAAATTCCAGGGGCCATTGTCAAGAACCGCGCCGAAAACCTGAACCAGGAACTGTTCGACGAGGCCACAAGCGCCATCGAGTGGGAGAAGATCGACTACGAGGCCTATTGGGATTACTGGGTCAATCACTATCAGTCCCTGGACCAATATTCAGATCAGTTGGACATAGAGATTCACACCGCGCGTGTCTTCGCCAGAAACCGCTGCCCCATTGGCTGTAAATACTGTATTTCCACGCTGCAATTGACCGCGGCGACGGAGGGCCCCGTTCCCGTCATCAGCGGCACCGATGAAAACCTCGCCAATGTGGTGGAAAGAATCGTCGCTTCCCACTCGAGGGTGAGGACCATTTACTTCACCGATGATGATTTCTGTATCAACAAAAGGGCGGCCATCCGTACCTGTGAAAAACTGATTGATAAGGGGTTCGGGAATCTGACCTTCATGTGTTATGCCCGGATCACCGATATTACCGAGGAACTGGTTATTGCCATGAAAAGGGCGAACTTTCGTCTTCTGTTCATCGGTATCGAAAGTTTCTCCGAGGAAGTTCTCGACGAGATTGGCAAACGTTGCGACATTTCACAGGTGCACCGTGGCCTTGAAATCCTCCAGAAATACAATCTTTCGGCCTTTTTCAACATCATCATGACGACCCCGGAAAGCAAGCTGGTGGACGTTCAGCAGTCCGTTTACTGGGGCATAAAATATCTTGAAAAGGGCTTTTTCAAAGGCGGCATCTATTCCGCCATGGAGCCCCTCAAGGGCACGGTCTTCGAGCAGATGTACTGGGACTTCAAATCGAAAGTGGTTCCTATTGAAGGCACCGACCACCACCTTCGTTTTGATACTCTGATCTGGCCCCAGGACCCTTTGGTCCGTGAATTGCTGGTGCGCTATAACGACGGGGCGGAAGAAGAAGTGGAAGCCCAGTCCCAGAAAAACAACGTCACCCACAAGAGATTCCAGAATGTGGCCTTGTTCAGGCTGCATTTCATGCAGAAGCTGCTCGACGAGATGAGGAAAGAGTCTTCCGAGGCGGCGCGGCAGCTGGACAGTCTGGATATGGAATCCATGATCTCCGTGGCCAAGACCGGATAGATTCCGGAGCCGGTCCGCAATGACGGACCTGTTGTGAAGAAACTGTTTATCTCAGGAAAATATTGCTCATGAGTGCGCCGGTTATCGGTTATGCCGGAATGACCCATCTCGGCCTCTGTTCGGGTATTGCCGCGGCGTCAAAGGGCTTCTCCGTGGTGGGATATCACGGCGACGCGGAGCTGATCGCCGCCATTGAGGCCGGCAAGCTGCCGGTGGTGGAGTCGGAGCTGGATGAAATGTTCGCCGCCAACTGCGAGCGGCTTACTTTCAGTTCCGAACCGAAAAGCCTGAGTGTCTGTGACGTGGTGTACGTGGCCGTGGACGTGCCCACCGACGATGAGGGGAAAAGCGACCTGTCCCCCATCGAGACCATGATCGAAACGGTGACACCCCATCTGGGGGACGAGGCCATTCTGGTGATTTTGTGCCAGGTGCCGCCCGGCTTCACACGGGGAAAATGTCTCAACGACGCACGGCTTTTCTATCAGGTGGAGACACTCATCTTCGGCCGCGCCGTGGAGCGCGCCACCACCCCTGAGCGTTTCATCATCGGCTGTGCCGATCCGGAAAACTCTCTACCGGAAAGCTATGGGACTTTTCTCGAAGCCTTCGGCTGCCCGTTGCTGCCCATGGGTTACGAGAGCGCGGAACTGGCGAAGATCGCCATTAACTGTTTCCTGGTGGCCAGCGTTTCCACCACCAACACCCTGGCCGGGCTGTGCGAGCGCATCGGCGCCGACTGGTCGGAGATCGCGCCGTCGCTACGGCTCGACGCGCGCATCGGACCCAAAGCCTATCTCAATCCGGGCCTCGGCATTTCCGGCGGCAACCTGGAGCGCGACATGGCCACCGTATGCCGCCTGGGCGAGGCCAAGGACAGCGATACCCGCGTCATCGAATCTTTCCGAGGCCTGAGCGGGTATACCAAGGACTGGATATGGCGGGTTCTGGAGGGTGGCGTCCTGAATGACGTTGAAACTCCACGCATCGCCGTTCTCGGACTGGCCTATAAGGAAAATACCCACAGCACCAAGAATTCCCCGGCGCTGGTTCTGCTCGATCATCTGAAAGAACATGAGCTGCTCGTCTTCGATCCGGTGGTGCTTGCAAGCGCCGCTCCGCAAGCCACCGGCGCGGACTCCGCACTGGCCGCCTGCGAAGGAGCCGACGTGACGGTGATCGCCACGCCGTGGCCGGAATTCAGTGAACTTGACCCCAAGGCGCTGGCCGCTGCCATGAACGGAATTACTGTGATAGACCCCTATGCCATGCTCGACGGCGCGGCTGTGACGGCGGCGGGGCTCACGCACCATACATTAGGCCGCCCACCCACCCATCCGCCCACCCGTCCGGCGGGTCGTCCGGCGCGGGCGGCGGGATAAGGATTATGCTGGAACATCTCAACGCCACCCCCGCCACGCCGTCCCGCGTGGTCATCCTGGGCGCCGGAGGATTCGTCGGCGGCCAGGCGGCGGCACGGCTGGAAGCCGATGGCATTTCCGTGCTGCGCTTGAATCGAGGCGAGGTTGATCTGCTGATGGACGGCGCGGCGGAGAAACTGGCCGGGCTTCTGGAGCCCGAGGATTGCCTGATTGTGGTTTCCGCCATCGCCCCTTGTAAGAACGCCGCCATGCTGGCCGACAACATAGCCATGATGAGCGCGGTCTGTTCGGCGCTGGAACAATCTCCCGTGGCCCATGTGATTTATATCAGCTCCGACGCCGTCTACAGCGACAGCGACGGACCCTTGGGCGAGAACTCGGTGACGGCCCCGGACAATCTGCACGGCATCATGCATGTGGCGCGCGAATTGATGTTGAAATCGGTGATGGGCGAAACGCCACTGGCGATCCTGCGGCCGAGCCTGCTCTACGGTTGCGACGATCCCCATAACGGCTATGGCCCCAACAGCTTTCGCCGGTTGGCGGCGAAGGGCGAGGACATTATCCTTTTCGGCGAGGGCGAGGAACGGCGCGATCATGTGCTGATCGATGACGTGGCCGAGATCATCCACTTCGTGGTTCGGCACAGGAGCAAAGGCGCGCTGACGGTGGCCACCGGCGAGGTGGTCTCGTTCAGGGACATGGCGGAAATGGTGGCGGCTCAGTTTGACACCCCCGTGGCCATCAAGGGTTCGCCGCGCAAGGGCCCCATGCCCCATAACGGTTATCGTCCCTTCGATGTTTCCGCCACCGGCGCGGCCTTCCCTGAGTTCCGCTATACCCTGCCCGCCGAGGGAATCGTCAGGGTCCATGCCCAAATGACGGAGACCGGGTGGTGAACGAGATTAACCTGCTGAGTAACTATCCCAAGGCCAAGCGCAACATCACCCACCGCCATCAGGTACAGGAAGAAAACCGCGCCATCGCTAGGGAGTTTGGCGAGGCCTTCTTCGACGGCGAGCGTGACCAGGGCTATGGCGGTTATCGCTATGACGGGCGTTGGGTGCCCGTGGCCAAGGATTTCGTGGAACACTGGAATCTTAAACCCGGTGACCGGGTTCTCGACATCGGCTGCGCCAAGGGGTTCCTGGTGAAGGATATGATGGGAGTCTGTCCGGGGCTGGAGGCTTTCGGTCTCGACATTTCCGATTACGCCGTGACCCATTGCGAGGCGGAAGTGGTGGGGCGCCTTCATGTGGGGTCATGCGACCGGCTGCCCTTTCCCGACGGCAGTTTCGACGCCGCCATTTCCATCAACACCGTCCACAACCTCGACCATCAGGGATGTGTGCGGGCGTTGCGGGAAATGAAGCGGGTTTCGCCCCGGAACAATTACGTGCAGATTGACTCCTACCGCACGTCCCAGGAAAAACAGAATATGGAAGACTGGGTGCTGACCGCGGTCACCACCCATGACCCCGATGGCTGGCGGGCATTATTCGCCGAGGCGGGGTATGACGGCGATTATTACTGGACCATCACCGAGTAACTTGAGGTAATAGGCAGCCCATGAAAACCTATGCGATTATCGGCGGCAACGGCGTATTTGGCATCCATACCGCCCTCTATCTTCTGGCCAATACCGAGCCCAAGAAGGTCATCTGTATCGGCCGCAACCCGGAGAAACCGGAGCCCTTTACGCTCAACCTGGGCAAGGGCGACGATCGCTACAGCTATCACCAGATTCATATGGTGTTCGAGCACGACCGTATGATGGAACTGTTGGATACGGAAAAGCCCGACATCATCATCAACTACGCCGCCATCGCCGAGCCGGCGCTCTCGTTTAAGCATTCGGCGCGCTATTACGACAGCAACGTGATGGCGGTGGCGCGGCTGTGCGAGGATCTGATGGCGTGCGACTATCTGGAACGTTTCATCCAGATCGGCACCTCGGAGCTTTACGGCTCTACCGACCGCGCCTCGCGCGAGGACGATCCGCTGAAACCCACCACGCCCTACGCGGTGTCCAAGGCGGCGGCCGACATGCATCTGGATTCGCTGTTCAATGTTCTGAAATTTCCCATGAACATCGTCCGTCCCTCCAACGCCTATGCGCCGGGCCAGCTGCTCTATCGCATTATCCCCAAGACCGTGGTGTTCGGACTCACCGGGCGCAAGCTGCCGTTGCAGGGCGGCGGCAAGGCGCGCAAGTCCTATCTCCACGCCCGCGACCTCGCCCATGCCCTGCATCTGGTGATTGAGAAGGCGCCCTTGGGGACCACATATAACGTGGGACCGCCCGAGCCCACCTCGATCCGCGATCTGGTGATCAAGACGGCGCGGGCCATGGACAAGACCCTGGAGGACGTGGCCGAGGAAGCACCCGACCGGCTCGGCCAGGATTCCCAGTACTGGCTCGACAGCAGCGCCATCGCCCGCGATACCGGATGGAAGATGGAGATCGGCCTCGATGAGGGGCTCGCCGAGATGGTGGAATGGGGCCGCACCTATCTCGATTTCCTCAAGGATTACACCGCCGATTACGAC
>Ga0187833_10004864_pt1 | contig 12946 bp, 12 predicted proteins | sample ETNtaG_37_FD_167968 | JGI IMG/M metagenome (GOLD analysis project Ga0187833, IMG submission 167968) | Marine microbial and viral communities from oxygen minimum zone, Eastern Pacific Ocean - ETNP2014_SV_400_PacBio MetaG (Illumina Assembly) | ecosystem: Environmental > Aquatic > Marine > Hypoxic... | reverse complement strand
TACCTGTGGACGCAAAATCAAGTGTTTTTTAAACGAAAAAAAATATGTCCGCACCAACCCCGAAGCGCGTTCGCGCGCTTCGGGGTTCTTTTTTGTTTGATTTGACAGCGCAAAGACTTTGTGATAGAAAGAAAGTAGTGGTGAACGAATGAAGTTGTGTTTAAGTAAAAACGATAAGGCCTTTGTTCGCCACCACTTAGCTCTTTTTACATTTTTCTACAGATATCCGAGGTTCACAGATTGAATTTTGGTGAGACGAATGTGTGTCTGTTTTTTAAACGATACTGATAGTGTCTCACCTTCCCCGCGGCGCAAGACGCCGCGGGGAACCTTCAAAAATTGGTAGTTTAATTTTTATTGGATACGAATCATCCTCTGTCTTTTAAAAAGACGACCGAACGTTTGTATCCTGTTTGTGGTGGACGAAAATACAGTTGTTTAGAAAACGAAAAGCAGCATGACCACCACAGCCCACTTCGCCGTCGCGCTATGCGCGGCGGTTTTTCAATTAAGAAAAAACCCCGCATTAACTGCGGAGTGCGTGTTTTTTCTCTAGTTCAATTTTTCTTTTTTTTACATTTTCAAAACGTTTGGGTAAATCGTCTGGCACAGGAACGCCATCTTCTTCCCATCCGATAATCAAATTCTCAATGGCGCTTATATGCACATCGAGCAACTCAAGAAATTCGGTACGGTCCTCCGGTAATGTCTTAACGTGTTGGCAAGCTTTAATAAGTATCTCAGCTTTTTCAAGGCAAGAAACTTCACGATTTCAAAGCCCGCGCGTCGTAGCACTATATCCAGCAGGGTTTTTATGATTCATTTTTTATCCTTTATCTTCTCCAACTCGGAGTTCCTTTGTTTCAATCTGCGGTCAGTATATATATCATGGATTCAAAAATCAAACCTATGTGATATAATAATCTCCAATGACAAAAGAATTTGACTTTATCGCCATCGGCGACATTACGACTGACGCATTTATTCGACTCTCCGGAGACGACGCGACGGTTCTAAAGGATGACCACAAAAAGATTAACCTCTGTTTAAATTTTGGTGACAAAATTGAATATGATTCTGTCACCGAAGTATCTGCCGTCGGCAACAGTCCAAATGCCGCAGTTTCCGCGCATCGTTTAGGACTTAACTCGGCACTTATCACAAACTTGGGAGATGATTACCACGGAAAAAACTGTGTTGCGCAACTTGAGAAACAAGATGTCGCAACTGACTTTGTAAAGATTCATGAAGGAAAAGAAAGCAATTATCATTATGTCCTTTGGTATGAGGAGGAACGTACAATTTTGGTCAAACATCACGAATATCCACATGAGATGCCCGACGCAGGAACACCTAAATGGTTTTATTTAAGTTCTTTGGGAGAAAATTCAATCCCATTCCATGCTGACATTGCTTCATATATTAAAAAACATCCTGACATTAAACTATCCTTTCAGCCAGGAACATTTCAGATGCGATTAGGACATGAGACATTGAAGGATGTGTACGCAGTTTCTGAATTATTTTTCTGCAATGTTCAAGAAGCACAGCGTATATTAAAGACAGAGGAAAAAGATATTAAAAAACTGCTTAGCGGTATGCATGATTTAGGACCTCGCATCATTATCATCACCGATGGGCCAAGTGGCGCTTACACTTATGACGGTTCAGAATTCTGGCATATGCCCATGTATCCTGACCCCGCACCACCTCTAGACAGGACAGGTGCTGGTGATTCATTTGCCTCAACTTTCACAACAATGCTCGCACTCGGCAAAAGCGTTCCAGATGCGCTTCTTCATGCTCCTGTAAATTCAATGTCCGTTGTGCAAAAAGTCGGCGCGCAAGAGGGGCTACTAACTTTAGATGAGATTGAAGACTGGCTTAAGAAAGCTCCTGACGATTATAAGCCAAAAAACTTAGACACATCATAGAGAAACGCCTTGCAGATTCGTGCCCGCAAGGCCCGGCCTTGCGGACGTAATTAGTGATTTTCCCACTCCTTTTCTTGTCGGACTAAAAATTTGCTATCTTCTGAGTTGCGTAAGATACGTTTCACGGTTTTTTCCATGCGTATTGACTGTGAACCCTTTATGAGCACAATGTCGTTCGGCTCTATGAAATCTTTCAAAAACTCCCCTGCTTTTTCCGACGTATCAAAGTGAAACATTTGCTTTTTCTTCATTCCTTTTTTATGCGCCTCCTCTCTGATAAATTGCGTACGTATGCCAACAGTGACAAGCACGTCGCACATCTCCGCGGCCTGCGCGCCAACTTTTTTGTGTCCATCCGCGCTATGTTTTCCGAGTTCAAGCATGTCGCCAAACACTGCGATTTTTCTTCCTTCTCCGTGTACTGTAATTTCCGCGAGTGTATCAAGCGCGACATGCATTGCAATAGGAGAGGCATTATATGAATCATCTAAAATAATCGATTGATTTATTCCGTTTAGAATATTAAGTCTCCCGGATGGAAATATAAAATCGTTTAATGATTCAAGAGCAGTAACAAAATTTATGCTCTTTCCAATACCAACGGCAAACGCCGCGAGCATACTGTAAAACAAATGACGGCCGAGTGCCCCCTTGATGTGAAGAGGTACAGTGTTTTCACGATATACCACGCGCCCGAACATGCCGACCAAAATGCCTGCCCCATTATATTCAATACGCGGATCAACGAGGACGATATCGGCATTGGTGGCATCTTTAATACTGAACGTAAGTGTTTTTTGTGGAAATATCTCTTTTAGTGCGAGCACATCGTTATCATCCGCATTTAACACAAGAAGTCCTTCTTTTTTAAGCGCACGGACAAGGTGTGTCTTTTCATCTATAAGCGCCTCCCGAGAATCAAAAAACTCTATGTGCGCTGGTACATCCGGAAAAGAAGTGACAACCACAACATCTGGGGTAAGCCATGAAGTAATTTTTTTAATGTCTCCAGGTTTGTCTGTTCCTACCTCAATGACAAGCATGCGAGGATAATGATTTTTAAAAAATATAAGCGAGAGCCCTTCAAGAATTATTTTCAACCAGCCGTGAGCGCTTCCCCACGCATTTTCACATCCCAATACTGAAAGCGGAATGCCAATTTCACTATTAAAACTTTTCTTCCCACACCCAATAAAAAGACTACGCGAAAGTACCTCGCATATCGCATCTTTAGTTGTTGTTTTTCCCACATTACCTGTTACTGCAACAATCTCCGGTTTGTACTTTTTAAGCACAATCCGCGCCTCAAGAATGATTATAAATATAACAATTTGTTTTAAGAATGATTTTATCATTGTGGTTTTTGAATTTGGAATTTGGAATTTGTTTAGAAATTAGGTGAATTAGAAATTCCCGACCGCTAATCTGCTGACATCCGATGTCAGCAGATTAGCGGTCGGGTGGTATCTCATAATAATGCTTCAAAAAGGTAACCGTATCAATAAACGGGAGCGTGAGTGTCTGCGACGCAAAGCGCACGCCTTTTGGCTCAACGACATAGAAGAAGAGGAGGAATTGCGGATCATACGCGGGGAAATAACCAAAGAATGAATGGAAAAACTTGTCATCGTAATATCCACTACCGTCACTCTTCGCAATTTGCGCAGTTCCTGTTTTTGCCGCAATACTATAACGCGGCATCTTTACCGTTCCACCCAAGAGTGCCTCATCAACCACATGTACGAGCATACGGGTAATTTCTTCACTTGCCTCTTCGCTGATAACCCGCTTACGCGCAATTTCATCCATATATAAGTTTTTATAAAAGCCCGCTTTGTAATTAATTTTCTGTACAACGTGCGGCGTTGGTAAGACACCGCCATTCGCAAGAGCAGAGAGAGCACGCGCCATCGCAATCGGTGTAACCGCAAACCCCTGCCCAAACGAAGCCGTCGCAAATTCAATGTCACGGTTACTTTTTAAATTTTTTACCAATCCCGCCGTTTCGTTGGGAAGGTCAATACCTGTTTCCTCTCCAAACCCGAATGAAGATAAATAATCAGCAAATTCTTTATTCCTGAGTTTCCTCGCAATATAGACTGCTCCGGTATTAAGCGATTGATTTAAAATCTCCTGCATATTTACCACCCCACGCGCCTTACCATCATAGTTTTCTATAACTGCGCTATCAATTTCAACAAAACCGGCATCATAATAAGTGTCTTTCGATGTGATAACACCAGCATCAATGCCCGCCGCCATGGTTAAAGGTTTCACAATTGACCCCATTTCAAAAACATTCTCAACAATGGGATTTGAGAAAACAGAATAGTCCTCTTCTTTTGAGAAACGATTTGGGTTAAATGTTGGACGCCCCGCAAGTGCGTACAATTCCCCGTTTTGGGGATTAATAATGAGCGCGCCACCGGATTTTGCATCCCATATATCAATAATGTCCTCAAGTGTTTGTTCTAAAAACGATTGCACCTCCGACTCAATCGTAAGGACAAGATCACCGGCTTGAGCGGCATTACGGTAAAAGAGCGAATTTTTAATGTTTGCAAATGCTTCAGCAAACAAATTTATCTGTTCTTCTGCGTTCCGATTCAGTATGTCTTCATAATACCGCTCAAGACCGTATCTGCCTTTCAGTTGATCTCCTTCGTATCCGACAAAACCAAGTACATGAGCAGCTTGTTCTTCGCCGGGATAAAATCTTTGTTTTGTCTGATAAATACTAACACCCGCAAGACCGAGATCTTGTACAGCAAACGCAATCTCTTCAGGCACTTCACGCGCAACCTCTTCATACGGATCTAAAATCTTTCCAGCTTTTAGAAAAAAAGAATCGCCGTCAAGAGCAGGATATATTGAAGATATTTGCTTAAATACATCCTGTGTGTCTTTAAGATGTGTCGGATTTATTGCAATCGTATATGATGTCTTAAGTGTTGCGCCAGAGAATAAGTTACCGTCTTTGTGCGTAAAGAATATAATACCGCGGTCAAACATACGCGCAACAGGAGAAATGTATTGTTGCGAAGCGCGCTCACTGAAATCGGAACCATGTATAATCTGAAGAAAAAAAAGTTTGCTCGCAAAGATGAGAGCAAACAGAATGACAAATATGTATAGTAATCTTATTCGTGTAGAATATTTCACATTTAATAGGGCTCAGAGCCTGTCTAGAATCTCACCGCAAAAGTATTTTTTCGACACAGCTTTTCGACCAGAATTTCTGAATTTTGTGCGAAAATTTTGAAAATTAAGGAAGAATATCTAGATATTTTGACGAAATTTGAGAAATTTGCAGCCAAAATTCAGGAATTCTGCCTCGAAATGAGATTCTAAACAAGCTCTTACACTTTTGGCACATTTCATTGTCAGCTTCGTCGCAGAAACGTTCACTGTACCGAATAAGAGCACTTCGTCTCATATTAACTCCTCGGCTCGGCAATGAGAAAATTCCGCTTCGCTTCACTTTCTCATTGCTCTCGCTCTACGTCGTTAATAAAGTACAGCTCACATTTCTGCTTCTCGCTTCCTCAAACTGCACTCAAGTGTATAAGCCCTAATACAACACCAACCGTTTCCTGAATGCAAATATTTCCTTTTCTGGTTTTTCAAATCCAAGTGTGTAAGCACTTTCACGGCTTATATTACCACTAAGCGCAACATATTGAGCTTCTAAACTTCCGATTTGGGAATTTAGCACTTGTATCTCTTTAGAGAGTGTATTGTTCGCCGCGACATTAAATGTGGTTAACCCAACAAATAATATATACAGGAAAAACGCTGTACATAATGCCATACAGAGAATCCAGATAAAACGCCGCTCTGAAGTGTAAGTGTATAATTGTTGGATTTTTATCATGGTTTAGAAATTAGGTTTTAGGTTTTAGGTTTTAGAAATTTTTTCCTAGCGCCTAATGCCTAGTATCCTAGAGCCTAAATTATTTTTTCTGCAATTCTTAATTTTGCGCTTCGTGACCTAGGATTATGAGCAATTTCTTCCTCACTCGGAGTAATCGGTTTTTTTGTAATCGGAACAAGTTCTCTTATCTTCACTTTTGATTTAATAAAACGTTTTACAGTACGATCTTCTAAACTATGGAATGAAATAGCCGCCATCCTACCGTCTTTTTTAAGATACTGAAATCCTTCCTCAAGCCCCTCTTCAAGCGCTCCAATCTCATCATTAACCGCAATACGAAGTGCCTGAAATGTTTTCGTAGCGGGATGAATCCTCCCGTAGAAACGAGAAGGGATCGCGTCTTTGACAATTCTCCCTAATTCATCTGAATATTGGATAGGACGCTTTTCTCGTTCCTTAACGATTGCACGGGCAATAACGCGCGCGAATCGCTCTTCTCCATACGCCTTAATGATTGTTTCAATATGTTTCATATCCCATTCGTTGACAATTGTATGCGCAGTTAGTACTCCCTTCTTTGGTTTATTTTGAAATGTCATTACCAGAGGTTCGTTTTTTAAAAATGAGAAGCCTCTTTTTGAATGCTCAAGCTGAAGCGTACTCCACCCCAAATCAAAAATAATCTTATTAATTTTAGAAATGTTACATGCATGAAGTGCTTTTTCTAAATCTCTAAAATTGATATTTTGAAAACATAAATGACATTGCGCATCTTTCAAGGTTTCTTCTGTGTGTATCAGCGCCTCTTTATCTGCATCTATGCTTATTAATGTTCCTTCTTTACCAATCGCCTCTGCAATTACTTTTCCGTGACCACCTCCTCCTGAGGTCGCATCAACCACTGTATCGCCAGGTTGAGGTGCAAGCCCTTCTATCGTCTCTTTTAATAAAACTGGAATATGCATGATTTCAGATTTATGATTTAAGATATTAGATTTACGATTTAAAAAATTAAACCTGAAATTAAATAAATCTTAAATCATATATCGTAAATCTAAAATTCTAAAGCATGCCCATATCCCCTAATCGCTCCGCAAGTACATCTGCTTCTTTTTCAATCTTCTTCCGATATATCTCCCAGTTGTCCTCATCCCAGATTTCAACACGATCATTCACACCAATAAACACAACCTTATTTTTTAATCCTGCAAATCCTTTCAAAAAGTCTGGAACAAGTATGCGACCAAGCGAATCAATGGTTATGTCAATCGCACCCGCAAATATAAACCTATTAAAACCGCGTGTATCTGATTGGCCAACAGACATATTTTTAAATCGTAGAGATAGTGTGCGCTCCCATTCAGCGCGCTGATATATAAATAGACAATTATCAAGGCCTCGAGTGATGATTATTTTTTTACCGAGTTCTTTCCGAAACTTCGCCGGCAATGAAAGCCGTTTTTTTGTATCAATCGTATGTTTGTATTCGCCAATTAACATGTATTAGCTTTTTAGTTGGTTAGCCTCGCTAGTTTCCATTCCTAAGAAGCTAATGAAGCTACGAGCTAAGAAGCTCGTGTTGTGGTACCGCCCACGAGCAAGAGATGGAAAGTAATCTCTATAAAACTGTCAGGAAAAATAGAGCATTTCCACACCTTGCCCAAGGCTACCACAACGTTTGCGCCCGATTTTTCAATGATTCGTGATTCAAAGTGGCATGGGTTCAGGGGTTCAGGATGTTTATTCCACTTTATACCACGTAATATATATTATATTCCACCTTATACCATACTGCAAAATTACTTATCCACAGTCTGGCCTGTCTCGTCGCCACAGCTAGACAGGCCAGCACAGACACACGCAGACTATGGACCCAGCCTTCGCCAAAGGCCTCGGCGGGCACGGCGCAGAATTACCCCAGTACCACAGCAAAGCTAACTACCCCAGTAGGAGAGTAAAGCTCCCTACGGGGCACGGCGCAGAAACGAACGGTTTCTCGCTTTCAGCGGGAAACCGTTCGTTTTGCCGTTGTTTTAAGCCATCTTTAGCACCTGTGGACAACCCGCGAGGCATGGCCTTGCGAGTTAGAAATTTGGCAAGGAAAAACGTTATGATAGATTTTTACAGATATAGCAATAAGAAGACTAATGGGAGAGTGAATAAGCGTCTGAATGCGGCTCTTTGTTTTGGCGCTGCAACTTGGTTTTTACTAATGACAATTTTCGTTTGATGACAAAAAACCCCACGCATAGCGTGGGGTTTTTTAATTATTTTCATTATTAAAATAACGAACTGTCTAACATTAATCATTCTTTCGATCGCATAGCAGGGAACAAAATAACGTCTTTGATGTTTTTTGTGTCAGTTAAGAGCATGACGAGCCGATCAATGCCAATGCCTACACCCCCTGCTGGCGGCATGCCATATTCAAGCGCTTCAAGAAAATCTTCATCAAGTTGTTGCGCCTCTTTATCACCCGTTGAACGATTTACTTCCTGTCCCTTAAAGCGAGCTCTCTGCTCAATCGGGTCGTTTAATTCAGAAAATCCTTTCGCAAGTTCAACGCCACAAATTACTAACTGAAACGCATCAACAAGAGAATCGTTTTCTTCTTTCTTCTTCGCAAGCGGAAGTGCGTCAGCGGGATAATCAATAATAAATGTAGGCTGTATTATTTTAGGACGGCATGCTTTTTTAAATATATTGTCAAGAATTTTTTCTTTGCTTTCTCCTTCTCCGACTGAAACACCGAGTTGTTTTGCTTTTATAGAAAGTTCATTGCGGTCTATAGTTTCTATATCGGGAATCAGCGCATACCGCTTAAGAACAGAAGCATATGTTACTCGTTTGAATGGTCTTTTAACAGATATAGCTTTTTCATTCCACGTAAACGATTTTCCTTTAAACAGTTCTTTCGCTAACGCCTCTACCACCTGTTCTACAAATACCATTTGAGAATCGGCGTCCGAATAACTTTCATACCATTCAACCATCGTAAATTCGGGATAATGCGTCACATCAATCCCTTCATTACGAAAGGCTTTATAAATTTCAAATACTTTTGAAAAATTGCCAACTAAAAGCCGCTTGAGATAAAGTTCGTCTGAAATACGCAAATACAGGTCAACATCAAGCGCATTGTGATGCGTAACAAAAGGCTCAGCAGAAGCGCCTCCATAGAGCGGCTGAAGTACTGGCGTTTCAACTTCAAGAAAGTCTGCCTCTGTGAGTACTCTGCGAAGCGCACCGATAAGACGAGAGCGCGAAATAAAACGTTCTCGTGATTCGGAAGACATCAGAGTGTCCAAATATCTTTTTCTGAATTTCTCCTCAACATCTTTCAACCCGTGCCATTTTTCAGGAAGCGGACGAAGCGATTTGACAAGCATCTTCCATTTTTTGACCAATATCGTCTTTTCTTTTTTCTTGGTAGCAAAAAGTGTTCCTTGAAGTTCTATAAAGTCTCCCACATCAACAGTGTCAGCGAGATCTTTAAATTCGCTGGCATCCATTTCGTTTTTTTTGAAAAGCCCCTGAAAAGTATCAGTACCATCTGTGAAGTTCAGGAATATAAGTCCACCTTGCTTGCGCAAAGCAGTAATTCGGCCCACTAAAAAAAGCGGTTTCTTCCGCTTTGCAAGCGTCACAAATTTTTCACGAACTTCTTTCAATGTTGCGTCATACTGAACAGAAACCGGATATGGAACACGACCGCGCTCCTGCAATACTTCCAGTTTTTTAATTCGTTCATTTCGTAGTTCGTCTAGAGAAGTCATGTCAACTAGGTTTTAGGTTTTAGGTTTTAGGTTTTAGGAAATTTTTGTTTTTTCCTAACGCCTAATGCCTAATTTCCTAGTGCCTAAATTATTACTCAACTTTTACAATACGATACTCCACGTTACCGACTGGTGTTTCAACCAAGACCGTCTCCCCTTTCTCTCTTCCGAGAAGTGCCGCGCCAATTGGAGATTTGTTTGAGATTTTTCCTTGTTCTATGTCCGTTTCTTCCGAGCCAACAATCTTATACGTCTGTTTTAAGCCATCGCTTGTCTTTTCCACTGTTATTGTGGATCCGATATTAATAACACCTCCTTTGTAATCGGATACAATAATCGCCGAGCGAAGCATACCCTCAATCGCCGCAATGCGAGCTTCAACCTCCATCTGAAGCCTTCCAGCTTCCTGGTATTCAGCGTTTTCTGAGAGATCTCCGAGCGAACGAGCATATTCCAGACTTTCAGCAACCTCTTTTCGTTTTTCAGTCTTTAGATGCTCAAGCTCTTTTTTTAGATCCTCAAACTTCTCTTTGCTTAAATATGTTTTTTCGTCAACCATGGTTTAGCTAATTAGCTTTTTAGCTTTTTAGCCCCAAAATTTCCCATCCTAAGAAGCTAACAAGCTACAAGCTAAGAAGTTTTTTTAATTGCTTTATTGTATAACCCATAAGATAATAAGTCAATTTTTAATTTGCTAAAACTAATCTTATACTTGATACTAAATACATGATACAAGATACATCATTCATATTCTTCGGTACTGATGAATTTTCAGTTGTTGTGCTTGAAGAATTAAAAAAGGCGGGATACACACCTGCACTTGTAGTTACTGTACCTGACAGAAAACAGGGACGCGGGATGAAATTAACTCCATCGCCGATTAAAGTATTTGCTGAAAAAAATAATATTCCTGTCTTGCAACCAGAAAAATTGGATAAAAATTTCGTCAGTCAAATGTTAAATGTTAAATGTCAAATGTTTGTGGTGGCCAGCTACGGAAAAGTTCTTCCAAAAGAAATTTTAGATATTCCGAAGCACGGAACATTAAATGTCCATCCCTCACTCCTCCCCTTTTTCCGCGGACCATCACCAATTCATTCTCAAATTCTTGAGAATACTAGAATAGTTGGAGCAACAATTATGCTCATGGATGAAAAAGTTGACCATGGACCAATAGCCGCACAGGAGATACTCCAATTTCCAATTTCCAATTTCCAATTTCCAAAAGTTCGTCATGCATTGGCGCATCTTGGTGGAAAATTACTTGCACGAACTATTCCAGAATGGATCCAAGGGAACATTGAACCACAAGAGCAAGACCATAAAGCCGCAACATATACGGAACAAATAACCAAAGAAGATGGGTTAGTTGATATTGGAAAAGAAAACCCTGAAATGCTTTACAGAAAATTTAGAGCGTATCATACGTGGCCCGGGATTTATTTTTTTCAAAACGGCAAGAGAATAAAGATAACCGATGCAGAGTTAAGGTCCGACCTTGAGGAGCCCCGCTTTGGGCGGGACGGGAAAAGGTCGGACCTTGTGTTTGTTATCAAAAAGGTCATTCCGGAAGGGAAAAAAGGAATGAATTACACGGATTTTAAAAAAGAAAAATAAAAGCACTTCGTCTTATATTAACTCCTCGGCTCGGCAATCTGAAAGACTCCACTTCGTTTCGTCTTTCAGGTTGCGCTCGCTCTACGTCGTTAATAAAAACACTCCAACAATCTTGAGATTGTTGGAGTGTTTTTACGTAGTAATAGCATCACAAAAAATATGTCTGTACTAGGCCTAGCCGCGGCGCAGTAATTGCTTGAGTCGCGCGCCACCCCTCCTTATGGCAACAAGCGCTTTGTTTTTGTTTCTCCGCAATTCTCTCTGCATTTCATCTTTCGCTTTGTCTATGGCCGCGTATAAATTTGCTTCTTCGGCAACCGCGCGCGAGAGTGTACCTCCTGCAGTGAAATTAATTTCCGCGCGGAATATATCTCCCTTGCGATGATGCTCTGTAGTTTTTCCAATTTCAATATCAAAAATCAACTCCCCGCTTTGGTCAGCATAATGCTTTAAAAACTTCTGCAACATATTAATTTTTGTCCGTGCATAATCTTCCACTACAGGGGTAAGTTCAAGATTAGTGCTTTTTATTTTTACAATGATGTTTTTTTGTTCTTTCACTATATTAATGTTAACCAATCTCAACGTACAAAAGTTTACTCGGATGATGATGTCCACTTATAATGCGTACTTTTCCCTCCAATACTTTGAAATGTTTTGCAACAAGTTCAATGATCCTTTTATTCGCCAAATTTCTCTTCGCCGGCTCTTTTACGCTAATTTTGAAAACTGTTTCACTTTCCTTAACAAAAGATTCCTTCTTTGTCCCCGGTGTTGTTTTAACTTTTACGTACATACATATACTAAATACACATACCTATCTTATATCGGACATACTTTTGGTGCGTCATCATCCTTGTCTTCTGCTTCATCGGTCATATCCCCTGTTCCATATTCTTTATTCAAATATGAGATAATGTCTCCTGATTCATACATCTCAATATTTTTTCCCTCGTCTACAAGATACGGCACTTGCTGATTGCCGCCTTTCTCAAGCAGTTCTTTTAGATTTTCCTCATCAGCAATGTTGCGCTCGTCAAACGAGACACCGAGCTTATCCAGTTTATCTACCACACGCTCACAAAATGGACACCCAGTTTTTGTGTAAAGTATTAACATATCTCACAGTATATCATCGCATCGCTGTCTTGAAAAACCTCATATTTTTGGTATGATGCTCAACAAGTTCTTTTAAAGAACAATATTCCGCGGTAGCTCAGTTGGTAGAGCGGCTCGCTGTTAACGAGCATGTCACAGGTTCGAGTCCTGTCCGCGGAGCCAATCAGAACAAAGAGCAAATTCTTGTCCGCCTACGGCGGAGGGAAACGGAAAATCCACGAGGATTTTCCACGGTTTTTGCCACAAAACGGATAGCGCGCGATCCCGCAAAAGCGGGTTCGAGCCAATCTTTTTAAGAAAATCTCTCTTCGCGGGGAGATTTTCTTTTGAAGCAATAATTTCGGCTTGTTTACTATCTAAAATGAAAAGTCGCATCGGTTCGAGCCAATAATTCCCCTTTTTCTCAAAATCATCTAATTTCTCAGAAATCTCAATTTTTCGGTTGAGAAGTTTTTGTTTTTTGGATGCATATTCTTCTTTTGAAATGACACTATCCAAATGCGCATCCAAAAGTTTTTCCAACTTCTCATCAATAGCAGAAATGTCTGATTTTAGATTTTGAGCAAAAAGGGTTCCGTCTTGGGCTTCCTGCTCGCGATCTTTCTCAAGTTTAGCGAGCATATTAT
>Ga0187833_10004862_pt1 | contig 12950 bp, 2 predicted proteins | sample ETNtaG_37_FD_167968 | JGI IMG/M metagenome (GOLD analysis project Ga0187833, IMG submission 167968) | Marine microbial and viral communities from oxygen minimum zone, Eastern Pacific Ocean - ETNP2014_SV_400_PacBio MetaG (Illumina Assembly) | ecosystem: Environmental > Aquatic > Marine > Hypoxic... | reverse complement strand
GTTCACGTTATCAGCCACGATAAAGAAAGCATAAGTATTGGTCAAATCAGGATCTTCCCTGTATGCATGGACAGTTATAGGATTTGATCCAATGTTTAAATCACTTCCTTGTGGAAAAATACATTCGAATTTCTGACCAGTAACTACTGGACCATCAGTGACTGGTGTGTCTGTTGCAACAGGACAACCAACGTCGTTGACATCTTCTCCGCCCTCATTAATACATTCATCTACATCATCATAATATCCATCGCCATCAGTGTCAACAAGTGACGGGTCAGTATCTGTCCCATCTCCTGGTGCTCCTGTATCAGTATCAGATGTAGAACTTGATTCAACTGGAGTACAATGGGTTTTTATGTCAGCTGACCTTATATAGACATTCTTAAGATTTATGTTAAGCTCATTCTCAAAGTCAAGTGTGAAACCAACATCGTTGGGATTAGTACTACCAACTCTACTTGTGAAGATATAATCTTTGTCAGTGATCTCCTTGATTACATCATCAGACTCGGTGTTCTCATCTATCAATAATTTGACAGTAGGATTAGTAGGTGCACCTGGTGCTATTGTGAAGTCTATTGAAGGAGTTATAGTATTGCCTGCTTTATCAGAAAACGTGAATACAGCTGAGTATTGGGTTGGTGGACTTGTAGGTAAAAGGCGTGAGTCGAATGTATTGGTATAAGTATACATTATGCCTGTTGTTGTCTCTTCAGATGTAAGCCCTTCTGACTCAGAAGTTATCCCCACATTGCCTAACTGAGTACCATCTGCTGATGTGATTCTAAGATTAGCATCCTTAAAACCTGATAAATATCCTTCATTAAAAGGTTCAAGAACAGTGAATGTGATTACTGGTTTAAGGTCAGGTATGAACCCTGAAGGAGAACTTGATTGAAGCTCAGGAAAACCTGTATCAACAAACACAGTGAACTCAGGGGAGTCTGTACCACGGTTACCTATGCTATCAAAGATCTCAGTTCGTATAAAGTGTTCTCCATCATTTAAGTTACTTGGAATAAATATGAAACGTCCCGGTTCATAAAGCCATTCATCAGTAAATCCATAAGAGGTTATATCAGTACCTGCCTCCATTTCTTTTTCTAAGCCAGGTTCAGGTAAAGTGATTATTGTATTAGGTGAATCAAATATAATACCTTGAATCTTATATAATTTTTTATAAGTAGTATATTTTGATTGATCATAGTTTTCTCCTGATTTAGAAAATTTAACATACATATTTTGTGCAAATCGTGGTTCGCTTCTTAAATCTCTATCCCTTACTATTATTTGAGTAGCTCCTTGGTCTGCAGGGGCTAATATTCCTGAGATTGTAGTTCCATCAGATTGTCTGATTATCTGAGTACCTAAAGTTTGTACATCATCTAAAAACAATTTGATAGAACTGGTTCCTTCTGAGACTGTTCCTTTAACAATAAGACTTGATTTCTCGCTATACATAGCACCATCTGTATCAAAATAGAATGTGTTCTGTTCTTCAGAGAATAGGTTTTTATATGAATTTGCATCAGATTCAATAAAACTAGGGTCGTATATTACTGGATCAGGTCCTTTGCCATCTAAATGATAAGGAATATCTGTCTCAGTTAATGAGAATGTTCCTGCAGGATTCTGGGTGTCCTGTGTATCCTGACCATGGACTTCAAACTTTACGTTAGTATCTTTTTCTACAAAATTTGGGTCGCCAACATTAAAAGTAAGTTGACCATCCCACCTAGTACTTGCCGTAGAAAACAATCTTGTCCCACTAATAGGAGATATGATTCCATCAATAATTTTTTCTTCAGGAGGACCTATCAATACAGGATTTATTTGAGTGATTGTTGATCTTTCACTTGAAGTAATCTTTGCATAATAAGTCTGGCCTAATATTAATGTAGCATCTTCTGTTATTTTAGAGGAAGGATCGACTCCTCCTTGCCCGGCTCCACTATACAATTCAATATTAAATGTAGGTATTGTTGAATCCTTGACATAGAAATATTTAGTTAATGTACTTGGATTGCCTAAACTATCCTCTGCAGTGATTATTGCTCGATACCAACCATGACCTAGTATCTTTATGTCACCTGCATCTAGATGATCTGCAGCTACATAATCGTATGTGTATTGCCCACGAGTTGGACCATCATTTTCGTCAAGTGTTAATAAATATGGTGAAGAAGAAATATCAGAGTATACTTCTCCTGTAACGTGTTTCGCTAGAGTAAGATACATATCTCTTGAGACAGTATCTCCTTCCAGGTCAAATAAAGGAGGTAATGCAAAGGTAATCTGGTCAAAGCCAAATTGTATTGTGCCTGAATCAGGTATTGGATGATCATCATCTTTAGCATCACTAAATTGTTTTGGTGTTGCTCCTTCATACAGAAGAGGAGTAGGTATTGTAGGTCCTACACTGTCAAATGTGTATGAAGGGGATGATGTGATATGTACATTATTTCCGTTCTCGTCAGTGCCCACTGCTATAAACGAGATTACTACATTATCAGAAGCATCTTTGTTTATGTAAGTCACATCATCATCAGGTATGTTGAAGTAAGCAATATATGATATCTCACCATCAGTTTTAGTTAAAGAAGTGAATTCAATAGGGTCAGGAGTTATAGGATTACCATCAATTTGATAGTTAAACATTAAACTTACTGAACCTAAACTTGCCAATTCTTCTGATGGTTGCATAAATGCTACATATTGAACAAGATCATCAGAAGAAACATCATCTGGCTTGACTGTTGTCAATACCGGTAAAGAATTATCGGTATCAAGTGGCAAATGAAATATTGAGATAGTCAATTCAGGTGCAACTGTATCTTTAACATAGAAATATCGTGCAATGGCACTTGGATTGTTTAAATCATCCTGGGCAGATATTACCAGTTGATATAATCCTTCTGCCAACCCTGCAGCAGGTAATTCATATGTGTAACTATATGTATTTTCTTCTCCTTCAACAGCCACAAGATCAGTAAGAGTAAGAACTGGTATTAATGAACTACTCGAAACATATCTATCAATCTTTATCTGTTTACTACTCGAAACATATCTATCAATCTTTATCTGTTTACTACTTAAAGCATTATTATTGTCAGTAATAGTTACTGTGAAAGTTATGTCTTTACCATACTCAACAGGTGTCTTATCAGTAGGTATTTCTTCGAGAGTGAAAACTGAATCTGAGATATACCTTGCAGTTGTTTCTTCACCTTCTTTTGTATCCTTGATAACTAGGTTTTCAATTTCAGGATTGGTGGTATCAAGCTCAACTGTCAGTATCTTTGGTGTGTCTAACGTAGCTGAATCAACTATATTACCTGCATTGTCTGTAGCTACAATACTTATTTGGTATGTTCCGTCCTGATCAGGTGATTCAGGGATGGTTATAATTGTTTCAGCAGGTGTAGTTATAGTCCCATATGGTAAATAAGAGATAGGCATACGTAGGACTTCAACAGGATCTCCCTCTCCTTGTTTTGTCAGAACAAACTCAACGCTTGCTAATACTGAGAGAGTAGCTGAACTTCCTATGTTATCAATAGATGCTGAGAGATATATATTTCGATTGTTTGTGCTCTTAGTTGTCAAACTTTCACCGATGAAGCTAAGATCAGTTATTGTAGGGGCAGTCTTATCCAGGTTAATAGTTGTACAAATAGTTGGTGTTTCTCTATTGCCTCCATTATCGCCGGAATAATAACAAATCATCTGTTTTCCAGTGAAAGATTCCTGATCAACTGTTATTGAATCAGATGTAATAAGAGGTAATGGTTCTGTATGGGTTGAAGCAAGAGTTGGTTCACATGCTTCATCATCAATACAGTAATATATTGTTGCCTTGTTTTCTCCATCAGTACAACCGAATTCTTCTGCATCGCTCCCAATTGTTGGATCCTCACAAGTCAAAGTAATCTCGACACTATTACCCCAGTTATTAGTTGAATGACCTGCTTGTGGATGAATAGTTCTTATGTCAGGATCAATTGCAAATGTTGTTGATGGTCCCTGGTTATCTACTGTGAATATGATTGCGTCGGCAAGGTTTGGTTCTGCAGGAACAATTACTCCATCATTACGTAAGCATCTTACATAATATATTTTATAAGCTGTTGTTGTACCATCTGGAAGATTTATTGTTTTCCCGTGTAAATACCTTCCTGTTCCGTCAGTCAAAGGAATATTATCAGTAAAAGGAGTCCATTCATCAAAAACATTTAGGAAAGTAAAACCAGAATCAGAATCATAATACCTACACGCGCCTTCAAAAGATGTCTTGACATTAAGATAGATGTTCTTGAAGTTTTTGGTGGTCTCTCTATTGACAGGAAGTTCTTCTCCACCAAAGCTTGCAAAACTCTCTTCATCTATTTCCCTTGTAGGGTCAACAGGGATTGTGATAAAACCTGATTTAGGATTACCAACACCATCTCTGCAGACATAATTAAACTTATAAAGATCTTTATCAAGGGTATTATAATATAAATCAAATCTCGTGCCTGTCACTTCTCCTGTTAATGAACCAGATTCCTCTGGAAAGAATGTGTCTGGAGATGATTGCAATGATAATGTAAATGTACAAGTTACTTGCTCTGTTGATTCTGCTACTATATCAAGACCTGCTTTATTTCCTGCTAGCTCTCTCATATCATGAGTGACTATCACGGCAAGAGTCCGATCAACTGTGAAGTCAAAAACTTTTTCAGGATTTTCTATATTATTAGAAAGGTCTTCTGAGAGGTATCTTAGTGTATATTCTCCATCTGCAAGTACACGAGTGAATGATTCTCTTCCAGATCTTACTAGGCCATTAACTATGCTCCCAAAACCAGACTTAGGATCACAGTCACTACCTCTACCAGTTACACAAAAATAAGTTCTTATTCTTGAAAGCTGTTCAGATGTCTTGAGCTCAATCTCATCCTGAATAATGGTTATCTTCTCTACTGGCACATCTAAAACAGACACAATCCTATCAATATCAAGTATTGTTTCAGGTTTTGAAGAAACAATTATATTCTGCTGACCAACACAATTGGTTCCAGAATATGTGCAATCCCCAAAAGTCAAACATCTTGATTCTGTACAGCTGTCTATCAAAGTGTAAGCAAATTTATCATCATCATTATAATAGACATTGCACTGATTGCATTCCTGAAACTCAGTATCCATCTCCCTACAAACACCAAATCCAAACTCACCATAAGACGGATCAGGTGCCCATTCACATATTCTGCCAAGGCATGCTGGGCTATCACGGCATGCATTCTCTGATTTAAAATCATAGCATGAGTCAACAGAACCTGTTGCAGAAAAGCAAGGTTTGTATGCATCTGTAACTGTGTTAGAAAGCTCAAGATAACATTGTTCAAAGTTGCAATTAGCTGATGTTACTAATTCCCCGAAAAGTCCTAGAGGTTCATTACAACCTGAGCATTCTGCAATTGGTTGACACGAAGCTGTGTTTGCTCCCTGGATACACACTTGTGTACTAGTACATGGAGGAACAGTAGGTGCATCAGGATTACAGGATAATACTTCTGTCTTTTCTTCATTACAATAGACTTTATCAGGATTTACAGCACACTGTGCATTGATTGTATCAGATGAGATTGAAGTTGAATAATATTTATTGTAGCCATACTTTGATGATATAATATAATAATGTTCCTTGTCTTCTTGCAAACCAGAATCAGTGAAAGTTGTAGCAGTTAAATCAGGAAGAGAGCTTACTTTTTTGAAACCGTTACTGTTACTGGAAAGGTCTCTACATTCAGTATCAAAATCACTAAAATCTCCTTTACAAGGACAAGCATCAGTAGTTGAGCCAATGTCTTCAGTACATTTATACACATTATAACTGTCCCCATTACAAAGATCAAGCCAGTTTAGTTCTATTGCAAGATCAGTTGTTGTTGAAATAATTCTTAAAGGATTCCAAACAGGCGTTCTTTCTTCATCAGACTGACATGCTTTAAATGTTCTTAAATTAAAGAAAACATCTTTAGTTATTTCTCTATCAAGAACAATTGTCCTTGTTTGTGTTGTGAATGTCTCTTTCGAGACTTCAATTGTGTATGTGCCTGAAGGTAAATTTCCAGTAGAGAATATGCTTTGTGTTGTTGTTCCAGATACATCTGATCCATCAGGTTTAATGACCTTTACATTTGCAGAATCAACACCGTCTACAATAGTCCTTACAATAGTCCTTATTGTATACCAACTACACTGGCCTGCAACGCCATCTCCTCTACAACATAATGATTTATCTGTACTTCTATCATCAGCACTATTGATATAACTACCACTGCACCATTGACGGTCACTACATTTTGTTCCTGTTGGTGAACATGTAGATAATGTTAAATCATAATCCTTAACTTCTTCGCCACTAACAGTTACTTCTTCAAGTTTAGTTACATAACCCTCTTTAGAAATTGTTAGATCATAATCACCTGCAAGTATCTGGAATGATGTAATCCCATTCGCAGAGGTTGTTAATTCAGTTATAGGTGGAGCAGAAGGTCCATCCCAATCTCTTGGAGTTAGGCTTACCATAGCGCCTTCCAAAGGACCGTCCCAATGACTTACTCTTACATAATATAGGAAATCGCAACTTGGATCATCTGAACACTTATTACAGAATACAGATTTGCTGACTTCAGTACCACAATGATCACAGAAATCATCTGTGTTTGAAGTGCAGCTTGCTAATGAACAGTCAATCCTATCAATACATTGGCAGCTGCTGCATGCAAAACCAGTGCAGTCTCCATAGTACTTGCTATCAAGGAGAGCGTCCGTATATCTTTTATCTCCATCTTTATCAAATGCAAGTTCTTTGCATTCACTAACAACACCACCGTCGCATTCTTCACCGAGATTAATATCTGTATCAGTACCGCATGTACCTTCACAGCGTGCAGTACATGGACCTTGTTCAATGATTCCTGAATTGAAATTGTCGCAGCCACCTTTTATTGATAGTATACCACTTGCGTCAGGTAAACAACAGCAGCCTTTCTCACAGAGATCTTTTTCCAGACCTCTATCATAACCGCAGACAGGGTTTGTATCCTGGACATCATCTCCCGCCTGACTTCTGTAATAGAAAGGATTTATACTTGATGCTCTCACACATCTTGATATCTGTAGTGCATCACAAATTCCTGAAGGACTAGATCCTTCTGCAGGATTAATACAGCAGACAAACTTAGTACACATAGGTAAGTTATTCACATATGCGCCAGAAACTTTCTTAAAATAGCTACCTGCACAATCAGTAGGATTCTCAGGATAGCCTGCTCTGCCATATCCATAGCTTACTTCTTCTTCAGGAGAACCAGTAGGGCAGCATGTTTCTTGTAATGTAGTCTCTCCGCCGTTTCTGCCTTCACCACTACCATCACCACAAAAAGGAGAAACGCCGAATTGGTCTAAGATGTATGGGCTTGCACAGATACCATATGTGTCATCAGGAGCATCTGGTGAAGTTGGATCAGCAGCAGAGATAAAACTAGTGCTTAGAATAAATATTACCGTTAAAAGTACTAGCTTCAGCGCAAGATTAGTACTTCGATTCACACCCCTTTTTAATTGAATCACTTTATTATACCTTTAACTAACCAAACAATCTATTTTTTTGTATTACTCACTTATATAATTTTCCATTTCTACTATTCGTTTTTCGAGGGAACTTTGTCCATTTAGTGTTTTATTTCTTTAAAGTAGTCATTTAGTTTTTTTTTTGTTTTTTACAAACCAATAAACAATTATACCTATAGCAAGTGCAGCAACTATTATTATCGGTGCTACAATATCTTCTGTTTGAGTAGGTTGTGGCTCTACTGATGTTGTTTCTGTTGGTTCAGTTTGTTCAACCGCTTGTTCCTTTGCAAGCTCTCTTTCTTCCTGTGCTGTTCTTAGTTGTTCTGCTCTCTCAGCCAGTTCAGGAGGAAGGCCCGTCTTGATATTTGGATATTCTTCATCAAGATTGATATTATGTACAGTAGCTGCGTCTTCAACTGCTTTAACTAATTCAGGATCGTCGCTGATATCAACATTATTGTTGAGCAAAGATAAGACTAACCTGGTCCTTACTGGATCTTCACTAAATTGATCTAGTGAACTAAGTAAGTTCATCTTTTCTTGTTCAGTCAATGCAGATACTGAACTAACAAAAACTAACAAAATCAATATACTAATTATTTTCTTGAATTTCATTCATTTCACCTCGATAAGCAAGTTTTTTTTTCATATGAATTATGAATATAATTATCGCTAAGATTATTGCACTAATGATTATGATTAAAGTTCTTGGGAGTTTTGATTCTTGTTGTTCAGGTTCCGGAATAGATTGTGTTTGTTCTGGTTGAATGGTTGGTTGGGTTTCTGTTACTGATGATTGTACTTGTTCTGGTTCATCAGGTTGTTGTTGGGTTTGTTGATTAAGAATTTCTTCTTCGCTAACAATTTTTTCACATGCTGAGATAAGTTCATAAGAATTAAATTCAGCCGGGACATTGTTAAATGGTTGTAGTTCAAGACATAAACTTTCTAATTCTCCTTTATTGAGTGAATTGATGTTTATTTGTTGAGGAAGAGGAGGAGACGGCACTCCTTGTGGTGTATCAAGAATAGATATGGGTTCTTCTTCTGAATATATGATTGGGATAATTAAAAGAAGTAAGATAAAAAACGTTGAAATTAAACTTATATTATTTTTCATTTTTTAACATCTAGTATATGGATAATACCATTGAGTGTTACAACTACCACCTGAACATGAACCTGAGTATTCAGCCAACCAACCATTGTCGGCACACCAACTACCAGTACACAGACCAGTGCAGCCATTATCAGTCTTATAAGTATAACCACCATCACACTGACAACTACCATCACATGTTTTTTGATAATATCTTTGGCATTTATTAACACCACTACAGAAATTGTTGCAATCGCCATCTGAACCGCATGATCCTTCACTACCACAACCGCCCCAAGAACAGCTATCACTACAAGTTCTACTACCACAATTACCACAAGTACCTGTTGTAGTAGGAGTACATTCACCTTCACCAGAACAGCCGCCCCAAGAACAGCTATCACTACAGGTTCTACTACCACAGTTGCCACATCCTCCATTTGCACCAGCACTGCATTCACCTTCACCAGTACAGTCACCATTACACTGACGTTCACCGCAATTGCCGCAACTTTGACCAGTCTCAGCATGACAGCAAGCGCCATTTGTTTCACAACCATCACCCATATTACTATTACAATCATTATAGCCACTTGAGCAAGTACATGTAGGTGTACAAGAACCACAAGATTTAGCTGAACAATATTGTGTACAAGACCCTACTGTATTAGCTGCAGTGCAAGATGTTGTACCACAACTATTAGTATTATCTGAAAAATCACATTTATCATCTGCTTCATTACAACCCAGATTATCAGTACATCCATTACTATCATCACATGGATTGACTCCTCCTGGATGATTCATGTATTCATGGAAGTTACATCCTCCATTGAAATCACACATGTCATCTCCATTACACCATGATCCATCATCACAAGAAGTGAACCAAGCTTTATTAGTCACTCCAGTACATTCTACACCAGTACCATCTGATTTACACGTGAAACTACCTGCATTCTTACATAAATCTGAGCCGCATGCATCACCTTTATTCGACCAATCTTCATCTGTGCTTGAATCACAATCATCATCTTTACCATTGCATGATTCAATAGCAGGGAGTTTGCTGCATGTACCCCATGATCCATCAACCTGACAAGTAGCTGTACTACCTGAACATTCTCCATCTTGATCGCATATACTTGAACTTGTAGTAGTTAGGTCATCTGCTAAACTTTCATCACAGTCACTATCAACTTTATCACAACTTTCAGCAGCGCCAGGGTGAATACTGGCAATTTCATCATTACAATCTAGTGGATCACAACCATGACAGTCCGAGACTTGCATGCCCATTACACCTACATCATCTGCGCATTTAGGCGCTCCTGAGCAACCAAGATCATTCATATCAGTTTCTATATAACCATCCTGGTCAGTATCACATCCTTCATCAATTAAACCATCGCAATCATTATCCACTCCATCACATCTTTCTATTGCTGAACCATCACTTACACCATTACCAGTAGCAGAATTACAATCACACCAATTATTATCTGAAGTAGGTTTTACTAAAAAATTACCATCATTGCAATCACCGCAGTTGTGTTCACAAGAACCGTCACCATTGAGGTCAATACAGCCACTCCATCCATCGTTATCACCATCACCAACTTTAGTAAGTGGGTTATTTACTGGATCTCTTGAATAATAGCAATCACCAAATCCATCCTTACAATTTGCAGAGATTGATGATTCCACACATAAATTACTACGTTGATTTGGATAATCATAATAAAGACAAGTACCGACACTAGTAACGCCTTCACACCAACTTTGTGTTCCATCCATAAGATATTTTCCTTCTTCATAGCAGGCGTCTAAAGGAGCACTAGTGTAACCCATTAAATATGTTGTATCACTACATACTAACTCAGGACAAACCCTTTCCTTAGATGGTGATAATGCCACCTTATTTGGATGGTTTTCATATTGTTCATCATCATTGAACTCAAGTATATCAGAATCTTCACATGTGCAACCAGAGGCACAACCTACATCTTTCCACATCAATAGGTTGTTATTATCAAAAGGACTTACTCCTGAAGGAGGATTAGGATCATTATAACATCTGTATAATTCATCACCATCACAATCTGTGTCTTGTTCACATGCATCAGTACCCTCTGGATCCATCATGCAACAATTACTACCTTGGCAGAAACCTTTTAGATCAGAATCTACATATACAAATTCGTCGCCTTTAATACAAATATCATTATTATCACATTGGCTACAATCTGCAACATATCTATTAGGTCCCACATCATCCCTACAAGTTTCTCCATCTGTGTCACAAACATTTTTGTTGGAATCATCTTCATCAATTACAACAATACCTTCTCGTTCAAACTTAGCTTTTCCGTCATTTTCACTTCCTGCAACACTACCCACTTTGGTATTAGTATCACAAAAATAACGTAGCCCACAATCAGAATAATCATTGAAGTAACCATATCTAGGATACTCACAATACCAATTAGCGGCATCACACCAAAATCCATTGACATTAATACAAGCTGTGCTTGAGCATAAATATTGATTTGCATTCCAACTTTCTTCTGTACAGATTCCATCCTCAGTCAGACTATCCATATTATTTGGATCAAATGGATCAGATGTTCCCTGAGGATTACCTGTGCAGACTAAATCATCCTCATTAGCTCTATCACAACCATCTGTACTAGCATCTCTCCATAAGTCTCTATCATCTTTTAATTCAGAATCATCATCATAGAAGTTATCGACAAACTTACCGTTGACGCACATCTTATCATTATATTTGCAATATGAATCAAGAGAAGTACCATATCCAATTACGCTTCCGTCACAGCAACAACCTTGAGCATCATCATCTGTATCCCATGTCTCATGTAGGTCATCACCACAGCAAGGAGTATTAGCAGATCCAGCATCAGGCATCCATGTATAAGGAATTGATGGATTTTGAACTAACCAATACATGTCCCCGCTATCTAACACATCATCTAAGAAAGTTATTGAAGCGGATTTACATAAGGTAGCACTAGAATCAGGATCTTTCCAACTACCATCATTACAAGTTGATGTTTGGCCGCTGTTAAACGTTACTGCTATATTTTGTGTGATACAATTACCTTGAGTCCGACCACTATCGGTATTCTCAGGGATTACGCAATCAGTCTTTACATTACAACATGCATCGAAAAGATTACTAGCAGGTGCTGCAGGATCTGTTGGAACAGTATCAGCGGTTGGACAAGAAGGCATGCCTGGTGAGTTATCCTCTTTTATGCAATATCTAAACCATTCTTTTGGATCATCACCGCAGCAGTTAGTTCCACCATTGAAGGGTGCTAATTCACCACCACCTAAGTTCCAGCAATCTTCACCTAAACAAGTATTACCAAAAACATCATCACACCATGCGCTTGGATTAGTAGTTGATTCATGGTCAGTAGATAATAAACTAGGGCAATAATCAGGATACGCACATTCTGTATCAGGGTCTGTATCAGGGTCTATATTAGTGGCTAAACAAGAATTTGGTGATCCAACTGTAACACTCCCACAACCATAATCATATACTTTGCAGTTGCCAGCACTGCATTCTGCTTTGATAGTACCCCATGTAGTAGAAGATAATGATGGTTTGTCTTGTGCAGTAGATGATAGAGCATACTGCCTTCCAGTAACCCTATCATTAGGTACACTTGCTAAATTCAATGGATCAGACTTAGGATTAAAAGTAAAATGATCATAATAATTACAGTCAACGCTAGCGAAATATTGAGTGGCTTGAGTTATTATATTTGGAGGAGTACTTCCATCAGTCTCTTGAGGATTATAAGATAAAACTCCTTTGTCAGTATATATATCGTTAGGAGTTAAACCAGGCTGAGGATACAAAGCTGTATTTTGATTACGAGTATATCTTTTACCTGCAACAGCAGTGCAACCTCCTTCTCCATCAGCAAATCCTCGTGTAAGGATATCTCCTCCACTTCCAGGATACCTATTGATCCCGCTATAACCACTGAAACTTGATGCACATTCTAATACAGGATTACATATGAAATTTGATTTTGCTTTGTCAAAAAAGTAAGTTGAGTCTACAGGTTCAATAAAACCTGCAGCATTACTTGTCTCAGGACCCCAGTCTTGGCACTCAGCTGTATCCCATTTGCAGTATTGGTAAGGACCGCATTTCTGCACTTTCTCCCATTTTTCTACAAGAGGT
>Ga0187833_10004857_pt1 | contig 12952 bp, 20 predicted proteins | sample ETNtaG_37_FD_167968 | JGI IMG/M metagenome (GOLD analysis project Ga0187833, IMG submission 167968) | Marine microbial and viral communities from oxygen minimum zone, Eastern Pacific Ocean - ETNP2014_SV_400_PacBio MetaG (Illumina Assembly) | ecosystem: Environmental > Aquatic > Marine > Hypoxic... | reverse complement strand
AAAAAAAGGATACCTAGACCAAGATATCGAATTCGATAAAATGTAAGGGTAAATAAAATGGCTGGACAAGAAGCATTTATAAAAGAAGGCGAAACAAGTATACAATACTACACGCCAGAACAAGAAGACTTAATTAATCAAATATTTGACAAAGTTTCGTTCGACGATAATCTCCCTATAGCAGAGAGAATGCAAATGATTTTAGAAATGATTAACAATCCAGATAAGCATGATTTCTTCGAAAGAAAGCCAATGCTGCAGGAAAGACCCACTGCAAAAAGTATAGACCAAATTATTCAAGAATCAAATTTTATAGATGCTTTAGCACCGGCAGATAAAACAAATGTTGAGGCTACCTATACAGGGGGAAAAACTTTTATTGAAAAACTTTTAGAAAATCCAAGGATTTTTTCTCGGGAACCTATCCCAGACCCAGATATTATGTAATCAAAAAAGTTTTTTATCTACCTTAAGCTGTCGCTTCATAAGGAGTCTTGCTTTCTTCTTTTCTCGACGCTTTCTCTCGGATTTCTTTTCGTAGAATTGTTGTTTCTTGAATTCTTCTATCACCCCGCTTTCATTAAACACCCTTTTAAAGCGCGAAATTAGCCCTTGAACGCTTTCATTTTTCTTTCTTGATACCCCTATCGGCTTGGCTTGAAAAGTTTCTAATTTCACCCAATTACCTCCATCTCAAATTGTTTCTTTTCCAATTCGTGGCTTGTGGCAGCTTTCAAATCATCAAAGAGTTTACAGCTATCGCCAGAATATCCTACTTCAACCGAGCCTGTAGTCCCATATCTATTCTTAGACACTACCAGTTGTAATTCATTTTCAGTCCATACACGACCAGTAGTATCTTCTTCTCCGTATCTTGATATATATGGGTAGTGTGTGAATGCTACTATTTCGGCATCTTGTTCTAGGTTGCCAGACTCGGCAAGATCAGATAGCCTTGGAACTGCATCGGTTCTATATTCTATATTTCTATTAAGCTGGGATACAAGAAGTACACACATATTTTCAGACTTGGCAAGCCACTTGTACTGCTTCGTCGTATCTCCTATTTTATGTCTCAAATCACGCCTATCGTTAGACGGATATTCAATGAGACCTATGTGGTCATCTATCACAACATCGGGTTTTATGTTCTTTATTTCGTGAAATGAATCAGATATAGTTCTTATATCATCATACATAAAAAGTTTATCTTTATAATTTTCGTATATGAAATCCATCGCTTCGTTTACTTTTGTTTTGCTTGAAGGGACTCCGTGCCTTAGATTCCTATATGATATGGTATCACCCTCCATAGCTATAAACTTCTTCATCATCTCGGTATTAGGCATCTCCCTATTAAACATAGCTACCTTGTATCCGTTTATAACTAGGTTTCTCGCAATGTTTGCTGCTACCGTAGTCTTTCCGTTCGCAGGCCTTCCTGCTATAATAGTTATCTCACCTCTGGTCATTCCAGATATTACTTTATCAAACTTGTTTATACCAGTTTTAATATTTGTCTTTCTTTCGAAGATTGATCTTCTGGTATCATCAAGCAACTCTTCCATGCTAAACTCGTTAGAAGGTTGAAGCTTTATAAGATTACCTATTACGGTATGAGAGTCGTTAAGCAATTCCCCTATATCATTTGAGTTATCTTTCGTTAGATTGCCAAGTTTTTTAGAGTAAGTACCCAATCTTCTTCTAAGCCAATATCCATGTAGCATCTTTGCATAGTACTCAGCCCGTGATGGGGTAGCCTCGGATGTGGCTATTTCTGTTATATTGTATGCTATTTCTTTAGTTATACTATCTTTTTGTGGATAATTGTGTAGAATACTTACCGCATCTATATCCTCGCCTCGTTCATCTAAGGATAGAATCGTTTCCCATATATTCTTATGGAAATCAAAGTAGAACACACCCGGCTCTTCTACCCATTTCTGTGCTAAGTCTAAATTCTTTGACTCCATCATAATGGAGCCAAGCAATGCTTTTTCCGTTGATTCGCTATACAAGCAATTTACCCTGCCTTTCTAATCTGTCTAATCTTGTCAAGGATATTTCATAATAAATTGTCATTATTTCAGACCCTATGTAATTTCTGTTACTGGTATAGGCAGCCTCAGCTGTGGTACCTGAACCCATGAATGGGTCATAGACAATATCATTTTCCTTAGAACTTTTATTTACAAGATAAGAAATAAGTTCCACAGGTTTTTGGGTGGGATGTAATTTGTTTCCTGTCCTCGCAAACTTTACAATATTGGGGTCTCGCCTCCCGTTTAACAATCTTCTTCCCTTTGTGGCGAACAATATCATTTCATATTTAGGGGCGTAATCGCCCTTTAAATCGCCCATACTTGTATTATTCTTTTCCCATATTAATATATTTTTAATTGTAAAATATCTTTCAAGAGATTGTTTGAATATGTCTACATTATGGAAAGAACAAAACATATATAAATGAGAATCCGCCTTAAGAATCCTGTTCGTCTCTGCACAGAAATCGTTTACCCAATCTAAATTATCGTCCCAATGTATATCCCCATATCGTTTAGCTCTATGATTGCTTCTGAATTTCATTCCATACGGAGGGTCGGTTACAATAAGGTCAATGAATTTATTCTTCATTCTACCCATAGTATTCATACAATTCTCATTATGTATTTTATTAATCAATTTTTGGTGGGATTCTGTCAAGTGATTTCCTTTCGTATTCTTTATTTAATCCGTATGTTGAATGCCCAGTCTTTATCATTCCAATTAGATACTTGATACCCAATCCTCTTTTATAAAATCTTTCTTGGGTATATTGTCTAATGATGTTTCTTACAACAACATCCGTTGCATCCTCAATATTTTTTAGAAACGAGAATTTATCTAAATCATCAATTGGAAAATATTTAGATATAGATTCAAGCACATCATCTATTAACGAGAGCGTAATCTTATCGCGAGATAATCTCATCTTCTCTATCCTTTTGTGATAGTTTTCTTTTTTTAGTTTGCTCCCGCAGGTAGGGCATTGTCGCATTCTCGGCATACATTCTTCTCCATAGGTATGTTATTAAAAAAAGATTTTCTATAATACTCTTGTTCCCTTTCGCCACTAGACCAAGGCCTGTCACATATGGGACACCTGTATGGAGTCTTAGCTGCGCCAGAACGTGTACCAGAATATTCCTCTTCTAATATGTATTCAAAGTCAAACCAATCCTCGTCAAAGTAATTAATAAGTGTTTCCATCTGCGCCAACCACAATCTTCTGTAAAAGTATGAACTACTATTCTCACCATCACGAGTGCCTCGCCTCATGGTTTCCGGTGTTAATTCTGCGCTGAGAGAGATTTTACCATTTCTAACCATTTCTCTAATGGCTGGATCACGAAGACCTCCCCTGCGTCCTCTTTTACGACCTGTACGTCTACTTCCTTGCTCGGCTTTAACCATTTCGCTATCTTCTTTCTTGTTTTGCATTGTATTCTGTACCCTTCTATTTTTATATCAACCTCTTGATGCTCACCCATCGACCTCCCATCCGACCCCCAAGCTCGTTGTGCTTTTAATCCTTTTGAGAGTGCTATATTTACACATAATCTCTCAAATCTATTTCCTTTTGCTTTACTTTTGCTTGGCATAGGTGTGCATCCTCACTTTTCTTTTAAGAATTTTTTCGCACCTTGAGCATATGTCATCTGCCTTTTCACCTCTATAGTAATATTCTTTATGACCACAAAGCATTATCTGTTTTTTAAGTCTTTTTATCTCCATTACTCCTCCTCTCCGTATCTTCCTTCGTCGGAAATGCCACTCATATATTCTTCTTCTAGCCATTTCTTGCCCATATTATCTAGCTTATCATATCTCGGGTAACAAGGCAGGCATAATATATAATTATGAGTTGCTGACAATACCACAGTGTATTTATCTTTACTTTTGCCACATAATGAGCACCTTTTATCGAAATTATGTTTTTCTAATCCATTTACTTTCATTGGTTTCCCTTTTTATTTAAACTAAAGACTGGGGATAGATATACTTCCAGAGCCCCAGTCCACCAGACAGAGAGGATAAGTTTTGCCAAACCAGTATTATCAAATTTTCAATTTCAACCTACACACCAGAAAGGAACCCTTTCGTATGTTTGAGTTTCAAAAGAGTTTTTAATTACTATCCTCTTTGTATTTTGAATATCTTTTTCTCAATCTGAATATAAGTTTTTTATCCTCACGCTCGCTTAATTCGTAGATCGGCTTCTTAGGAGCTACCTCCCGATGAGCTTCGCACATAGCGTCTATACCCGCATTCCAGCCCATAAGTTCTGTCATGGAGTCTTCTATCTTAATCCACTCTTTTATCTTCACTTATCTCTCTTACATCAAACCCAAGTCTTATCGCCTTAGCACAGACCCAATCACAAAAATCTTCTACGTCTTTTTCAGTCATTTCTTCTGACTTTTCTATTCTTACCCTTTTCAATAGCGGCTCGTATTCTTCTAATTCTTTAAATTTTAAATTACTCATTTTTTTCTCTTTTGAATTAAAAGGGCTCGGAAGTCGAACCTTTGGCAAAGGATTAACATACTTAACCTCGCTAGATGAGATTAAACGTCCTATTCGCCCATCTTCATAGGATTTATACCAAAGCATCCAAGCCCTTACATACTCTAACTGCCTAGAAGGGCAAGTCCTCTTCTTTTCTCTCGCCTTCTTCCCAATTGAATATAGCGGAAGCTTTAGGTGTTATCTTTTCCTCGCCATCACTATTGACCCAAGTGTCATGGTAGAGCTTTGCTATAACAGGCAAGCCCTCGATATCACTTGAATCTAATTCTGGCAGATAGAACTTACCATCCACTTCTTCCATCCCCAACCCAAAGCTATTCACAAGTTCCATATATGACCTATTAGAACCCATATTTTCGCTTAAATTGGGGTATTCGTTTTTATTTGGTTTCTTGAATCTAAAGAAACCCTTGGAGCGGAAATCCCTGCCGATAAATGCAGCCCCATTTAATGGTTCTCCTTTATCATCTTGATATTCCATATCCTTATTCTCGTCAGCAACCGTGAATATAACTTCATAAATATCTGAAAGAAACTTGCCCTTAACGACTACATTTCTTTTTATATTTAATGATTTTACATGAGCTTTGTATTCGCCCTCCGGCATTGGGCCAGAGAAGTCTTGCGTTGGGTCATACCAAGAATCCTGACTATTCTTACTTTCGAGTATTGCTCCGACATCAGCCATCTTTTTTCTCCTGTTCTTCGTTTATTAGTTGATCTATCCTGTTCATTACTTTCTTCAAATCTGGCTTTATCACCTCACCATTTAACACGCTTTGCATTATCTTATCCTTCCACTCCTCAGAAAGTCCTTCCATCATCTCCTCTAACTTTTCTACATCTTCATCGGATAGCGTGAGGTCTTGCTTTCTATAAACATCGTCAGCTATATTGCCAAGTCTATTTATTGCTCTCTTGAATCCGTTGGTATTCGCACTTGCCAAGTTTTTATCTATATCAATAACATACTCAGCGGTGTGTGGCTTACCCCTTTTGAATTGAACTCTTGCAGAGCCGGGAGAAAAGAACTCCCTCATTATCCCATTGTCTTCTAATCTCAACACACCAGTTACTATAACCCATTCGGCTCCTAAGAACTGTACTGGATTATCCCCTGCTGCTGACCAAGACCAACCGGGATACTCTTTTGTCAATTGATTACGCATATAAGCCTCTTCTACATAATCGAAACCATCCGGTCTCGTCTTTACGTAGGCTTTAGGCGTAGTCCTTTGAGAAATACTTTTATGTTTTTCAACAAGTGCTTTATCTGCTATTCCACCTGAAATCACTGCAATTTTATCTTTTTTATTAGCCAAAATTTATCTCCTTAAATTTATCTTTGTTATACGGACACACTTCTCGAGCGTCACAGTAGAATTCACATTTTTTGCCTCCCCATCTTTCTTCTTCACTGCATGCTTCTGGCAACTTACCAAGAGTTAAAGAATTAATTAGGGAATCTCTTTTTTCTGTGAATTTATCTAAAATATGATCGTTGTGTATATAAGGAACTTCTATTAAATAGATTTTATGCTCAACGCCACGATCTCTGGCTGCTTGTATGCCACCATCACGAACAGTTATCTGAACATACATATTTTTTATTTCTTTTCCTTGTTTCTCAAGCATGTATCTGTAACAATTTATCTGCCACTCCCAATCACCAAGGTCTACTTTCTCTGGGTTCATCCAATATCTTCTTACCTTCTTTGGGTCTCCCTTTTGTCCCCACTTACCCTTCCGCAGATATACAGCACCTGATGGGTCATCCTCTAAATAGAAATCCAAACCTAAAGCCTGTGAAACCTTATATGAACCTGCGTTTTTATAATCAATAAGTGATTTACTCTCTTCATCATATAAATCTACTATACCAGTTATATCCATTCCTTCCATAGATATTTCCGCAGAATCTTTATCAGCGTTTCCTTCAAGCCGTGAATGGTGAAGGGTACCTGCCAAGGCAAAGGCGTGCTCTTGCGGGTCAATATAATAATCTTCAGTTCTTTTAAGGTAAGCCTCGCAAGTACCAATGAGGCATTCCGTTACGGATGGTTTACGATCTGGGGCTCTTTGCTTCGCCAACTCTCTTAACATTGGCATAACTATTCCCATTTTTTCTAATTTCAATTTTCCATTCTCGAATATATCTTCAAAAGATACTTCTTCACCGTCTGGGTATTTAAAACCTACTGCTGGCATAATTGTCCTTTCTAATCTATTTATTGCGTATAAATATACGCCTTGCTAATATATAAAACAAGTAATTTTATTATAAGTCTTTCCTTCCTTCCACCATTAAAGCTGACTCTTTAAATTTTTCCCTTTGTCTTATAAAATTTTTTGTCATTGTATACTCATAACAATCTATTACATAATAAAAGTTTAGCGGTCTTGTTTCCGCTCCTTTTCTGTTCATAACAATTCTTTCATAATCACGATAATTATTCATAAATTCTTCTGTAAAATCTTTCAAAGACAATTTCGTTTGATGAATAGCGACTCTTATTTCCCAAACTTTTTTTATTTTATTTTTCATTTTTTGCTTGACAAACTCCCATTTAAGGCTTAAATTATTAATACATTCTGTTGGTTAGGCTATATATAATATATATATACTATACAGAAGAAGTACTATTAGTAAAATTATTAGTAACATATTGTCTATCACTCTCGGTCGAATATCTATTGAACTTTCTTATTCGTTCAATAATATATTGACTTATGCTGCTTAATTCAAGTATTTCTATAAAGTCTGCTAAACCTAACTCATTTTCGGTCATTAATTTATGTGTTTTAGAATCCCAATTTTCAGGTACTTCATCCATTACTTTACCAAGCTCTATTCCCTTCTCTACTATTGATTGACATATAGTAATCCAATTCTTTATCTTAACAGGATTGTTAGTTCCAGAATGGTATCTAAATTCTATTGTCCCAAGATAAACTCTTGCGTGCAAATTGAGTCCGTGGTATCTTGCATCGTTATATTTGTCCATAGAGGGAGAGTGTTCGCAAGCCCAATACCATGAGCGTATAAATTCTTTATTTGAATTAATTTCTCTTATTGTCTTTTTATCTATTGCCATATTCTTGCACCAGTGAGAACTATATCTGGATTTTGGCATCATACTAAACACAACCTGTTCAAATGATTTCATTACCATAGATATCCCCTTCAGCTCTTTGTAAAATAAATCTCTTGCATCTATATGCACATGTAATCCACAAGACCTATTTACCCTGAAATCGTTTTCAAGCAGATAATTACCAATTTTATCTATTTCATGAAACAAATGATCTCCACGCATTGGGTTTGATATAAATTCAAAGCCCTCTTCATCTTGATCATTATCAATACTTCCATCGCACGAAACCCTAAAAGCAGAGAAATTATCCCTAATATCATCAGCGGTATAACCTATGGTTTCAATCTCCACTCCGACAGCTCTTTCAAATCTATTGGTGGAAAATGTATCCCCCTCTACAGGTGGCTCAATATGGTAATTACGATGAGAGTCAAGGTCTACACTACTGCCTTGCTGTTCATAGCAACTTGAGCACATATATTCATCTCGAGACCCCATATAACAAGAGTCTTCTTGTAGTATTTCGCAATCACATCTTGGGCAGGTCATAAAAAGTTCGTAATAACAACTTTCGCAATAGGAACTCCCATACTCAGAGCTATAACGATCATCAACGTGCTCTACACCGTCACAATTCTCGCAATGATAGTAGTTTTCTAAAAAACAAGTCTCGCAATAAAGTTCATCATTAAATGTCTCACAATCATCAAGATGAATCGTATCCTCACAAATTGTACACAAACCAAGATTATCATAACACTCTTGGCATAGTATCAACCCAGAGGTATTATTTTTTGGCAGTTTTGCCCCCTTGCCCAAAGCTCCTGAACACTCTGGGCAAGTTTTTATTGAATTAGCCATATTTTTCTCCTATGCTATTCCGTAGTTAGCCGTTATTATGTAAACAGCAAGAACACTAATCTCCTTAAGCCATCCAAGGCTTTTTAGAGAATTATACATCTCCTCCTCGGTATCAGCTTTTATTTCAATTCCTTCAAGAAGCTTAACCTGAGATTTAATATACTCTAAATATTCTTCGTATGTTTTATCAGCCATAAACGGATTTTTCTTAGCCCTTTTATAGAGCATTTTCATTACATAGCTTTTAGATTTTATCTGTATTTTGTCAGCTACTCCAACAAAAACAGCCTTCTTTTTCTTTTTCATAGATTACTCCTAAAGTGCAAACTGCTTATGATTTTTTTCGTAAGAGTTACAATGCGAACAGATCTTGTAGCCATTGCGTGGAGTCATATCCTCAACTGGTTCAAAATCTCCACAAAAAACACAAGGCTCCATGCGGCTTGAGTTGTCATAATTATAGTCATAATGAGTATGATTTTTATTCTCGCAATAAATACAGACATATTGACCATCTAATGATATCAAGTTGTCGCTTTTTGTCTCTCTTTTGCAATCTGTGCAATCGGCAACCCAATCACCACCATCTGTTAAGCGAAGAGTCTCTTCTTTACCGTTATTGATGCAGTTGTAACATATTTTATCTGCTCTAAAGGTTGTCGCCTGACAGTATTTACACTTAGTTGCATAATTGCCGTAACTTGCTCCACTATAAGTACCAGCCCCATAATAATAAGATCTGGGAACCCAGTTAGCATTTGTTTCAACCTCCACTGTATTGGCTTTTGCTTTCTTCCAAAATTTGTCAGTATCGAATTCATATACAATATCGGTTGGCAGATTGTTTGTATTAATTACAAGACCCGCCTGCCTCAATGCAGTCTCGAGAATTCCTTTCGTAGATGCCCAAAACAGACATCTTGCTTTTTTCCAATATGCAACGTGCAAAGGTCTCCCTTCTTCGTGCATAAGATGAAGAGTTTTGTAATCTTCGTCTATCCAACTCAAGGCATAGTCGCCCTCAAGAAGGTCAAATACCTCTTGATATTTTTCTTTCTTATTAAGTAATCCGAAAATAACTTCTGAATCAACCTGTACAGTTTTATCAATCTTCTTGGCAATCTCACTATGGTTGTATATAATACCATTATGAGCACCTATAACACTGCCCTTAACAAAAGGGTGAGCATTCTGCTCTGTTATACCGCCTGTAGTTGCAAATCGTACATGCCCCAGAAAGATAGTAGTGTCTTTATCGACTTTCTCAAGAATGTTGCACCAATCATCGCTGCAAACTAATTCATCTGAAGAAGTAAGAGTTTTGTATACCAACTTTTCCGTTCTCGAAACGATGGCAACGCCAGTAGAGTCCTGACCTCTTATCACCGATTCAAATGTTAAATTGCTAACAATATCCTCTATCCTATCCATCTGTGATTCAGATTGCCAGCCTTCACGCTTAGCAAATCCGAAAATTCCACACATATATTATTCCTTTCTCTTTGTTCTTTTATTAACTTTTTCATCAAAATTATGCGAGAGAACTATATATAAGTATATACAGTATCTTCACCAGTATTGTTATCTTCTGGCGATCTTCTTTCTATCATTTCCTTAACATAGGGGATTAAATTAGGAACCCCCATTTCAGTTAAATAATCCGAGAAATCTTTTGATTCTTTATTGATAAACAAATTCAATACAGACTTTTTTTCTAAATTTAAGAAGTTTTTTCCATAATCTGATACAGCAAGACAGAATAAAACCCAATTATTTATATAATAATCACTAATAGTTCCGTGATGATATCTGTATTCTACTGTTCCCTGTAAAAATCTTGAATGTAAATTTAATCCCCTATATCTCGAATCATTATATTTTCCTGTGGTAGCTTTCGTATAATTCATAGTTTGATACCAAAGATCACAAAAATCTCTTGCACTCTTAACTCCTAAAATAAACTTTGGCTCTATCTCATCCATTGGTTTTGAATATCGGGATTCCGCTCTACGCTTTGGCATCATTTTATATATAAAAGGCTCTAATGCTCTTGATACCAGAAGTATTCCTTTTAACTGCTCTACCCCCAAGTAGTACGCATCCGTATGAACATGGAGACCACAACTATTATCTACATAAAACTCCTCATGCTTCAGCCAATCACAAAAACTTGATATTTTCTTAAGAGCATCATCTCCAAATTCGGGTAACATAATAAATTCTCTCCCCGCGTCAACGTCTATAGACCCATCGTAGGTATCTTTCCAGCCAGATGGATAATCATACTCTATAAAATCTTCCTCGTTTTCTTCTGGAATATACTTATCTGATATTGCTTCAATTTCTACGGATACTGCTGTTTTACTTGTATTAGCAGAATATTCTTTCCCCGAGCGTAATGAAATTTTATTAATAAACTGCCTCTTTAGCATTCTCGGTGGATTTGACATTACACTAATAGCTCTCTCGTCAAAACATGTACCACAATACCTGTATGCATCATACTCAAAATATTCTTCATCAGTATAATTAATATCGCAAGCTACACAAGTATAAACTCTTGTATCAAAACAATGCTCACAAATCTTATCACCCCTTAACAACTGCATAGATCTGTCTGTTATGTTAAACTCATATTTACACAGAGTACATTCATAGGTATAAACCGACCAACACTCAAAACACAAATATCCCTCGCCCTCTATGTGGAAACCACTACCATCTCCTACCCATTCAGGACAATGTATGCATCGCTCATGCCACCCATGTCTCTTAAAATTTTGTTTATTGGCAATACTTCTTAAAATAAATCTAAGGTCTGCTGGTGGTATATTTTCTACTTCTAAGAGAGATACAGGTTTCATACCTCCAGCAATAAGCTCGTCAAGAGCCATCGTTTTGCGTTTTTGACGAGGAGTTCCTAACATTACCAACTCATTAACTTTATCAAATTTAACAACAATGGAATATCTGTTAACTTCGTCGGATTCCCAATTCTCATTATTGTGGTGCATTAATTGGCGGTCTCTAAAATAGCCAGAATCAGAAACTAATGCTATCTGTTTTTCGTGTAAAACAAATTCCTCTCTACCTTCCCTTATCTCCACCTTGTATATAAAAGGAGAGTCTTCGGTATCTAATATTCGTACAATAGTTCCAAGAGTATCTCTCTTAAAATCGTAAAATTCACTATTTTCCTGTAAATCGCTATCCCGGAAAAGTATAAAAACTTTATCTCCTATTTTAAATTTATTATCGCTCATTACTCTCACCTAATATTATTAATTTTATGTAAGTTACTATTGCAGATACATAAGTACCTCCAAATAAAAAATAATACGTAAAGCCGTGTGGCTCCCCGCAAAATCCGAGTGAATGTTTAATTATCTCTGTTACAAAATCCAAATTTTACACCTCTTTCTTGAATTGGAATATACAACTAAAAAGTAATACAAGTCAAGCCTTTTCTTTTAGAGCTAAAAATAATTTTAGAGCACTTTAATACTCTCTGCGACGTGAATTTTGCGTTGCAATACTCTCTGAAAAAGACTCTCTTTAGAAACGCAAGAGCCTTGTTATTTAGTATGGAAATGGGGATTTCCGAGGGTTATGACTTTTGAGTATGTGGAATACATATTACTTTCTGTTTTTAATGTCTTCTGGCATCCATTCTCTTTATAATTACATTCATTCTAATCTTTCGATCAATTTGGTCTATAAACTCTATTTCTTTTTTCACAGAGTCTATCTTTACCTTCTTAACTTCTGTAATACCATTATCCTTGAGAACGGCATAAAGAGCAGCATTAAGATTATGTGTATCTGGCATATGTATCACCTCCTTTCATTGAAATAATCAGGTTGACTTTTAACTTAAAAAACAGGAGGATATCTTAGTCTGCATCTCCTTTTACGTTCTTCATCAGTTATCCGTAGATAGATACTAAACTTCTGACATCTTCCAGATTTAGATTTTCTATATCTTACTCTTTTTTCAATTCTGTATATAGATTTAATATCTGATAGATATTTGTTCACCATCTTAACTATTTTACGAGTAAACCAATTATTTGGAATATTTCTCGCGAAATGTGTATACATATTATCTCACCTCCTTTCTTTAATGTTTAAGATTTTATCAGAAATTTCCGTCTGCTACTTGAAAACAAGTTAATCCCAATTCTCTCCACATATCCACTACTGGACATTTTTCAGAATTTCTATCATCGAGAACAAATAGGATTTCGTAATTTCCTTTTATATTCTCTTCATATAGCTCTTTTTTGATTATAGTATCGTTCCTAAAATCATCAGTAGTACGCATAAAGAGCGGATACCTATTGAGCCTATGTTTCTCTAAAAACTTTTCGGTTGGCTCTCTGTCCTTTTCTTGACGACCAGATAAAAATATTATCTGACAATTTTGC
>Ga0187833_10004855_pt1 | contig 12955 bp, 4 predicted proteins | sample ETNtaG_37_FD_167968 | JGI IMG/M metagenome (GOLD analysis project Ga0187833, IMG submission 167968) | Marine microbial and viral communities from oxygen minimum zone, Eastern Pacific Ocean - ETNP2014_SV_400_PacBio MetaG (Illumina Assembly) | ecosystem: Environmental > Aquatic > Marine > Hypoxic... | reverse complement strand
GCGTCTGTCCCTTTTAATGTTATCCTGTAACTTGCACCGTTCACAAGGGTGGGGCTGTTGGTGAGTGTGACCGCATTGTGATCACCTGATGAAAGTTCAACACCCGTCAATGCTACTTCATGTGGAGAATCTGGATCATTAACACCTGAGGTTCTCTCATAAATGATTGTACCTGAAGCAAGATTTTCATTCGAAGAAAAATTCAGATTAGGTGAACTGATGGCCACAGCGTTTTTAGGAACCTGAAGTGCTAATACGGGTGCTGAATTATCAAAAGTAACAGCCTCAATGACCATACCTGATGCACTGTTTCCGGCAGGATCTTTACCCGAAAAAGAGATTGAATAGACCGACTCACTCATCAGGTTCGGCGGTGTGGATAATAGTAAATCTGGATGTTCACCCTGCATCAACTCCAAACCGGAGAGAGTTACTTCATGCGGGGACGAAGGATCAGCCTCACCGCCTGTTCGTGACCAGGTGACTGTACCTTCAGATAATATTTCACTCAGGTTGTAAGAAAGGACCGTTGTGTTTACAAGGGATGTTGGTGTGGGATATGAAGCTATTATGGTCGGAGGGGTCACATCGAACAGGATCTGCTCCAAAGAAACTACTTGGCTCTCATTTCCTGCCTGGTCATTTCCGGAAAAAGCAACGTTATAGATTGCTCCGTCCACAAGTGACGGTGGCGTAGAAAGTGATACAGACCCATGGGCACCCTGAGCCAATTCAGAGGAATTGAGTGAAATTTCGTGGGGAGAACTGCCATCTGTATTTCCGGAAACCTGGGTCCACACTACCTTCCCCTCATTCATTTCTTCTGATAGGTTATAAGTCATTGTACCGGAATTGATAGACGACATGCTGGATGGCAAACTAACAGCAATAGCAGGTGGAGAAATATCATAAGTAACACCAGAGAGCAAAACTTTATCAGCAGCGTTGCCGGCAAGGTCTGTTCCAGTAAATGCAATGTCATACTGGGCACCGTCAACAAGTGTTGGTGACTGGGCAAGGATCCCTCTTGGGTGGTCCCCTTTCCCTCTTTCGGCTTCCGTCAAAGCAATCTCATGGGGAGAAGATGAATCGTTATTGCCGCCCACCCTACTCCATGTAACTGACGCATTTCCAAAAGATTCAGAAAGTACGAAAGCCACCTCCATGCTGTTCATAAACTGATTGGATGCTGGATAATTCACCGCAAAGGTTGGCGGACTGTCATCATAACTTAGATCCGGTAGAGTAACAGGCGTTCCCTCGTTACCGGCCATGTCGACCCCTGAAATTGTGACAGAATAGATAGCGCCCGAAACAAGAGATGCCATATCCGGAAACAGAAAATCAGGGTGATCACCGGCTGTGAGCGCAACCGTGGAAAGGTTGATTTCTCTTGGCGGAGAACTGTCAGCTACTCCTCCAGTTCTCAACCAGGTAATGACTCCTTCTTTAAGATTTTCACTGAGGTTAAATGTGAGACCAGGTGAATTGATATAGTCTCCCATGGCCGGCGAGGTGATAGCTAATGTTGGTGGTGAGGTATCAAAACCGATATTATTAATAGAAACAGGGGTTGCTTCATTGCCTGCTCTGTCCATACCTGTCACAAGAAGTGAATAGATGGTGCCGTCAGTTAGAGTTATAGAATCAGACAGGTTTACTTCGAGATGCTCTCCTATGGTTGAAAGATCGCCCGAGATAGTCATTGTCTGGCTGTTGGCAGAGTTTCTTGAATCCCGCCAGACGATCTGACCTGAAGCCAGATCCTCACTTAAACTGAGAGAAATAAACGGCTCATCTATATATATATCCGCTTCAGGACCGCTCACAGCTATGACAGGTAGAGTTACATCGTAAGCGATCCTCTCAATAACTACTTCCTCAGCATCATTGTTCGCCATGTCCTTACCGTTAAAGGTTACTGTATAAATAGCACCATCAACCAGGGCAGGGAGGTTCATAAGTGCTGTTTCTAAATGCTCACCGGAAGACAATTCATTTTCAGTCAATTCAGATGTGTGAGGCGATGCGGCATCATCCAAGCCGCCAGTACGTGTCCAGACAAAAGATGCTTCAAGCATCTGTTCGGACAATGAATAAGAAGGAAGAATATTATTAAGGAATGCGTCCGGCATTGGATCAGTGAGCACAATAACGGGTGGTGTGACATCATATCGAAGCTCTTCAACCTTCATTGTGTCAGACACATTCCCGGCATAATCAACACCCACAAATGCAAGATTGTAGAGTCCGCCATCCACCAGTAAAGGAGGAAAGATCAGTTCACCTTCCGGATGGTCTCCTAATGTCAATTCATCGGAATCCAGCGGGACGGTATGCGGTGAAGAAGGATCGTTGGGACCTTCTACATATGTCCAGAGCATGGACGCGTCTTTCAGATTTTCACTTAAAGTATATGCTATGGCCGAATTCTTTATTGCGGACCCGGACACTGGCGAGGTGAGAGTCAGAACAGGTGCCGTGTAGTCAACCTTGATCTCATTGACCGTCACTTTCTCCGCCTCATTGCCGGCTGCATCTGTGCCACCGAAAGTGATTGAATAGACGGCACCATCCGTTAATGGTGGAATGGAGCTGAGAAGAGTGTCATACTGTTCCGTGGTAAGTTCCTCTCCGGTCAATTGTAACAGATGTGGTGAACGGCTATCCGCCGCCCCACTGGTTTGAGCCCATGTTACACTTCCTTCGGCCAACGGTTCAGAGAGGTCGTAGGCTACCCGTGAATCGAGAACGTACAGGTCCGTGGTGGGAAAAGTGACTGCGAACGTGGGAGGTGTTACATCGTAGCGCAAATTAGATACTCTTGCAACGTCCGACCAGTTACCGGCGGCATCCTTCCCGATCAATTCAATTGAGTATTCAGCACCGTCAACCAGAAGCGGTGGCTCACCCAATTCAACCTCTTCGGATGAACCTTCACCCATTTTATCTTCAGCCAGATTTATTGAGTGTGGTGAACCGGAATCTTCCGGCCCGGCCAGCCAGGTCCATGTGACTGTTCCTTCAACCACTTGCTCACTGAGGTTGTATGAAAAACGGGTGTGGTTTACAGCACTGCTATCAGATGGCATAAGAGTTGAAATAACTGGCAGTGTTATATCATAACCGATCCCATCCAGGACCACAGGTTCAGCTTCATTTCCGGCCCTGTCAATACCTGTATAGGTAACACGGTAGACCGAGCCGTCACTAAGATCAGGCCATACCGTTGAATCGAGGGATGCATGCTGCCCCATCTTGAGCTGCACTTGAGGTATTGTAACCGTGTGCGGTGAACTGGGATCTGCACCTCCGGCTGTTCGCTGGAATGTGATTGATCCCTCCGCCATCACCTCACTGAGGTTATAAATAATATTGGGCGTATTGACATAACTGCCTGTCAGTGGATTTTCCATCACGATAACTGGATTGGTTATGTCATAGTGAACAGAATCAATTTGGACTGTTTCGGACAAGTTCCCGGCAGGATCATGACCGGCCATGCTCACTGCATAGGTGGCACCATCTACAAGTTCCGGTGTTTCCGTTAAGCGGCCTGGAGCATGAGTACCGGAATTCAGCTCCGGACCTGTCAACGTCGAAACGTGGGGTGAGTTGGGGTCTTCCGCTCCTCCAATCTGCTGCCATGTGAGACTCCCATCAGACAGGTTCTCACTAAGCCAGTAGCCAACCAGTGGCGCATTAACGTATGAATCCACAGCAGGTACCACATCGGCGAAGATGGGCGCCGTTGCGTCAAAGGTGAGGTTAGCAATAACGATTGGTTCGGATATATTACCTGCAAGATCAGTACCAGTAACTGTTAGCCTGTATATTCCACCTTCGACCAATTTTGGTTCATTGAAAAATTTCGTCTCAGGATGCTCACCCTCTGTCAATTCATTAGCGACAAAATCGACCACATGAAGACTGTCCCGGTCTCTCGACCCTCCTGTATGTTCCCATTGAGCCGTTGCTGAAGACATCGATTCACTGAATTCGTATGATAACATGGTAGAAGAGACAAAAGTGTCGGCTACAGGATCAGGCAACTCCACTACCGGCGGCTGAGCGTCGTAGGTGATTTGAGCAACAATCACCGTATCCGAATTGTTCAATGCGGCATCTGAACCGGCAATTTTCAATGTATAAAGAGCACCATCCACAAGTTGGTCCGGTGCATTGGCCATGATGATGGTTTCATGTAGACCACTTTTCAGTTCATCTCCCTCGAATTCCACAATGTGCCGTGAGGTGTCCATTTCCGGGGAGTCTGATTCCCATATGACAGCACCAGACAAAATTGTTTCACTGATGTGATAAGTTATACCGGTAGAATTGACGTAGTCACCACTATCAGGTGAAACTTGGGCAAAAACCGGAGCTGTGGCATCGTAAATAACATTTTCAACAAGCATCGGTACCGAACCGTTACTGGCCAGATCCATGACATTGACGGTAACACTGTAGACAGCCCCTTCAACAAGTCCCGGCGGTGAATTGATAATGGTGGCTCTTTCATGATCTCCAGCAACCAATTCGTCGCCGGAGAGCGGTTGAACATGACGCCCTGCACTGTCGCTCTCTCCGCCGCTCCATTCCCATATCACTTCACCAGATTTCAGATTTTCCGAAACCGAGTACGCCACATCATAGTTTCGTGTAGGGGTAGAAGCGATGGGATAACTGACAATAAGTTCAGGCGGAGTTGTATCGTAGATGATCCCGGTAACCGATACAGTATCTGAAACATTACCGGCACTGTCAATACCCACCATCTGGACGTCATAAACGGCACCGTCTTTCAAAAACGGATCATTGGTCAGTAAAGAATCGGCATGCGGCCCGCCGGACAGTTCCAGAGATTCCAGCGCTACAACGTGAGGCGAACTCACATCCTCTTCCCCGTCTGTTCTCTGCCAGATAACCGAAGCGGAGGATAGAGCTTCACTCAGTTCATAACCAATAGCAGGACGATTTCTGTAAGCATCAGAAGAAGGAGAGGTAAAGAGAACTTCTGGCGGAGTATCATCGAATGTTACCCTGGCGGCTACTTTCGGTTCGGAACTTTTGCCACTCAGGTCTGTCCCTTCTATGGTCACTTCATAAACACCTCCGGAAACCAGCGTCGGCGTTTTGGCAAGAACAAAACTCTCGTGTGCCCCCTTCGAAAGTTCAGCTACCTCCAGAGATGTGATATGGGGCGCTTTAACATCCAGTTTACCATCCACCCATTCCCACGTTACCTGACCGCGACTCAGTCGTTCACTTGAAGTGTATGTAATAGCAGTAGTCGGCATATGACTGCCGGTATCGGGAAAAGTAAAAACAATTTCAGGCGGGGTAATGTCGTACATCACATCTGTAGCTGAAGCGCCAAGGGATCGATTCCCAGCAGGGTCAACACCCATGAAAGAGACCACATATATGCTCCCGTCCTGCAGGGAAGGTGCTACAGGAGCCATCACACTGTCGTGCACCCCAATTGTCAATTCATTAGTAGGCAAAGTCATCATCTGCGGAGAGGAAAGATCGATCTCTCCCGCCACTTGTGTCCAGATGACAGTCCCTTCAGATAAGTTTTCTGTGAGAGTGTAATTGACGTGGGGTGACATGACAAAGGTACAGTCCGAAGGTGTTATATCAGCAAACTCCGGTGCGGTAATGTCAAATTTCACATTAGAAATTGAGCTGGGAACAGCCTCATTCCCCGCCCTGTCCCGGCCTGTCAGTTGTATTGTAAAAAGGCCGCCATCGGTCAATCTTTCAACGAAAGTTGAATCATCCAGTCGATGGTCACCCGAAGCCAGCCCTTCATCCGGAATCTTAATGCTGATATTTCTTGAATCAGAAGCCTCAGCGCTCTCAAGTACCCAGTCCACTTCAGCTGACGCAAAATCTTCACTGAGGTTATAAATCACCGCCCCATCACGAATGGAGATACCGGGCTCAGGTGCAATGGTAGCCAACGTAGGTGGCGAGGTATCATAGACAATATTAGGTACCTCTAAAGAAGGCGCTACATTCCCGGCCAGATCTTTTCCTTTCATGGTAATGTTGTATATAGAACCGTCCACCAGTTGGGGACTGTTGGCAAGTGATTCATAAAGATGCTCCCCACCATCAAGCTCGGTACCTTCAAGCACTACAGTATAGGGTGCTCCATCATCAGGAACACCACCAACGTGCTCCCAACGGATTTGAGCTTCCATGAGGTCCTCGCTAGAGACAAAACCGACAACCGAACTACTGGCAAAACCGCTGCTGTCAGGTGATCTCCAATCGATTTCCGGACGAGTAGTATCATAGATCACGTCCTCAATAGTGAGAAAAGGCCCAGGATTGCCAGCTATGTCTTTACCCTGAAACAAAACCTTGTATACGGTCCTTTCGGCCAGTTGGATATCATCTCCAAGTATGACTGAGTCTTGCTCTCCAGCTTCCAGCATTCCCCTTGAGAGCCCAATGATGTGGGGCGCATTTTCATCTCTTACACCACGTTCCCAAACCCAGACCACTTCGGCTGTTGACAACGCCTCATCAAGAGAAAACGAGATGACAGGCCTGTTTGAGTATTGAGGCGCGTCGGCAGTGTAAACAGGCGGTGTGGTATCGTAAGGAACTTGCGTCAGCAAAATTTCCCGGGCAGGATAACCGCTCTCTCCTACTCCGGAAAAATTAATTTTATAGGATGCACTGTCCTGAAGTTGTGGCGCATATCGCAAAAGTTTGTTCTGATGATCTCCGCGAGTTCGTTCAGACGGAATCAAATCAACCATATGAGGTGATAGTGTATCGGCTTTGCCACCAGCCCACTCCCAGGTAACGGTCCCTTTCGCAATATCTTCCTTAAGGTGATACGATAGCCTCGGTTCGTTAAAAGGAAGACCCTCTTCTGGAGAGAAAAGAGTAATAATGGGTGCAAAACCGTCTGAGTCAATGGTCATTTTGTTCACCACTGTCAGAGTAGAATCGTACTCCCACACATCCGTCTCACCGGAGCGGATATCAAAGTTTTTCACATACCGCCGCACCACCTTCTTAGACGGCATAACGACCCAGTCTTCCTGGCGCACGTGATCATCATCGTATTTCAATTCAATGACGCCATACATGAATCCGTCTACATCATAGAATCGGTAAACCTGTGGCTTTTCGTCGGATCTATATTCAATGGAAGTAAAGCGGTCATCGTAATCTTGAACAGTGCTCACACCGTAAGTATAGCGGATGAACTTGTCGGACATGATCTCATCAGCACCAAACCGTGTATACTTCTGGAGTGAGCTATCAGCAGAGAAAAGAGATTTCAGTTGGAGTCGGCCAGTGGTGGTGTCGTACTGGAATGTCTCGAACCGATCAAGACGGTTCCGGCGCTTGTAAAATGCTTTGCGGACGAGTTTCCCGGTGGTGTCGTAACGGACCTGAATGTACGACCTGAAACCAAGGTCGCTCTCAGAAATTTCTACACCACTCAGAAAACTCCGTTCGGAACGGTAATAGCGAACGTCACCTGTCTGCCCAGAGAGCGTACCTGCAGTAATAAGTAATATGAAACCTACGAGCCTTACCACGGAGAAAGAGTTTAATCACCGTGGTAAAGAGTATCAAATCAAATCGGTTTTACGGTTTGTGTTGAATACGGAGATATTCATCGATTACCCAAGTGATGGACCAGTTATGACCCAGACGTCTGCCGTTCATAGTTTCAGGTAACAGTGTCACCTCACTATCGTACAAATCCACATCTTGAGGGTCCTGTTTCATGCGATTGAATGCATTATCCAACTTATGGTGCGTCCGCCACTGGAAATGTAAAATATTATCATCCCACGGAGGAAACTTGAGGGACCCATCACGTCGCTTATTTAACTCACACCGCTTGTTAAGGCTGGCGTACCCTTTGAGCGGAGAAGCAACGGTGTGTATTTGCACGGGAATGTTAATATGGACCTGCGCTGAAAGAAAAGAAACCACCAGACCACCGAAGCTGTGCCCGAACAGGACGATCCTGTTGACGCCGGGAACCTGCCCCGTCAGTGTTACTAGATCTCTCGAGAGACGCTGTGCGGAACTGTCCGGACAGACGTCCCAGTCATAGCGGTAGAAGTATGTATGCCTGTACTCTCGAGCCAGCTTTTTGAGTGATTCCACCCATTCATAACCCTGGGATTTGGTGCCGTGGACACCGATAACAATTGTTCTCAGTTCATAAGCAGAATCGTCGTGAATACGGGTAAAACCGGCTGATTGAGTCATCAGTTTCTGCCCGGAGGCCTTCACTTCATCTCCAAGAAGAAGTTCCCCAGACTGGAGAACAGAAGCTGAATCAGCTGCCGGAAACGCAAAAAGGATAGTTCCGAAGACGATTAAGAGAATAATTGCTTTACCGTTTCGGTGGTTGTTCTTACTTGCGGTCATTTCAGCTGGTCCTGCCCAAAAAATAAGCAGAAACTGACCTCCTTTGGAACGTCATAAGCGGTGGTGAGGACTTTTTCCGCACAAGGTGTAAATTGCCCCACTGTCATGAAAACTGTTCGACTCCTCCGAAGTTTTTTACTGCTGACCATCACCATGGCCATAGGTCACGGTCAACAGCTTGCAATCCTGGATATAGCCCCAGTGGAGATCCCGGAAACAGATGCCCTCAACCTTTCAGAACATTTCAGAGAGGTGGTTAGCAGTAAAATCGGCGAAAGCATTATACCCATTGATAAGGTACGGGAAGTTCTATCGGGAGATAAAGTAAACAATCGATGGTGTGCTGAAGAGTGGTGCGCCCGGGAAGTGGGTGAACTGCTTGGTGTTGAGAAGGTCATTGTCTCATCCATCTGGAAAGACGGTGAACTGTACAAATTAAACGGAAAACTGGTGGCCATGGAGGACACCCTCCTGGAGAAAGAACATACATTCAACTTTGCCGGAGAGGAGGAAAGCCTTATACCTGAAGTGGAAGTGATGGCCTATGAACTGCTCTCCAAACAAATGCCTCAAGAGTTGCTGCTCCAACACCAGTATATTGACGAAAGATCCCTGGCTCTACAAGGAATCACGGAAAAAAAGACGAGACTTACAGCAACCCTTCTCTCTACTGCCGTACCGGGGTTGGGCCAGATCTACCTAAAACGAAAACTGTGGGGTGGCCTTTGGATGGCTACACAACTTTCACTGGGTGCCGCGACCTTAAACCAATACTTGAGCTACAAGGACTCATATGATGAATTTTATGTATTTGAGGATCTTTATCAGGCATCTACTGATGTGGATACAATCTTCGCTTACCGAAACGAGATGTTGAAAACTTACGACAACACTAAAACTTTTATTGATCAAAGGAAACAGCTGACACAGATCATATTTTCGCTCTGGGCGCTCAATATTTTGCAGGCCAATATAATGTCCCCTTCAACTGAAGAAATCCTAAAGGATATTTCCATACGTTTTTCACATAACCCCTATAATCGTCAGTCTCAGCTCAGACTGACATTTACCATTGAATAGATTCTGCTTTCTATCCCTATTGGCTTTTTTGTTTAGTTGCGAGGAACTCCCCGTTGTGAGCTTCGATAATCCTCTTGATCTCACCACCGCTGAAGAACTCAATATTGAACTCCCTGCCGTCGTTTTCTATCCTGACAGCATACCTATGGAAGCAGGATCGTCGGCTCTGTTGCAGGTATTCGCCATGGAAGTTACAGGCCTCAGCGGCGCTCATATCCAGATCAATTATGAACAGCAGAAACTGAATCTCAAATCGGTCACAAAAGGTGAATTCCTTAACTCTCTTACCGATCCCGGCTTTTTCTTTGAAAATGATACTATTGAAGGTCTGCTCGATATCTATACAATCAGTTTTGGCGAGGACAGCCTTAAGAACGTTACCGGTACAGGAAGTCTAGCCATTGTGGAGTTTGAAGCCACAGCGCCGGGAAAAATTATCCTAGAGTACACGGACAAGTGTGAATTTGTGGATGAAAACGACAACCCCATTGAAATCAAAAGCCTCCTATACGGTGTTCTGGATGTTGCGAAGAAAAGTTAACACAATTGTCATCACCCTTTTTCTAGGATCGCTGATGGGCCAGGATATCACCCCACCCACCATTTCTTCAGTTACGTCCACCACGGCCAATGGTAGTTATAAAAAAGATAGTGAAATTAATATTACACTCAATTTCGTAGATGAAAACAACGACCCCGATGAAGTTACACTCACCGACGCAAAGCTGGTCATCGAGCTTGAGACTGGATCCACGGATAGAACAATTTCAATAAATACTATTACTGCGGCGACTTCAGCTTCCGCCACTTATACCGTTCAAAAAGGAGATCAAAGGGCCGCACTGTCAGTAAATACAATTTCTCTCAGTGCCACAGGCAACTCACCAGCTCTAAAAGATGCGGCAGGAAATGCCATGATAATATTTTCACCAACTACCAATCTTGAAGCAGCACACACCATTGCTGTGGATGGTATTGCCCCCTCTGCTCCCACGGGCTTGTCGGCCACGGCCGGAAATTCTTTTGTGACTCTCAGCTGGAACATTAATAGTGAGACTGATTTCGGGAAATACAGGATATACGAGGATAAATCCTCATCGCCCACAACGGCTATTGACTCTACCCTGACTGTGGACGATATATCCAAAACGATTACGGGAAGAGACAATGACACAACCTATTATTACCGCCTCGCAGCGTTGGATACATTAGGGAATATAAGCGATTACTCCAGTGAAGTTTCCGCTGTTCCGTTTTCACGGCCTGTTGCCGGTGCCATCAGAGATGGCACCTCTGACATATCTGATGTATACTGGTGGAACTCCCGGTCTACCCTTTCCTTCAACTGGAACTCGTTTCAGGATAATGGTGCCGTCAGTTATCAATACGCCGTAGGTACATCCTTAAGCGATCTAAACAATACGGTTGATTGGACCGTTGTTGGCGACACTTCCGTGACCTTAACAAACCTTAACCTTATTGAAGGATTCACCTACTATCTTAGTGTCCGAGGAACAGATTTCACTTCCAAGTCCGATACTGCTACTTCTAACGGCATCACCATGGATCTCACAAATCCCACTCCCGGTGTAGTTAACGACGGATCCACCGAAACTGGAACAGACCTCACTTTTATCGACACTGCCGACGTTTATTTTGCCAACTGGACGGGGTTTGTCGATATACTGAGCAGTGGGGTGGCCAGTGGTGTGGCTTCCTACACATACGCCATCGGCACTTCGCCGGGAGATACCAATGTTGTCAGCTGGACTGAAATCGTTATTCAGGACTCTTTGACACATAGTGGAATAGCTTTAGCGGAGGACACTACCTCTTTATCATATACCGGATTAGCTTTAGTGGAGGACACTACCTATTTCTTTTCAGTGATAGCCACAGATAGCGCCGGTAATTCGTCCGATACAGTTTCGAGCAACGGTGTAACGGTGGACCTGACACCGCCCACTATGGGAGAAATAGTAGAGCTAAAACTGGATGATTTTGTGAAAGGAGATTTTACCGACAGAGTCTGGACCACCGACAGTACCCAACTTGTGGTCTATTGGTGGGGATTTGCGGACACCCTTAGCGGTATCGATCATTATGAGATTACATTGCTAGACACCGATTCAACAATTGTTCTTTGGGGCTTCGGGCTTGATTGGACTCCGTTACTAGCTGATTCCGTAACCATAATGTTCGGTCTATCTTTGGAGGACGACCAGATATACACCATTGCCTTGAGATGTTTTGATGTGGCAGGCAACTTTTCTACCGCTTACAGTAACGGTATTTACGTTGACCTCTCTCCCCCATATCTCAAGGAATATTCGACCGACAGAATCCTTGTGGAGGACTCAAGTTTAGTGAAGATTGTCTTTTCGGAACCTATTGATACCGTTCATGTCGCCGCTTCAGGCGAAAGAACCGAAACAGTCAATTTTGTTTCTGATATAAAGCAAGATACCCTGTTTATTTCCATTGCCCCGCCACTGGTGAGTATGGATTCTCTCACTTATTTCCTGACAGGAGCGACCGATACACGGGAGCTGGTAAACGAGGATACTATAATAGTTGGATTCAATACACGACTTTTAGGCGATTATGATGACAATCTGGAGGTAGATATTGGCGACATAACCGAATTTGTAGCACGATGGCCCAATACCGATATTGCACCTGTTACAGGAGAGCCACCCTACTTTTTTTCAACACCAGACGAAGTGACAGACCTGAGAGACGCCATGGCGTTCGCCCGGTTGTGGCGGTGGTCCAACGAACCTATCGACACTTCCCATACGGCTGCCTTCCAAATGGGCGAACCTTTGGATACGAGAATCACCTCCGGCGGCTTTTCCGTTACCCTTCCCCATACCGCCCGATCAGGAGAAATGGAGATCAAATCCCAAAGCAGAATACGGCTTAAAAATGGGGAAACGTCGGAAAATGGGCTGTTCCTCACCAAAGGAAACGCAAGTGGGAAGCACCAGATTATCAACTTCGGTCTGTTCAGGGAACCAGCTGAGGGAAGTGATCCTGAGCTCATTTTTTCCGTGGACGATCCGGCGGAAGAGATAGATCTAAGTTACCGGTATTTTGGCTCATCGGGAGATTTGATATCCAGCGGTTCGGTAACACTCTTTAACTCTCCTCTTCCAACACAGTTTGCTCTGCATCAGAACAGCCCTAACCCTTTCAACCCTGTCACAACAATCGCCTACGACATACCCGAACCAACCTACGTGGAAATCGCTATCTATGATTTACTGGGTAGAAAAGTGAGAACACTCGTGAGTAAAGAAATGTCGCCAGGGTTTCACTCTGCCGTCTGGAACGGAAAGGACGACAGGGGCCGCCTGATAGCATCGGGATTGTTCATCGTCCGGATGACCAGTAGTTCATTTATGGACGTCAGGAAGATGCTGATGCTGAAGTAGGTTAAGGCGGTTTTTCG
>Ga0187833_10004853_pt1 | contig 12957 bp, 10 predicted proteins | sample ETNtaG_37_FD_167968 | JGI IMG/M metagenome (GOLD analysis project Ga0187833, IMG submission 167968) | Marine microbial and viral communities from oxygen minimum zone, Eastern Pacific Ocean - ETNP2014_SV_400_PacBio MetaG (Illumina Assembly) | ecosystem: Environmental > Aquatic > Marine > Hypoxic... | reverse complement strand
ACAGCATATTCCATGGTCAAGATTTCTGGCAGACTCGCTGGATACTCTTTCTCTTCCACTCTGGACACCATATATGCACAGCGGGTTCCCCATACTTGCGGAAGGCCAGATTGGAGCATTTTATCCACCTAATCTGATCTTGTTTTTCCTGCTTCCCTTTGAAGCTGCATATACCTATAACATAATCCTTCATTTTGTCCTTGCCGGTATTTTTATGTATATTTATACAAGACAAATTAATATGAGCAAGGTAGGAGCCACTATTAGTGTTTTGGTTTTTCTCTTTGGTAGCGGCTATGGAGGATGTTTTTATGGTATGATGTCGATGAAGGTATTGGTTTGGTTTCCACTTGTACTTTTTTTTACGGAGAAACTGTTTGAAAAAAGAGAGATATCCTATGGAATTCTGATAGGGGTTTTTCTGAGTTTCCAGATTCTGGCAGGCTATCATCAAATTGCGTTGTACTCAATTATAATCTCAACCATTTACTTTTTTGCACACTTGATTTTCTACTTTTTAAAGGATAAAGGTTTAAAAAAAAGTGTTATAGTTTCTTCGCTCTATCTGATAGGTGCAATTGTTGCATTCGGTCTTTCTGCTGCACAATTGTTTGCTACTATAGAACTAAGCCAACTCTCAGGCCGTATGGATCTCGGAATTGGATTCAGCACCGTAGGTTCTTATATTCCGTTTGGATTGATTCAGTTGCTTTTTCCGCGATGTACTAACTACTCTGGAGAAATATTATATATAGGGATTATCCCTTTTTTTCTTTGCTTCATATTGATTTTCTGTAAAAAGGATAGATTTGGTAAGTTTTTTATTTTTCTCGCATTTCTTTCATTGCTTTTAGCATTTGGAAAATATAGTCCTTTATATGTATGGCTTATCAAGGCTATCGGGTTTTACGGGCTTAGGGTTCCTTCGAAATTTTTGTTCTTTACCGCTTTTTCACTTGCAGTCCTGGCAGGCTATGGTTTTGATAAATATTGCTCGTCTCCCGCAGAAGGGAAACAACACACAAGATTCAAGAAAATAATATATTATATATCTGCAGGTGCGGTCGCAGTCTTGATTATTACAAACACAATTTGGTGTTATGGTAAGGGGTTTTTTATAAATTTTGGTAGAAATTATGTAGAAAAGAAGGTCTATGGACAGCCTTTTCACAGGAAAACATTGGACGCTTATTACGAGAAGATTGATTCCGTATATCAGATGTTAGTATCAAAGACATATATATTTGATACATTTAACATATTATCAATACTGATTCTTATAATCTCAATATTTATCATTATCTATGTAAGAAGAATGGTTTCATTACGTATTTTTAAGTTTGCATGTATTGGATTAATCGTCATCGATCTGTATATCTTTAGCTTTTTTGCGGGTACTTTTAGAGGAGATAGGGCCCCAATCAATGAAACTTTAAAAGCGCCGGGGGCGATAGAGTTTCTAAAAAAAGATACAAGTTTGCATAGGGTTTATTGTTTTATACCAAAGGCACTGCAAGGCAGATATTCAAGATATATACCCAATTATAATATGTTTTTCCAGGTTTCTGTTGTTGGTGCTTACAGTCCTCTAGTAATGAATAGTTATAATAAGCTTTTGGGTGATTTAGGATGCGTAGATGACTCTTTAGGTAGATTTGAGCCGTCTTTGGATTCGTTAGGTGAAAGTTTTAATCTGCTGAGCATGTTGAATGTGAAGTATATCCTGGCTAGGAAGGGTATGGATGACAGCCGGTTAGAGTTGGTATATACGGATGAGCAGATCAATGTATATAAGAATGAAGAATCATTGCCTCGTGCGTTCTTTGTTTCAAATTACAAAATAATTAGTGATGAAAAAGAAGCTCTAGCACTCTTGAAAAGTAAAGATTTTCATCCACAGGATCTTGTGGTGCTTGATGAAGAGCCCACAGGGTTGGACGGTGGATCAACCGGTGCTCATGGCAGTGCTGTTATTGAGATAAAAAAATATTCACCGCAAAAGGTTATTCTAAATGTTTCCACTCCATCAAGTGGTATTCTGGTTTTCACTGATTTGTTCTATCCGGGATGGAAAGCTTTTATTGATTTGGATGAAACAAAGATTATGAAGGCAAATGCTGCCTTGAGAGCAGTTGTTATTCCTGAGGGTAAACACATAATAAAGTTCGTATATAACCCAGCTCCTTTTAATGTTGGTTTAAAAATTGGTCTATGTACCCTTGTTGGCATACCCATTATAATCCTTGTATCTAATATATCAGGATTGAGAAAACGTTAATTTGAGATATTCTGAAAGTCATTATTACTCGGTAATCAGTATCACAAAGCGGTAAGCATGAGAAGCATTTTAATTACAGGTGGGGCCGGATATATAGGAAATGTTATATGTAATTTATCATTACAAAAGGGTTACACGGTGAAGGCAGTGGATATTCTCTGGTTTAATAATGAAGTGCCGTTAATCAATTTTACTGATCCTCGTTACAAATTTACCAAAGGGGATATATGTGATGATGGTTTATTGGAAAGCTTACTGGGAGGAGTAGATTATGTCATTCACACTGCTGGAGTTGTTGGTGATCCTGCCTGTAAGAAATTTCCTGAGATTGCCAGGAAGGTTAATTATGATGCTTCCATAAATTTGATAAACAGGGCAAAACTTGCAGGAGTAAAGGGGCTAATATTCTTTTCTACCTGTTCCAACTACGGTATATCCGACGGCATTGCGAATGAGGAAACAACGCTAAAACCACTCTCACCTTATTCTGAGGCAAAAGTAGAGATTGAGAGATACTTGATGGATGATGTAAAGGATCTTGATTGGTCAATTTGCAGATTGTCAACTGTATATGGGGCTTCGTCTAGAATGAGGTTTGACCTGACAGTCAATGATTTTACATTAAATGCCTATATCAACCACTATTTAGACATCTTTATGCCTTATACCTATCGTCCATATATACATGTCTTCGATGTCGCGAATGTCATAGTAAACATAATTGAGAGTTTTGACAAGGCCAAGAACAATGTGTTCAATGTAGGCTTTGACGGGGAAAACTACCAGAAGATACAGATAGCGGAGGCAGTCAGAGAGTATATACCAGATGTTAAGATCGAAGTAGTGGATAAAGGGAAAGACGCCAGAGATTACCAGGTAGATTTTTCAAAACTGGGAGAAATCCTGGATACAAAAAAGACTCATACACTCAGAGATGGAGTTAAGGAAATAATAAGCTTACTGGAGATGGGCCTGATAAATGATCCAAAGGATAATGTCTATTACAATACCCTTCCAAACCTTGGAGAATAGAGAGTGAAACTTGAACTGGATGCTCCAAACGTTGGGGAATTAGAGAAGGAATATTTGAATAAAACTATTGATAGTGGTTTTATATCTACTTTTGGTCCAAACGTACCAAGGTTTGAAGAAATATTTGCTGATTATGTAGATGCAAAGATGGCGGTTTCCACACAGACCGGTACGGCAGCTCTGCATGTAGCTTTGCATGAACTGGGGATTGGAGAGGGAGATGAGGTTATAGTTCCGGCCTTGACGTTCATTGCTACAGTTAACCCTGTTGTATATGTAGGTGCACAGCCTGTCTTCGTTGATGTAGATATTGAAACGTGGAATATAGACCCATATAAGATTGAAGAAAGTATTACAAAGAAAACAAGAGCAATTTTACCGGTACACCTTTATGGTAACCCCTGTACCATGGGTTCAATAATGGATATTGCTAAAAAGTATAACCTTTATGTAATAGAAGATACCACGGAAAGTCTGGGTGCAACGTATAATGGCCAACATACAGGTACCTTTGGAGATTTAGGATGCTTTAGTTTTAATGGAAACAAGACCATTACTACTGGTAGTGGTGGTATGATAACCGGAAATAACAATCAAAGAATGGATCATATAAAATTTCTTGTAAATCAGGCAAGGGATAGCGATAGGGGATATTTCCATCCCGAAATTGGTTTTAATTACAGGATGACTAATATAAGTGCTTCAATGGGGTTAGCACAGATGGAGAGATTAGACGGACTATTAGAAAGGAAAAAGCGTTTACATGCAGTATACAAAGAGGAACTGGGGGGAGTGGATCATATATCGTTTCAAAAAGAATATGATGGTGCAGAAAGTTCCTGGTGGTTTACGTGTGTTACTCTTAAAGAAAAGATAGATGTTGATGCCCTGCAGGCGAGGTTAAAAGAGAAAGGTATTCCCGTTAGAAGGGTTTTCATGCCTTTAGTTGAATTCCCGCCATATAAAAAATGCAGGCTTAGGGAATATGGAAATTCATATAAAATATACGAGAGGGGATTGTGCCTGCCAAGCTCCACTTTGAACACAACAGAAGATATTCGTAATGCTTGTCGCAGGATTATAGAATCTCTGAAAGAACAACAATGATGAAGGAGAAGATAGTCTTAACAGGAGGTGGCGGGCTTGCAGGGATTTTAATAGAATTAATCAAAAACTTTACAGAATACGAAATTGTAGGAATTTTAGATTCGCAACTTAAAGTGGGACAAATTATTCAAGGGGTTTCTGTATTAGGCAATGATGATTTACTTTCAAAGTTATACGCTGACGGTGTTAAGAATGCATGTATTTCCGTTGGAAGTATAAAAGCCGATACTAAAAGAAGAATGCAATATGAAAAGGTTAGGCGTATAGGATTTGCTATGCCGTCCATCGTACACCCACAGGCAATTATTTCAGAAAGTGCAGAGATCCATCAGGGTTCTCAAATAATGGCCGGCGCTATTATCCAGACTGGCAGTTCAATTGGTGAAAATGTACTTATTTACTCTGGCGCTATTGTAGAACATGACTGCCAGGTGAATAGTAATGTTCATATATGTCCTGGTGTAACACTATCTGGTGGATGTGTTATTGGTGAGAATTCTTATATAGGGGCGGGCGCAACAGTAATCCAGGGAATAGTGATTGGAAGTGATGTAACTGTAGGTGCAGGTTCGGTTGTGATCAGTGATGTGCCTGACGGTATTACTATAAAGGGAGTTCCTGCAAAATGAGAACATTTATAATAGCGGAAGCTGGTGTCAATCATAATGGAAATCTGGAGGTTGCAATGAAAATGGTTGATTCTGCAGTTAATGCAGGAGTAGATGCAGTCAAATTCCAGACATTTCATGCTGAAAATGTATCTACTGCAAATGCTCCCAAGGCAGAATATCAAATGACCATGAATAGTGGGAATGAATCTCAGTTGGAAATGCTAAAAGAACTGGAGTTAGATTTTGATTCACATAGGGAGCTTATGAATCATTGTAGAAGGAATAACATAATGTTTCTATCTTCGCCATTCGATATTGATAGTATTGATATGCTCAACGAACTGGGACTTGAGATATTCAAGATACCCTCAGGAGAGATTGTGAACCTTCCATATCTTAGGAAAATCGGTACCTTAAATAAAAAGGTGATACTTTCAACAGGTATGGCAGAAATGGAAGAGATAAAGGATGCACTTGATGTTATTGTCGATTCTGGAACCAGAAAAGAAAATATAACGGTTTTACATTGCAATACAGAATATCCTACACCTTATGAAGATGTGAATCTTCGAGCAATGCTGACTATTAAGGAAGCTTTCGATATTAGCGTAGGGTATTCAGACCACACTCCTGGCATTGATGTGGCTATAGCTGCGGTGGCTTTGGGTGCGGAGGTAATAGAAAAGCATTTCACCCTTGATAGGAATATGGAAGGACCGGATCATAAAGCATCCTTAGAAGCTGACGAACTCAAATCCATGGTGGTGGCAATAAGAAATATAGAAACAGCTTTTGGAAATGGTGTTAAGAAGCCCTCAGCTTCAGAGATTGAGAATAGAGCGGTTGTGCGTAAAAGCATAGTTGCATCGCGACCTATAAAGAAAGGCGAACTTTTTACAGAGGAAAGCATCACGGTTAAAAGACCAGGCATAGGCATAAGCCCTATGAAGTGGGACAATGTAATAGGTAGAACATCAAAAAAGAATTTTGAAAAAGATGGAATTATAGAGCTATGAAGAGAAGAAAAATATGTATTATAACCGGCAGCAGGGCTGAATGGGGATTATTTTATCCTCTTGCCAGGGAGATAAGAAAAAACAAGAAGGGGTTTCACTTACAAATAATAGTTACAGGCATGCACCTTTCCCCGGAATACGGGTCTACTTATAAAGAGATTGAAAGTGATGGATTTAAAATAACCAGAAAGGTAGACATGCTTGTTTCCGGTGATACGGAAGAATCTGTATCCAAGTCAATAGGGTTAGGAATAATAGGATTAACTGATGCCTTGCGTGAAGTCCAACCGGAACTGGTTATTCTTTTGGGAGACAGGTTTGAGACTTTCTCTGCCGCAATTGCTTCTTACATGTTGAAGATACCTATTGTACATATTCATGGTGGTGAGCTGACAGAGGCGGCAATGGATGATGCCTTGAGGCATTCTATTTCCAAGATGGCTAGCCTGCATTTTGTTTCAACCCTGGCATATAAAAAAAGGGTTGTGCAGATGGGAGAACTTCCAGGGCAGGTTTTTAACGTTGGCTCCCTGGGGCTTGACAGTATAAAGAATACGAAGTTACTAACGAAAGAAACTCTTGAAGAAAAGCTTAAATTTAAATTGGGGAGAAAAAACATACTGATTACTTTTCATCCGGTGACCCATGGGGACAGGGCATCTTCTGACAAGGAATTTAGAAATCTATTAAAATCTGTGGATGAGATAGAAAATGCAAGAGTGATACTTACCAAACCCAATTCTGATATGTATTCAAATACAATAATTAATATGATTGAATCCTATGTGTCCAGAAATGAAGATAAGGCTACCTGCTTTACTTCAATGGGAAGGCTGTTATATTTGAATGCAGTCCGGTTTGTGGATGTAGTTGCGGGTAATTCGTCTAGCGGAATTATCGAAGTCCCATCTTTCGGTGTTCCAACAGTAAATATAGGTGACAGGCAAAAGGGAAGAGTCCGGTCTCACTCGATAATAGACTGTAATGGTAGTATTAGATCAATAAATATTGCCTTTAAAAAGGCATTTTCAGAATCTTTTAGGAAATTGTGCAAGAAAACAAAGAATCCTTATGATAATGGTAATGCTTCAGAGAATATAGTCAGTGTTCTTAAAAAGGCAAAGTTCTTGAGAACACAAAAGAAATTTTACGATATAAACTTTAAGATGTGATGGGTGGGAAAGGTAATTACTATGAGATATTGTAATAGGTGTGTAATGCCTGATACCAGGCCTGGTATAAAGTTTGATCAGAATGGAATATGTTTTCCCTGTCTGAATTCCGAGAGGCGGAAATTTATCGACTGGGGTAAAAGATTGGGTGAACTTAAGTCATTATGTGATAAATATAGAGGATCAAATGGGAATTATTACGACTGTGTAATTGCTGTAAGTGGTGGAAAGGATAGCCACTATCAGGTCTATATGATGAAGGAAGTTATGAATATGAATCCTTTACTCGTAAGCGTGGATAATCTCAGTTGGACAAAGACCGGAAGAGATAACTTCTTTAATATTCGGGATGCATTTAGATGTGATTGTATTTCGCTGAATTTAAGCCCTGATACAGCGAGAAAGTTGTGCAGGAAATCATTTGAGAAATTTGGCAGTCCAAACTGGTATTGGGACAGGGCAGTCTATGTTTATCCAATTCGTATGGCAATAAATATGGGTATTCCACTTATTATTTATGGGGAAAACATCGATTATGAATATGGGGGTGGACAAACGGAGGAGACACCAAGTGCTTTGGAACAGATCAACAATAATGTTGCCAAGTCATATGACTGGAGTGTCTGGTTAGAGGATGGGGAGATTACAATGAAGGATTTGAATTCCTGTGTTTACCCTTCAGATGAGGAAATCATTAAGGCAAAACTCGAACCTGTTTATTTGAGCTATTTTGTTCATTGGGATGGATATAATAATTACGAAATTTCAAGAAAATACGGGTTTAAATCACTGAACGATACTGGCGAGTGGAATAGAGAAGGTTATATTGAGGATTATGACCAGATTGACGCAATTGGATACTTGGTTCATCCGTGGTTAAAATATCCAAAATATGGACATGCCAGGGCGACTGATGTTAGCTGTTACTGGTTGAGAAATGGAAGGATAACAAGGGAAGAAGCAGTAAAATTAGTTGCAGAACATGACAGCAAGCTTGACCGGAAAGTCTTGGAAGATTTTCTTTTCTTTACAGGATATACCGAAGATGAATTCTGGAAGATTGTTGAAAAATTCTATAATCCTGAGATTTTTAGAAAGGAAGAGGGCAAATGGGTTTTAAAAGAACCTGTCTACGAAGGTTTGGGGAAATTGAATGGATGATCTGATTAGCAAGATAAGAGTAAATCCGGAAACTCTTATTAAGAACAGTCTTAAGAAGATAGATGAGTCAGGGATCGGAAATCTATTTGTATGTGACGAAAATGGTTCTCTGGTCGGTTCGCTTACGGATGGTGATATAAGAAGAAGGATACTGCAGACAGGGAATCTGCAGGAGGAGATAGTTCATTGCTTTAACCGAAAGCCCGTATACGTCGTGGAAGCGAATTATACTCAAGAAGAAGTCAAGGAGCTTATGTTGAAAAGGACTATAGAGGCGATTCCGGTAATTAATAATGATGGAAAGATAGTTGATATTTTATTCTGGAAAGACATTTTCCAGGGGGAAACTTTTCTTTTTGAAAAGATAGAAATACCTGTTGTAATTATGGCGGGAGGTAAGGGTGAAAGACTGGACCCTTTTACCAAAATACTTCCTAAACCCCTTATACCTGTGGGTGAAAAACCAATTATAGAGGTAATAATAGACAAATTTATACAGTGTGGTGTTAATCAGTTCTATGTAACTTTGAATTATAAAGGAGAGATGGTAAAGATTTATTTTGACAGCATTGAGAAAGATTATAATTTGGAATATGTGTATGAGAAGAATTCCTTAGGTACAGCTGGAAGTCTTAAGTTATTGACACATTCTATTGAAGAAACTTTCATTGTTTCTAACTGTGACATAGTAGTAGAGGCTAATTATGCAGAGCTGTTAGCCTTTCACAGTAAAAACAGGAATCTTCTTACTGTTGTTGGTTCAATAAAACACCACAAGGTTCCATATGGTGTTATCAATTTTGGGAAGGAAGGTAAAGTCAGTAGTATTCAGGAAAAACCAGAGTTTGATTTTACGGTTAACACGGGTGTTTATGTACTGTCAAAGGAAGTTATAGATTTTATACCGGAGGAGAAACATCTAGATATGACTGACCTTATAAACAACCTTTTAAAGTCAGGAAAAAATGTAGGGGTATATCCAGTGTCCGAAAAATCTTATATGGATATTGGACAGTGGGAAGAGTATAAAAAACATTTTGAGACGTTGGTATTCTAGCTGGAAGATGTATAAAGATAAGAAAATATTAGCCGTAATACCTGCTAGGGGTGGGAGTAAAGGTTTACCAAGAAAAAATATAAAACTTTTTTTAGACAGGCCCTTAATCGCCTGGACTATAGAAGCAGCTAAAGCTAGCAAATATATTGATAAGACGATTGTCAGCACGGATGATCAGAATATAGCAAAGGTTTCAAGAAGATACGGAGCAGAGATTCCTTTCTTAAGACCTAAAAGACTTTCCAGAGATAGTTCTTCTTCTGAAGATGTGGCAATTCATTCCATAGAATATTTTAGAAACAAAGGTATTGATTTTGATATTCTTATTTTACTTCAACCCACTTCTCCACTCAGGAAACATGTTGATATAGATAATGCTATAAAAACTCTTTTTAGGAAAAAAGCTAAAGCTGTAGTTTCTGTTAATGAAGCCGTTCATACACCATTATGGACAAACACACTGCCTCTGGATGGTTGTATGAAAAGCTTTTTGTCGTCAAAAGTAATAAATAAAAACCGTCAAAGCCTTCCAAAATATTTCCAACTTAATGGTGCCATTTTTATTAGCTTTATAGATAATTTCATAAGAAAAAGATCATTCTATGTAAATAGAACATTTGCTTACATTATGCCCAAGGAAAGATCAGTAGATATTGACGATATTATAGATTTTAAACTAGCGGAGATACTATTGAGAGATTCACTGAAACGTTAGTATGGAAATGAGCGGGATTGTCATTGTAGACGATAACTAACAATAGGAGAAAGTGATATAGATACACAAAAAAATGTTTTAAATTCAACAGAGGGGGATCGAAAAATCGAGTTAAAAGATGACTTTGAACTTTTAGACACCATGCTCAATGATTCAAAGAGCCAGCCATCTCTCTATCACCCAGGTCCCTACTGGGCTACCAAATCTAAAAATGCAGCTAAAGAAATAAGAAGATGTGGCGTAGGAGATTTTAGAGGCCCGAAAAGCTCTGTCGGCATGAGCTTTGCCGACAACTTTTTTATAGATATTCGAAATGAATATAATCATGGCATTAAGAGGCGACTTGTACGGTGGGTGACGAAGACTTATCCTCTGAGCAAAATATACGAAGCCCAGATGCGATGGACTGAATTTTACGCAAGTAGGAGTACAATGTATGTTCAAGAAATTCTTAATTTAAAAGAGAAAACAAGAAATCTTCTGGAAAAATATAATATACCTTATTCACTCTTGGGTAAATGCTTAACAAAGGCCAAAATAGAGGGACAGGAGATTTCTGTTCATTATTTAGACCTTCTTGAGCAGCATGACAATATTGCATCGCGCATCAAATTTAATGATGCTAAATCGATATTTGAAATTGGTGGGGGGTTCGGAGCCAATATACATCTTTTGCTTGAAAATTATAGAAATATTAGAAAAGTTTTATATCTTGACATTCCTCCTAATCTTTATGTTGGGACGCAATATCTAAAGGCATTTTACGGCACCGCAGTTTTCGACTACAGAGCTCTAAAGCATCTGAATCCAATAAAATTTTCTGCAGACGACAATATTGAAATTTTTTGTATTGCTCCGTGGCAAATTGAGAAATTTGAGAGCGCAGTAGATGTATTTATAAACTCACATTCTTTTGTTGAGATGCCAAATAATGTAGTTAAAAATTACATTGATAATTTTAAAGCATTCCCTGAGTCTATAAATTCTGCAGTAGCATTGAGTACATATGACTGCTATGATTTACATACAACGTTTCATCCAAAGGAGTTGCCGAAACTTTTTGATGACAGAAAGTTTGATTATTTCGAGGCGGATACACTTCTCATTTCATCCAGAAAAAATCTCTTCTTTGTGTCGCCGGGTAAGTTGTCTTTCTAGTGAACCTAACTAGCCAAAAGAATTGCCATCATCTGCCTCGGCTATGTGGGCCTAGCACTCGCCGTGGAGTTTATGGCAAAAAGCGGATCGTTGCCGGCTTTGATTTTAAGACGGGTCGCATTGCGTAAGTGGCTATGACAATTTTGAGTAAGAAAGAATAATATTCTTAGACCATTTAGCCATTTAAAGAGACAAAGTAAAATTGATAAAGAGGGAAGATGACGTTAACTATTGTATCTGATCAAAAGCAATATGAGGAGCTGTTAAAGCACAGTCCTGATATTATTAATATAAAAATATTGTGTGATAATTTGTCGTTTAAGCATTTTCTAGATAAAAATAATGTTGATTATTTTCTTCTGGAAGAGAGTTTGTTAAGGGAAAACTGGAAGGATATTAATACGTGGTGTTGTGATAAGGCGTTAAACTGGAATGTCTTTTTTGAGGAAGATACATCTCTTTAGCGGAGTCAAGTTAAATGAAGCAATGTATGTTTTCTTTTCGTGTTATTTGGTAGCATTTTTAAAAAATTATCTTTATGTGAAACTCATATGCCGTAAGTATAAACCTAGAGAAGTTATAGTTTTTAAAAATATAGCTTCAAGAGATTTCCCTTTTTTTAACTCGAATTACTTTTTAAATCTGCTATTTGGAAGATTAAGTAGAAAGTTTGGGTATAAAGTGCGTACTATTCATCTTAAAAGGGAAAAAATAAAAGGAAAAAGGAGGTCTGTTAAGGAGGAGGCAAGAAAACTCTTTCAGAAGGCCTATCCGAGATTTCAGCACATTGACAGGAAGAAAGATGTTTTTATGGCTTGCGGGGGCCTGAAACATCTGGCTCCCGTTCTGAGGGGATTAAAAAAGAAGGGTCATAATGTGATGTTTTACGATTTTGAATTTCATCTGGAAAATCTAAGATTTTGCTTTAAGGAAAAAATTGATTATTTTGTACCTGATTCTTTTCTGTCACGAAAGAATAATTACATATTTGACTATGAGAAGGATTTTATGAAATTGATTAACATGTTCAGAGACAAAAGATGGTTCAGCTTCTTTGGCGACGACTTGACGGATATGCTTTGTGATGAAATAAGAACATCAAGCAGGTTGTATCTTGAGAGTGTTGCGAGTAGCTCACAGATATATACGTGTGCCACAGAGCTTTTTAATATTACGGGTGTAATTGTCGATGAGGATTGGAGTCCTAGACTTGGATTCATGGCAGCTTTTTTAAAGTCTCGTGGAGTTAAAGTATTCTGCATATGCCACGGATACTATGCCCAGACATTTACTGTTGATAAACCAAAGAGGAACTTTTCTCTTTCTGAAACTTTTGTGAATTCAAAATTTGAAAAAAACTTGTTTGGGGCAATTGGCTGGAGAGAGGATCATATACATGTTACCGGGAGTCCAAAATATGACCGTCTGGTAGAGAAAAGAGATAAGGATTCTCTTTGTAGGCGTGATAAACCTACGATTTTGTATTGTGGGTCATCATTATGCGATTTTACTCTTACAGAGCCATCACCTATTGGTATCCTACAGTTTCAGAAAGGCGTTTACATGCGGGATTGCCTGAAGAACGTTCTCAGATCTATCGATGGTTTTGACCTCAAACTCATTGCACGTCCGCACCCTTGGGATATCGCT
>Ga0187833_10004851_pt1 | contig 12962 bp, 9 predicted proteins | sample ETNtaG_37_FD_167968 | JGI IMG/M metagenome (GOLD analysis project Ga0187833, IMG submission 167968) | Marine microbial and viral communities from oxygen minimum zone, Eastern Pacific Ocean - ETNP2014_SV_400_PacBio MetaG (Illumina Assembly) | ecosystem: Environmental > Aquatic > Marine > Hypoxic... | reverse complement strand
GGTCGTGATTGTGTCGCCTCTCGCCACGATGGGCCTCTGGTTGACGCAGGTCCCCTGGTTGCTGCGGACAAACTTCAAGAGGTTGTACGGATGGTCTTCGCCGTCAGGGTCGGTAACGACGATCTGATTGCCGGTCGAATGCGTAACTACGCCGTCCGTTCGCGAGATCAGCACCTGTCCGCTGTCTCTGGCGACGCGTCCCTCCATGCCGGTGCCGACCAGCGGCGGTTCCGGTCGCATCAACGGCACGGCTTGTCGTTGCATGTTGGAGCCCATCAACGCGCGGTTTGCGTCGTTGTGTTCGAGGAACGGGATGAGCGCGGTCGACACACTCACCAACTGGATCGGCGAGACATCCGCGTACCCGACGTTTTCGGGGGTTTCCATGACCACCAAATCGCCGAGGCGAGTCTCGACTCGTTCGTCCAGGAACTGCCCTAGCTCATCGACCGTGGCATTAGCCTGGGCGATGTTCACCGTCTCTTCGGCGTCGGCGGACAAGTAGACGATATCGTTCGGGTCCGACGAAACGTACGGCAGCACCGGAATCGTCCGCTCCGACAATGCCGCGATGCGGGTCAGCGTTCCGGAGCTCTTGCGGACAACGCCGCCCGACCTCAGGATGTTTTTGCCGTCGTCGCCGGGAATGTCATCGGTGATGGTTCTGCCATCGATCCCGGGATCGGTGTTGAGCATCTCTTTGAAGATTCTCCGGTACGGCGTCTCGATGAAACCGTACTCGTTCGTGCGGGCGTAGGTTGCCAGAGAGCCGAGCAGTCCAATGTTCGGCCCCTCAGGCGTCTCGATCGGGCAGATTCGCCCATAGTGGGAGTGGTGCACGTCGCGAACGTCGAATCCGGCTCGCTCCCTAGACAGACCGCCTGGACCCAAGGCGGAGAGCCTCCGCTTGTGGGTAAGCTCGGCCAGTGGGTTGGTCTGGTCCATGAATTGGGAAAGCTGCGAGCCGCCGAAGAACTCCCGCACCGCCGCGACGACCGGCCTGATATTGATCAGGGCCGCCGGCGTGGTCGTTGCCGGGTCCATCTGCGTGGTCATGCGTTCCTTGATGACGCGCTCCATGCGGAGCAGGCCCACGCGAACCTGATTCTGGATCAGTTCGCCGACAGCTCTGACGCGCCGGTTGCCCAGATGGTCGATGTCGTCCGGGCCGATGACGCTGTTGTTGATTCGGACCATTCGCCTGAGCAGTGAAACGATGTCGTGAGGAGACAGCGTCAACTGTTCGAACGCCTCTTCGTTGTCGGAGTGAAGCTTGCGGTTGAGTTTGTACCGCCCCACGCGTCCCAGGTCGTAGCGCCTGGCGTTGAAGAACAGGTTGTCCAGCAAGTTTCGGGCGTTCTCGACGTTGGGAGGTTCGCCCGGCCGAAGCCTTCGGTAGAACTCGACCAACGCCTCGTCTTTGTTCGTTACCGCCGAGTCCTTGGCGATGGTCGTTGGCATGTACTGGTGATCGGGATCGGTGTCGATGTCTTCGAACAGCTCGAGCAGTTCCTGGTCGGTTTCGAAGCCCATGCATCGAAGCAACGTGCTGACCGGGGTCTTGCGCTTGCGGTCGATCTTCACCGAGATGATGTCCCGGTTGGACGTCTCGAACTCCATCCACGCGCCGCGATAAGGGATTAGCTTTGCGGCTGCCAACGGTCTGCCGGTGGCAGCGTCGGATTCGGTGGTGAAGTACACGCCGGGAGAGCGAACGAGCTGGCTGACAACTACACGCTCGGCGCCGTTGATGATGAACGTGCCCGTGGTGGTCATCATCGGGATGTCACCGATGAACAGAGTCTGTTCCTTGATCTCACCTTGACCCGGTCCACCCGCCTTGATCTTGAGTTGGACGGTGACGTGGAGCGTCGCCGAGTAGGTTATCTCTTTCTCGCGGCACTCGACCTCGGTGTCCTTGGGTTCATCGAACTTGTGGTCGAGGAAGCTGAGTTCGAACCTGCCGCCAGGGAAGTCCTCAATCGGGGAGATTTCCTGGAAAAGTTCACGCAGTCCGGTTGTCTTGAAGTCTTCGAAAGAGTCGAGCTGAACCTGAATGAGGTTGGGTACGTCGATTGATGCCGGTATTCGTGAGTAAGATCGTTTTGGGGGGTTGTTGGTGTTTCCGTTGGACACTTGCAGAACGGATGACGTCATGCGCGCTCACACTCCTCGAAAAAACGAAGACTAAGGCCCGAAATTACAATACAGTCGAAGTATGAATCGTGAGGGAAAGGGGTTCGCCTGTCGCTGGGCGGAGTAGAGGTTAATGATCCAAAGTAATAATCAAGGGCGTATTTCGACCAGATACGTAGTCTATCACGGCCCGCAACCCGTGTCAAACGCAATAACACACCTCACCCGTCGGATTCGCAATCGACTCGACGGTGGCGTTCGCTGCATTTACCAGCGGCCATAGCCGGATCGGACCATCGTCCGATCCGACTTCGATTCGAGTTAGCTTATGGGGCGCCCTCCGTTGCCATTTCGGTCAGGGATTCCATGTGGTCTTTGATGTAACAGTGGCCGAAGTAGAGCACATTGTAGTCGGTCGACTCTCGTGCCTCGGTGTACTCGCGCTTCGGGTCCAGGCTGTTCTCGGCGAGGTAGGTACGGACCTTGTCGTCATCGCCCGATTCGTCCTCGGGGTCGAAGTAGAGCAGGACGCGGTCTTCGTTTGGGGAGACGGTGATGACTTCCAATTTCATGGCAGACCTCCCAGTGTCGTCTGCGCATTATACCAGTCAAAACAAAGTCTGTGGTCGCGTCCAGAGAGGTATATTACGGGAAAAGGGAAACCCCCTGCAACCCGCAACGCAGAGGAGCTCATTCGCGCGCAAGCCCCCGCGCAGGCCCCTAAGGGGGCAATTCTGATGAGGCGCCGAGTCGGTAAAGATATCGATGGCTGTCCTCCCACCGTTCATACATCGTATACTGCAACATGTGAGGATGGCGCATCCAAAGTGCGTGGAACTCGTTTGGCTCTCCATCGACGGGCCTTTTGAGACAATATGTTGAAATTACGAGTCCGTGCGCTTTCCTGCAATGCAGAAACGGAATATGATGTGTTGCGTTGGCAATTCAGCCTTTGACGTATGGGCCGCGACTGCCCCAACGTTTCAAAGCCCCGGCCAAATTGTCCGAGACGACTATTAGCTTCCGCGTCGAAGTACACCATCTTCTTTGAGGGTCGGATGCCGAGGATGATCTGGAGGGTCGGATGCCGAGGATGACAGGAAAACGAGGTCTGATCCGGATGCTCGAAGCAGAAGGCGCTCGGTGGGTATTCGGCAATCCGGGAACGAGTGAAGGCCCGATCCTCGACGCGCTCGAAGATGCCAGCGGCCTTGAGTACGTTCTCACCACGCAGGAAGGCGTCGCCATGGGCATGGCCGACGGATACGCCCGAGCCACCGGAAGACCCGCGTTCGTGAACCTGCACATCGAGACCGGGCTCGCCAACGGCATCAGTCTGCTGCACAACGCCAACGAAGGCGGCACTCCGTTGGTGCTGACGAGCGCCAACAAAGACATCCGCAAGCTGACGGAAGGCCGGACCGACCTCGCCGAGATGACCAGGATGTTCACCAAGTGGTCCGCCGAGGTCACTCATCCGGAGCAGATCCCGTCGGTGATGCGTCGTGCGTTCACCGAGGCGATGACTCCGCCGACCGGCCCGACGTACATCGCGTTCTCCGCCAACGCTCTCGACGACGAAGCCGACATGGACATCGTGCCGTCCGCGCCAGGATACCCTCGAGTGCACCCCGACCCTCGCGCCGTAGCCGACGCCAGCGAGCTGCTCACGGCCGCAGAGAATCCGATCATCATCGTGGGCGACAGGCTAGCGCAATCCGGAGGCGTCGACGAGGCCGTCCGGCTGGCCGAGATCACGGGCTCGACGGTCTATGCAGCATCGTATTCGGAGATGAACTTCCCGACCGACCATCCCCAGTTCATGGGCAGAATCGCGCCGGGAATGCCCGCCGGACAGGCGCTGTTGTCGAAGGACGATGTCGTCTTGGCGGTCGGGACGAACGTGTTCGCGGGATACTTCTACTTCTCCGGCCCGGCGCTCAGTTCGGCGACCAAGCTGGTCCACATCGACTCGGCGTACGGCGAGATCGGCAAAACGGAACCGACGGACGTCGGCATCGCCGCCGATCCGAAATCGGCGCTGGCCGACCTGGCCGAGGCGCTCGATTCCGACATGTCCGGCACGGCGCGAGAGTCGGCGCGTGTGCGAATCGCCGGCCTCGCCCAGCAGAAAGCCGCGCAGATCGCCGCACGAGACCAACGACTCAAGGATCGGTGGGACCTCTCGCCGATGTCGGCGGAGCGCATGATGCACGAGCTCGCCGCGGTGCTGCCTCCCGACACGATCATCGCCGACGATTCGGTCACGTCGCGAGACGCCATCCATGACGCCATAACATTCAACGAGCCCGGCTCCGTGTTCGGCGAGCGAGGCGGCGCGTTGGGCTGGGGCATGGGCGGCGCTATGGGCGTGAAGCTCGCCAATCCAAACCGGCCGGTCGTCGGCGTCATCGGCGACGGAAGCTCGATGATGACGGTCCAGGCGCTATGGACCGCCGCCAACTCGCGCATCCCGGTCGTGTACGTCATCTGCAACAACCGAGCCTACCGCATCCTCAAGCTCAACATGAACGCCTACAAGACCCAGATCCTGGGCGAGCAAGACCCTCAGAGCGAATATCTGGCGATGGACTTCCCGACCCCGGTGAACATCGCCGGCATCGCCGACGCAATCGGCGTCCACAGCCGCAAGATCGAAGACCCCGCCGACCTAGCCCCCGCCATGCGCCAAGCCCTCGAGCTAGGCGCGCCCGCGGTGCTAGACGTGTCGATCGATGGAACGGTGTAAGCGGCGTGAGGCACACGTGCGGGATGGCAAGACATCTGCGCATAGAGGACAAATTTGACCGAGGGCCGCCGAGTGGCTGCGGTCATCGGTGGCGTTGGTTAGGGCACGTGCCGTTGTAATCTTACAAAGAGAACTCGATGCGCAACTTTTCAGTCGCACTCTCTGACATCGCGCTGAATTGGGCTTTGCCAACCTCGTCCCGAAGCTCAGAGATATCCCTCGTCACCAGGTCGGCGAGGGGATTTTTGATGGCTTGAAATATCCTCAGAGCTTGTAGAAAATGAAGCAATGCGTTCCTGTGGTCGTCGAGTGCCAGATAAACTCGCCCCAAGCCCCCTCGGCGATTTCCCTCGGCCCGTCTGTCGCCAATCTTCTTTGCAATGGCCAACGCTCGTTGGTAGTGGTCGATCGCACGGACGAAGTCTCCCAGACCGGCGTAGGCGCCGCCCAGGTTCCCCAGTTGGATGCCTTGGCCTCGGCCGTCCCCGATCTCTCTCGCGATGGTTAGCGCCTGTTGATGATGTTCGATTGCCTTATCCAATTGTCCTAAGAAACCGTAGGCGTTGCCCAGATTTCCGAGAGCGGTGCCTTCGTCTCGCCTGTTTCCGATCTCACTGGCAATGGTCAATGCTTGTTGGTAATGCTCGATGGCCTTGTCCACCTCGCCCAAAACGCCGTAGGCATTGCCGAGGTTTCCCAGCGCCATACCTTCGTCTTGCCTGTTTCCGACTTCCTTGGCGATTAATAGTGCCTGTTGATATCGGTCCACAGCCCTGGTGGTTTCACCCGAAGCTGCATATACGTTAGCTAGGTTCCCAAGGGACGCTCCCTCGCCTCGCCTGTTTCCGATCTCCCGGGCAATAGTTAGTGCCTGTTGTTGGTGTTCGATGGCCTTGTCCACCTCGCTCAAGCCAAAGTAGGCGACGCCCAAGTTTCCCAGAGCGGCCTCTTCACCCCGCCTATCACCGATTTCCCTCGATATGGTCAATGCCGCTCGGTGGCGTTCGATGGCTTTATGTACTTCACCAAGTGAGTTGTACATGTTGCCCGTCTCAATCAGCAACCGCATACGAGTCGGGTACGCATCTGCCGGCAGCTCTCGAAGGAGGCTGTTACGAAGGGCTAACTTTGCCCGTAATTCTTCAAGTGATCTGTAAGTGGTATCACCGCGCAGTTGCACGACCGAACTCTCGAATCGAGGTTGGTCAATCGTCTCAGGGAACTCCACCACCCGATTTCGGAACGCCCAGAAGTCTGGCGCGGATACGGCGATCGAGTTCAACTCGGGCTCTCGCACCCAGAAAACAGCCAACAAAGGATGTTCAACAAACACCTCTCGTTGGTAATTGAGGGCAGTCAGTCCATCCTGTCCGGTACTGGCGAGGTTAAGAATGAACACAACATCTTCAGCGCCGGGAGCCGCATCGACGGGGTGGTCGATGAACCCGCCTCCGGTGCGTCGCCAGTTTCGATGTTCTCGACACGAAAACCTTCAGACTCGATCATCTCCCGGAGGGCGGAGGCCGCGAGCTTTCTGACTCCGACGTGACGCCAAACCGCGAACAAGATGGCCTTGTCCCGAATTCTTTGCCCGGACCAGATAGTTTCTTAGGCGGCGTACCCTGCGATCGAACTCGTCTGTCAGGTCCAGCCTTAACGACCCAGGCGAACTCGTCACGTCAACACGTCTCGAAGGAGAGGGTTCAGATCGGGCCAGTTTTCATCTTCGTCGGCGCCGTACTCCGAAACCAGTAGGTTGTTGAGGAACCGACCGATTCGTTCGCCGCCTCGATATGCTCGATTCTCGCCAATCGCTCGAAGGGCCTTTATCTGATCCGGATCCAGGTCTGTAATTAACCCGCGGAAGTCTCGTGTCAGTTCGTTGAGGGCACTTTCGACATCAGACATCATGACTTGTGTTCGATGGTCCTCCAGGGCGCGGTCGATCGACAACTGGAAGATTCTCGCGGTTTCTCGATAAACACCGCCGCTTTTGACAATCGCCAATTCCGCAGCGTCGTCATCGATCAGCGCGGGGTCCATCCTGGCTGAGATGAACTCCTTCATAGTCTCCAGGCCGTTGGGGTCAATCGTGTCGGCGGCGTTTCTCTCGTACAGCTTCACGTTTGGAAGCACAGACGCGTCCGGGCTGCGTATCTCGGGAAACTCATCGGAGAAGCACATCCACACGGGCACCGTGTAGATGACGTGCATGTTGGGTTCCAACAAAGGGGCCAAATGGTCCTTGAACAACCTCGTGGCCAGTTCCTGCAGTGGTTTGTCGGTGTCGTCGACGAACACCAATACTTCTTTTTGGGTTTTGGCCTGGATGCCTTCAGCAATCAGATTGATCTTATCGAGTAGGTCGGTGAGTTGTGGTTCGAGCACTTCCCGAATCTTGGTGCGACTGCTGGCTTCCGCTTTGCTTTTCGCCGTAATCTCGGCAAAGAGCGCTCCAAAGAAATTCACGCCACCACCGGCTTGGGCCTCGACAACCAGCCCGGCGCCGGTTTCTTCAATGCTTTCTTGTACGCGCCGACCCCAGGCATCCAATTCATCGTACAATGCTCGCCCTAGCTGTCCAGGAAATTCCGTCTCGTAAGCCAGAAATACCCGTGGACCGATGGCGGTCAGCAGGTCCACATAGTCGATGTTGCGCTCATCGCAGGTATCCTTGATGGAGAAGTTGACAACGAAATATCTGGTCGTAAGTTCCGGGTCCGCAGCGAGCTGGTTAATCTGTGTAGACTTGCCTGCGCCTTGAAGCCGGCAATGTAACGCTTCTGTGGGGCTCTATGGCGTTGGAGAAGAGCGCGTTTCAGCGAGCCGAGTGGCGGCCGAGATTGCTGGACGAAAAACGGTGAGCCCGCCTTCAGAGGATAGTTGGGGTCGAAGTTGCTCCAGGCGTCGTCGAGGTTATCGGCTGGCTTTTCTTCGTATGTGTCCATCAGGACGAAACCGCCTATCTTGCTGTGGTGGCAATTATACCGTCGGCGATTCGTGTCCAATCTCCGTGCGACGACGCCCATCGACGTGATTGACGGATATACTTGACCTTTGATGGCCTACCTCGTATATTAGCCGCGCGCCACGGCACGTTTCGGGAACATCCTCACTTTGCGCTCGCCGCCGAGCGTGTCTTGTGTCGAGGCGATTTCGTTGAGCCGGCGTCCAAGGCGACCTGATCAGCAGGGAGAAACAGATGGAATACGGCGACGGCGAATTTCGGTACGAGCTGGACGAGGGTTGGGGGCGGCTGCCGGAGGGGTATGAGTTCCATCAGGTGGCGGGCGTGGCGGTGGACAGCGACGACAACGTGTACCTCTTTAATCGAAGCGCACACCAGATGATGGTGTTCGATCGGGAGGGCGCGTTTATCAAGTCGTGGGATCAAGAGTTCGCGGGGCCGCACGGAATCCATATCGGGCCCGACGGCAACATCTACCTGGCGGAACGCGACGCCCACGTCATCACCAAGTGGAGCATGGACGGTGAATTGCTGCAGACGCTCGGCAATCGCGACCAGGCTTCGGACACCGGATACGGCGCGGATCGGGTCGTCAAGCAGGCGGCCGAGCCGTTCAACTTGCCGACCGGCATCGCGGTAACCGAGAGCGGAGACATCTTCGTTTCGGACGGCTACGGCAACTCTCGCGTGCACAAATTCGATTCGTCCGGCAACCTGTTGCTTTCTTGGGGGGAACCCGGGACGACCGAGCCCGGACATTTCACGCTGCCTCACGGGGTCGGCCTCGACGCCGACGGCAGGGTGCTCGTCTGCGACCGAGAGAACCACCGCGTCCAGGTGTTCGATCAGGACGGCAATTTCTTGACGATGTGGACCGGGTTCCGTCAACCAACTGACGTTAAGGTCGGTCCCGACGGCGAGGTCTACGTACCCGAGCTCACGCATCGCTTCTCGATCGTCGATGGCGAGGGCGCGGTGCTCGCTCGCTGGGGCGGCGAGAGCAGCCACGACCCCGGACAGTTCGTCGCGCCGCACGGCATCGCTGTCGATTCGCGTGGCGACATATATATAGGTGAGGTGCTGGAAGGTCAGCGGATTCAGAAGTTCGTCAGGGTCCGGTAGATGCATCGGCTTGATCTGAGCGGCGCAATACCGCATTATTTGGTGTAACCAAAAACCAACAACCGAGGAGAGCGACCATTGAACGGCGACCAGGCAATCGCAAAGATTCTAAAGGCGGAAGGCGTAGAGTGGATCGCGTGTTTCCCTGCGCAAGGGTTGATTGACGCCTGCACGCAGGCCGGCATCAGGCCCGTCTTGGTGCGTCAGGAACGCGCCGGGGTGAACATGGCGGATGCGTTCAGTCGCATCAACAACGGAAACAAGATCGGCGTATTCACGATGCAGACCGGTCCAGGGGCGGAGAACGCATTCGGCGGTGTCGCTCAGGCGTACGCCGACTCGGTGCCGATTCTGCTGCTCCCAGGTGGACAGCCGGGCGGACGCCAGGATGTTCACCCGAACTTCGAGTCGACCAAAAACTACGGCGGCATCACGAAATTCATGGCCACCATCAACCTCCCCGGTCGCATATCGGAGCTAATGGGCATGGCGTTCAGCCAACTCAAGCACGGCAGACCGGGTCCGGTGTTGCTGGAGTTGCCGCGTGACGTCACCGGGGCGGAGATCGACGAAGCCTCCCTGAACTATACGCCGGTGAAGCCATTCAAATCAGGCGCAAACCCGGACGACGTACGTGATCTCGTCAAAGCCGTCTTGGCAGCGGACTACCCGATCATCAACGCGGGACAAGGCGTCCTCTACGCCGAGGCCACCGATGAGTTAGTTGAGTTCGCCGAGCTCACGAATATTCCTGTATTCACTACATTGGCCGGTAAGAGCGGATTCCCCGAAGACCACGCGCTTGCGCTGGGCACTGGTGCGGGGTCCGGACCGTTGATGGTCCATCGAGCGTTCCAAAAGACGGATTTCATCCTGGGCATCGGCACCAGCCTCACGATCTCCGGGTTCAACGCTCCTCTGCCGACAGGCAAGATCATGGCGCAAGTCACGAACTGTGCCGAGGATCTGAACAAGGACTACAGGATTGCGAACGGCGCTGTCGGTGACGCGAAGCTCGTACTCCGCCAGATGATCGAAGAGGTCAAAAGCCAGATCGGCGAGCACGGCCGGGGCGACGTTCACGGCGTGGCAGCCGAAGTCGCGAAAGACCGAGCCGAATGGATGGCCGAGTGGTCGCCGCGTCTCAATTCCGACGAAGTGCCGATCAGTCCATATCGAGTGCTGACCGAGCTCACCAAGGCGATCAACCCTCGCGACGCCATCGTGACTCACGACTCCGGGTACCCGCGAGAGCAGTTCGTGCCGTTTTGGCCTGCGCTGAACCCTCGCAGCTACATCGGCTGGGGCAAGTCGACGCAACTCGGCTACGGCCTCGGGCTGGCGCTCGGCGCCAAACTCGCCGCGCCGGACAAGACCGTCGTTAACGTCATGGGCGACGCGGCCTTCGGCATGTCCGGGTTGGACATCGAAACCGCCGCACGGTCCGAGATACCCATCCTGACAGTCGTCCTCAACAACGGCGTCATGACCCACTACGGCGCCAGCATGCCCGCGGCCACCGAGCGGTGGGGCAGCAACCGCCTGGGCGGCGAGTACGCCAAGGTCGCCGAGGCCCTGGGCGCATACGGCGAACGCGTCGAGTCCCCCGACCAGGTCGGCCCGGCGATTCAGCGCGCGCTCGAAGCGCACAAGTCAGGTCAACCTGCCCTGCTCGAGATGATGACCAAGGAAGAGGAGACCATCTCGCGCTACTGGGAGAGGTAGCCGTCGCGACCAGCCGCAGTCGCATTCGCCGAACCCAAGAAAGCTGACCACTCACGATGTCAGCTTTCTGTCATGTTACGGATAGGTTCCTGGGAGGTCTCGGTCAGGCAATCGACCCGCGAAACCCATAACCTATGCCTATCAAACACATAGGCAAATCAAAAAGGGAGGCGGAACGACGACCACGCAGATCACCACAGCACAAAGCGGAGCGGCAGTAAACGGATACGACCAGGGTGTCGTCGGCAGGATTGCCAGGTTCATCGAAACCGTCAGAGATCTGTCCGAAGTGATCTTCTCGACGCGCGGATCGATCAGCTACATGGAGCCCGAGAACCGAGCTAAACTCACGGTCAAAGAGACCGCGAAGTTCGAAGGAAACATGCTCGGTTTCTAGAACCACCAAAATCAGATACGGGGCGGATTGAACATCTTCCGCCTCCAACCACCCCACTCGAACAAGGCGGCACTCTCTTCGAGGGGCCGCCTCGTTGCGTCCGAGGGGTTGCTCCGATGGTCGCTGAGTGGATGCGAGTCGTCGCGCGTCCGAAGTCGGCACGCGTCTTGGGTCCGGCAGCCCGGCATTGGACCCGCACTCTATTGCCTGATTCATGCTCCTACACGAAAATGGTGGACACTGCGGGCGCGGTCCGGCGTCCCGCTGATCGCATCTTCTCGATACGGAGTCAGGCGCGTTGAATCGGTCGTTGAGACGGCTTAATTACGGCCACGTCATTTTGGCGTCGGGATTTCTCGTGCTGTTCTTCGCCAGCGGCACGAGGTTCGCGTTCGGGTTGGTGCTGAAACCGTTGAGCGAGGAGCTGGACATCAGCCGATCGTCGCTGTCTTCGGCTTTTACCGTCTTCATGATCGTATCGGCGCTTGCCATGCCCATCGTGGGCCGCCTCATCGATCGATACGACATACGGTGGACGATGGGGATCGGCGCGGTGCTGAGCTCAGCGGCGATCGTGTTGATGGGGCGTGTAAATTCTCAGTGGGAGCTGTTCGCGCTATACGGCGTTGCGTTGGCGATCGGCTCGGCCTCGGTTTCCGTCGCCCCGGTCAGCGTTTTGATGAGCCGATGGTTTCCGACTCGGCGAGGATTGGCAGCCAGCGCGGCGATATCCGGGAACGGGATCGGGCAGCTCGTCATCATCACGCTCATGGCGTCGTTTCTGGCGACACTCGGTTGGCGGACCTCGTACACGATCCTTGGCGCCGCGTTCGCCGCGGTGGTCGTGCCCATCGCGATCGGAGTGGTCAGGTCTCATCCGCCCGCCACGATCGACGCCCCCGGAACGAAATCGATAGAAGGGGCGCCCGTCGCTGAGGGATCGATATTCCACTCGCGGAATTTCTGGCTACTCGTCGCGATGTTCGGCGTATGCGGCGTCCAGGATTTCTTCATGGCGACTCACATCGTGGCGTTTGCTCAAGACCAAGGCGTGGGCGACTTACTGGCCGGGAACATGCTGGCGTTCATGGGACTGTTCGGACTGGCCGGAGTCCTGCTGGCCGGGGCCATGGCCGACGCCCACGGCGCCTCGAAGCCAACTCTTTTGTGCTTCGTCCTTCGCATCGGCCTGTTCGCCTACATTCCATTGTTTCAAGACACCCCGTCGATAGTCGCGGTGGCGCTGTTGTACGGCTTTACGTTCACGATGACGGCGCCGCTGACAGTGGTGTTCGCGAGCAACATCTTCGGGACGGCTAGGTTGGGGACCGTCAGCGGACTGATAAACATGGCCCATCAGGTGGCCGGCGGTCTCGGCGCCCTGTTCGGCGCGATCATATTCGACTGGCGGGACAGCTACGACCTAACGTTCGTGGTGATGTTGGGGCTGGCGTTCGTCGGTTTGGCGGCGACGGCGGCGCTAAACGAACGAAGACAATACGCTGCGGTTGCGTGAACTCGCGTCTTCCCTCAACGATGTTTCGATCAGTTTGCTCGACCGACGCTTTCCGTCCCCGAGCTAAATAACTACAGCGTTCACCCCGATTGTCAGCTTCTTGTCAGGTTCCGAATAGGTTTCTAAGCGGTCTCCGTCAGGCACGGATACTCACCGACGCATAACCTATGACTAACAGAATCTTAAGGGAGGCGAAACGATGGCAACGCAAAGCATCAAGATACAGGTCGAAGTTACAGGACAAGAACAATCCGCTGGCAAGATCGCAGGATTCGTGGAGACCGTGAAAGAACTGGCGGGCATGTACTTCAACACCAACGGCGATTCCCAGATCATGGATCCAGGCCAT
>Ga0187833_10004850_pt1 | contig 12963 bp, 15 predicted proteins | sample ETNtaG_37_FD_167968 | JGI IMG/M metagenome (GOLD analysis project Ga0187833, IMG submission 167968) | Marine microbial and viral communities from oxygen minimum zone, Eastern Pacific Ocean - ETNP2014_SV_400_PacBio MetaG (Illumina Assembly) | ecosystem: Environmental > Aquatic > Marine > Hypoxic... | reverse complement strand
AACTATTAGATGATTTTTCAAATCTTTTAAAAAAAAAGGAATAAAAGTCGATCGCCCGACACCAATTGATTTTAATCAACCAACATCAACACCTGATTGGAAAACAGAGACAATGTTTGGATGCATGCCTCCAAGAGATGTACTTTTAACTGTTGGTAATGAAATTCTAGAAGCAACAATGAGTTACAGATGTAGATGGTTTGAATATTTATGTTACAGACCATTATTAAAACATTACTACAATTCAGATCCTAATATGAGACATGAGTCAGCTCCAAAACCAAGATTGACTGATGATGATTACAGAGATGATTATTTATCTGATAAAATTGGAATACCAAAAAGATTAGAATGGACAGAAGAAAAGTTTTTTGTAACTACAGAGGAAGAACCGTTGTTTGATGCTGCAGACATTTTAAGATTTGGAAAAGATCTTGTTGTACAGCATGGTTTTACAACAAACCTTAAAGGTATTGATTGGATTAAAAGACACTACAAAGATCATAGAGTACATGCTGTAAATTTTCCTGGCGATCCATACCCAATTCATATAGATGCTACTTTCACTCCAATTAAACCTGGTCTAATAATTAATAATCCACAAAGAAGGTTGCCGAAAGAACAAAGAAAATTATTCGAAAGAAATGATTGGAAAATAATAGATGCTGCGCAACCAGCTCACAATGCGCCACCAGCGCTATGTTATTCTTCCGTCTGGCTTTCTATGAATGTTTTAGTTTTAAACCCTAAAACTGTATGTGTCGAAAAGAGCGAAGTTTATCAAGCTGAGCAATTAGATAAATTAGGCATGGAAGTTATACCAGTTGAAATGAGAGATGCTTATGCTTTTGGAGGAGGGCTTCATTGTTGTACTGCAGATGTTTATAGGGAAGGGAAGTTAGAGGATTATTTTCCAAATCAATAGCTTAACTTGGATTTTTTTTTAAAAATTCAATTCTATTTGCTGGCATATTGATTAACACCCCAGCTTATTGGGTTGGTCCAAGATTTGAATTTTTTAGAATGGTTGTACAAAAGATCTAGAGTTTTTTTATCGATTTTAATTATCGATTCAAATATTTGTATCAAGTTTTTTTTCGAGATTGTGCTTATTAATATATAGTCAATCATTTGAAGATTAAAAACATAAGAAGTGATAGCTTCAAAATAACTAATTTTACTTCTTTTGCAGATTTCTTGTATTTTTTTTTTATATTCTAGAATATCTAATTTTTTTGGGTGGTGCGAAATATCATTTACCAAACTTCCTTGTAAAAAAATTGATCTAGCAACAATTATTTTTCTTTTTCTTTTTATTTTTGAATATAAATAACTATCAGCAATATTAACTGGTAACTGAATAACTTTGATTATTTTAGATTTAAGTGCAAAATCAAGTTCATCTTTATTGTAAATCGAAACCCCTATAAATTTTACTTTTTTTTTTTTCACAAGTTTTTTTAAAGTTTTTAACACTATTGGATTAGAAATAATTTTAATTTCATGTTGATGCAAATAAAGTATTTCAATAAGTTTACTACCAGTCTTAGCAAAATAATCCTTAATATCTTTGTTTATATAATCCTCAATTAAATCGTCATTTTTTGGTATATTATCTATTTTGTAATGAATTGTTTTTTTTTTTAATTTTAATATGTACTTAAGAGAATCTTTATAACGTTTGGAAACTTCAATATTGTTAACTTTTTTTGAATTATTTAAGTATTTTAGAAACCTGTGTGGGTCAAATCCTAATTTTTCATTTTTGCTGCCATATCCATAATTTTGATCACAAAACTTTGCCATTCCAAATATTATTTTTTTAACCATTTTTAATTATATGTTTTGAATCAATATTAGCACCTAAACAAAAATACTTTTTAGCAAATATTTAGCATTTTATAAATTAGAAAATATGAAAACGATTTATATTTCATTTTTTTGATAGTTTACAATTTATTTTTAAAAGAGTTCATTTCAAATTTAAGAGTATTATTGTAATAATGTCGCGGTTTTTATTGCATATAGACAATAATGTCCATAGAACATATATATGTTATTTATTAAGAATTCTAATAATAACAAAACCAGATAAATATAAATATGGGCATTAAAAGTAATCGTATTTTTGGAAATGAATTAAAGTATCTACAAGAAGTTTTAGAAACTGATTTTAGAACATCGGCTTATGGCAAGATGACTGATCGATTAGAAAAAGCTTTTGCCAAAAAAATAGGAGTTAATTATGCAATTGGGCATAATAGCGGTACAACTCCTCTTCATTCAATGCTAGAATCTATTGGAATTGAACCTGGTGATGAAGTTATAGTTTCACCACTTACAATGTCAGCACCAACATATGCAATTATACAAGCTGGCGGAACACCTGTTTATGCAGATATTGATCCTGAAAGTTTTAATATATCCGCTGAATCAATTGAAAAAGCTATTACACCTAAAACTAAGGCTATAAGCGCTATTGCCCTATACGGCCTTCCATGTGACTTTGATAAAATTATGAACATAGCAAAAAAAAATTCACTTTTTGTTTATGAAGATAACGCTCAATGCATGATGGGCACTTATAAAAACAAATTTTCTGGTTCGTTAGCCCATGGTGCTAGTTTTAGTTTTCAAAGATTAAAACATATTACATGTGGTGAGGGCGGAATGTTTACTACAAATGATAAAGACTTAGCAGAAAAAGTTCGAAGACAAACTACCCTTGGTTATGCAAATATTGCTTCTACAAAAGGTGCTGTAACTAAAATGGAACTACAAGATCCTAATTATGACAGGCATATAAGTTTTGGTTTTAAATCTCGTTTACCCGAATTATGTGCCGCTGTTGCTCTTGCGCAATTAGAAAATTCTGAAAAACTAATAAATATACGATTAAAATCAGCACAAATTTGGAATGAAGTAATTTATACTTGTGATTGGCTTATTCCACAAAAAGGGAGCAAGGATCATAAAAATGTATATTGGTCTTATGCAGTTAGAATAGATCATCCTAAAGTTACTTGGAATCAATTTAGAGATGAATTTGTAAAAATGGGAGGCGATGGAATTTATGCAGCATGGAAACTATCATATCAAGAACCTTTGTTACAAGATCCTGCAAATATAGGTTGGAGATCACGTTTAATTTCTGAAGAAAGGTTGTTAAGTTATCAAAGAAAAGGTTTATGTCCAGTTGCCGAAGATTATCAACCTAAAATTTTAGCTTTTAAAACTGACTATTGGAATGTTGACGAAGCTTACAAACAAGCAGAGATTTTGAAAAAAGTCATTAAACTATTTTAAAGATATATTTAATTGAATAATATAAATCTTGCTAGAGATAATATTTTTAAATTTATTAATAAGCCACTCCCTGCTCTTGGAATATTGAGTCTCTTATTTACTTTAATGGGTATATTTTTTAAAACAAATTTATTTTTTTTAAAATGTAATATTATATCTATCAAATAAGAGTTATTTTTTATTTTATTTTTTAAAAGTTTTAATTTTTGAAGCGAGTAGACTTTAAAGCCTGACAAAGGATCTTTTATACCAAACTTCACAAAAAATAAAAAAGATAAAATATACTCCGACAATCTGTTGTACTTATTCCTGTTACCAACGATCATATCTATATCTTTTTTTTTTAATTTATTTATTATTTTTATTAAATCTTTAGTCCGGTGTTCACCGTCCGCATCAAAAGTTATTAGGTACTTTGCCTTAATTTTTTTTATAATATAATTTATTCCTAAAATTAACGATTTTTCATAACCTATTTTTTTTTTATTTTTTATATAATTAAATTGATTTTTCTTAAGCCAGTAAGAGGTCCCATCAGTGGAACCATCATCAATAACAATTACCTTTAAACGAAGTTTTTTAATATCTTGACAAATTTTTTTTAAGGTATCAATTTCGTTGTGACTAGGAATTAATATTATGACCTGATCTTTTTCCAAGTTATTTCCTCTTGGCATTTTATTTTATTTTTTGCCCTTTTATTTAATATTTTACCTAACTCGTAGGGTGGAAGTCCTTTTTTTGTAATAGGTCTTAGATTTATTAACATATGTTTTTTAATTATAGAATTTTTGGCAATATCTGTTTTAGCTCTAATGGATCTTCTTTGAACAATAATTGATTTTAGCTCATTTTTTTCTACTCTCTTTATTCCATCTCCAAAAGTTTTTTCCAAGTTTCTTGTGGCATCAACCATTTCTTTCCAGGTTTTAGGATTCATTGAAAAATTGTGATCTGGGCCATTTCTAGAATTATCATCGGTGAAATGTTTTTCAACAACCTTAGCTCCTAAAGCAATGGCTCCTAATACGGATATATGTCCAAATGTATGATCGCTCAAGCCAAGAATTATTTTTTTACCAAATTTTTTTTGGTAACTTTTTATTACATTCAAATTTAAAAACTCTATGTTTTTTTGATTACTTGTATAGTTTGTGTTGCATTGCATAAGTATAATTTTTTTATTTATTCTTTTTATGCAATTTACAGCCCTTATAACATCTTTCATATTAGATGCTCCGGTGGCTAACATCACAGGTTTATTTTTGCTGGCAATTTTTTTAATAATTTCAGTCCAAGTGATATCCCCAGATCCAATTTTGTACGCACTAATGTATTTGTTTACATCGTTTACATAATTTAAATCATAAGGGGCGGTCATGTAATGAACGTTATATTTATTACATGTTTTTTTTAATTCTAAATTCCATCTAGGGTTTATGCTTGCTTCTTGGTAAACTTGAAAAACGGATTTTTTCCATTTTTTTTGGTGAGTTAACTTGCTCATTTTTCTAAATCCATAATCACTTACAATGGTTTCAGCTCTAAAATGTTGAAATTTAGCAGCATTTGCACCTGCCAGCGCACAAAGCTTAATTAGTTTTTTTGCTCTACTTAAACTGCCATCGTGGTTGGCAGCTATATCAGCTATAAAATATGTTGGAAAATTATCTCCAACAAAAGTATTGCTAATTTTTAGTTTCATCTAATTACTTTATATTGCCTAGATACCAAATTTATTTCGTTATTTAAACTCTTTAATCTTACGTGAAAATTTTTTTCAAAAAGATTTATATTCATTCTCATGTCCAGCGGTCTTTTTGCGATTAAAAGATCTTTTTTATAATCAACTACTTTAAGAAGTTTGGTATTTAATTTTAATTTTTTTGCAAACTTTATGGCAAATTGAGCTTTGCTTAAGCCATTTTTAGAACCAAGATTGTAAATTCCAGCGATTTTTTTTCTTATTACTAAATTAATATATTTACAAAGTGTTTTGATATTTAATGGAGAAAACTTTACATTTTTAAAAACTGGTATACTTTTGCCTTGGTTGAGGGATGTAAATATCCAATCAGTAAAGCCTCTTTCTTTATTATCAAATGATTTTCCAACAAAATTTGTTCTTAGAACGCACCCATTTATTTTCTTTATATATTTTTCTCCCTTTAATTTTGTTCTTGCATATATATTTATTGGCCTTATGAACTTTTCTTTATGAGGACCTTTTCCAGAATAAACTTGATCGGTAGATATGTGTAAAAAAAATACTTTTTTTGTTAATTTCACTTCGGTTATAGAGTCTACAATATTTTTAACAATTCCAGCATTTATTTCATCTGCTTTTTTCCTTTTTTTTTCACATATGTCAACATTTGTTAAAGCTATTAAATTTATAATAACATCAGGAATGGTCTTTTTTAAAATTTTTGAAAAATTACTTTTTACAATTTTTTTTAAAACAATATCATGATTTTTATTTCTACCACACTTAATAATATTATTTTTTTCTTTTAAATAATTATAAAGGTGAGAACCTAAAAAACCATTTGCACCCAGTATCATTACTTTCATTTTTTATTTTATTCTAAAGAGATTACGAAAATTAAATTAACAATTTAAAAAATATCATTCGTAACACTTGTGGTGTGGTCTATGCAGGCTTTACATACTTTATGTGGTTTATTATTTTTAAAAGCGTTTCTTATTTTGTTTATCTCTGAACCATTCCACGCATCTTTTATAGTTTCATTTTTAATGTTTCCAATAGGAATATTTCGACCAAATGGAGTGCAGCAAGGAACAATAGTGCCATCAGCATAAACACTTATTTGAGACCAAGGTTCTCTACAGGAATAAATTTTCTTATCATTTTTAATCTCATTTTTAACAGGTTTACCTACCAATTCTTTGTACCATTTTTCAATATTATCGTTTTTTCCATTTTTGTCTTTACCGTTCATTTCAAAACTAAGTATCATATCCGTCTGAATTTCTACAGTATCAACAATTTTTTTCCATTTTTTAACAAAATCATCAATTTCTGATTTATTTTCTTTGAAAGCAAGAAATGAAGTTCTTACCAAAGGAAGATCACGTTTATACTCAGATCTTAATTTCATAAATCTAACAATATTTTCTTCTAAAGCTTTTAACCTATCCTGTTTGTACAATCTTTTTGCAACCGGAATTCTAACTTTGTCATAGGTTTCTTTATTGAAAGCATCAATTGAAATGAAAAGACGAGTAACACAGCTATCAAGGATAATTTTTGAATTTTTTTCGTTTAATAAAGTTCCATTTGTAAATAAAAAAACATCCATAATTTCAGCTTTTTTTGCTCGATCTAAAACTTTATCTATCTTTTTATAAAGCAAAGGTTCTGAAGCAGTAAGCATTAATGAATTAAGTTTATTTTTTGCAAAATCATTAAAAATTTTATCCAATGTATCATCATCTAAAGTGGATTTTGTTGCATCATTTCTAAACCATTGTTTACAGAAAGGACATGCCAAATTACATCTATTTACTAATTCCAAAACTACTGTATTGGGATAATTGGTTTTTTCTTCGGTATCTAAATTTTTAATATTCCTTTCATATCTTTTCCTATATTTAACATATCTTTCCCCAAATTTAGGATAGAGATTATTATAAAGAATTTCTTCAGGGTCTTTTTTAGCAAATTTTTTAATTTCTGTTGGTTCTAGCATGTTCATTTATTAGAGCTATATATATTATTAATATCATAAATATATTTATATTCTAACTCCGCATGGTATTACAATAAAAACTAAATTAACAATTAATTTTATGAAAGCTAAAATGAAAGAATACGATAATCTAAAAAAAGAACTAAAAAATGAATAATAAAAAAAAGAGATTGTCGGATGATACTAAAAAAACATTTTCTTCTTACAAAAACTAGATATTTATAATCTATAAATGTCAAAAAACTTAAGAATTATTCCAAAAATTGATATAAAAAATTTTAATTTAGTGAAAGGAGTTCATCTTGAAGGATTGAGAGTATTAGGTGATCCAAAAGTTTTTATAAAACATTATTATGATTCTGGAGCTGATGAAATAATTTATCATGATGTAGTGGCTAGTTTGTATGGTAGAAATCAATTAGAAAAATTAGTTTCAAGAACAGCAAACAATGTTTTTTTACCCTTAACTGTTGGTGGTGGAATATCCAGTATAGACGGTATTCAAAATATGTTGGCATCAGGTGCAGACAGAATATTTGCAAATACTGCATTTATTAAAAATCCAAAATTAATTAATGAAACTGTGAAATATTTTGGTTCATCAACCATTGTAGCCTCTATCGAAACTATAAAAAAAAATGGAGATTATTATTGCAGTATTGATTTTGGTAGAGAAGAAACACAATTAAAATTAGATGAATGGTTAGTGGAAATCCAGGATAGAGGCGTTGGTGAAATTATTGTAACTTCAATAGATCAAGATGGAACGGGCAGAGGTTTTGATTTAAAATTAGCAGAAAAAATTTCTAAAAAAATATATATCCCTTTTATTATTAATGGAGGATTTGGGGAACTGAGCCATTTTGATGAAGTATTAAATTATTGTGAACCTTCCGGAATAGCTATTGGCTCGCTTCTTCATTATGGATTGAAAACTAATAACTTATTTTCAGATCTTGAAGAAGGTAACAAAGATTTTATTAATAAAAATAAGAAATATTTTAATTTTGGCAAAATTAATTTAAAAAAAATTAAGAATTATTTAAAAAATAAAGCTCAAATAAGAATGATTTAATGTACGACGTTGCTATAATTAATTTTGAAATGGGAAATCTTTATAGCGTTAATTCTGCTTGCAAGAAAGTTGGTCTAAGTTCAATAATTTCTAATGAAGAAAATATTATCTTGGAATCAAAAGCAATTATTTTGCCGGGGGTCGGGTCATTTAGCCAAGCTATGCAAAACATTAAAAAAAAAAAATTAGATGATATACTATTAAAATTTTTCAAAACGAAGAAACCTATTGTAGGTATATGTTTAGGAATGCAACTTTTTTTTGAAAGAAGCGAGGAACTTGGAGGAAGTGATGGATTAGGATTAATTGAAGGAGAGGTAATTCCAAATGGTAAAACTTTTTTTAAGCAAAATAACGACATATTAAATATTGGTTGGAATTCGATATTTTTGAAAAAAGAAAATAATTTATTAAAATATTGTGCAAATCCAAGCCAAATGTACTTTATCCACTCCTTTTTTTGTAATCCGAAAAATAAGAAAATTATTACCTCAACTTCTAAAATAAATAATAATGTTTTCTGCAGTTCAATTAACTATCGTAATATAGAATGTTTTCAGTTTCATCCTGAAAAAAGTGGAATTGAAGGTTTAAAAATATATTCTTCTCTTAAGGAAAAGATTAATTCTAGCCAATAATATAAAAAAAGTGTATTAAAATTATTATTTGATGAATACTTTGTTTCATTTACCTGAAAAGGTTGTTTTCTGTAAGAGATGTTTGATGTCAAATCAACGTCCAGCTTCAATTCCAGAATTTAAACACATTAAAAATAGGGATGGTGCAAAATATCTCAATATTGATCCATCAACTAACATATGTGATGCTTGTAAAGTTGCAGAAATCAAAGATACTAAAATTGATTGGAAACAAAGAGAAAAAGAATTATTAAAAGTTTTGGATAAACACCGTTCCAAGAATGCCGACTATGATTGTATCGTTCCAGGTAGTGGAGGAAAAGACAGCGTTATGGCATCGCATATTTTAAAATATAAATACGGAATGAATCCACTAACTATTACGTGGCCGCCAATGTTATATACGGAATATGGATATAAAAACTTTAGGAATTGGATTGAAATTGGAGGTTTTGACAATTTAACATACAATCAAAATGGAAGAGTAATGAAATTATTAACCAAACTATCAATACAAAATCTTTTGCATCCTTTTCAAACATTTATTTTAGGTCAAAAACATTTAGCTCCTAAAATCGCTAAAAAATTTAACATACCTCTTATTTTTTACGGTGAAAGCGAGGCCGAATATGGAAGTCCTATTGCAGAGCATAGTTCATCACTAAGAGAAAATGAATATTATACTTATAAAAATATCAAAGATTTATATATAGCGGGCCTTTCCATTGGCCATTTGGAAGAAAAATTTGGACTGACACTAAAAGATTTATCTATTTTTTTGCCAATCGAAAAAGAAGCATTAGAAGATTTTAATTTAGAATTTCATTCTCTTGGTTATTATATAAAGTGGATACCTCAAGAAGCATACTATTACGCAGTAGAAAATACGTCTTTTATACCTCGTCCTTATAGAACCCAAGGAACTTATAGCAAATATAGTAGTATAGATGACAAAATAGATGATCTTCATTTTTACACAACTTTTATAAAATATGGACTAGGAAGGGCAAGCTATGATGCTTCTCAAGAAATTAGAAATAGGCACCTAAATCGAGATGAGGGAAAATTATTGGTAAAAAAATATGATGGAGAGTTTCCGGACAAATATTTTGATGAAATAATGGATTATCTAGAAATGGATAAAGAGGAATTTCATAGATTATGTGATGAGTTTAGATCTCCACACTTGTGGATCAATACGAATAAAGAAGGATACAAACTTCGTCACACTGTTAATGAAGATGGAGAAGATGATTAAAAGAGTGAGCATTTTTTTTAATTAGAATCAATTAAAGAAAATTTATTTAGTTGATATTGAAAAATAAATTATTAATAAAATGAAACCAAAATTTATTGCTCTTATATGTGCGCGTGGAGGATCAAAAGGTTTAAAAAATAAAAATATTAAAAATTTTGATGGAAAACCACTAATTGCATGGACTATTCTTTTGGCCAAAAAAGTAAAACAAATCGACAGAGTGATTGTATCAACAGAGTCAAAAAAAATTGCAAATATTGCAAGAAAATATGGAGCAGAAACACCTTTTTTAAGACCAAAAGAATTATCGTTAGATCATTCTCCAGAATGGAAGGTATGGAAGCATGCAGTAAATTTTTTAAGAAATCAAAATGAAAAACCCACAGGTATTATAATCTTACATGCTACTTCACCCTTACGTTCAATCAAAGATATTCAAAAATGTATAAAACTAATTAAAAAACACAAAAAAACTACAATATCAGTGGCTGAACCTTATAGAAATCCATTTTATAATATGGTTAAAAAAAAAAATAGTTTTTTTAAGTTAGTAAATTTTAAAAAAAAAATTAGAAGCAGACAATTGGCGCCCCAAGTTTATGACATGACCACCGTTTGTTGGATGTTAAAACCAGAAACTATAATAAAAAATAATTTTTTATTTGATGATAAAGTTGTAGGATTTTTAGTTCCAAAAAATAGAGCAGTTGATATTGATGACAAGTATGATTTTCAATATGCTTTATTATTAAAAAAAAAATTTTGATCTAGAGTAAAAGTTGACTCTTAATATATTTGAAAGAGTATAAGCATAAGCATTTTTATGTGAAAAAGGAATCACGCTAATACCCGAACCCGTATCCTTATTAGGAGTAAAATAAGTAATAGTTGACACAACATTATATAGCTCATTTTTATCCCAATCTGGTCCTTTGCCAGTTATTTTACATGGATTATCCCTGTGCCATGAGTAAATATTTGGTTTTGTTAAATTGCTGGTTACTATAGACATATCATGTAAATAATAGATATTTGCTCCAAGTAGATTTCTTAAAATACTTAATAAACGATCATTTATAAGATAATCCCAAATATTTCTATAATTATAAATGTCCATGGCATTTCTCATCGCCATCAAATAACTCTTTATAATTCAATTGTTAATTTTATATAGTGTTCAATTATTGAACAATTTGATAAAAAATAAATTGTATTATATAGATTTTTGTTTAATTTTTTAAGGAAAGCAAATGTTTAAAAATAAAACAATCTTAATTACCGGCGGAACAGGATCGTTTGGTCAATCATTTTTAAAATATTTAGTTAAGAATTTTAAGGGATTTCGAAAAATCATCATATTCAGTCGTGATGAATTAAAACAATTTGAAATGTCAAACTATTTTAGTGGAAAAAAATTTCCATTTATTAGGTATTTTCTTGGCGATATTAGAGACCTACCAAGACTTAGTAGAGCTATGGAAGAAGTTGATTATGTAGTACATGCAGCAGCATTAAAACAAGTTCCCGCAGCAGAATACAATCCTTTTGAAGTAATAAAAACAAATGTAATTGGAGCACAAAATATTATTGAAGCTTGTCTTTCTTCAAAAGTGAAAAAAGTAATAGCTTTATCAACCGATAAAGCCGTAGCGCCAATCAATCTTTATGGAGCAACAAAATTGTGCGCTGATAAATTATTTATTTCAGCAAACAATATTTTGGGAAAAAGAAATTTATCTTTTAGCGTGGTTAGATATGGAAATGTTATGGGAAGCAGAGGTTCTGTAATTCCACAATTTTTAAAGCAAAAAGAAAAAGGTACAGTCTTTATTACTGACAAAAGAATGACAAGATTCAGTATTACAATGGAAGAAAGTATAAAGTTAGTTTTATGGGCATTAAAAAATTCAATAGGAGGCGAGATTTTTATTCCAAAAATACCATCTTATAGAATTCTAGATCTGGCTAAGGCAGTAGCCCCCAATGCCAAAACTAAGATTATTGGACAAAGGCCGGGGGAAAAAATTCATGAGCAACTAATAACTTCTAGCGAAAGCTATTATACAGTAGATTTAAAACAACACTATGCAATATTAACTTTTCTAGTAAAAAATACTAACGATATTTTAAGTAAAACGTTGTTGAATACTTACCTAAAATTAAAAAAAACGAAAAGAGTCAAGTATGGTTTTAGTTATGATTCTGATACAAATAGTGATTTCTTGACAATTAAAAATATTAAAAAATTAATATCAAATCTAAATATTGATATTTAATTTATTCGATGAAAATTAGTAAGACAATGAGCAATGTTGTGAACGATTAAGTGTATTTCGATGTTTGAAAATTTAAAACGATTAACAAGTAAAAAAGACAGGATAAATTTATTATTATTATTTGTTCTTTTACTATTTACTATAATAATAGAAATGATTGGAATTGGCTCTATACCAATATTTGCAATGATTATAATTGAACCTGAAAAAATAATAAAATATTTGCCGAAAATTTTTAACTATGATTTTATTTATACTTTAGATCAAAAAAAATTAATATTTTATAGTGCTATCACCCCATGTAAGTTTCAACTCTAGAAAAAGGTCGCATACAAATTGATTAATTTTAAAAAACCCCAAACGAACCACAAACATTTTTGGGTGGTTATCTAAATGTTCTGTCTGTCTTTTAAGTTTAGCTTGGGTTCTTCTTTAAATGTTCAATGTATTCAACAATTTCTGTGAACTTTTCATCTGGAATATCTTTATAAGATTTCTCAAATTTGTCTTTGATGCATATAGCAACATGAGCATAAGAATTTCTACCTTTAGGATGATTTGGGTGATCGGGGAGCTGACCTTGTAAATAATCACCAGCTTCCTGTATAATTTTCCAGAGTTTATTTGCGTTTTCTTTGTTCATTTTTTATCAGAGCTTGATAAATCAACTCCAGTATCCGGATCAAGTTCCATGCCT